>Ga0207706_10000469_pt1 | contig 43122 bp, 41 predicted proteins | sample KBSC53metaG_FD_184318 | JGI IMG/M metagenome (GOLD analysis project Ga0207706, IMG submission 184318) | Corn rhizosphere microbial communities from Kellogg Biological Station, Michigan, USA - KBS C5-3 metaG (SPAdes) (version 2) | ecosystem: Host-associated > Plants > Roots > Rhizosphere > Soil ... | reverse complement strand
GGGACAGGGGACAGGGGACAGGGGACAGGGGACAGGGGAGTCCGCGAAGGCGGACTTCGTGTAGTCGTTGCCGCGGTCTCAGCCGCCCGGGCAAACCCGCGGTCCCGATCAGAATCTCTCGGAACCTACAGGAACTCCGGCGCCACGACCGGGTCTCCCTCGTCGAAACGCGACGGGCGGAGCGCGTGGACGTCGAGGGCGTGCGCGGCGCCGTCCAGGATGATCTCGGCGAGGAGGTGGCCGAGCGCGGGGGAGTGCATCACGCCCTTGCCCGACGACCCGTTGGCCAGGTACAGGTTCTCGACCGCCGGCGCGGCACCCAGCAGCACGTGGTGGTCGGAGCTCATCTCGTACAGCCCGCACCAGCAGGCGGCGCGGTCCACCGGCACGGCGCGCAGGGAGGGGATGTGGTGGTGCGCGCGCGCCGTCACCTCGCGCAGCCACGCATCGCGGAACGACAGGCTCTCGGGGTCCGCGGGCTCGTCGGGGAGGAGCAGGAGCGCGCGGCCGTCGCGGACGCGGGTGTGGAAGCCGTCGCCCAGGAAGAGGGTGAGCGGCATCGTTTCGGGGAGCACGTCGGTCGGTATCGTGCACGCCACCTGGCGCCGCACGGGACGGACGGGGATCTCCACGCCCGCCAGCCGCCCCACGCCGGCCGCCCACGCGCCGGCGGCGTTCACCACCGCGCCGCACGCGATCTCGCCCGCGCTGGTGCGGGCGGCGGCGATGCGATCGCGCTCGACGCGGAATCCATCCACCGTAACGCCGTAGTCGAAGCGCACGCCGAGCCGTCGGGCGGCCTCGGTGTAGCCGCGCAGGATCGCCAGCGGGCGGATGAAGCCGTCGATCGGGCACCAGGTTCCGCCCACCACGCCGTCCGCGTCGATGGCGGGGTTGAGCTCGCGCGCCTCGGCCGCGGTGACGGGGCGCGGCTGCGGGGCGCCGGCGGCGTGCTGCACGGCCTGCGCGGCGAGCAGTTCGTCCATCGTCTCCGCGTCCTCGGCGAGGAACAGGTAGCCGTGCGGACGGTAGCCGCAGTCCACCCCCGTCTCGTCCTCGAAACGAAGCAGCTTTTCGCGCGCCAGCAGCGACAGCCGCACGTTCACCGCCGACCCGAACTGCACGCGGAATCCGCCCGTCGCCCGCCCGGTGCTGCCGAGCCCCGGCTCGCCCTCGCGCTCCAGCACCCGCACGTCCGTGCATCCGCGCGCGGCGAGATGATACGCGACGCTCGCGCCGATCACCCCGCCGCCGATGATGACGATGCCGGCCGTGTCAGGCATGCCGTGTGGATGAGATCAAGGGATCCGTCCGGGCCGCGGGTGAACCGGTGCGTGGGTGCGTGAGTGCGCTGAGAACTCGAGACCACCTCGCATTTGAAGTCCGCGAAGGCGGAGTGCGTGCCGTTGTAGCCGCGAGTTTGCTCGCAAAATTGCGCGTGTCCTCGGGACTCCGGGTCGCCGGGGAGGCGAACGCCTACTCGCCCAGGAATTCGCCGAGGGCGGTCAGGCCGGGGATGCGGTCGGCGATCACCTTGGAGGTCGCCACGATCGGCACGGCCAGGAAGGCGCCGGGCACGCCCCACATCGCGTACCACACCATCACGCCCACCAGCACGGCCACGGGGTTCAGCTTCAGGCGGTTCCCGTACAGGAAGGGGCTGGCCAGGTTGTTCTGGATGGCCGACACGGCCAGGTACGCGCCCGGCGTGACCAGCGCCATCCCCACCGAGTCGAGCGTGGCCAGCCCCACCAGCGTGAGCAGGATCACCATCAGCGCGCCGCCCAGGTAGGGGATGAACTCGAGCAGCACCGTCATCACCGCCCACAGCACGGGGGTGGGAAGGCCCACCAGCCAGGCGGCGAGCCCCACGATGGCGCCCTGCACGATGTACATCAGCAGCGACACGAGCATGTAGTGCGACACCACCGACTCGGCCTCGTGCACCACCTCCACCGCGCGCTTCTTCTCGGAAAAGAGCGGCAGCACGTGCACCAGCTTGCGCACGAACAGGTCGCCCGACGCCAGCAGGAACCACACGAGCAGGAGCACCTCCAGCAGCGAGGTGAGCAGGCTCGTGGTCGCTCCGAACACCTTCAGCGCTACCCCACTCCCGCCCGCGCCCTTCGTCTCCGTGCCGCCCTGCCGCCCATCCTCCCCGCCGGACGGCTTGCCCGCCTCCCCGCCACCGAGCATGCCGCGCGGAATGGGGATCAGTTTGCCGAGATGCTGCTTCGCCTTCTGCAACTCCTGCGGCGCGTCGTGCACCCAGCTCTGCACCGGCGTGGCCACGCCCACGGCCGCGCCCGCCAGCAGCGCGATGGCGCCCAGCACGACCACGGTCGCCGCGATCCAGGTGGGGACGCGCCCCTCCATCCGGCGCACCACCGGCCGCAGCAGGGCGGTGAACAGCATCGCCAGCCCCAGCGGCACGAACACGCCGCGCCCGAAGTACAGCGCCGCGAACACCACGCCCAGCGCCACCACCACCGTCGCTACCGTGCGCACCTGCTCGGCGCGGGGCGGCGCGGCCGGCGCGGCGGCGGATGCGTGCGCGGGTGGTGCTCCGGGCTGGTTTTCCGTCACGGTTTCCGCAGGGATGCGGGAAGACTCAGGACGTGATCGGCCGTCGGGAGTGCAAGCTCGGGACCGGGGCTACACGCGGCCGGGCACCAGGAAGATGGCGAGCGCCACCACCAGCCACGCGCCGAGCGCCGCCAGCAGCGCCAGCCGGAAGTCCACGCGCGGCGCCAGCCACCAGCAGACGGCCAGGTAGACCAGGTACGCGGGAATCGTCCTGGTCCCCGCCACGCACGCCTGCCGCAACCCGGCCGCGTCGCCGCGCGCGCCCACCAGCCAGAGCGAGATCAGCCCCAGGCTGGGAAAGAGCGGGAGGATGCCGGGGAGGATGGTGCCGCGCTTTGCGGCCCACGCGATCACCGCCGTCATCACCCCGCCCACCACGGCTTTCCAGAGGATGTCCATGTGGGGATGCTACGATTTCGTGGGCGAGATGGCGAGGGGAGGGCGGCCGGCTGGGGGCCGGTGAAAGCGAAACGGCGGCGGCCCCACCAGGGAGCCGCCGCCGACCGAAGCTGCGCCGTATCGTTCGCCGCCCGTGCTACTTGGCCATCGACACGGCGATGAAGTACGCGATGGCGCCGACGATCGCCACCCAGACGAGCCCCGCGACCAAGCCGGTGAGGCTGGCGCTCAGGTCCTTGCGGGAGTCTTCCTTCGTGTACTCGCCGTGCGACATGTCCCAATCCCTCCGCGGCGCGCGTGCGCCCGTTCGTTTGCGTGTGCCCTGGATCGCGATGCGGCGGAAAGGTATACGCTGCGGGGGCGGCGCGCAAACGGGCTCGCATCCCCCGGCGCGCGGTCAGGGCATCACGGCGAGGTTGCGGGCCGTGAGGCCGAACGCGAGGGTCCAGCCGGACGAGCGGGCGCTTTCGCGCGGCTCGCTGGTGCGCGCCAGCCCCAGCTGCAGCGGGCCCGCCGAGAAGCCGCCCGACAGCATGTACGCGCCCGACGCGTCGGTACCCGCACCCGCGCGCAGCGAGACGATGCCGCGCGTGTGCTCCACCCCGCCCGACAGCCGCCGGCGCCAGCCGGCATCCAGCGCGCCCTGGTCCAGCGCGCCCTGGTAGCTGGCGGTCAGGCGCGTTTTCTCCGACGGGAGGGTATACGCCACGCCCGCGCGCACCGTGGCCGGCAGCCACGCGCCGTCGTACAGCCCGCGCGCCGTCTCGTACACGGTCACCGGCACCGACGCCGGGTCCACCGCGGTCTCGCTCTGGTTGAAGCGGTCCAGCGCGCCGAGCGCGGCGTTCTTGTGGAAGTCGGCCTTGCTCAGCACCAGCGACTTGGTGCGGAAGTCGTCGCTCCAGCGCATCCCCGAGAAGGCGTTGGCCACCGCCGCGCTCACCGTGAGCCGCCTGGTCGGCTCCGCGGCGATGCCCAGGTCCACGCCCCAGCCGTGGCCGCCGCGCACCGACACCTCGCGCAGCTCGGCGTTCAGGTCCTGCGCCTCCACGTCGAACTCGGGCTCGAACAGGCGGTGCTGCGCCATGGCCCGGCCGATCACGTAGTGGCCCGCCACGCCCACGCTCACCTTCCCGAAGCGGCGCCCGGTGCCGGCCGACAGGTCGAGCCAGCTGGCGTTGCGGCCGCCGGTGTTCCCCACCGCGTAGTCGGTGCGGCCTTCCTGGTACCCGTTCACCAGCAGGTCCACCACGTCGCGGCCCACGTTCTCGTTGTAGCGTGCGGTGTAGCTCACGCCCACCGCCACCCGCCGGTACTGGATGGCGGCGAGCGGAACGGTAAGGGCGACGCTGGCGTTCATCCCCTGTTCGGGGATCGCGCCCACGAAGTCGTCCTTTTCGCCCTGCGGCCACTGGTTGAAGTGGAAGAGCGAGGGGACCTGCCCCAGGTGCGTGCCCACGAAGCCCGTGCCCAGCGTGAACTGCGGCATGGCCGTGGTCCAGTACGGGTTGCCGTGCAGCCCCAGGTTGGCCGGGTTGTAGAAGAGCGCGTCCGCGCCGCGCGCGTCGGCCACCCAGCTCCCCGCGGTGCCGAGCGCGCGCGCGGTGATGGTCACCTGCGCGGCCGCCGGCGCCGCGATGAGCGCCACGGCGGCGGACGCGGCGAGCAGGCGCGTGATCGAGATCGTCTTCATCGCGCGCCTCACTGGCCGCGGACCAGCGGGATCTGCGCCGAAACCGTCACCGGCTCGCGCTGCCCGTTGGCCACGGTGGTCTCGAACTGGTGGTTCAGGCGGATGTATGCCTGCGCGCCGCTGTAGTCCACCGTGAGCGTGTAGAGCGTTTCGCTCCTGGTCGACCCGCTCTCGCCGGTCACCCTCACGTTGCTGAGCGTCACGCGGCCGGCGGTCTCGGTCACCACCGTCTGCGCCGTGGCGGCGGCGGTGATGCGCACGGGGATGGTGGCCGCGTTGGCGCGAGACGCGAGGCGCACGCGCACCGGGGCCAGCATCACCAGCGAGCCGGTGGCCGAGGCGCCGCTGATCGCCATCTCGCCGGAGAGCTGCGGGTAGACCACCGCGGCGGTGTCGACCAGCGCCAGCAGGTTGCTCGACACCTCCACGGACAGCCCGGCGCAGCGCTTGCCCGGCGCGCCGCAGTCTCCCTTCAGCGACCGCGTGGGCGCGGTCACCGTGGCGTACGAGGGAGCGGGGAAGCGCGCGGCGGCGGCGGTGCCCAGTGGCTGGGCGCGCAGCACGGCGCCGGCCTCGGGGATCACGGCCTGCACGGTGCCGAGCGCGGCGATCTGCCCGCGCAGCACGCCGGTGGCCAGGTCGACGCCGGCGTCGCCCGATTCTACGAGGCCGTTCGGCGTCTGCACCACGACCGAGGCGAGCCAGGCGTTCTCGGCGCGGTTCACGGTCAGGTCCACGTCCGCGGCCTTCGCCAGCGAGAGGCCGGCGGGCTGCAGCACGAAGGCGTTCACCGAGGCGGCGGTGCCGCTGGCGGTGCTGGCGGGGGCAACGGTGGGGGTGAGCGAGACCTGCGTGCCGCTGGCCACGGCGCCGGCGGGGAGCTGCACCGACGCGCCCGCGGGGGTGCTGACGGTGGCGCCGTTGTCGCCGACGGTGCGGGTGACCGGGTCGTCGGTCTGCTCGAAGGGGAGCTGCTGGCCCCTGTCGCACGCGGCGAGCGCGGCGCAGGCGAGCGCCGCCAGGGTGAACGAACGAATCTTCATGGGGAAGTGCGTCCTTGCTGAGTTTTCGGGGCGTGACCGGCGTGGCGCGGGGCCCCTGCCTCCCGCGATGCGGCCTGCCGAACGCGTCTGGCGCAGCGGTGCGCCGGGCGTGGTCGTCGGTTGTGTCTGCCGTCCGAAGCGCCTGAGCGGGGCGCGCGCGTCTGCTCGTTTCGAGGAAGGGGTGTACGGCCCGACTGGCGTGGCGGGGCGAGGGGCCCGCGGTAGCCTCGTAGCTTTGCGTCGCCGCCTTTCGGCGGGTTTGCCGTCATCATGAATGATCCCGCTCCCGCACGCGCGGCACGCGCGCGGGAACCACTGGGGCTATAGGAAAAATCCGTTCCCGTGCATCCGACTGTGAGAATTCGTTTAAATGCTTGTGATTAGACGAGATACGCGGAATCGTATATTTCCGCGAGGCTTGCAAAGCGCACACTGCCGGGCAGATTGCACCGGCACGCATCCCACCGAGTTGGCGGGGTCAGGGCCCTTCGCCGGCCGCTGGCCCCGGCGCGGCATCGGACGGTGCCGTGCCGGCCGGTTCTGGCAACGGGGCTGGCTCGGGGCGAACGGATTTGGGAGGAACGATGATCCGGGCGACACCGCGGAGTGCCCTCCTGTACTCGGTTTCACGCAGTTTCCGGGGGTGATAGAACAACGTCATCACGCAGAGCGCCGCCTGGGCCGTGAACGCCAACACGGCCAGCCATGGACTGTGGTGCGACCGTCCCAGTGCGGTGGTGAGCAGCACGTAACCGCTGAAAAGAGGCAGTACACAGATGGATACCGTGTAGCAGGCCCAGGAGATCAGATCGTCATAGGCTCCGATCCACGCGATCTCAGGGGCGGCCGAAGCGGTCTGGGTCCGGCGGAGAATCGCGCGAAGGTGGAGCAGGAAATAGAGCTGGAGCCCGATCAGAAGGGCGAATCCTCCGTTCACCAGCAGTCGTGAGGGCATGGGGATCCCCACGACCTGCACGTCCGCCGATCCGTTCGCGATCCGGGCTTTCAGGTACTCGCTGGCCTCGGCGAGCGTTACACTCTCGTCTCCGAAAAAGTATTCCAGATCCGCGAAGCTGCGCTCGTACGGCCCTGGCGTCCACTCCGCGCCGGCCAGCCGGGCAAGTCTTGCCTGCGCGCCAAGGCGCCTGGGCGTGCAATTGATTTCGATGATCACCGTCGCGGTGTGACCCAGCCCCAAGCGGTCGGCCGGGCTTCCCGGGCGGACTGGTTCACCCGCCACAATGGCCACGCGCAATGCGCCGTCATGGCCGTAGCTGGCGACGTAGTTCCCTGCCAGATTGCTCCAAGCCTGCGGAAGCCATTCGGGTGACTGGGCTTCCATGCCGTACAACTGCGCGGCGCCCGAGTTTCGGGGGTCATGCAACTCGATGGGGTAAAGGCCAGGGGCGAGGCGACAGGCGCGTTCGTCCCGGAACCGGTTCCACAGGGCTGCCCATTGCGCAAGCGTCCGCAGCGAGTCCCGCCGCGCGCGCGGAGGTGTGTCCTCCAGCGCGCGCGTGCCCATGATGTTGCCGAAGAACAAGACCTTGCGGGAGATTGCGACACGGTACCGAGGATGAACCGGAACCTGGCTGCGACCTCCGAAATAGATCGGAGCGTCGCCATTGAACACGTAGAGAGTCGCGGGCGCCTTCTCGACGACGGCCGCGGCCTTCAGGGAATCGAGGTTGGGAAAGGGCTTGGTGGCGGCGAACGCGATCTCCTGGGTCAACCGGTTGGCCGTGAAGAGCCGCCCCTCCTCGCGCGCAAGCGCGCCCAGGGCCAGGACCACGGAAGCGGCGACGATGAAGAAGTGGATCCGGCGCAGGTGGTCCCAGAAGTCATGGTCCCTGCTCGCTTCGGCGGCATCTTCGTTTTCGGAGACACTGATAATGTCCATGGGTCCCATGCCCGCAAGGATGGAATGATCACGTTCCGCATAGTAGGAGCGTTGGATCGTATGTGTGAGTCTCTTCTCCTCGACACGCGCCGGCAGCCATGAAGGTGAGACGGCGAGCGCCCCGCGGCCGGAGCCACGGGGCGCTCATCCCATCCGTGTCGATCGAATCAGCAGTACTGCTCGAAGGCGTGCACCAGGTCCTGGGCGATAGCGTCGGCGGTGCGGCCCTCGATCTGGTGGCGCTCCATCATGTAGGCCACGTCGCCGTCCTTCAGCAGGGCGATGGAGGGGGACGAGGGCGGGTAGCCGGTGATGTACTGGCGGGCCCGCGCGGTGGCCTCCAGGTCCTGCCCGGCGAAGACGGTGGTCATCTTCGCGGGCTTCTTCCCGGCCTGCTGCAGCGCCATGGCGATGCCGGGGCGCGCGTTGCGGGCGGCGCACCCGCACATCGAGTTCACCACCAGCAGGGTGGGCTCCTTCTCCTCGGCCAGCGCCTGGTCCACCTCGCCGGCCGTGCGCAGCTCTTCCACGCCCAGCCGGGTCAGCTCCTGCCGCATGGGGGTGATGAAGCGTTCATCGTAGGGCATCCGCCACCTCTCCTTCGTAGTGGGTCAAAACGGCCGGTGCGGCCGATCGTTCACCGCTGTACCTTCTCGCCACACAATCTACAACGCACCGCAAGCGCCGTACAACCGATCCCGCCGATCCGGGCTGCACCCAATCACCTGCATCATGGACCGGTCAGCCGCGCGGGTTCGGGACCCACGGGACGTCGTCCACCCCCGCCCGCTGGTTGGCCAGGCGGGCGAGGGTGAAGAGCAGGTCCGACAGGCGGTTGAGGTAGATGACCACCGCCTCGTGGACCGTGGCCTGGTGCGCGAGCGACACCACGCGGCGCTCGGCGCGGCGGCAGACGGTGCGCGCCAGGTGCAGCACCGACGCGGCCGGCGAGCCGCCGGGGAGGATGAAGCTGGTGAGCGGCTCCAGCTCCGCGTCGGCCGCGTCGATCCACTCCTCCAGCGCGGTGACGCGGGCCGGGTCGAGGCCGGGGATGTACGGGTTCTCGCGGCCCCCGTCTTCCGGCGCCGGGGTGGCCAGGTTGGCGCCGATGGTGAACAGGTCGGCCTGCACCTGCCCCAACGCGTCGGCGATCGGGGCCTGCCCCGCGGCCTGCAGGTGCAGGATCACGAGTCCCAGCGTGGAGTTCAGCTCGTCCACCTCGCCGTAGGCTTCCACGCGCACGTGGTCCTTGGGCACGCGCCCGCCGCCGAACAGGCCGGTGTCGCCGCGGTCGCCCGTTTTGGTGTAGATCTTCATCGTGCTCCGTTGGGGGCGGCCGCGTCCAGCCCGCGCAGCGCGGCGCGGCCCAGCGTCCATTCCAGCCACAGCAGGCGCCGCAGCACCTTGCGCGGCGTCCACTCCTCGCCGTCCAGCTCCAGCCACAGGTCGCGCCGCGCCGGGTCCAGGTGGCCCAGGTGCTGGACGACGAGCGCCATCGCCGTGTCCAGCCGCCCGAGCGTGGCATCGGGCGTCTCGGCCATGGGCGTGGCGCCCAGGCGGCTGAGCGTCCACCACTGCGCGCGGGCGAGCTCTTCCAGCACGTCGCGCACGGTCATTCCGCCCTCCACCGGCGCGCTTAGCGCGGCGTCCACCTCGCGGCGCGGGATGGCGCGGACGCGCGCGAGCACCCGCCCGCGCAGGTCGCCCAGCAGCCGCACGCCGCGTTGCAGCTCGCCGTCGTCCAGCGGGCGATACTCGGCCTTGAACAGCGCCACCGTCTCGCCGTCCGACACTTCGGCCTCGGTCGCGATCCACTCGTCGACCGCGATCTCCAGCTCCGCGTCCGCCGGCGGCACGGGCTCGCCCACGCGCTGCAGAAAGCGCAGCCAGTCGATGTACTGCCGCTCGAACGCCGCGATCGCCTCGTCCGCGCTCTCTCCGCTCCCCGCGCACCCGGCGCCGTCGAGCGCGAACGCCCAGCAGTGTCCGTCGGGCCCCTGCTCGATGCCGACGGAGATGCGGGGGGATGCTTCTATGGCCATAAATCCGGTTGATCGAGATCGCAACACTTCGCGGGATTCGTGGTCGATCGGCACGCGCTCCTACCCGACCGCCGCCTCCAGCACCTCCAGCGTCCCCGCGTCCGCGTCCAGGCGCACGCGGGCGCCCACGGGGAGCGTCCAGTTGTCGTCTACATGGCCGAAGGGGAAGCCGTGGGCGACGGGCACTCCCAGGCCACCCAGCAGGTCACGCAGCACGTCCAGCACGCCGGGCTCGCCCTCGTCCGCATCGCCCGTCTCGGTGAAGCCGCCCAGCGCGACGCCCGCCACCCGCTCCAGCACGCCGGCCAGGCGAAGCTGCGAGAGCAGCCGGTCCACGCGGTACGGCGCCTCGCCCACTTCCTCCAGGAAGAGGATGGCGTCCGTGGCGTCGATCGCGTAGGGCGTCCCCAGCGTCGCGGCCACCAGCGACAGGTTGCCGCCGACGAGCCGGCCTTCCGCCGCGCCGCCGGTGATCGCCCGGGGACGATCCGCGTCGGCGGGGAGGGGGAGGATCCCGGGCGCGTCGGCGCAGGTGAGCACGCGCAGCAGGCAGTCGCGCGAGAAGTCCGTCAGCTCCTGCGTGGCCGGGTGCGGGCCGTGGAACGAGACGATGCCGAGCTTCTGGATCGCCAGGTGGAGCGCGGTGTTGTCGCTGAAGCCGATCACCGGCCGGGGGCGCCGCGCCAGCGCGCTCCAGCCGATCTCAGGCAGGATGCGCATCACCCCGTAGCCGCCGCGCAGGCACCAGACGGCGTCCACGGAATCGTCCGCCAGCGCGGCGTTCAGGTCGGCGGCGCGATCGGCATCCGGCGCGGAGAGGTAGCCGTGGCGGCGGTGGACGTGCGCGCCGGGGACGGCTTCGAATCCCCAACTCGTGACACGGTCGATCGCGCGGTCCACGGCGCCCTCGGCCAGCGGTCCTGCGGGCGCGACCAGGGCGATGCGGGCGCCGGGAGCCAGCGCGGGCGGGCGGATCATGCGAGCACCCCCGCCAGCGCCAGCAGCACCACCGCCGCCGCCACCGATACGGCGGACGCGGAGAGGAACGGCGCCGCCAGCCCCACGTGCGCCAGCGCCACGCCGCCCGCGACCGGCCCGGCGGCGCGCCCCAGCGCGGAGAGCGACTGGAAGATGCCCAGCACGCGCCCCTGCTCGGCGGGGCTTCCCTGCCGCGACACCAGCGACGAGATGGAGGGCGACGCCACGCCCTGCCCCAGCGCGAGCATCCCCAGGCCGGCGAAGAGCACCGGCCACGACGTGGCTTCGGCGGCCAGCACCCCGCCGGCGGCCACGCTCGCCAGCCCCAGCAGCGCCGTCCGCCGCTCGCCGATGCGGCGCACCAGCGGACCCACCAGGCCGCCCTGCGCGATCGCGACCACGGCCCCCAGGTAGACGAAGAAGAAGGCCACGTCGTGCCGGCCCATATGCCAGCGCGCGTCGGCCCACAGGCTGAAGGTGCCCTCGAACGCGGCGCTGCCCAGGATGAAGAGGAAGCCGCACAGGTACAGCGCCCGCAGCCGCCCCGCCGTCTCGCGGCCGAACAGCGCCCGCACCCGGTCCGTCAGCGTCAGCGCGCGCGGACGGTCCGTCCTGCGTTCGGGCGGCAGCGACTCGGGGAGGCGGAAGACGGCCAGCGCCGCGTTGGCGAAGGTGATCGCGGCGGCGCACAGGAACGGCGCCTGGAATCCCCAGCGAGACATCACGCCGCCGATCGCCGGGCCCACGATGAAGCCCAGCCCGAACGCGGCGCCGATCATCCCCATCCCTCGTGCGCGCTCCTCGGGACGGGTCACGTCGGCGACGTACGCCTGCGCCACGCCGATGTTGGCGCCCGCCGCGCCGTTCAGCGCCCGCGCCACGAAGAGCAGCGGGAACGACCCGGCCATCCCGAAGGCCAGGTAGGTGGCTGCCGAGCCGAAGAGGCCGACGAGCAGCACCGGCCGCCGGCCCACGCGGTCCGAGAGCCGGCCCCAGGCGGGGGCGAACAGGAACTGCATCAGCGAGTAGACGGCCAGCAGCCACGCCACCGCCACCGCCCCGGCGCCGTAGCGCTGGGCGTACAGCGGGAGGAGCGGGATCACGATCCCGAACCCCACCAGGTCCAGGAAGACGGTGAGGAAGACGATCCCCAGCGGCGAGCGGGCGGCGGGGGAACGCATGGCTCGCGGCCGCACGTCAGCGCCCGAAGGGGAGGCGCGCAAGGCCGCGAAGGTCGTTGATCTGGTCGATGACGGACTTTTCACCCTGCTTCTGTCCCTCACCCGGCGCCGCGCGGATGCCGCCCAGGGCGTCGCGCACGTCCAGGATCGCTTCCAGGTACAGCTGGTCGCGGCGGAAGTCGAAGTCCAGCCGCGCCATCTCGCGCTCGTCGCCGGCCGCCTGCGCGCGGGCGTAGCCCTCGCGGTACAGCGTTTCCAGGTTGGCGAGCAGGTGCTCGCGGGGGCGGGGCACGCTCGCTCCTTTCCCGTGGGACCGGTCGGGTTGCAAGGCGGGGAAGATACCACCCGCACGCCGGGCGTGACAACGCGGAGCAGGGGGGACAGATTGCGCGTCACGCGCGGAGGCCGGCGCAGGAAAGAGAGTTCATCGCGGCCGCGGCCGGCCCTCTCCCTGCCGCCCGAGGGCGCCTGTCCCTCCCCCGAAGTGCAGGGGAGGAACGATCCAGCGGCCAGCGGGCGGCCGTGCGTGCTTCCGCTCGGTGTGGCAGGGACCCACATCGGTGTCGTAGTGGGGTTGACCGGCCTTGGCCTGCCCGGCGTGCCGGAGTGCGCGATGGTTCGCTTCCGGCGTGAAGTAGCCGCGCGCGAAGCGAGCCCAGGTCCCTCTCCCAGGCCGTTTTGGGAGAGGGACAGCGCGCAGCGGAGGGTGAGGGCCCGCCGCGGCACGCACCCGATCTGACCGATGGAGGAGATCCTGACGTGGCTGAAGACGCGCGCATCGAGGCGCTGAGGAAGATGGCGGCGGCGCGGCCGGACGACCCGCGCCCGCGCTTCGGCTTGGCGCTGGAGATGGAGAAGGCGGGGCGATGGGAAGACGCCGCCGCCGAATTGCGCGCCTACCTCGCGCTCACCGACGACGAGGGGAACGCCTGGGGCCGCCTGGGCAAGGCGCTGCGCCAGCTGGGCCGCGACGACGAGGCCAGGGAGGCGTACCGCCAGGGGATCGACGCCGCCAACCGGCACGGACATCCCACCATGGCGATGGAGTTCGAGGAAGTGCTGGACGACTGGGACTACGCCTGAGGCGGCGGCGCGTACGCGGCCAGCGCGCGCATCCGCACGATCGTCTCCAGCTCGAACGCGATCGACTCGGGCGAGCGGCCGTCGGTGGGGATCGACACGTCGGCCAGGCGGTACAGCGGCTCGCGCAGCTCCAGCATCCGGGCGATGCGCGGGACCGGGTCGTCCATCTCCCGGAACGGGCGGTCGATGGTGTCGGCGCGCAGGCGGCGGGCGGTCTCCTGGGGGCTCACCCGCAGCCAGGCGGCCAGCGTGCCCGGCCCCAGCGCGGTGAGCTGCTCCGGCCGCGTGATCCACCCCCCGCCGGGAGCCAGGACCAGGTATGGCCGCCCGGCGAGCTCGTCCGTCAGCGCCGACTCCAGGTCGCGGAAGTGGCCTTCGCCCTCTTCGTCCACGATGGCCCGGATCGTACGCCCGTCGCGCCGTTCGATCTCCACGTCGAAGTCCAGGAAGCTCCACTCCAGCCGCCGCGCCAGCGCCTGGCCCACGGTGCTCTTCCCCGAGGTCATGTAGCCGAGCAACACCACGCGCTCCACCGGCCACGACCCCGGCGGCAGCGGCGGCGAGGGCGGCCCGGCCGGCGGCTCGGGCGCGCGGCGGTCGATGGGCGGCGGCGTGAAGTCGGCGTCGGTCATCGGGTGGATGCGGATCGGACGGGTGGGCGTCGGAAGTTCGTCGCGAGCGGGAGCGCAGGATGCGGGCCCCGCGCGCTTCGGCGGCACCGCGCCCCCTCCGCTCGCCTGGGCTCGCACCTCCCCCGTACCGGGAGAGGGTCGCGCTCCAGGACCCGGGGAGGGGCCGCGGGGCTGCCGAAGCGGACTCGTGCCTCTCGAGGGAGTCCGCGAAGGCGGACTTTGGGCCGTTGTTGCCGCGGTGCCGCGGTTTCAACCGCCCGGGCCAAACCGCGGGCCCGGACGATCCGACTTTCGAGCGGGAGAACCCATGCGCGTGCTGGTGGTGGATGACGAGCCCGCGGCGCGGCGCCGGCTGGCGCTGATGCTGGAGGAGCTCGATGAAGAAGTCGTCGGCGAGGCGGCCAACGGCGTGGAGGCGCTGGAGATGGCGCGCGAGCGCAAGCCCGACGTGCTGCTGCTCGACATCGAGATGCCCGAGGTGGACGGCTTCGACGTGGCCCGCCACCTTCCCGAGCCGCGCCCGCTCCTCGTCTTCCAGACCGCGTACGACGAGTACGCCCTGCGCGCCTTCGAGCACGCCGCGCTGGACTACCTGGTCAAGCCGGTGACGCTGGACGGGCTGCGCCGCGCGCTGGGCCGCGCCCGCGAACGGTTGGAGGCGCCCGTCCCCGCCGCCGCGCCCGGCCTGGACGCGCTGCGCGGCGTGCGCGCCTCGCTCCCCGCCGAAACGCCGCGCCGGCGCAGGCTGCTCGTCCGCGAGGGGAAGGGGCACCGGCTGGTGGCCTTCGAGCACATCACCCGCTTCGTGGCGGACGAGGGCGTGGTCTTCGCGCACCTGGACGGGGGCGAGAAGCGTCTGACCGACTACACGCTGGCCGAGCTGGAGGAGCGCGCCGGCACCGGCTTCGTGCGCGCCAGCCGCGGCGAGCTGGTGAACGCCGAGGCGGTGGAGCGCATCGTCCGCAACGGCGACGGGAGCGCCACGCTGGGCCTGCGCGGCGGCGCCACCGTGCACGTCAGCCGCCGCCGCGCCCCCGAGGTGTGGGACCGGCTGGCGGAATAGTCCGGTCGAGCGCCCCGAGACGGCACCTGAGTCGCTGACGGATTCATTCACCGACGAAAATGAAGCCTCGCGCAGTTTGCGAGGCTTTCCGTCGTTGTTGCTGCGGGCTGCGGCTTCAGCCGCCGGTCCAGCCGTGGCCCGCATCGTGCCTGTCCAACCTGGCTCCCGAAACGGACTTGGAGGCCGCAGGCGCACCGCGATGACCGCTGACGTGAACGAGATCGAGGTCAACTGCAAGCTCGCCGGCGCGCTGGCCGACCGCATGCGCGAGGCGCGCGAGGAGCTCACGCGGCGGTGGCTGGACCGCATCGCCGCGCGGGTGGAGATCGACCCCAACAAGGTGTTCCCCACCGACGAGCTGCTGGACCACGTCCCGCTGCTGATGGACAAGATCGCCGACTACCTCCAGAACCCGTCGGACGAGATCACCGCCGACGCGCCGGTCACCGGGAAGGCGATCGAGCTGGGCGAGCTGCGCTGGACGCAGGGCTTCGACGCCCACGAGATCCTCAAGGAGTACGAGATCCTGGGCGGCGTCCTCTTTGCCTTCCTGGCCCGCACCGTGGGCGAGGTGGACGAGGAGTGCTCGCGCGGCGAGCTGCTGTCGTGCGCGCACCGGCTCTTCCGCGCCGTCTCGGTGATCCAGCAGGTCACCACCATGCACTACCTGCGGCTGGCCGCCGAGCGCGTGAACGAGCGCGAGCAGCGCCTGCGCGGCTTCAACCGCATGGTCACGCACGAGTTGAAGAACCGCATCAGCTCCGTCCTGGGCGCCGGGCAGCTGCTGGCCGATCCCGAGATCGCCACCAGCGACGACCAGCGCGCCCGCTTTGCCCGGATGGTGGTGCAGAACGCCGAGGGGATGCAGGCGGTGCTCGAGAACCTGCTGGAGCTCTCCAGGATCGAGACCAGCGCGCGGCAGCAGCGCAACGTGCTGCTCCCGCGCGTGGCCGCCGAGGTGTGCCGCCAGCTGCGCGACATGGCCGGCGCGCGGCAGGTGCAGGTGCGCATCCGCGACCTTCCCGAGGTGGAGGTGAACGCGGCGGCCGTGGAACTGGCGCTCTCCAACTACCTTTCCAACGCCATCAAGTACTCCGATCCCGGCGTGGACGAGCGCTGGGTGGAACTGCGCGGCCGGCTGGGGAACGAGGGCGGCGGCCCCGCCTGCGAGCTGGTGATCGAGGTGACCGACAACGGACTGGGCGTGCCGCTCGACAAGCGCGAGGGCCTGTTCACGCGCTTCTTCCGCGCCCACGGCGACACGGTGACGGGGGTGGAGGGCACCGGCCTGGGCCTCAGCATCGTCCGCGAGACGGTGGAGGGGCTGGGCGGCCGCGCCTGGGCCGAGTTCGACGGAGACCGCGGCTCCCGCTTCTACATCGCCCTCCCCTGCCGCCGCGAGGCCGAGCGCGCCCTGGCCGAGACGCAGCCGGTCGCAGCCGCCGCGGTGTAGATCCGCGACCGGGGCGATCGCCTCCACCCGCCCTCACCTGATCGCCGCCTACTCGCCAGCCGGGTGCGGCGGGATTAGTATCTTTATGGCCGAACGTCGTTCGGACTCTCCGCGTCATGCTCCTGTTCGATCATACCCGATGAGCACCACGCTCCAGCCCAGGAAGCCGGTTTCGTCTCCATCGTCCGCGGACGGCGGCGAGCACGTGCACGTGGCGATCATCGGCGCGGGGTTCGGGGGGATCGGGACGGCGATCGGGCTGATGCGGGAGGGGATCGGCGACTTCGTGATCCTGGAGCGGGCGGGGGACATCGGCGGAACGTGGCGCGACAACACGTATCCGGGGTGCGCCTGCGACGTGCAGAGCCACCTCTACTCCTTCTCCTTCGCGCCCAACCCGGAGTGGAGCCACACCTTCAGCCCGCAGCCCGAGATCTGGGCGTACCTCAAGCGCATCGCCAGCGACTTCGGGGTGATGCCGCACGTCCGCCTGGGCGCCGAGGTCCATGGCGCGGCCTGGGATGATATGGCCCAGCGCTGGCGGATCGACACCTCGCGCGGGCCGGTGACGGCGAAGCTGCTGGTGATGGCGTCGGGCGCGCTGAGCGATCCGGTGATCCCCGCGCTGAAGGGGCTGGAGACGTTCCGCGGCGCCGCCTTCCACTCCGCGCACTGGGACCACGGGTTCGATCTCGGCGGCAAGCGCGTGGCGGTGATCGGCACCGGCGCGTCGGCGATCCAGTTCGTTCCCGCCATCCAGCCCGTCGTCGCCAAACTGCACCTGTTCCAGCGCACGCCGCCGTGGGTGGTGCCGCGGCACGAGCGCGACATCGGCGAGCGGTCGCACGGCCTCTTCCGCCGCCTCCCCGCGGCGCAGAAGCTGGTGCGCGGTGCCATCTACCTGCAGCGCGAGGCCACGCTCGGCCTCTTCCGCCACCCCGCGGCGATGCGTCTCGCGCAGCGGATGGCGCTGCGAAACCTGCGCAAGACCGTGCGCGACCCCGAGCTGCGCCGCAAGCTCACGCCCAGCTTCACCATGGGCTGTAAGCGCGTGCTGCTCAGCAACGACTACTATCCGGCGCTCATCCAGCCGAACGTCGAAGTCGTCACCGAAGGCGTCGCCGAGGTCCGCGAGCACTCGATCGTCTCCAGCGACGGCGTGGAGCGGCCGGTGGACGCGATCCTCTTCGGCACCGGCTTCCGGCCGACGGATCCGCCGCTGGCGCCGCACCTCCGCGGGCACGGCGGCGTCTCGCTGGCCGAGGCGTGGGCGGGAAGCCCCAAGGCGCTGGCGGGGACGACCGTCGCGGGCTTTCCCAACCTGTTCATCCTGATGGGCCCCAACACCGGCCTGGGCCACACCTCGGTCCTCTACATGCTCGAGGCGCAGATCGACCACCTGCTGGGCGCGCTGCGGCACATGCGCGCGGCCGGCCTGGGCGCGCTGGATCCCCGCCCCGAGGCGCAGGCCGCGTACATGGCCTCGGTCGATCGCCGGATGCGCGGCACGGTGTGGGTGAGCGGCGGCTGCCGCAGTTGGTACCTGGACGCCACCGGCCGCAATTCGACCCTCTGGCCCGACACCACGTACCGCTTCCGCCGGCGCGTGGCCCGCTTCCGGCCGCACGAGTACCGGGGCGAACCCGCGCGCGACGCCGCTCCCGCCGCGGTGGGAGCGTGATGGCGGGCGAGCCGTCGGCGGACCGGCCGGTCACCCGCGCCGAGCACCTGCAGCGGATCGTCGCCCGCGCCTTCGGCAAGCTCCCCGGCTCCGTCCTCGTCCGCCTCTCCGGCCGCCCGCCGGTGGTGATCGACGGGCAGACGCTGGACCCGCACGTCCAGTGGGTGCTGTCGATGCGCAAGCGCCGTGGCCACATAGGGTTGGTCGAGCCGACGCCGCAGCTGGGCCGCGCCCGGTTCCGCCGCGAGTGCCGGGTGATGGGGAGGCCGCTGACGCCCGTCGGCTCGGTGCGCGACTTCGAGATCCCCGGCCCGGCCGGCCCGCTGCGCGTCCGCCACTATGCGCCGGACGCGGAAGGACCGCAGCCGCTCACCGTCTACCTCCACGGCGGCGGCTTCACCATCGGCGACCTGGACACCCACGACGAGCCCTGCCGCATCCTCTGCCGCGAGGGGCGGATGCACGTGCTGTCGGTGGACTACCGCCTCGCCCCCGAGCACCCCTTCCCCGCCGCGCCGGACGATGCGATGGCGGCGCTCCGCTGGGCGCAGGCGCACGCCGCGGAGCTGGGCGCGGACCCGGCGCGCGTGGCGATCGGCGGCGACAGCGCGGGCGGCAACCTCTCCGCGGTGATCTCGATCGAGGCCGCGCATGACCATCCGCCCGCCGCGCAGCTGCTGATCTATCCCGCGACGGACTCGGAGACGCGGCGGCCGTCGGAGGAGAAATTCAGCGACGGGTATTTCCTGAGCATGGCCGACCGCGAGGGTTTCTCGCACTGCTACACGGCGGGAACGGAGCACACGGGGATGGAGTGGCGCGTGTCGCCGCTCCGGGCGCCGGATCTGAGCGGATTGTCTCCGGCGCTCGTGATCACCGCCGGCTTCGACATCCTGCGCGACGAGGGCGACGAATATGCCGAGGCGCTGAAGGCGGTGGGGACGCGGATGGAGCACGTGCGCTTCCCCTCGCTGGGCCACGGCTTCATCCACATGACCACCGTCACCCCCTCCGCGAGGGCCGCGATGGTCCGCATCGCCCGCGACTGGCGCGCGCTGCTGGACGGCATCCACCGTTGACGCCGGCGGCTGCGCGTCGGCCGAACGATGCCGCAGGCCGCCTGGTCCGCTGGGCTTTCACGGAGGAACCGAAGAACGAAGGAAGCAACTGCACTGAAGTTTCCGTTCCTCCGTGAGAGCCCATAAAGAGGATTTCGGATCGACCGAGGCCGGTCGCAAAGGCGAAGGATCAGACATTCACCCCGAAAGGGTGGCACCCATGGCGGCGGACCCCATCTCCGGAAAGGTGGTGCTGGTCACCGGCCCCGCGCGCGGGATCGGCGAAGAGACGGCGCGGCAGCTGTCCGCCCGCGGCGCGCGGCTCTCGCTGGTGGGGATGGAGCCCGCGCGGCTGGAGACGCTCGCGGCGGAGCTGGGCCCCGGCCACGCCTGGTTCGAGTGCGACGTGACGGACCAGGCGGCGGTCGACCGCGCCGTCGCGGGCACCGTCCGGCACTTCGGCGGGATCGACGTGGTGATCGCGAACGCGGGGATCGCCAGCAACGGCACCGTGGCGGTGACGCCGGTGGACGCGCTGGTGCGGGTGCTGGAGGTGAACCTGATCGGCGTGGTGCGGACGGTGAGCGCCACGCTGGCGCACGTCACCGGGCGCAAGGGCTACTACCTGCTCGTCTCCTCCGCCTCGGCGCTGGCCCCGCTGCCGGGGATGAGCACCTACGCCGCCAGCAAGATCGGCGTGGAGCACTTCGGCGCGGTGCTGCGGCTGGAGGTGGGGCACAAGGGCGTGGCCGTGGGCGTGGCCCACCCGGCGTGGATCGACACCGACCTGGTGCGCGACACCCGGCGCGACCTGAAGAGCTTCGAGCGCACGCTGGGCAGGCTCCCGGGTCCGTTCGGCACCGTCACCACCGTGCAGGCGTGCGCCGCCGCCTTCGTGGACGGGATCGCCAGGCGCCGGCGGAAGATCTACGTCCCGCGCTCGCTGGCCCCCCTCGCCGGCATCCGCCAGATCTTCTGGAGCGGCCTGAGCGACCGCGCCATGGCCAGGCAGCTCGCCCGCCGCGTCCCCGAGATGGAGGCCGAGGTGCGCGCGCTGGGCCGCTCCTTCGGCGAGCACAGCGTGGGCCCCCAGGTCGGCACCGCCACATCGCACCAGGCCGCCACCGCGAACCCAGATGGAGCGTAAAAAGCGGCCCCGTGCGCTCCTTTCGGATACGCTTGGATGATAACGCTGGCTCATGGAAGGATTTGCGATGCGGCATGCAGGCGTAAATAGCCACAAATGGGAAACTTAGACACTTCTGGAAGCTCTTGACAGCACATCCGCGCGGTATAAAAGTTCCAAGGAAGACACGGCGCTGACACGATCCAATGGAGGGGTGCGAACATGGAAACAACGCTCACGGAAGAGGAACTGCAACTCCTTGACACTGATGACCCGGAGGAGCGTGCGTTCATGGAGAAACTCAAGGCAAACGGAGTCCGGCTGGCAACAAAGCGGTGGGAACCGAGGCCTGGGATTCCCGTGAAGCAGCGCCCGATGTGGCTTGCGTTCATCTTTCGCATTCTCCGAAAGCTCGGCTACGATGACTAGCGGTCTCTTCTGGGACGCAAGCGCTTTGGTGAAAGCTTACGCGGATGAGGACGGCGCTCCCAACGTTGTGAGTGCACTTCGTCTTCGGAACGTGATGAGTTTCATAACCGATTTCGTTGCGCTCGAGGTGATCACGGCACTCGGGAAGAAGCGGCGTACGGGCCAGATCAGCCGGAATCGCTACCGGCGGGGTCTGGACGAGTTCCGCGAGGACTTTGCCGGGGCATTCACTTCAATCGATGTTGCCGGTCGCACGCGGGAGCATTCTCATCAACTCGCCGAGAAGTACCGTGCGCTCGGCACCAGTGCAATGGACATCTTGCATTTGGCCAGCGCTCGCCAAGCCGCGGCTATCTGCCACCCGCGACCGCTGGTGATGCTCTGCGCTGACAGGCCGCTGATCGAGGCTGCACGCGCGGAGGGCTTAGGCGTCTACAATCCCGAGTCACATCCACAGTCCGTCCTGCGCTCGGCTCTGGAATTACGATGGGGCTGAAGTCCTGAGCCGACCCGGGTCGCCGCGGCGGAAGAATCGACATTTCCGCGACGTGACCGCTCTGAGCGAAGCAGATTCGGGTGGCGGGATTCGGATCTCCTCGATCGATGAACTTCCGCACGCCCTGCTTGGCGCCCGAGCGTGTGGACCAGATCCCCCGCGCGTCCTTTCCGCCACGCATCGCCGTACCGTACCTCCGCACCCCGATACCTCCGCACCCCTAGCCTCCCCCGCACTCGGCAAGTCGTTTAGCCTCCCCCGCACTCGGCAAGTCGTTCCATCATCAGGATTTACACGGCCGCACTTTCCTCAGGGAACAGGCGGCGGTAGGTTGCTGTACCTCCAGGGCAGCTCCACCGGCCCCATCCGCACCCGTACACTCCGTGCCCTTGCCGCCCCGCGCGGCGCGCTCCGTGCAGGCGGGCAGCCGGCCATTTGTAGCGATCTCTAACGAATTAGCGGAAGCAGTCCGCCAGCCCCGATATGAGCACCTCGATCCTCGACGCCGGGCGCCTGTCCACGCGCGTGGACGCGCTCAAGCAGCGCATCGCCGACCACGTGACCTTCACGCTGGCCCGCGACCGCGCGCGCGCCACCGACCGCGACGTGTACTTCGGCACCGCCTTCGCCGTGCGCGACCGCCTGGCCGAGAAGTGGGCCGCCACCCAGGCGCGCTACCACCGGCAGGACGCCAAGCGCGTCTACTACCTCTCGCTCGAGTTCCTGATCGGCCGCACGCTGGGGAACGCGCTGATCAACCTGGGGCTCGACGACGCCACCGCCGAGGCGCTGGAGGAGCTGGGGTACGACCTGGAGGAGTTGGAGACGCTGGAGCCCGACGCCGGGCTGGGGAACGGCGGCCTGGGCCGTCTGGCGGCGTGCTACCTCGACAGCATGGCCACCCTCGGCATCCCCGCGTACGGCTACGGGATCCGCTACGAGCACGGGATCTTCAGGCAGGACGTGGTGGACGGGCGTCAGGTGGAGCGGCCCGACAACTGGCTGCGCGACGAGAACCCGTGGGAGATCGCGCGCCCCGACCGCACCTACCGGGTGAAGTTCTACGGCCGCGTCAACGCCCGCGTGGAGGGCGCGCGCGTGCACTACGAGTGGGTCGACAGCAGCGACGTGCTGGCCATGGCCTACGACGTGCCCGTCCCCGGCTACTGCAACAACACCGTCAACACGCTGCGGCTGTGGGGCGCCAAGGCCACCGAGGAGTTCGACCTGGAAGACTTCATCCGCGGCAACTACATCGCCGCGGTGGAGGCCAAGGCCAACAGCGAAACGATCAGCAAGGTGCTCTACCCCCCCGACGACACCGGGGCGGGGAAGGAGCTGCGCCTCAAGCAGCAGTACTTCTTCGTGAGCGCCACCCTGCAGGACATCATCGAACGCTACCTCTCCGAGCGCCGCACCTTCGCCGACTTCACCGACAAGGTGCAGGTGCAGCTGAACGACACCCACCCCGCCGTCGCCATCCCCGAGCTGATGCGGCTGCTGATGGACGAGCACGAGATGGAGTGGGACGCAGCCTTCGAGATCGCGCGCGACACCTTCGCCTACACCAACCACACGGTGCTCCCCGAGGCGCTGGAGACCTGGGGGCTCGACCTGTTCAGCCGGCTCCTGCCGCGCCACCTCGAGATCGTGCAGGAGATCGACCGCCGCTTCCGCGCCCGCGTGCGCGAGAAGTACCCCACCGAGCCGCAGCGCGAGGAGCGCATGGCCATCCTCTCGGGCGGCACGGTGCGGATGGCGAACCTGGCGATCGTGGGGAGCCACCACACCAACGGCGTGGCGGCGCTGCACACCGAGATCCTGAAGAAGGACATCTTCCACGACTTCGCGGAGATGCTCCCCGACCGCTTCACCTCGGTCACCAACGGGGTCACGCAGCGGCGCTGGATGCTGAAGGCCAACCCCGGCCTCAGCCAGCTGATCGACGAGGCGATCGGCACCGGCTGGCACGTGGAGCTGGAAACCATCGCCGCGCTCGAGGCGCACGCCGCCGACCCGGCGTTCCGCGAGCGCTGGCGCGCGGTGAAAGCGCGCAACAAGCAGCGCCTGGCCGAGATGGTGACGGCCGAGGCCGGCGTGCGCGTGGACCCGGCGATGCTGATGGACGTGCACGTCAAGCGCATGCACGAGTACAAGCGCCAGCTGCTGAACGCGCTCCGGGTGATCGACCGCTACCTGGAGCTGCGCGACCAGGCGAGCCCCGACGGGGTGCCGCGCGCGGTGCTCTTCGGCGGCAAGGCTGCGCCCACCTACTGGACGGCCAAGCTGATCATCGAGCTGATCAACGGCGTGGCCGGGGTGGTGAACGCCGACGAGAAGGTGAGCAGGCTGCTGAAGGTGGCGTTCATCCGCGACTACCGGGTGTCGATCGCCGAGCGGATCTTCCCGGGCAGCGACCTGTCGGAGCAGATCTCCACCGCCGGCTTCGAGGCCAGCGGCACCGGCAACATGAAGTTCGCGCTGAACGGGGCGCTCACCATCGGCACGCTCGACGGCGCCAACGTGGAGATCGCCGACTTCGTGGGCGCAGAGAACATCTTCATCTTCGGGCTCACGGCCGACGAGGTCGACCGGCGCCGCCACGAGGGGTACAACCCGCGCGCCGAGTACGAGCGCAGCCCGCGGCTCAAGCGCGTGGTCGACTTCGTGGCCAGCGGCATGCTCTCGCCCGACCAGCCGGGCAGGTTCCGCCCGCTGATCGAGGGGCTGCTGCACCACGATCCCTTCTTCGTGCTGGCCGACTTCGACGCCTACCTGGCCGCGCAGGCCGAGGTGGACCGGGTGTACGGCGACCCCGAGGCGTGGACGCAGAGCGCGATCCTGAACGTGGCGCGCAGCGGCTTCTTCAGCAGCGACCGCAGCGTGCGCGAGTACGCCGAGCGCATCTGGAACATCCCCGTCCCCACGCGCGACTGATCTATTTTCCTCGTGCGGGATGGAAGGATCGAGGTTCGGCCGATGGAGAGGAACCGCGGGACGTGGGCGTGTCCCTCCGCTGCGCTCCGGGCCGGGCTGCGCGCTGCGTAGGGCACGATGCGACTGTGCCCAACGCAGCCGGGCCCCGGCGGACTCGTCTCGGCCGGGGCCGTTCCTGCGTCCATCGGCACCCCCGTTGCCGCCCCGCCGGGTCCCGGCCCTCCGGGCGCGAATCCCTCACGCAACTTCTTTCCCCATAACGACATCCGATTCAGCCAGGCGGTTGAAACCGCGGCAACGACGGCCCGAAGTCCGCCTTCGCGGACTCCCGCGCAACGATCGCTGCGATCAGGCGATCATTCGCGCGGAGTTCGGATCGATCGACCCGCACCTCCGCACCCCCGCACCCCCGCACCCGTACCGCGGTTCCCGCCCTTCCACCCTCGCCGCACCCGCTGTATCTTCCATCGCCGCCCCGCTTTCCGGGCGCGCGTCACAGCACCGGCGGCATCCCCACCGCGCCGCGATCCACCCGCTCCTCCGTCTCACCCCTCTCCTCGAGGCCCGTCCCGATGAGCGAAATCCAGTTCAGCGACAACTACAACGACCTTTCCACCGACAACGGCTTCCAGTTCGAGTTCTACTGCGAGCACTGCCACGAGGCGTGGCGCTCGCCGTTCGACCGCTACGCCGCGGGCACGGCGGAGAGCATCCTGGGCGCCGCGGAAGGGCTGTTCGGCGGGTTCTTCGGCACGGCGCGCAACGCGGTGAGCAGCCTGCGCGGCGCCGGGTGGAGCAAGGCGCGCGACGACGCGCTGCGCAAGGCCGTGGGGCAGGCGCGGGAGCACTTCCACCGCTGCGCCCGCTGCGCCAACCACTACTGCGACAACTGCTGGAACGAGGACGAGGGCGTGTGCACCGTCTGCGTGCCGCGTCTCGACGCCGAGCTCTCGGCCATCCGCCGCGAGGCCAAGCTGAACCGCGCCCGCGAAGAGGCCTACGCCCAGGCCACCGTGACCCGCGAGGATCTGACCGACCGCGTGGTGAGCTGCCGCGACTGCGGCGCCCCGGTGGGCAAGGCCAAGTTCTGCCCCGAGTGCGGAGTCCCCGTCTCGCTCACCCGCAACTGCGGCAGCTGCCAGGCCGAAATCCCCACCTCGGCCAAGTTCTGCCCCGAGTGCGGATCGAAGGGCTAGGGCAGGGCGGCAGGGGTAGGAAAGGCCGGCAGGGCGAACGAATTCGCCGCAACGACCAGCGAAGTCCGCCTTCGCGGACTACCGGCATACGCTCGGCTGCGATGATGGTGCGCGGAGGATGCTTCGACGCCGGTTCGAAGTAGTCGCGAGCGAAGCGAGCCCAGGTCCCTCTCCTGCGGTTCGGGAGAGGGACAGGCGAACAGGACGCGACGCAGTCGCGCCTGTTCGCCAGGGAGAGGGCCCGGCCGTCAGGGATACCGCCGCCGTCCCCGCGTCAGCAGGTGCAGCAGGAACAGCAGCACCACGGCGCCGATGAAGGCGACGAAGATGGTGCCGGCCAGCCCGCCGAACGGCGTGCCCACGCCCAGCTGGCTGAACAGCCATCCGCCCAGGAACGCGCCCACGATCCCCACGATGATGTCGCCGACGATGCCGTAGCCGATGCCGCCCATCACCACCGACGCGAGCACGCCGGCGATCAGTCCCACCAGGATCCACATCAGGATGCCCATGGCTTTCTCTCCGAGAAGGTTGGCGTAGCAGAGGGCAACCGCCGTGCCCGGGCTGCTCCCGGCGCGCGGCGTGGACGGCGCGGCGAAACCGGCGGACGGCCCGGCACGTAACACAACCCGTTGCAGGCCAACGGAGTACACCGAACCACCCACCAACGGAGCGGCAACGATGGACGACCAGGTCACCGCCGAGAATCGCGGCGCGGGAGGTACTCAGGGCGGCGTGGTCACCTTCTTCCTGGGTGTGGCGATGGCCGCGGCGGGGGCGTACCTGCTCACCAGCCGGGTGACCGTGGCCAGCGGCGGATGGCAGATGTGGGGCTACAGCGGCTTCGGCCTGTCGCTGATCCCTCTGATGCTGGGGATCGGGATGCTGTTCTACGACGGCCGCTCGCTGATCGCCAAGCTGCTGATCGTGGTGGGGCTGGTGATCATCGGCGCGGGGATCATCGCCAACCTGAACGTCTACTTCCAGCACACGCCGCTGTTCGCCATGCTGATGATGCTGCTCCTGCTCTGCGGCGGCATCGGCCTGGTCATCCGCTCCATCCGCCCGATGTAGCTCACGGGCAGGGCGGTGCCAGCATCACGGGGCGCCTCCGCCATCTGGCGGAGGCGCCCCGCCGTCGTTATCTGATCCGCCGAATGGATTCGCGACGCTCCCCATCGCTGTCATCCTGAAGGAGCCGCTGCGTTAAATCCGCGTCCGGCAAAGACTTCTGGCGGCGACTGAAGGATCTGTACTCGGCATTCGAGCGACAGACCGCCTGACGCTCGGACCGACGCCGCAGATCCTTCGGGCGCCGCCACGGATCGGGAGCAGACGAAAGTCCAGTGTAGCGGCGCCGCGCGAAGCGCCGAAATAGAGGAATGACCGAACCACAGCTCGACCTCCAGCCCGACGGAACGTGGCAGCCGATCCGCGTGCTGTTCGTGTGCCTGGGCAACATCTGCCGGTCTCCGCTGGCCGAGGCGGTGTTCCGTCACCTGGTCGACCAGCGCGGATGGACGGATCGCTTCGACATCGACAGCGCGGGCACCAGCGGCTGGCACCGCGGCGCGCCGCCCGACGCGCGAAGCACCGAGACCGCCCGCCGCCGCGGGATCACGCTGGCGGGACGGAGCCGCAAGGTGGTCGCGTCGGACCTGAGGACGTTCGACTACGTGATCGCGATGGACGCCGAGAACCGCGCCGCGCTGGACGAGCTGCGCGGACGCTCCGGCGGCACGGCCCAGCTCCGCCAGCTGCGTGAGTTCGAGCCGGACGCCGATTCGCTCGACGTGCCGGACCCGTACTACGGCGGCCCGCGCGGCTTCGACGACGTGCACGACATCGTGGAGCGCGGCTGCGCGGGGCTGCTCGCCCACATCGCCGCCGAGCGCGGCCTGCGGTGAGCCCGGCCGCGCTGCCGGACGCCGTCCGCGCCGCGGTGGAGCACGGGCTCGGCGACATCCGCTCGGTCGAACCCGTCGGCGGTGGCTGCATCAGCGACGGGTGCCGGGTGGAGACGGCGGACGGGCCGGTCTTCGTCAAGCACAACGCCGCCGCGCCCGCCGGCATGTTCGTGGCCGAGGCGGACGGCCTGCGCGCCCTCCACGCCGCCGCGGGCGAGCACCTGCGCGTCCCCTCCGTCCTCGCGTTCGGGGAGGGTGGCGATGACGGCGGCGGATGGATCGCGCTGGAGTGGCTGGAGCCCGCGCCGCCCCGCCGCGATCACGGCGAGCGGCTGGGCCGCGGGCTCGCGGCGGTCCATCGCACCGCCGGCGGATGGGGCTGGGAGCGCGACAACTGGATCGGCTCGCTCCCGCAGCCGAACCGTCCCGCCGCGTCGTGGCCCGAGTTCTGGCGCGGCCGCCGTCTGGCGCCGCAACTCGCTCTCGCCCGCCGCGCGCGCCGGCTCCCCGGCACGGATGCGGAGTGGGAGCGGCTGTTCGACCTTCTCCCTGAACTCCTCGCGGCGGGGGACGAGGACAGGCCGTCGCTGCTGCACGGCGACCTGTGGAGCGGCAACGCGCTTTCGACGGCGGACGGGCCGGCCGTCATCGACCCCGCCGTCTATCGCGGCCACCGCGAGGTGGACCTGGCGATGGCGGCGCTCTTCGGCGGCTTCGACCGTGCGTTCTTCGCGGCGTACGGCGAAGCGTGGCCGCCGAGCCGGGTGTCGAGCAGCGGCGCGCCATCTACCAGCTCTACTACCTGCTGGTGCACGTGAACCTGTTCGCCGGCGGCTACGTGGCGCAGACGGCCGAGACGCTGCGCCGCATCCTGTCGTGAGCGCCGGAGCCTCGCGAGCGCGGGAGTCGCTTCATCCTGTACCTGCGCCGAGACGGGCGCAGCGGACGAGCGCCGCGCCAACCGGCCTCTCCCGATACGGAAGAGGCGGACGGCCCAGGCCGGCCGGAGAGGGCGCGGTGCCGCGGATCGCGCCGGCATTTCTTCCATCGCCCCCGCGCCACCTCTACATTCGGATGGAGCACCCGCCGCACCGTGCGGAACGCCGCGTGCGATGATGCCGGAACGCACTGGCGCACTCACGCACTCGCGCACCCGTTTCCCCGCCCGCCGCCGCGCCTTGACCGATCCTTCCACCCCGTATCCGTCCGAGCACTCGAAGCTTCCGTCACCCGCCGGCAACACCGTGGCGGTGCGGACGCTGGTGCGCTACGCCGAGCGGGCGATGGAGCGCAGCAGCGACGCCGAGCAGGTGCGCGGCAACACGGCGCGGCTGCTGGTGGACGGCACACAGGCCTTCCCCGCGTGGCTGGGGGCGATCCAGGAGGCGCGCCACTGGGTGCACCTGGAGAACTACATCCTGCGCGACGACCGCACGGGGCGCGCCTTCCGCGAGGCGCTGTGCGACCGCGCGCGCGACGGGGTGAAGGTGCGCGTGCTGTACGACTGGATGGGGTGCTGGGCCACGCCGCGCCGCTACTTCAAGCCCTTCCGCGACGCGGGGGTGGAGGTGCGCGCCTTCGCGCCGCCGCGCGCGGGGAACCCGCTGGCGTTCGCGCGGCGCGACCATCGCAAGGTGGTGGCGGTGGACGGCGTGTACGGCTCGGTGGCCGGGATGTGCATCGGCGACGAGTGGGCGGGCCACCCCGAGCGCGGCATCCCCGCGTGGCGCGACACCGGCGCCGAGTTCCGCGGGCCCGTGGCGGCGGCGCTGGACGTGGCGTTCAGCCGCACCTGGGCGCTCACCGGCCGCCCGCTCCCGCCCGACGAGGTGCCCGACCCCGCGCAGGCCAGGGCGGTGGGCGACGTGTCGGTGCGCGTGGTGGAGGGTGAACCGGCCAAGAGCCGCATCTACCGCCTGCAGCAGTTCCTGTCGCTGGCGGTGGAGCGGCGGCTGTGGATGACGGACCCGTACTTCCTGGTGCCGCCCGCGATGGCCGAGGCGCTGGCGGCCGCCGCGCGTGACGGGGTGGACGTGCGGGTGCTGGTGCCGGCGTTCAACAACTGGCCGATCGTGGGGGGGATGTCGCGCGCGGGCTACCGGCCGCTGCTGGAGGCGGGCGTGCGGATCTTCGAGTGGGAAGGGCCCATGATCCACGCCAAGACCGCCGTGGCCGACGGGATCTGGACGCGCGTGGGGAGCAGCAACCAGAACCTGGCGTCGCTGGTGGGCAACTGGGAGCTGGACGTGGCCGTCACCGACCGCCACTTCGCCCGGGCGATGGAGGATCTGTTCGAGGCCGACATGGCCGGCGCGGTGGAGATCGGCCTGCGGTCGTCCCACGCCGGACGCCGCGAGCGGCGCGCGGTGGAGCGCACGGTGGTGGAGAGCAGCGTGATCGAGGCGCCCGGCGAAGAGCACAAGCCGGGTCGCGCTCACGCGCGGGAGCGGCGGGCGCGGTCTTACCGCGGAACGGAGTTCGGCCGGCTGCTGGGGCGCCTGGCGCGGACCGGCTCGGTGCTCTTCCGCGCGCTGATCGGCGAGCGCGCCATCCAGCGCGAGGACGTGGGATGGATCGCCGTCTTCGCGCTGCTGCTGTTCACGCTGTCGATCGTAGGCATCCGCTACCCGCGGTGGGTGGCGTGGCCGGTGTCGTTCTTCATCTTCTGGCTGGGCGTGGCCGCGCTGGTGCGCCTGCTGACGCAGGAGAAGCCGCCGGAGTAGCGCCCGCCTCCCGGGAGACCGGTTCCGCCCGCTCGGCGGGAGATGCGGAGCGCGCCGCGTCCAGCACGCCCAGCGCGAAACACGGGTCCATCAGCCAGAACATCATCCTGCCGCCTTCCACTCGATCTCCCGTCCCTTCGCTTCGCCCGCCGCGAAATCCAGCAGCCGCGCGCCCTCGTCCTCCACCTCCGCCCGCTCGGGCTTCGACGGCTGCGCGAACGTCTCCACCTTCAGGGTGGCGACGCCCTTCGCGCGGACGATGGTCCACGCGCCGCGGACGAAGCCGTCCACCAGCAGCGCGCCGCGGGTGAACACGCGCGGTGCGTGCTCGCGGGCGATGATGCGCGAGCGCTCCGCGTGCGCGAGCAGCGCGTTGTCGTATTCGGGGAGGTAGCGCACCGGCGCCGGCGTGTCCGGATCGGGGAGCGGCCCGTCTTCGACGTCGAACAACTCGTTGCCGTCCTCGCCGCGGAAGGTGCGGAGCCGTGGGCGGAGCCGCCCGGCCACCTCGCGCAGCCGCGTGAGCCCGGACCACGCCTGCACGTCCGCCACGCTCGCGGGGCCGAAGGCGCGGAGGTAGCGCAGCATCATTTCGCCGGGCGATGGATTCGCCGCGAGCGGGCGGCCCAGCCAGTGCTCGGCCGTGGTGCAGAGCGGAAGGCCGCCGCGGCCCCACACGCCGCGCGGCGGCACCTGCACCAGCGGCAGCGCCGTCCGCAGCAGGTGCGCGATCGACTCCCCGTCCGCCTCGGGCCAGCGCTCGCACAGCCGCTTGCCGGCGTCGGTGATGGTGAGCGGCCGCCCTTCCAGCAGCGCGCGCCCGGCGACCGCGATCGCGTCCGCGTCCATCCCCGCCAATCGCTTGCCGTACGCGCTGCCGCGGAACTGGCGCTCCAGCACCGGCTGCATCAGCGGCCGCAGCGCCAGGCAGTCGCGGCCGGTGAGCAGGTGCACGGTGAAGCGCATGGCCACGATCCGTACCGCGCGGCGGTCCAGCAGCAGCGCCGAGAGATCGTCCGCGCGGAACCCGCTGAGCCGCGTCCACAGGCCCACGTACGGCGCGTACGGCGCCTGCGCCTGCATCCCCACCAGCCGCTCGATCGCGTCCGCCGCGGACAGATCCGCGCGGCAGAGCAGCATCTGCCGCCGCAGCAGCGCCCGGTTCAGCGCGCGCCGGGTGAGGACGCCGCCGGATCCCGCCGTGCCGCGCCCCGCCGCTCCCCGCGCCGCCGCCCGTGCAGCCATCCGCTGATCCCCCGTTGTGACGAAAGACTGGCGCCCCCGCGCCGCGAACGACAGTATCCTGTCGATCCGCAGGATAGCTCTCTGACAGGATGCTGTCAATGTCTCTCGACAATCCGCCCTCGCGCACGCCGGCCGGCGACGCGTTCACCACGCTGGTGGTGCAGATCCTTCGCCTGAACGGCCACCTGACCGCCGCGGGCGACGCCCTGGCGCGGCCCGCGGGGCAGACCAGCGCGCGGTGGCAGGTGATGGGCGTGGTGGAGCACGGCGCGGCCACGGTGGCCCAGGTGGCGCGCGCGCTGGGCCTGGCGCGCCAGAGCGTGCAGCGCATCGCCGACCTGCTCGAGGCCGACGGGCTCGTCGAGTTCGTCCCCAACCCCGCCGACCGCCGCGCCGAACTCCTTCGGCTCACGGCCGCCGGCCGCGCCGCCCTGCGCACCATCCAGTCCGCCCAGCGCGCCTGGGCAGACGCACTCGGCGCCCAGGTCGGCGAGGAGGATCTCAGGCGCGCGAGCGAGGTGCTGGGGCACGTGGCGGAGGTGGTGGCGAACCAGGCGGCGCACAACGGTTGAGTGGATGCACCGCGGCACTGCCTCGCGCGTGGAAAGATGCTAACTTACGGCTATGACTTCATCGACTCTGCGGACGCCGCGCTACATGCGTCGTCTCCCGTCCACCGGGACCGCCGTTTCCATTCCTGCGCGCTGGGAAGACATCCCCGCCCTGCCTTCGAGTTCCTCCGAGCCACGCTTCCTTCAGATCCTAGACGAGCATGGCCTGTCCGACGTGCCGATCCGGGTGCCCCTGGTCGGGCGGTACACCCGTGGAAGGCCATGGAGCGCGGAAGAGTTCGAGGCGGTATTCGAGGCGTGGAGCAACGGCATCTCACTCACCAGGGTCGCGGCAGCGCTCAACCGCAACCCCCAGGACATCATCTTTCGCCTGCTGGACGAGTGTAGTCGGAAGGGGTTGACGTTCACGGAACGTGGCCGCAGCGAGGGTTCGGAACGTTGGACCCCGGAAGTGGCGCGGTGCGCCGCGGCACTATTCCAGGCGGGTCTCCCGGCCTGGCGCATCGCGGTGCTTTTCCAGGTTGATTTCGAACACGTGGAAAAGGCGCTTTTTGCCGCGCGTCCCGGTTATGGTCACAAGAAGCTGAATCCGTTTGCCATCAACACGGAGCACAAGCTTCACGTGAACTCCGGAATACTCGCCGAGCACGGTCCGGCGATCCAGAACGCGCTCGATGCGTTCGCGGGCCAGGGTGCGACGACTGCACTGATCGAGCGCCATGCGCCGGACGCGGAAATCATCGCGGTGGAACTCGACCACGAGACCTACGCTTCTGCCCTGCGCAAACTGTGGCGCCCAGGCACCACGTGGGTGAACGAGGACAACACCGCCACGCTGGAGAGGTTGAAAGCTGCTGGTTCGAAATTCGACTTGATCGACCTCGATCCATTCGTGAGTTGCAGCCAGCAACTGCCGCTGGCGATGGAACTGCTGAAGGACCGCGCACTTCTCTTCGTGACCCTTGGAGGTGAATACCGGCGAAGCTTCATCGGTTCGAATCGGAAGGCAATCGCGGCACGGTACGGATTCGTGGCGCCTGACCTGGAGAATGCGGCCTATCTCGAACAGATGCCCTTCTACTTCGTGGGGTATGTTGCGACGCAGGCGGCACGAAACGGGTTCGTGCTGTCGACCCTCCGCGCGGTGCGCTATGCCAACAACTGCCGCTTCTGGTTCCATGCCGAGCGGCGTTGCCGGGAAGAGGTGGATTCATGGTTGCGCGAGGCGTGCACCGTCGACGCGTACGGTACCCGCATGGCGGTGGCGCTTCGGCGATTTGCGGAGGTCCGGCGTGAGCTCTCGGGTGATGACCAACTCGGATTTCTATGAGCGGCAGCGAAAGGAAGACACTGTCGCGGTTCGCGTCCGAGGAGATGGCGCGGATCGTGGTCCGGTTGATCGAGCTTGCCGATACAACGGCGAACTTTCAGGCCTTTCCCGCAGGGGCCGAGGGGCTGGACGAGGAAACCGGCCGGCTTCTCCTTGCGGGCCGCGGATTCGAGGTAAGCAGGCTTCCCCCGCCGGATCACTGGCCGACGATGTGGCTGGCCCGCGGCGCGTTTCCGTTCAACCTCGAGAAGGCAGCCACCACCGAATTGTATGCCCGTCTTGACCCGTTTCTTCGTGAAATGGTCGCCTATGCCTATGCCGCGACCGTGAATTTCGCCACGGTAACGCCCGAATGGGTGCGGGAGAACCCTCACCTCCTGCCGGTGATGATGCACGCGCTGGGGATCTTCAGCAAACACGAGTTAGTCCAGCGAATGGGGACGGTGAGCGACAGCCGCATCTCGAGTTCCTCCAGCGAGCAGATCGTACATGAGTTTGCAAGGCTTGGCCCGGACGGAATCCTGGACGAGCCATCGGTTCGTGAGCGAATCAGGGCGACCTCCGAAGGAATCGTTCGCGGTCTGGTTGGCCACCTGCTGGAGGAGTTCGTTGCAACGGCCGTGCGTGCGGCGGGCGTACCCGTGATGCGCGAACGAGATTACAAGGCGCTCTCGGGTGTGGTCTACGACTTCCGCGCCGACTTCGTGATCCCCGATCCCGCTCACCCGAGCGCGTTCATCGAGGTGCGGAAGAGCAGCCAGAGGCACGCAAGCCTCTACGCGAAGGACAAGATGTTTTCCGCGATCAACTGGAAGGGGAAGCACCGTGACGCCATTGGCGTACTGGTGGTCGACGGCCCGTGGACCGCGGCATCACTCGACGTGCTCGCGCGAGTGTTCGACTACGTCGTGCCCGTGGGCCGGGTGGCCGAAGTTGCGAGAAGGATTCGGGAGTACCTCGATGGCGACCGGTCAGCCTTGAGATGGATGATCACGTTCAAGGTCGAACCTGTCGAGCACGCTCCCTGATAGTGCCGCCCTGCCCTGCGTGGCCCAATCGAGTTGCGCCGAAGTCTATCGGCAACCCTTAACCTTGACCTTCGGCCCAACTTACCTCATCCCTCCACCCGCTTTACCGTCACGTAGTAGTTCTCGTCCACCCGCAGCCCCGTGGCCGAGTTCGCGGCGGCGGCGACCGGGGCGGGCGCCGTCTGCCACTCGGTGGTCGGGCGCAGCACGGTGCCGCCGGTGCCGGCCAGCACGCGCACGGGCATGTCGAAGCCGGGGACCACGTTGGACCAGCGGTACCGCACCGCGCCGCCCTGGGTGCGGTACTCCAGCACCGGGATCATGGTGGTCTCGAGGTATTGCTGGAACACCTTGCCGAAATCGATCCCGCTCTGGCGGCTGATGTAGTCGCGCACCTGCTGGCCGGTGACGGTCTGGTGGCGATAGGTGCTCTGCAGGCCGCGCAAAATGCCGCGCCACTTCTCGTCGTCACCGACGATCTGGCGGATGGTGTGCAGCATGTTGCCGCCCTTGTAGTACATGTCGCCCGAGCCCTCGGCGTTCACCCCGAAGGCGGGGATGATGGGGTGGTCGTTCTGCACCGCCGCGCGGGTGCCGATCTGGTAGCGGGCCCCGGCTTCCTTCCCCTGCTGGCACTCGGTGTACAGGCTCTCGGCGTAGTTGCCGAAGCTCTCGTGCACCCACATGTCCGCCAGGTCCTTGCTGGTGATGCTGTTTCCCCACCACTCGTGCGCCGACTCGTGCACGATGATGAAGTCCCACCGCAGCCCCAGCCCCGTCCGGCTCAGGTCGCGCCCGCGGTAGCCGTTCTGGTAGTGGTTGCCGTAGGCGATCGCGCTCTGGTGCTCCATCCCCAGGTGCGGCGTTTCCACCAGCTTGAAGCCGTCGCGGTACCAGGGGTACGGGCCGAACCAGTGCTCGAAGCACTGCAGCATCGGCTTCACCTGCTGCCACTGCGCGCGTGCCCTGTCCAGGTTGCCCGCGAGCGGCCAGAAGTCCAGCGTCAGCGCGCCCGATTCGCCCGGGTAGGTGTCGGTGAAGTGCGCGTACGTCCCCGCGTTCACCGCCACGTCGTAGTTGTTGATCGGCTCGGCCACGAACCACTCGTACGTGGTGGTCCCGTCCCCGTTCCTGACCGTGTTGCGCAGCCGCCCGTTGGAGACGTCCACCATCGGGTCCGGGACGGTGATGGCGATACGCTGGCTGTCGGGTTCGTCCACCTGCGTGTCCTTGTTGGGATACCACGCACTGGCCCCCAGCCCCTGCACGGCCGTCGCGATCCAGCGCGCGCCCGTGCTGTCGGCCGTCCACACGAACCCGCCGTCCCACGGGGCGTTCTTCGCCACCCGGGGCCGGCCGTGGTAGTAGAAGCGCAGCGTCTTCGTCTGCCCCGGCGCGACTTCGGAGGGGAGATCGACGAAGAAGGCGTTGCCGTCGCGGGTGAAGGGGAGCCGGCGCCCGTCCTGGACGATGCTGTCGGCCGCCAGCGGCATCTGCAGGTCGATCTGCATCCGCCGGCCGGGGTGCGTGGCGCGGTAGGTGATGCCGTTCCAGCCGCGGATGCTGCTGTCGGCCGGGCTCACGCGCACGTGCAGGTCGTAGAAGGTCGCGTCCCACCACGCGCGCCCGGGGCCGATGGAGCCGCGCAGAGAGTCGGCGTGCGTGAAGGGCGGCTCGGCCTGCGCCAGCGCGCCGCCGGCGGTGGCGAGCAGCAGCAGCGGGGCGAAAAGGACGGCTCGGCGCATCGAGAACGGCTCGCGGGATGGGGTGATCGGTCCGGATCGGTGTTTCGGCCGGCGGACGGGTGACAGAATGCACTCCCTCCGCCGCCCTTGTCCACCGCCCGGAGGCGAAGGCAGTGCTTCTACCCGCGATGCCGCCGATCCTTCCAAGTGCGGCAGAACGGCGTATTTGCGGGGATCGGCTCACCCGCACCCGGGGCATTTCGGTGCCTTTCCGGTTGCGTAAACGCTTGGTGTGTATTATGTTGCGAAGGAACGAGGCCCGCGGAGGCCGCGTTCTGCTGCCATCTTCCCCGTACAAGCCGGAAGTTTTCTTCAGGATCGCCGCGGGCTCTCCCCCCAGTGCGGCGCATCCGCAGTGCCTACCCGGAGGTAGCATGCAGTTCAGGACGGCATTCCCGGTCGCGCTCCTCTTCGGGGGCGCGCTGGGCACAGTCGCCGCCGCAGTGGGCGCCGACCCCTCCGCGGCCGCCGGCGACGGCGCCCCCCGCGGGCTGATCCGCGAGGCCGCGGCGGCCACGGCCGCCCGGTGGGACATCCCCGTGGTGCGCAACGAGGCGGTGGAGCACTTCGTGGACGTGTTCCAGGGCCGCCGCAGCGAAGAGATGGCGATCTACCTCAAGCGCAGCGGGCGCTACGAGGGGATGATCCGCTCCAAGCTGCGCAAGGCGGGGATGCCGGAAGACCTGGTCTATCTCACCATGATCGAGAGCGGGTTCAACCCCAACGCCCGCTCCAACGCCAACGCGGTGGGGATGTGGCAGTTCATGGCGGGCACCGCGCGGGGCTACGGCCTGCGCGTGGACGGCTACGTGGACGAGCGCCGCGACCCCGAGCGCAGCACCGACGCGGCGCTGCGCTACCTGCGCGACCTGCACGACCAGCTGGGCAGCTGGTACCTGGCCGCGGCCGCCTACAACGGCGGCGACGGCCGCGTGAGCCGGGCCCTGGCCGCCGAGACCGGCCGCTCCAGGGGCCGCAGCGAGGCCGACTTCTGGCGCATCCGCCACCGCCTGCCGCGAGAAACGCGCGAGTACGTGCCGCTGATGCTGGCCGCCGCGGTGGTGGGCAAGGAGCCCGAGAAGTACGGCCTGGGCGCGGTGGAGCGCTGGATGCCGCTGGAGACCGACACCGTGACCGTGCCCGGCGGCACCGAGCTGGCCACCGTGGCGCAGGCCGCGGGGGTCACCGAGCGTGACGTGGCGCGCCTGAACCCGCACCTGGTGCGCAAGATGACGCCGCCGGGGAAGAAGGAGTTCCCGGTGCGCATCCCCGAAGGGCGGGGCGAGCGGTTCAGCGGCGCCTTCCCCGCGCTGCACGCCCAGGCGGTGGCCCGCGCCGCCGCCGAGCGCGCCCGCGAAGAAGCCGTGGCGCGCGAGCGTGCCGCGGAGCGCCGCGCCGCCGAACGCCGCGCGGAGGCGCGCCGTGCCGAAGCCCGCGCGGAAGCCCGCGCCGCCGCCCGGCACCGCGCCCACCGCGCCTCTGCCCGGCGGTCCACCACGCGCCGCAAGTCGACGGTCGCCCGCCGCCGCACCGTGCGCCACACCACCACCCGCCGCTCGCGCCGCCACCGTCGCTGAGCGCGGCCGGCGCGGACGCACCGGCCCAAACCGAAACGCCGCCCCCGGCTCGGGAGGCGGCGTTCGTGTTTCCGGGCCCTGCCCGCCCGCCGGGCCTCATCCTCATACCAGCTCCGGGAATACCGATATCGCCAAAGGCGTCACGCGGAGGAACGGAGTGCACCGGAGGAACAGAGAACTTCATCGCAGTTCTCCGCTGCTCCGTTCTCCTCCGTTTCTCCGTGTGACGCCCTTTGGCAGCATCGATGCAACGCCGGTATTTCCGGATTGGTATCAGATCACTCGACGCACGGCACGCTGGGCTCCTGCGGGCACCCACGGCACGGCGCGGTCGAGTTCAACAACGTGTCGCGGCCTACGATGGTCGCGAGCGCTTCGCTGCCGGCGGGCGCCGTCTGGAAGTGCTCCACTTCGAGCTCGGCGGCGTTCAGTTGCAGCTTCTTCATGGTTCACCTCGGCGGTTCGGGTACCCGGCGCGACGGGAGAATGCCCCATGGCGAAGCTATCCGATCGATTTACGACACACAATCGCGCTCGCCGTGTCTGTTTGGCCCCGCGCGCCCATGGTCGCGGACGCGCCGCCGACTGTAGTCCGCGCAGGCGGACGTCGTGCGGTCGTCGCAGCGATTTTTCAATCCCTGCCCCACTCTGTGCCGGTGGATATCGCCGTGATCGCTCGCCGGGCGGTCTCCGCCAGCGGTTCGTGAGACGATGACCGTACCTTCGCTGTCGCGAACGGTTCGCCCGCGATAGAATCCCCTCGCCCACGCGATCCGTTTCCCGAGCCCGCCGTGCCGTGCCGCAGAGCCGCCCCAGTCGCGTGCTGCTGGTGTTCCTGGACGGCGTGGGGATCGGCCCGGCGGACCCGGCGCGCAACGCCTTCGTCCGCGCGGAGTTGCCGTCGTTCCGCCACCTGCTGGGTGGCCGGGTGCCGGTGGCGGACGACCTGGACGCGGATGGGCGGATCGTGACGGCGCGCGCCGTGCTCGCCGCCGCGGACGCAACGCTCGGAGTCGAGGGGACGCCGCAGAGCGGGACGGGGCAGACGGCGCTGCTCACCGGCCGCAACGCCGCCGCCGAGTACGGGCGCCACTTCGGACCGTGGGTGCCCACGGGGCTGCGCGAGATGCTGGCCGAGCACAACCTGCTCACGCGCGCCGTCCACGGCGGCGCGCGAGCGGTGTTCGCGAACGCCAACCCCGTGGCCGAGCAGGCGGATCCGCGCATCTTCCGCCGCCCGGCCGCACCGCCGCTGGCCGCGAAGGCCGCCGGCGTCCAGATCCGCGGCCTCCCCGAGCTGTACGCGGGCGACGCCATCGCATCGTCCATCACCAACGAGCGGTGGCGCGCGCACGCCGGGCCCGATCTGCCGGAGGTGACGCCACAGGAGGCCGCGCGGCGGCTGGCGCGGATCGCGGAACGGGCCGAGGTGACGCTGTTCGCGCACTACGACACCGACTACGCCGGCCACCGGGGCGCGCTGGAGGGTGCCGTGGCCGCGTTGGAGAGGGTGGACGCCTTCTTGGGCGCCCTGGTGGAGGCGCTGACGGACGACACCCTTCTCGTCGTAAGCAGCGACCACGGCAACGTGGAGGACGCCACGGGCGGGCACACCACGAACCCCGTCCCCGTGCTCGCCGCCGGCACCGGGCGCGAGCGGATGGCAAGGGTGCGCGACATCGCCGGCGTGGCGCCGGTGATCTTCGATCTGTTGGGAATCTGAGGCTGATGACCGAGCCGGACGACGACGACGCGCCCGGGATCTACCCCGAGCTGGACCCCATCGACCGCACTTCCGCCGAGGCCGTGTTCCACGCGGGCGGGCGCGAGATCGGGTTCGTGCTGCTGCGCCTGGCGCTGTACGACGACGACTGGGCGTACGTGGAGCGCCGCTGCCTGGACTTCGCGCGCCACCCCGACACCTGGGTGCGCCGCAACGCCGCCACCGCGCTGGGGCAGCTCGCCCGCATCCACGGCCGCCTGCACGTGGAGCGCGTGATGCCCGCGCTGATGACCCTCTGGGCCGACCCCGAGGTCAGCGGCTGGGCCGACGACGCGCTGGACGACGTGGAGCGGTTTCTCAACGTGAAACGGGGGAGCTGGGCACACTGAAGGACGTACGAAGTACGGGGTACGGAGTACGGAACGGCGGGTGCGGGGGTGCGGAGGTGCGGAGGTGCGGAGGGGATCAGGGCGAGGTCCCGTGCGTCGTCATGGCCGCCGCCGACTCCGTGCCGTTGAAGTCCGCGAAGGCGGACTGCGTGCCGCCCCGCGTTCATCACCATCCCCCACGCGCCTTTCCCCCGCGACATTTGGCAGATTTCCATCTGGCCTATATCTTTCCCGTTCAACGCCATCCGTCTCTCCCCCGGCGCGGAAACTCCATCGGCCGCACAGCCGTAACGGCTCGCGGACGCGTGGAACTCCTGTTCAAACGCGGCACCCATCCCCGGCGCGATCCCGGCCACATGCTGTTCTCCATCGACCAACGCCAGCAACGCGAGCTCTGGGGCCTGGCCCTGCTCTCGCTGGCCCTCCTCCTTTCGCTCAGCCTCCTTCCCCTGGAATGGTTCGGCGCGGGAGACACCTGGGCGTCGCACAACATCGTGGGCCCGTTCGGCGCCTGGCTGCGCGCCACGCTGGTCGGCGGGCTGGGGCTGGGGTCGCTCGCCGTCCCGCTGCTGAGCGGCGTGTGGGGGCTGGTGGCCTTCGACAAGCTGGGCCGCGAGCCCGCGCTCCGCTGGTCGCTGCTGGTGGGCGGCATCGCCTTCATCGGCCCCGCCATCGTGGCGGTGCTGGGCGGCGCGGACGCGGCCTCGCCCGTCACCGGGGCCACCGGCGCGGCGGTCGGCGGGGCGATGGCGAGCACGATGGGCGGCATCGGCGCGTCGATCGTCCTCTTCGCGCTCTTCGCGGCGCTGTGCGTGGCGACCATCGGCTGGAACCCGCTGCGCTCGGCGATCCGCGGCGGACGCTTCGCCATCGGGCAGACCCGGCGCGCCGCGGCCGCGATCCCCGTCGGCTCCATCAAGCTCCCCCTGCGCCGCGGCAGCGCGGACACGGAGGAGGACGAGGACGGCGAGGAGTGGGACGACGAGGACGGCCGTCCCTCCGCCCTGGGCGATGACGACGAGTGGGTGGATACGATCCTGGACGACGAGGACGACTACGTCCCCGCCGCCGCGGCCGCGCGCGCGCCCGCCGGCCCGGCGATCGATCCGGACGCCACGCTCCCCTCCCCCGCGCCGCGCAAGACGACCGCCGCGCGCAAGCCCGCGGCCGAGCCGCACGACCACCTCCCCGAGGCGCTCTCGGGCGACCCCACCAGCACCGACCTGCCGGCGACGACGCTGCTCACCCCCGCGCCGCCGCGCGACGACGCCCGCAACCGCGCCGAGCTCGACAAGCTGGGGCACGTGCTGATCGAGAAGCTGGAGACCTTCAAGATCCAGGGGCAGGTCGTCGGGATGACGACGGGCCCGGTGGTCACCCAGTTCGAGGTGGAGCCGGCGCCGGGGATCAAGGTGGCCCGCATCGCCAACCTCGAGGCCGACCTGGCGCTGGCGCTCCGCGCGCCCTCGGTGCGCATCGTGGCCCCGATCCCGGGGAAGGGCGCGGTGGGGGTGGAGGTGCCCAACCCCGCGCCGGAGATGGTGTTCTTCCGCGAGGTGATCGAGAGCGCGGCGTTCCGGCAGAGCAAGGCGGCGCTCCCGCTGGCGCTGGGGAAGGACATCTCCGGCAAGCCCTACGTGGTCGACCTGGCCCGGATGCCGCACCTGCTGATCGCCGGCGCCACCGGGTCCGGCAAGTCGGTGTGCGTGAACACCATCATCACCTCGCTGATCTACCGCCACACGCCGCAGACGCTGCGCTTCCTGATGGTCGACCCCAAGATGGTGGAGCTGAGCATGTACAACGCGCTCCCCCACCTGCGGCACGACGTGGTGACCGACAACAACGACGCCGCCGCGGTGCTGAAGTGGGCGGTGATCGAGATGGAGCGGCGCTACAAGCTCCTCTCCGCCAACGGGGTGCGGAACCTGACCGACTTCAACAACCGGGTCGGTTCGGGGGTGCCGATGAAGGACCCCGACGCGCCCAACGACGACGAGGAGGCCGAAAAGGCGGGGTTCGGGCCGTACGACCGCGGCAAGCTCCCCTACATCGTGGTGATCATCGACGAGCTGGCCGACCTGATGATGACGGTGCAGGGCGAGGTGGAGAAGCCGCTGGCGCTGCTGGCGCAGAAGGCGCGCGCCATCGGCATCCACCTGATCCTGGCCACGCAGCGCCCCTCGGTGAACGTGATCACCGGCCTGATCAAGGCCAACTTCCCCAGCCGGATCGCCTTCCGCGTGTCGAGCAAGGTCGACAGCCGGACGATCCTGGACCAGAACGGCGCCGACGCGCTGCTGGGCAATGGCGACATGCTGCTGCTGCCCCCGGCCAGCAACGAGCCCGTGCGCATGCAGGGCGCCTACCTGAGCACCGACGACACCGAGCGGCTGATGGGGTGGTACGAGGCGCAGAAGAAGCTGCGCGACGAGGCCGCCGTGGCCGCCGGCATCCCGGTGGACGAGCTGCGCCGCGAGGACGACATCCTGGAGGTCGTCCGCGCGCACGAGGGCGAGGGCGACGAGCTGGAGGCGGCGGACGATCCGTCGGAGCGCGACAAGCTCTTCCGCGAGGCCGCCATGCTCTGCATCCAGCACCAGGGCGGCAGCACCTCGCTGCTGCAGCGCCGGCTGCGCATCGGCTACGGCCGCGCCGCGAGGATCATCGACCAGCTGCACCTGGCCGGCGTCCTGGGCCCGCCCGACGGCTCCAAGCCCCGCGACGTGCTGTGCGACATCATCGGCCTGGACAGCATCGCGCCGGAGGATTGAGCGGCGACACACTGATGGACGATTTCGACGCTGCGGATTTCGTTGTCACGCGCCTCCGCCCGGAGCCGTTCGAGGACGTAACGATCAGGATCCCGCTCAAGGCGATGATCCCGATCCGCGAGATCGCCGAGGAGCGGGACATGTCCGTCGAGGCGCTGCTGCGGTACTACATCGGCTTCGGATTGCGAGCGGACGTGGTGCGGCGATGGGAGGAGCGCAACCGTGAGGAGACCGGGCCCGCGCCGGGTTGATCCGCGCTCCGTCCGGGTGGAGTTTGCGACTGAAGTCGCGGCTACGACGGCACGCCGTCCCCTGCGCGGACTTCTCTCCTGGGCGCCACCTCGTTGGGGCGACGCCGATGGTGAACCAGCTTTCCCTCCAGATTCCATCCATGTCCACGCAACCCAATCTCCGTCCTCTCGGCGCCAACGCCCTGCGCATCGTGCGCTACGCGATGCTGACGGGGCTGCTCCTGTTCGTCGGGGTCGCCTACTTCGTGCACTCGAACGCGCCGGCGCCCACCGAGCCGGTACCCGGCGAGGCGGGGCCGGACCTTGCGATGTTGCGCTGGGTGGGGTTCGGGATGGTGGCGGCGGCGATCGTGGCGCTCGGGGTGCTGCGCGGGGTGCGGCAGCGCGCGCCGGTGGAGCGGCGTGGCACCTTGGGCCTGATCGGCTCGGCGTTCTGCGAGGGCGCGGGGTTCATGGGCGCCGTCTACTACTTCCTGGGTGGAGACTTGATGGTGTTCGGCGCGGCGCTGCTGGTGTTCCTGGCCAGCTGGGCCGTCCTTCCCGCCGACTCGGAAGCGGCGTAGAGCTTGAGGTACGTCGAGTGCTGTATTACAATTGCAGTACATTCCTCAAGCTGCTGGGGTCACCGATGCCAAAGACAAAGACGGTCACCGTTCGGCTCGATCCCGAGTTGAAGGAGAACGCTGAACGAATTCTGTGTGAACTGGGGCTTACGGTCTCACAAGCGATCTCGCTGTTCTACCGCCAGGTGGAATTGCACGATGGGCTTCCATTCGATGTGCGGCTAACGAATGCCACGACGCGTCAGGCACTGGACGACGCGCAAGCACGTCGAGGTCTGACCAGCTACTCAAGCGTGGATGAATTGTTTGCGGATCTTGA
>Ga0207706_10000467_pt1 | contig 43202 bp, 41 predicted proteins | sample KBSC53metaG_FD_184318 | JGI IMG/M metagenome (GOLD analysis project Ga0207706, IMG submission 184318) | Corn rhizosphere microbial communities from Kellogg Biological Station, Michigan, USA - KBS C5-3 metaG (SPAdes) (version 2) | ecosystem: Host-associated > Plants > Roots > Rhizosphere > Soil ... | reverse complement strand
ACCCGGCACGAAATCGTTGTGGCTGCTTCCTTCCGGATCTGACCAGGTTGGCGACAGCGCCGTCCGCCGACTTCCGGCGGCGCATATGGGGTAAGCCGATCAAGCGCGCAAGCTTGCGACTTAAAGCTTCTTCTTCATCGGCCGTTCACGCATATAGGGCGACGGCTGGCGAGCCCTTTCGCAGGCGATACGATGACCGTCCCCGCATTGATCATTTCCATTTTCGCAACGGCCGCTCCAGCGACAGTGCCGGCGTCGACCCCGATCACGGTGACTGGGCATGCGTGGGCTCCATTCATCAGCCCCATGGGCGAGCCATTCCGCGCTCGTTCCATCTCGGATGACACGCTTGCCGACTGGTTCCGAGGCGCAGACGCGAACCACGATGGCATACTGACGATCGATGAGATGAAAGCCGACGCCGAGCGGTTCTTCGCCAAGCTCGACACCGATCACAATGGCGAGATCGATCCGGACGAACTGGCCGCCTACGAATGGGACATCGCCCCGGACATCCAGGTCAGCTCCAGGACCAGGAATCCGCCCGGGGTGGCTGCGGCCGGCAAGCCGCCCGAAAGCGATGAGCACCGTTCTGGCCATGGCCGCTGGCGGCCTGGGGCCGGCGAGGATGACGAAACCCTGCTGGGTATCGGCGGGGGGCTTCAGGGCGCCGCGCGTTACGGTCTCCTGAACATGCCCGAGCCGGTCGCTGCCGCGGACACGAATTTCGACAGGGTCGTGACCCTTGGCGAATTCACGCAGGCCGCAATCGAGCGATTTCAGCTCCTGGACCGCAATCAAACCGGCTCACTCGGGCTTGCACCGCTCCAGGCAATGCGGCCTCCGCCTCCAAAACCCGGTCATCACAGGAAGCCTGACATGAATGCACAAGACAAGCGCGTCGGAAACCCGCTCCCGCCGGGCGACTGACGGCTGCCGAAATTCATCCGGCCTCCATCTTGCGGCAATGAACGGACGCGCTTGCTAAGCCATGATTTTCGCGGTCCCTCTCCTCCTTTCGCTCTCGTCTGCTGCGGCCCAAGCAGCGCCATCACCCGGTTCGCAAAGCTATGCACCGCGTCATAGCGGCCGGATGTTCGTCAGCCCCATGGGCGAGCCGTTTCGGCCAAACGGCCGGGAGGACGACGGCCTTGCCGACTGGTTTCATGGGGCTGACGTCAATCACGACGGCCAGCTGACTGTTGAAGAGATGCAGAAGGACGCAGAGCGCTTCTTTGTGATGCTCGACGTCAACCATGATGGCGAGATCGATCCCGACGAGATCGCGCGTTATGAAAATGTGGTCGCGCCCGAGATCTCAGGAGCGCATTTCGGCATGGTTTCGATGGACAGCTCCGAAGGAGGCGGCCCCCGCTATGACGGTCGGGGCCATCACCGAGGCGGGGGCGAAGGAGCGGGCTTCTTTCGCGGCGGGGACGACCAGCATCAGGGAGCCGGGCGGTTCGGCCTGCTCGATCTTCCGGAGCCCGTCGTATCTGCCGATTCCGATTTCAACCGAGGTGTGTCACTTTCGGAGTTCCGGCAGGCAGCCTCTCAGCGATTTCTTGCCCTCGACATCGACCGGAAGGGTTATCTGACTCTCGCCGCCCTTGAGTTGATTCGGCCCGCGCCGCCCGCCGCTCCCAAGATCCAGCGCCCCAAAGACGATACGGACCAAAGCGCGCTGCCCGATTCCTCCGACCCGCGCTAGCGGCCCATCCAGTTCTTCGCCTCGGGGGGCACACGGACGCTGAGGGTCTCCATCTCCTCGGTGAGCATGATCTGACAGGCCAGCCGCGACGTCCGGGTCGCGTGGGCGGCGAGGTCCAGAAGATCTTCTTCCTCCTCGCTTGCTTCGGGCAAATTTTCGAAGTCTTCCGCGTCCACGATTACGTGGCAGGTCGAGCAGGCCATCACGCCTTCGCAGGCTCCCTCCAGCGGCTCGCGCGCCGCCCACGCGACGTCGAGCAGCCGCTGCCCCGGCGCTGCATCAACTTCCTTGTCGAGGGTCCCGTCCGGCAGGAAAAAACGCACAAGCGTCACGCGTCGAGCTTCTCCTGCTCGAGCGCGGCCCTGGCGAGCCGGTGGCAAGCCTCAACCAGTTCGTGTTGCTTCGTGTACCGGCCGAAACCGAGCCGGATGGATGATCGGGACTCGCGGTAGTCGAGGCCGAGCGCGCGGAGCACGTGGCTGGGTCTGCCCGAACCGCTGGCGCAGGCCGAACCCAGCGAGAAGGCGATGTCGCGAAGGTCGGCGATCAGACGGGCGCCATCCACCCCTTCCCGGCGAATGTTGAGGTTGCCGGGATAGCGGTGCTGGATGCTGCCGTTGACGATCCAACCGGGACCGAGGGCGTCTAACGCTGCGTTCCAGAGCTTCTGGACATGGTCATAGTCGAGCGTGCAACGCTCATCCGCCAGCTTTGCCGCGGCTCCAAAGCCGACGCACAACGCGGGCGACAAGGTTCCCGATCGCAGCCCTTGCTCCTGACCGCCACCGTGAATGAGCGGCGCAGGCTCCTTGCCCTTCCGCATCCACAAGGCGCCGATGCCTTTCGGGCCATGAATCTTGTGTGCAGAGATCGCGACCAGGTCGGGTCCGTTACACAACTCAACCCGGCCGAATGCTTGGACGGCGTCGGAAATCAGCAAGGCTCCAGCCTTGTGGACCAATTCCGAGATGGAGGTCAGCGGGTGCCTGACGCCAATCTCATTGTTCACCATCATGATCGAGACCAGGAGGACACGATCGTCGACCTCGCGCGCGAGCAAGTCCAGATCGAGGCAGCCATCACTTCCAACGGGAAGAATGGTGAGGTCGATGCCATTTCCCGCAAGCCACTCGCATGTGTCGAGGACTGCGGCATGTTCCGTCGCGACGGTGATGATCCGGTTGCGTCCGTTTCCTGCTTTCTCGACCGTGCCCTTAATCGCCCAGTTGAGCGCTTCCGTTGCGCTTCCTGTGAAGGCTATCGAGCCCCCCTTGAGGTCCATCGCCCTTTCGACCTGCTTGCGCGCAACCTCGATCGCGGCGGCCGCTTCATGTCCCCATCGGGATGGCGAGTGCGGATTGGCGAACTTTCCTTCGATCCAGGGCTCCATCGCCTGCGCGACTTGGGGAGCGACCGGAGTCGTCGCCTGGTAATCGAGATAGATCACGCGGCGGCCCTGCTGGCGCGTGCCCGAATGTCGCGCCACGCACCCAGGAAACGCTCAATGTCGCCCTCGCTGGTATCCGGGCCGAAGCTCACTCGGACGAAGCTGCTGGAAATTTCTCCCGGCGCACCCATTGCTGCGAGTACGTCGCTCGCCTTCATCTTGCCGGACGAGCAGGCGCTTCCGGCGGAAACCGCGATTCCCGCCAGATCGAACTGAACCAAAAGTGATGCGCTGGAAACTCCCGGCATGGCCATGGCACCGATGGTCGCAATGCGCGGGCTTTCCTCACCGATGATGACCCCGCCTTCCTGTCTGACGGACTCCTCGAGCCTGGCGCGGAGCGCTGTCAGCCGATCCATGTCGTAGGGCCTGGCTGCTAGTGCCGCGGCGAAGGCCAGGGCCGATGGCAGGTCCTGCGTGCCGCGACGATAGCCTTTCTCTTGGCCGCCGACTGCGTCGAGCTTTGACAGATCCTTCACCAGTAAAACGCCTATCCCGGGCGGCCCGCCGAGCTTGTGCGCGCATGCGGCCACGAAGTCCGCGTCCGGCAAGGGGAGTTTGCCGGCACTCTGTGCGCAATCGACCAATAGCAGTGAGCCGGCCGCGCGAACTTTCTCGCTGATACGCCCGATCGGCTGGACGATCCCCGTCTCATTATTGGCGTGCTGGATCGCGACCAGCGCTGGCCCGTCGTGGAGAAAGGCGTCCAGCGCAGCTTCATCGATCAGTCCGTCGGGCGTCACCGGAATGGTGCGCGACCGTGAGCCCATCGCGTGCGGGACGATGGCATGCTCCGTTGCGCCGTGCGCCCGCCCCTCGATCCTCGCGCGCCTCGCCGCGATTTCGACCGACTCGCTGGCACCGCTGGTAAAGATGACGTCATGACGCCATCCGAGGACCTCAGCGACCGTCGAGCGGGCTTCCTCCAGCAAGGCTCTAGCGGCACGTCCCTCCGCATGAGGAGAACTGGGGTTGGCCCATGCTTCGAATCCGCGCACTGCTGCTTCGCGGGCCGCAGGGATCAACGGGGTCGTCGCAGCATGATCGAGATATGTGCGCTCGGTCGGGTTCAAAACGCGTGGATTCCTGCCAATTGCCACCTGAACACCCGCCCCTATATAGGACCGAACGCCGCTGCGCACCCGCGTAGCGCCACCTTAATCGCGAGTAACGCCACTTTCATGCCCGAAGTCATTTTCCCAGGCCCCGAAGGCCGCCTTGAAGGACGTTTCCATCCCGGAACGCGTCCGAGAGCGCCTGTCGCGCTGATCCTGCATTCCCACCCGCAGGCCGGCGGGACGATGAACAACAAGATCGTTCAGCTCCTCTACCAAACCTTTGTGAAGCGCGGTTTTGCGACCCTGCGTTTCAACTTCCGCGGCGTCGGCAAGAGCCAGGGCGTGTTCGACAATGGCATCGGTGAACTGTCCGACGCGGCAAGTGCGCTCGACTGGGTCCAGTCGATCCACCCGGAGGCCGAGACCACCTGGGTAGCCGGAGTGAGCTTCGGCGCCTGGATCGGAATGCAGCTGCTCATGCGCCGCCCCGAGATCCGCGGCTTCATCTCGATCGCGCCGCCGGCCAACATGTACGATTTCAGCTTCCTCGCGCCCTGCCCGTCGTCGGGTATCATCATCCAGGGCGAAGCGGACGAAGTCGTCACTCCAAGCGCGGTCCAGAAACTCGTCGACAAGCTCCGTACCCAGCGGCACATCACCATTCATCATGACCTGATCCCTGGCGCGAACCACTTTTTCGCGAATGAGCTCGATCTCATGATGAAGTCGGTCGACGATTATCTCGACATGCGCCTGGCAACAGACCCGGTGAAGCCAGCTATACCGTCCAGATCATCACGTTCATGACGAGGACAAGGGCCGCGACGATCATCAGGATCCCGCGGCCACGAGTTTGACGGTCGAGAGCGAGCTTCGCTCCGCCGGCAAGAAGCAGGAAGCCCGCGACCATGGCGATCGCCGGCGCGGCGTGCGACAAATTATCCATTTGCCTGTCCCAATTTCACCAACATTTAACCAAGGTTGGGCCAAATGGGGCAATGGCCATTGGCGACCAACAAGCCCGCCTCGATGAGGCGTTCGAGCGGATTGAGGAAACGATCCTCCCCTGCATCGCAATGATGCTGGAAACGCTGATCGACGCATCCGAGTCGGTCGCGGAGAACGAGCGCCGGTTCCTTGCGGCGGAGCTCAAGACTCTCGCGGCGGAGCTGGAGGAGTTGACCAAGGCGGTCGAGCGCTCCAGCCCCATGCATCTCGAGCCCGGCGAGTACAGGGCGCGCAACGTCGCCTAAGGTTCATTCGCAATGATCCGGGCGTGAAGTGCCGGATCGATATTCCCGCCCGACAGAATCACGACCGTATCATTCATTGGTTCGAGCTTTCCTGCGAGAAGAACAGCCAGGCCAACGGAAGCGCCTGGCTCGACGACCAGTTGGTGCTCCTGCCACGCGAAGCGGATGGCATCCTCCACCTCTGAATCGCTGACCGACAGCGCTTCCGCGTTCCGCTCAGCGAGGATCCCGAATGTGATCGGCGATACGCGAGGGGTCATGATCGCATCGCAGAAGGTATTGGGCGCGCCGGGATCCACCGGGACAATCTCGCCTAGCTCGAGCGAACGGCCCATGTCGTCCCATCCTTCCGGCTCGACGATCACGATTTCCGCGTCGGGAACGGCCAGCGCGATCCCGGACGCCAGGCCCCCACCGCCGCAGGGGATTACGATCCTTCTCGGCGAGCGACCCAATTGCTCAATGATTTCCAGCCCAGCCGTCCCCTGCCCGGCGACAATCGCCGGATCATCGAAGCTTGGAACCACCGTCGCGCCCGTGTCGCCCGCAATTCGACTGGCGATCTCTTCCCGGCTCTCGGTACGGCGATCGTAAAAGACAATCTCCGCTCCTTCCGCGCGAGTGCCGTCGACTTTCACGGTCGGCGCGTCGGAGGGCATGACAATGATTGCGTGGATGCCGATCCGTCGCGCCGCAATAGCCACTCCGCGCGCGTGATTGCCGGACGAGAATGCCACCACTCCGCGAGTTCGTTCTTCAGGCGTTAGCTGAAGCAGGCGGTTCGTCGCTCCGCGAAGCTTGAACGCCCCTCCCGTCTGCAAACATTCGCATTTGAACCAGGTGCGGGTGCCGTCGATTTCGCTCTCAACTAATGGAGTTCGCTCGATTTCTCCGGCGATGCGATTTGCGGCTGCAATTACGTCATTGCGGGTCAACACCGGGGTCGTGGTTAAGAGGTTGATATCCGTATCCTTTCGGTCAGCCGTTGCAAAATGATGACAAAAGTTTCCCCAATTACCGTCGGGGGGTCCAAAAAATCTTTACAGCCGTACACCCCGAACATATATCGCGCCTCCGCTGCCCCATGGGACTTCCAACCGCAAGGCAGCTTTGTCTGAAACTACCCAGTTGGAGGTCCCTTGAGTTGCACAAGCATCATCGCGCGCTGGGGCTAGCCGCCGCCCCGACCGGTAGCCGGGGGGCTGCCGCTATCGCCATGTTGCGCCCGGTACAGCCGGTCACGCTTCTTCGTCCGCACGCTGCGCGTCGCGCCGCCCGCTACTTCGTCGAGAAGTTCCCGGGCCGCTCGCTTTATGCGGTCAAGGCCAATCCGTCGCCGGACCTTCTGCGCATTCTCTGGGACGCCGGCGTTACGCATTATGACGTTGCGTCCATCAGCGAAGTGCGCCTGGTCCATGAGAACCTGCCTGAGGCGGTGCTTTGCTTCATGCACCCGGTGAAGGCCGAGGAAGCCATTGCCGAGGCCTATTTCGAACATGGCGTGAAGACCTTCAGCCTCGATACGGTCGAAGAGCTCGACAAGATCGTCAGGGCAACCTCCCGGAACGGCGTTCCTGCGAGCGATCTCAACCTCCTGGTCCGCATCCGCGTCAGCTCCGAACATGCGAAGCTCAGCCTTGCGTCGAAGTTCGGAGCCGATCCGCGCGATGTCAGCGGCATTCTGATGGCGGCCCGCCAGGCAGCAGACGCCCTCGGCATCTGCTTCCATGTCGGCAGCCAGGCGATGACGCCAGCCGCCTACGCCGAAGCCATGACTTGTGTCCGCGAAGCAATCGTCGAGGCCGCGGTCACGGTGGACATCGTCGATGTCGGCGGAGGCTTCCCGTCGTCCTATCCGGGCATGGAGCCGCCGCCGCTGGAAACCTATTTCTCGGTCATCCACCAGGCCTTCGAATCGCTACCGATCAGCTATTCGGCCGAGCTCTGGTGCGAGCCGGGCCGCGCGCTTTGCGCCGAATATGCGAGCGTTCTCGTCCGCGTCGAAAAGCGCCGCGGCGACGAGCTCTACATCAATGACGGCGCTTACGGCGCTCTATTCGACGCCGCACACATTGACTGGCGTTACCCCGTACGCCTTGTCCGCGACGAGGAATCCAACACTCGCCAGATGAGCTTCAGCTTCTACGGTCCCACCTGCGACGATCTCGATCGCATGGCCGGTCCGTTCGAGCTGCCCGGTGACGTCACCGTCGGCGATTATATCGAGATCGGGATGCTCGGAGCTTATGGGTGCGCGATGCGTACCCAGTTCAACGGCTTCGGCGTGGTCGATTCCACGATCGTCGACGACGAACCGATGGCAAGCCTCTACGGCGCCATCGCACCGGCCCGAACGAACGTCGTGAAGCTGTAAATCCGGCTTCCGTCGTCCCCGGGGAAACGGGGATCCCACTTTGTTTTTCTCAGCCATCGCGAGTAGCGGGATTTCCGCTCTCGCGGGAATGACGAGGATTTGATTGCCATGAATACGGATACGCTGAACAAGGTTCAGGACGCCGATCGGATCAACGACACCCGCAAGGCGGAGCTGCTGTCGACGCCGATCGAGCATATCGACATCACCAAGTTCGATGCGCGCCCGGTCATCGACGCCATGGGCAAGATGAGCTTCACCAGCCGCGACCTGTCGCGCGCCACGGCCATCTACAACACGATGCTCGAGGACAAGGACTGCTCGATCATCCTGGTGATCGCAGGCTCGACCTCGGCCGGCGGGTGCATGGATCTCTATGCGGAGCTGGTGAAGTCCAACATGGTCGACGCCATCGTCGCGACAGGCGCATCTATTGTCGACATGGATTTCTTCGAAGCGCTTGGTCACAAACACTATCAGGCGAACGAAATTCCTGACGATGATACGCTCCGTTCGCTGTACATCGACCGCATTTACGACACCTATATCGATGAGCAGCAGCTGCAGGATTGCGACTTCACGATCGGCAAGATCGCCGACGGCCTTGAGCCGCGTGCATACAGCAGCCGCGCCTTCATCCGCGAAATGGGTAAGTGGCTCTCCGAGGGTAATGCGAAGAAGCAGGGCAGCCTCGTCCAGCTCGCCTACGAGCATGACGTTCCGATTTTCTGCCCGGCGTTCGTCGATTCATCGGCGGGCTTCGGCCTCGTGAAGCACCAGGTCGACGCGATGAAGCGCGGCGGCCACTACATGGTCCTCGATGCCATCGCCGACTTCCGCGAGCTGACCGACATCAAGATCAACGCCGGCACCACTGGCCTTCTCATGATCGGCGGCGGCGTTCCGAAGAACTTCACTCAGGACACCGTCGTTTGCGCCGAGATCCTCGGCCACGATGACGTCGAGGTCCACAAATATGCGGTTCAAATCACCGTCGCCGACGTTCGCGACGGCGCCTGCTCTTCCTCGACGCTTCAGGAAGCGGCGAGCTGGGGCAAGGTCTCGACGGCGATGGAGCAGATGGTGTTCGCCGAAGCGACCAGCGTCCTCCCCCTGCTCGCAAGCGACGCCTGGCATCGGGGCGCGTGGCGCAACCGCGAGAAGCGCCGCTTCGCGAAGCTGTTCGACTGATGCGGTTCCTGCTCGCCGCTCTGACGTTGTCGGTTGCGGCGAGCAGCGCCCATGCGGCGGAGCAGGCCGATCTCCTGATCCGCGGCGCAGGCATCGTTGATGTCGCGCACGGGCGCGTTCTTCTTCATCAGTCGGTAGCGGTCCGCGGCAACAACATAGTGGCGGTCGGGCCCGATCACTCCATCGCCAGGCGTTTCGACGCCAGGCAGAGCGTCGATGCGTCCGGTAAGTTCGTTATGCCCGGCCTATGGGACATGCACGTCCACTTCGGCGGCGGTCAGGAGCTGATCGGCGAGAACAAGGCGCTGCTGCCCGTTTACGTGGCCTACGGCGTTACGGCCGTTCGCGATTGCGCGGCCGATATCAGCACATCCGTCATCGAATGGCGCGAGGAAGTCGCGAAGGGCAGTCTGCTCGGCCCCACCATCTTCACGTCCGGTCCCAAGCTCGAAGGTTACAAGCCGATCTGGAAGGGAACGCTCGAGGTCGGCACGCCTGCTGAGGTGAATGCCGCGCTCGACAAGCTCCAGGCCATGAAAGTCGACTTCGTAAAAATTACCGACAACACCCTGAAACCCGACATTTTTCTTTACGCCCTGAAGGAAGCCAAGCGCCGCGGCATGCGCACGTCGGCGCACACGCCTTACGCCCTGACGATCGAGCAGGCGGTCGATACCGGCCTCAACTCGATCGAGCACATCGATTATCTCATCAAGGCTGGCTCACCGCGAGAGAAGCAGGTCGGCGCGCTCTATGCTGCCGGCAAGATCAGCTACGGCGACGCCACCAATGCGTTCGTCGACAGCTTCGACCCAGCCTACGCAATCCACCAATACCGGGCCCTTGCTGCCAAGGGCGTCTTCGTCACCCCGACGCTGAACATGGGCCGGATCCTCGCCAATCTCGACCGCGAGGACCATTCGAAGGACCCCGGCCTTGCCTACATCGGCCCCGGCCTCCGAAAGACTTATGACTGGCGCATCGAACGTGCAGCCAAGGCGACGCCGGAGCAGGTCGCCGCCCGGCACAAGGAATATGATCTCAGTGCCCGGGTGCTGCCGATGCTGGTCGAAGCCGGAATTCCGATCCTTGCGGGTACGGACGCGGGATATCTCAACAGTTTCAACTATCCCGGCGAAGGTCTTCATGAGGAGTTGGAACGTTATGTCGAGGCTGGGCTTACGCCGCAGCAGGCTTTGGCGAGCGCGATCCTGACCGGTCCTCGCTTCCTTGGCCATTCGGATCGATATGGTTCGGTGACCGCGGGCAAGGCCGCCGATCTGCTGGTCCTCGACGCCAATCCGCTGAAGTCCGTTGCCGCGACCCGGGGGATCAACGCCGTCGTCCTGCACGGCCGACTGCTCGACCGCGCAGCGCTCGACAAGCTCCTTGCGGACGCGAAGGCAGGCGCCCGCTAGCGGCGCTCCCGGAGCGGTTCGGGAATTAGCAAAGCTCCGGTCAACGCCACGATCACGGCCGCCATCATATACCATCCGGGCGCGACCGGATTGTTCGTCCAGCGAATCAATAAGGTCTCGAAAAGCTGCGTGGTGCCCCCGAAAAAGGCGATGGCGAGCGCATAGACGATCCCCGTTGCCCCTGCCCTGACCCGCGCCGGAAGCGCCTGGACGAACAGCAGAACGGCCGGCGTCGATCCGAGGATGTGGAACAGGGTCAGGATCGCGGTCGAAGCAAGCAGTGCCGAAGCCGTCCGAATCTGGTTCAGCAGGTGGAACACCGGAACGATCAGCACAATCAGCAGCAGCCAGGGACCGACCAGCACCCTCTTGGGTCCGAACCGGTCGGCAAGCCATCCGCCCGAGAGATCCCCGAACACCCCGATCAGTCCAAGCACGATCGTTGCCGCAAAGGCGGTCGGCACCGCCATATGCAGCGTGTTCTGGGCATAGGTCGTCAGATATTCGAGAGTGTAGTTGCTGATCGTCGCTCCAGCGATGACGAACAATCCTGCCGCGGCCAGAAGGATCAGGGCTTTCGAACTGAGCTTATCGGACTCTGCCGCACCTTCTGGCGGGAGGGTTTCGATGAGCGTCCGGCGTATGCGGAGCCCGAGCGGAACGATCGCGGCTCCGATGAGGAACGCCGCGCGCCAGCCCCATGATTCCAACTGCGGAACGGTCAGGGTTGAAGACAACCCGAAGCCGACAACCCCCGCGACCATCACCGCAAGGTCGGCGGTCGCGAAGTTAAGCGAGATATAGAGTCCCCGGCGGCCGGGCGGCGCCGCTTCCATCAGATAGGCAATGTTCGGTCCCACTTCCCCGCCGAGCGCGAACCCCTGGAGCAGACGAAAGAACACGGCGATAAGCGGAGCGGCCATCCCTGCCACCGCGTAAGAAGGTGTCAGCGCCATGCCCGTCATCGCGATGCCCATGATGCTGAAGGACAGGATCATCGCCGGCTTCCTTCCCCGGCGGTCGGCCATCCTGCCGATGATCAGCCCCCCAAGCGGCCGGGTTAGAAAGCCGACCCCAAATGTCGCCAGCGACAAGAGCAATTTGCTGGAAGCATCCCCCGGAAACAAAGCCCGGCCGATCTGGGTGGCGAAGAATGCATAAGTTACGAAATCATAGAATTCGAGGGCATTGCCAGCCGCAACTGCGGCAATCTGGCCGCGGCTCAGGCGCGGTCGCTGGCTTTGCTCGTCGGCCATTTTTCCCCCCGGAACACCGACGGTCACATCCGGTCCAGCCATTTGCAAGCGCCGCTGTTCGTTTCGATTGCAAAACGAAACGAACTGCCTAACGTTCGATGTGCCGAAGGGGAGGAACCGCAATGCACATAAGTCCCATACTCGCGCCCGTCGTTGCTCTCGTTGCCTGGACGATCGTCGTCATGCTCTGGATGGTTGTTACTCGCTTCGCCGAATTCCGACGTCTGGGAATCACCTTCTCGAACATTCCGCCGGGGGCACGGGGCGTCGACCTGGAAGGACGGGCCGATCCCCATGCACAGTGGAAAGCCCACAATTACATGCACCTGATGGAGCAGCCCACGATCTTCTATGCCGTGGCGCTAAGCCTCGCGCTGATGAATTTCGGCGGCGGGATCAACTACTGGCTTGCGTGGGGTTATGTCGGCTTCCGGATCGTTCACAGCATCGTCCAGTCTACAATCAACATCGTGGCGATCCGATTCACGATTTTCCTGCTTTCGACCCTCTGCCTGGTCGGCCTCACGACCCATGCGGCATTACGCATCCTGCACGAATGCGGCATCATCGGCTGAAGCAGGCGGCCAGCTCGACATGGGTCGACCAGCGGAACTGGCCGACCGGGCCGACCCATTCGAGCATGTAGCCGCCATCGACGAGCACTTTTGCGTCGCGGGCGAAGGTCGCCGGGTTGCAACTGACGTATGCGACACGCTGGACCTTTGAAGCCGCAATTGCAGTCACCTGTTCAGCTGCGCCGGCTCGCGGCGGATCGAGGATTACAGCCTCGAAGCGCTTCAACTCCTTTGAATCCAACGGTCGGCGATAGAGATCGCGGTGCTCGACATCCATCGAAGGGCTTGCTCGCTTAAGGGCTGCAGCAGCGTCGCGCGACGCTTCGGCTGCATAGTTCGCCCGGGCCGCAAGCGCGAAGGTGCCCAAACCTGCGAACAGGTCGGCGACGGACGATGCGCCAGCGACTGCTTCCTGGACGTGGGCTGCCAGCGCCGCTTCGCCGTCTTCGGTCGCCTGGAGAAAGCCGCCGGTCGGAAAGCCAACCGCGACGCCTGACAATGTCACGCTAGCGGGCTGCGGCTCGTACAACGTGTCAGGCCCCAGGCTTCGATCGACGCTGAGCCTGGCGAGATCGTGACGGGATGCGAACGACGTCAATTGTTCGATCTCGCTCAAACGGCCTGCATAGACTCCGCGGATGAGCAGATCGGGTCCCTGGTCGACCAGGGTCATTTGAACTTCGGCAATCCGCTTCGGTGTCAGGATCTCTGCAAGAAGGCCTCGAAGCGGCTCGACCAGCTCGAACAACTCAGGGCGCAGGATACGGCACTCACGCATGTCGACGATTCGGTGAGACAACTCGGCGTTGAATCCGATCAGCACGTTCTGGCCGACCTTTAACGCTTTCAGGGCGGCGCGGCGGCGGCTGCACGGCGGCGAGAGATGCGGAACCCGAATTTGGGTCTCCAGCCGGTGCTGCGCGAGCGCGGTTACGACCCGCGAGACCAGATAGCCGCTATAGGCTTCGTCATTGGCGTGCTGGAGCTGGCAGCCGCCACATTCAGGAAAATGGCGGCATGGCGGCTCCTGGTGGTTCGGCCCGAAAGCCAAGGCCCCATCATCCAGGACCGCGTCCCCGGGAACTCCGAACGGCACGTGCCGACCGCTTTCGGTCACACCGTCACCGCGAGCCGCAATCCGTACGATCAGCTCATTCATGAAAGCAATGCCAACGCCTTGGGGACGGCATCGGCGAGATCGTCGGCGATCATCTCTCGACCAGCGAGTTCTGCGGCCCTGCCGTGCACCCAAACGGCCGCAGACGCTGCCTCGAATGCCGGCAAGCCGCGCGCTCGCATCGCTGCGACGATGCCTGCCAGCACATCGCCGCTGCCCGCGCTCGCAAGCCATGACGGTGCCCTCGGCGCGAAGCCGATCCTCCCATCGGGCGAAGCGACCAACGTGTCCGGCCCCTTGTACAGTACGACCGCCCCGGACCGCTTTGCCGCTTCCATTGCACGCTCGGGCTTGGTTCCCGGCAGCTCGCCGAACAGCTTTCGGAACTCACCCTCGTGCGGAGTGATGACCGCATCCTGCCCTCGCAGAAGCTCGGGATCGCCGAGATTGGTGATAGCGTCCGCATCGATCACCTTCGGCGCCTTTGAGGCCATCGCAAGATTCAGGGTGTTTGGAATATCGCCGAGACCGGGACCGACGAGCAGGCAGCCGATCCGCTCGTCATCGACTGGAGCGCTGTCCATCTGGACGATTGCCGACGGCAGGCCGTCGATCGGCCGCGAGGTGCTTACCCTGACATAGCCCGCACCGGCCCTCGCTGCACCCTTTGCGGCCAATGCAATTGCTCCGGGCATCGTGCCCGCCAGCGCATGAACCAGACCCCGATCATATTTGTGACCGCCGGGATTGAGCGCCGGCAGCTGCGGCGGCCCGATCTCGTGCCAGGCGCCGTCCACAACTATGCCGATGTCGGCAAGCACGATCCGTCCACAGCTCTGCATCGCCGGGTGAAGCAGATGTGCCGGCTTCAAGGCACCGAACGCGACGGTCATGTCGAACTTGGGCACAGGGCTGAGCTCGGCGCCGCTGTCCGTTTCGACCCCGCTCGGAAGGTCGCAGGCAATACTTGCAATCGCCGCGCCGCTCAATCGCGAAAGTTGTTGTGATACAGATGGTTCGAGACCGCGTTTAAGCCCAGTGCCGAACAAGGCGTCGATCAAGATGGGCGCCGGTCCGGTCGCCTGGCCCAAAGTCTCGACATCACCCGGCCACTTCGTTCGCGCCCATCGCGCGGCTTCGCTTTTCGGCTCCGACAACATTGCGACCCGGACCGCCACGCCGCGTTCTGCGAGATGGCGCGCAGCGACATAACCGTCTCCGCCATTATTGCCCGGTCCACAGAGAATGAGTGCCGGGGTGGGTCCGGCAAAGCGATAAGCCGCTTCGGCCAGCGCAGCCCCCGCACGCTCCATCAATTCTTCGACGCTTGTACCTGCGGCGATCGCACGCTCTTCGGTGCCACGCATCGCACTGGCGGTGAGGATCGGCCGTCCCGTCATGCGGCGGCCCTAGCGCAGGAATGTAGCGAGGCGCCACCATTCGCGCGGCACCCGATCCGCCGCCTCGTCCCGCGACGCCTCATTCTCGAACAAGGCGAAGCAGGTCGCGCCGGAGCCCGACATCCGCGAAAAACTCGCGCCGGGCTGCGCGGCGAGCCAAGCTTCAACGGCGCCGATCAGCGGCATCAACCCAATCGCGGGCTTCTCGAGGTCATTGCGGCCCTGGCGCCAGTCGTCGAGCGGACCTCTGTCCTCTCCATCCCAGTGCGCGAAGACGTCGGCGGTCGAGAGCTGCACGCGTGGATTGACGAGAAGGATCGGCATTCCGGACGCATCGCCAAGGTCATAGGGCGCGAGGCGATCGCCCGCCCCTTCACCCCTCGCGGGAAGGCTGAGCAGGCACGCGGGAACGTCGCTTCCAAGCGCGGGAGCCACATTTTGCGCGTGGCCGGGGTCAATTCCCCACAATGACGTCAAGAGCCGAAGAGCGGCCGCCGCATCGGCCGACCCGCCGCCGATACCGGATGCGACGGGAAGCTTCTTGTCGAGCTTCAGCGCTGCGCCCTTCGTTATGCCTGCCGTCTCTCTGAGCAAACGCGCCGCCTTCACAACGAGATTGTCCCCGGGATCGCCGAGATCGCCGGCAAAAGGTCCGGTCACGGCTAGCGAAATCTCTTCGGCGAGCGCTGCGCTCAGTCCATCTCCGTCCGTGCAGAAGGCGAAGATGGTCTCGATGGAATGCCGTCCATCGGGCAGCTTCCCGCGCACATGCAGCGCGAGATTAAGCTTGGCTGGCGCGATTTCGCGCGATTCAGCCGTCAAGGCGCTGCATTAGCGGCCGTCAGGCCGGCTGTGAGCTTCTCCCTTACGCGTACAGCAATATCGTCTTCGGCGGTTACCAGCGCGGCGTTCCAGGCAAAACGAGCCTCGTATCGGCGCCCCGACTTGTAGAGGGCATCTCCCAGATGCTCCTGGATCTCTGCCTGGTCTGGGTCCTTCTCCGCCGCTTTCTGGAGCGTCGCGATCGCATCCTCGGTCTTGCCCCGCTTGAACAGTGCCCACCCGAGTGAATCGGTGATCGAGGCATCGTCGGGCGCAAGCTCGCTCGCCTTCCGGATCATCGCCTCTGCGGAGTCGAGGTCCTCGCCGCGCTCAAGCTTCGCATAGCCCATGAAGTTAAGGAGCAAGGGCTGGTCCGGGGAGAGTGCCAGCCCCTGTTGCAAGGCAGCCCGCGCCTCCGGCCAACGGTTCGCATCCTGAAGCGAGGAAGCGCGGAGCAGGTACAGGGTCCACAAATCGCTTCGCACATTGCGCGCCATCGAGAGCGTGATCGCCCGGCCGTAGGCGTCGGAAGCCTCGCCGTGCCGCTTCATCGCCTGCAGGACGTCCCCGAGCCGCGAATAGTCGCCGGAGTCGGCCGCGGGCCCCGACGCCGCAGCGGTAGCGACACGGTAGGCCTCGTTGAAGTTCTTGCTGTCCGTCAGGATCCGCGTCTGGACGTCATGCAACTCCGACATCATCGGGTCGCTCGCGGGCACCGAACGCAGCAGAGCCAGTGCCTCCGGCGTCCGATCCTGCCCAGACAGCAGCAATGCGAGAAGCGCCGTCGCGCTGCTGTTTTGCGGGTTCACATAATGGGCAACTTGAACGAGGCCGATCGGCGGAGCGGAACGCTGGATCCTCGTGAGGTCGCCGGCAAATGCAGTCAGGACTTCGCTGAACGCCTTTGCGAGGGTATCGACCGCCTGGCCGCTGGACTTGCCGGCCTGGATCCGCTGCCGAGCAGTCGCCTCGCCGGCGCCCATTCCCTCAATCATGCTCAGCGCTCGGGCCGGATCTCCAGCTGCGAGGAAGCCGTCGGCAAAGGCCAGGCGCAATCGTTGTTCGCGCCCGCCCGCATTGCCGATAGCCCGCCGGGCCAGAGGTTCGGCGTCGGCGGTACGCCTGAACTTCAGCAGGATGAATGCCCGCCCCTCCGGCGTTATCGGCCCGAGAAGGCTGTTGGCCGGAATGGAATCGATCGTCGCGAGCGCCAGCTCGACATTGTTCCGCTCCGCCGCCGACCAGGCATTGATCAGGGGCACCAGGAAGCTGAGATCGCCATTGTCGCCGCTGACGTTGAGCCAGGGCAGCGCACGATCGGGCCGGCCTCGCTTGATCTCCTCGCCGACCAGCAGCAGCCGCGCGTCGCTCTGGAGCCGCGCAGCCGGGACGCTGTGCGCCAGACTGAGCGCCAAATCCATTTGCCCGGCGCCAATCGCCTCGCTTAGCGCTTTTCGCGCAATCTCGACCTGGGCCGGCTCCGACTGAGCAAGCGATGCAAGCAATTGCGCAGCCCGCACATGATCGCCGCTCATCGCCGCAGCGCGCGCCTGGATATAGGTGCGTGCCGGATCGGAAACGCTGATCCTGGCTGCTGCCGGCACCGACGCGAGCGCGATTGCCGCAAGGGCGACGCCGCCAAGCCATTTACATGTTCGGATAATTGGGGCCTCCGCCGCCTTCAGGGGTGACCCAATTGATATTTTGGGTCGGATCCTTGATGTCGCATGTCTTGCAGTGGACACAATTCTGGGCGTTGATCTGAAGCCTCGATTCACCACTGTCGCTTTCGACGAACTCGTAAACGCCTGCCGGACAATAGCGCTGTTCCGGCCCCGCATATACAGGCAGATTGATTGCCGTCGGTATGTCAGCGTCCTTGAGCGTCAGATGAACCGGCTGATCTTCCTCGTGATTGGTGTTCGAAATAAAGACGGACCCGAGCCGGTCGAAGGTCAGGACACCGTCGGGCTTTGGATATTCGATCGGTCTCGCCTGGTCCTTGCGCCGCAGGCGGCTGTGGTCGGGCTTGTGCTTGAGGGTCCACGGCACTCCGATCCGCAGCACGTTGAGCCACATGTCCAGCCCGGCATAAAGCGTTCCGACCAATCCGCCCCAGTGGGCGACCGCAGGCTGGGCGTTGCGGACCATCTTCAACTCTCTCGCAACCCAGCTTTTGCGAAGCGCCGGCTCGTAGCTATCAAGCACGTCGCTCGACCGATCCGAAGCAATCGCATCGAATGCAGCCTCTGCGGCCAGCATGGCGGACTTCATGGCCGTGTGGGTGCCCTTGATTCTAGGCACATTCACGAAACCCGCCGAACAGCCGATCAAAGCACCGCCGGGGAAAGCGAGTTGCGGGATCGCCTGATAGCCGCCTTCGTTGATCGCCCTCGCTCCGTACGAAAGACGGCGTCCACCCTCGATCTCGGCCTTGATCGCGGGATGAGTCTTCCAGCGCTGCATCTCTTCAAACGGCGAGAGATAGGGGTTGGAATAATCGAGCGCGACGACGAACCCCAGAGCGACCTGGCTATTCTCCTGATGATAGAGAAACCCGCCTCCCCAGGCGTCGTCGAGCGGCCAGCCCTGGGTGTGGATCACTCGCCCTGGCTTATGTTTCTCGGGAGGAATTTCCCATAATTCCTTGATTCCAAGACCGAATACCTGCGGTCCGCTTTCACCTCGCAGGTTGAAGACGTCGGTCAGGCGCTTCGTTAAATGGCCGCGCGCACCCTCGGCGAAGAACGTATAACGCGCGTGAAGCTCCATCCCCGGCTGGTAATCCGGGCGATGGCTGCCGTCGCGGGCAATACCCATGTCCCCGGTCGCAACGCCCTTCACCGAGCCATCATCGTTGAACAGGATCTCGGAAGCCGGGAATCCCGGGAAGATTTCGACACCCAGCTCTTCGGCCTGGCCCGCAAGCCAGCGGCAGAAATTGCCGAGGCTGAGCGTGAAAGTGCCACGGTTGCGCATGAACGGCGGCATGAGCATTTCCGGGATGCCGAACTTGCCCTTCTTCCCTAGCACCCAGTGATGGTTCTCGGTCACCGGGACGGTCAGTGGCGAGCTCTTGTCCTTCCAGTCGGGGATCAGCTCGTTGAGTGAAATGGGATCGATCACCGCACCCGACAGAATATGGGCGCCCACTTCACTGCCCTTTTCGAGGATGCAAACGGACAGGTCGCGGCCGGCTTCTGCTGCCATCTGCTTGAGCCTGATCGCTGCGGTGAGCCCTGCCGGGCCCGCGCCGACGATCACAACGTCATACTGCATCGACTCGCGCTGCATCCGTTTCCTTTCATCTCTCGCGCTGTGCCGAGCTTATCGCGTCTCGTCGCGGCGGGAACACATTTCGACTCGTCTGCACTGCCCATTCCTTGACCATTGCGTCAATGGCGGGCGAGGAAGGCAATGTGGGCGGGGAACAGGAACTGATCGGCATTGCCGAAGCGCGCAGCACATTGGCCTGGTGGCTTGAAGCCGGGGTCGATGCGGTCGTGCAGGATGAGCCGCGCGATTGGCTGAAGCCCGCCTCCCCGAGACACCCGGCAAGCCCGGCTGCCGATCCACAGCCGGCGCCCAACCTTGCGCAGCCTTCGCACGAGACTCTCGCCGAGCTTCAGCAATGGCTTGCGACCAGCACCCAGCTACCGCTCGCTTCGGCGACGGCCAGGCGGATCATGCCGCAAGGACCAGAAAATGCGGCCATCATGCTTCTCTCCGATGCGCCGACGCTCGAAGATTTCGCTGCGGGCCAGCCGATTGGCGGCGAATCATGGGAACTTGCCAGGCGCATGCTTGCCGCCATCAAAATCCCTGCCGAGCAGGCCTACAGCGCATCGCTGTCTTGTCTTCATGTGCCGGGCGCCCGAATGAGTCCTGCCGACCGAGAGGCCTGCGCGGAGGTCGCCCGGCGTCACATTTTGCTCGCAAAGCCCAAGCGCCTGCTGCTGCTTGGCGATGGTCCCGCCCAGGCCCTTCTGGGCAAGCCGCTTCCGCTTGCTCGCGGCCACGTCCACAAGATCGAGGGCGTGCGCACGATCGTAACCTTCCATCCCCGCCAGCTGATTAATCAGCCCTCAAACAAATCATTGGCATGGAAGGACTTACTGCTTCTCATGGAGGATGAATCTTGAAGTCCGGAGTCATTGCATTCGGAAGTCTGATCTGGGCCGCGCCATTGCTTGCCCAGGCGGCGCCCGATCCCTTGGCGCCAATTTCAACAACTCCGGGACAACAGGGCGGAGCCGCGACACAGCCGCCGGCCGCGGTTTCTTCTCCGACTCCTCCCGCCAACCAGTCTCCTGCAGCCGCAACGCAGCCGAGCCAGCCCACAGCCGCAAGCCCTGCGCCGCCGCAGCCGATTGTCGTCACGCAGGCAGCTCCCTCGCCTCCTCCGGTTTATGTCCCGACCAGCTGGCGCGGCGTTTTCGACGCAATCGATGCCGGCAATTGGGCATCGGCTCGTGCAGGAATTGCCGCGCTTCCCCCAAGCGTACTCACGCCCTTGGCGAAGGCCGAGCTCTACACGGCCAAAGGCTCGCCGGTCGTCGACCTCGCATCGCTCCAGGCGCTGATCGCCGAGGCGCCGGAGCTGCCGGAAGCCGATCAGCTTGCAATCATGGCCTACAGGCGCGGCGCGACCACGGCACCCCTGATCATTCCGGAAAAGCCGACATACAATCTCGGCTCCGCGCCGATCCGCTACAAAGCCAAGCCGGTTCAGGGCGAGCCGTACGCCGACCAGCTTCGATCGATCCTCGATCCGTTGATCAAGAACAATGATGCCCAGGGCGCCGAGGCTCAGCTCCTGACCTATGCGCCCCAGCTCTCGGTCGAAGCGCGCGCTGAAGCCGCGCAGCGGGTTGCCTTCGCATATTACGTCGTCGGCCTGGATATGGACGCCCGCCGCGTCGCCGATACCTGGCGGCCCGGTGCCACAGGCGAGTGGGCGAGCCAGGCAGCCTGGGTTTCCGGCCTTGCCTCATGGCGCCTGGCCGACTGGAACGCTGCATCGAACGCATTCCAGCAGGTTGCCCGCCTTGCGCAGCAGCGCGAACTTCGCGGCGCCGGATTCTATTGGGCGGCGCGCGCCGAACAGGCGGCCGGTCGGCCTCAATCGGTCGAAGGATTGCTGAGGTCGGCAGCGTCGACCGCGGAATCTACCGAAAGCTTCTACGGCCTGCTCGCTCGCGAGACCCTCGGTCTGTCGACCCGGCTCATCGACGATCCATTTATCGGCAGCGACCCGTCGGTGGACAATATTCCCAACGTTCAACGCGCAATCGAGCTCGCAAGGATAGGCGAGCCGGCACTCGCCGAGGAGCTGCTTCGGCACCAGGCGAAGATTGGAGCAGTCTCAGAACATCATGCACTGATCCAGGTCGCCAAGCGGCTCGATCTTGCGGCAGCCCAGCTCTGGCTTGCCAATAACGGCCAATGGGGCGCCCGTTCGGATTCCTCGGACCGCTATCCAAACCCCGGCTGGCGACCCATCAACGGTTGGCGCGTCGATCCCGCGCTTGCCTTCGGCCATATCGTTCAGGAATCCGCCTTTCGGCGAACGGCTGTCAGCCAGGCGGGTGCGGTCGGCCTGATGCAGGTTCTGCCGATCACCGCCCAACAGATGGCGAATAGCCGCGGCCTCCCCTACTCGCGCGCAAACCTCACCGATCCGCGCTTCAACCTGGAGTTCGGGCAGAGCTTCATCGAGACGATGCGCAGCTCGTCGGCCACGGCCGGCCAACTACCGCGCATCATCGCTTCCTATAATGCCGGCCCACTGCCGGTCGCACGCTGGGCGGCGATCAACGACAAGGGCGATCCGCTGCTCTGGATTGAATCGATCCCTTATTGGGAGACTCGTTATTATGTGCCTGCGGTCCTTCGGAATATGTGGGTGTACCAGGGCCTGAACAACGAACCGACGATCACGCTCAAGACCATGGCCCAGCACCGCTGGCCGAGCTTCCCCACTTCGATGACGATGCTCAGCCACTAAATTTCCATCGTTCTTGTTATGTTCTCACGAACGGCGTAGGTTTTGCCGATGCCGGTCGAGTCGAATCAAGGCCGCGGGGCGACCCGCAATCCCATCCCCACGCGCTTCAATCTCAAGGAGCGTATCGTCGAAGGTGATTGGCTCGACCAGGTCGAGGCGGTGGACGGCGTTCCCAAGCGGCGAACCACCGTCACAATCGAGCATCCAAGGTCGATCCTGACTCGCAACAGCTCGCCCGACATCGGCTTCGATCGTTCCGTCAACGCCTATCGCGGTTGCGAGCACGGCTGCATCTATTGCTTCGCCCGACCGACCCACGCCTATCACGATCTCTCTCCAGGCGTGGATTTCGAATCCCGCCTGTTCGTGAAGCCCAATGCGGCCCAATTGCTTCACGCGGCCCTGTCGCGACCCGGTTACGAATGCCGCCCGATCGCAATGGGAACCAATACGGACCCTTATCAACCAATCGAGGAACGCTGGCGGATCACAAGATCGGTTGTTGAGCTGCTGCTTGAAACGCGCCACCCCTTCACGATCACGACCAAGTCCGATCGAGTCCTTCGCGACATCGACCTCCTTAAGCAGGCCGCAGACCTTCGGATCGCATCCGTGGCCCTGTCGGTGACGTCACTGGATCCGAAGGTTGCTCGCACTCTGGAGCCTCGAGCACCGCAACCGAGGAAGCGGCTGGCAGCCGTGAAGGCCCTCAATGATGCGGGAGTTCCTTGTTACGTCGCGATCGCGCCGGTCGTTCCGCAGATCACCGACCACGAACTTGAGCATATCGTCGAGGCGGCAGTCGAGGCCGGCGCTCGGGGCGGTTTCTATCTCCCGGTCCGCCTTCCGCACGAGGTCGCGCCGCTGTTCCGCGCCTGGCTCGACCAGCATTATCCTGATCGCGCGGCCAAGGTGATGGCTACAATCAACTCACTTCGCGGCGGGCGTGACAACGATCCCAATTTCTTCAGCAGGATGCGCGGACAGGGTCCCTGGGCGGACCTGCTCAAAACGCGCTTCGAGCTCGCTTGCAAGAAATACGGCCTGCGTCAGGCCAAATTCCCGCTTCGCACCGACCTCTTTCTTCCGCCCGAGGGAAAGCAGATGCGGCTACTCTGATCGACCAACGTGCAAATTTAATCGATTGGCGATGATGACTTGGCGGTTTTCCCTTCGTACGCGTCACGCATGAACCGCCATATCATCACCGCCTTCTTTCTCGCTTCATCCACTCCCGCTCTTTCGCAGCAGTCGACTGCCTCGCTTGCGCCGCCGGTCCTGGTGGATCCGAGGGTTGCCGCGCTTCGAGACAATGCGCTCGAAAACGACCATTACGCCTGGGACGTGGTGGAGGGCCTGACGACCGAAGTGGGCCAGCGTCTCGCCGCGACCGATGCCGAAGCGCGCGCCCGCGAATGGGGCGTCGCGAAGCTGAAGGCGATGGGCTTCTCGAACGTTCATATAGAGCCCTTCACCATGCCAGTCTGGACCCGGGGTGCGGAAAGCGCGGAGATCATCTCGCCTTTCCCGCAAAAGCTCGCGCTTGCCGCGCTTGGCTATAGCGGTTCGACCGGTCCTGCGGGTGTGACTGGTGAGATCGTCTATTTTGACAGCGTCGATGCCTTGCGCGCCGCATCCGACAGCGCGGTCAAAGGCAAGATCGTCTTCATCGACCATCATATGATGCCCGCGCAGGACGGGTCGGGCTACGGCCAGTTCGGCGCACCTCGCCGCCAGGGCCCGACGATCGCCTCGAAGAAGGGCGCGCTGGCAATCGTCATCCGCTCGATCGGGACCGATCATCACCGCAATCCGCACACTGGTGTTCAGTATTTCACTGATGGGGCGACCCCTATTCCTGCGGGCGCTCTGACGGTTCCCGACTCCGAGCAGCTCATCCGGATCCTGAAGCGCGGCAAGCCGGTCACGATGCACCTGACCCTTGTCAGCCAGCGAAGCGAGGGTGCCCAGTCCGGCAATGTCATCGCCGAGGTGCCCGGGCGCGATCCCAAGGCTCCCATCCTGCTGGTCGGTGGCCACCTCGACAGCTGGGACTTGGCTACCGGCGCCATAGACGATGCTTCCGGAGTTGCGATCACGGCCGCCGCAGCCAAGCACATCATGGATGCCGGCCGTCCGTTGCGGACAATCCGCATCGTCTGGTTCGGCGCCGAAGAGCCGGGCGGTCTTGGAGGCAAGGCCTATGCCGAAGCTCATGGCAAGGAGCCGCATGCGATCGCCGCGGAAAGCGACTTTGGCGCCGACCGCATCTGGCGCTTCAGCTCCCAACTGATGAAGACCGATCCGCCGACCTATGCGCGGCTGACCGCCGCTCTGGCGCCGCTCGGGATCACGAAGAACGACAAAGGCGACGCTGACGGGACGGACGTTGAGCCAACGGTTGCCGCGGGCGCACCCTGGATCTCGCTCAACCAGGACGGCACTCGCTATTTCGACTGGCACCACACGCCGGACGATACTTTGGACAAGATCGATCCTGCGCAGCTTCGCCAGAATGTCGCCGCATGGACGACGATGCTCGCCATCCTGTCCGGCGGAATCGAATCGCAACCGAAACAGCCGAAGCGGCGTTGAGCCTTCCGAAACAACGGAGGATCTCATGCGCATTGCACTCGCCATTCCCCTGCTGCTGCTCGGCGCCTGCCAGGTAAGCAAGGACGAGAACAACGGAACGACGAGCGTTACCTATAACAGCGACGTCGCGGAGAATGCTGCCTCCGACATCGGCAATACGGCCAGCAACATTGCCGCCGACATTGGCAACGACGTCAAGACGACCGGCGACAAGATCCAGAACAAGGTCGGCGACGCCGACGTGCATGTGAACGCCGACGTAAAGACCGGCAATGAGACGGAGAACAAGTCGAAATAACCTCCGGTCAGAAAGACCGAAGGATCGACGAGCCGCACCGTAACCTATTGCCGTTTTGACGAAATAAGCAGATAGCGCACCACTCAGCGTGCCGCTGATCGACGCCGCCTGCGGGCTCAGCCCCGCAGAATAGCGAAGTGCACTGAGCGCCATCGATCGGCCTCCAATTTCGCCGATTCAATAGCGCGGCGTTGTACCTTCTGATGCGGTGCATTGCTGTGCCTGGCGAAGGGCCGTCGAACCGATGCTCCAGTGCAAGGAGCACGAAGGACATCGCCGGCTTCGAGCTCGGCGGATCTGCGATGCCCGGTCAGGAGACCTGCAATGGCTACGGGCAAATCAAGCGGCAATGCGGAATTCATGAAATTCTTGAGCAGCGCGCCGACGCTGGATGATGCGTCTGCCCAGGAAACCCTGGAGTTGTCGGGGGTCATTTCGCGAACCACCGACGGCAAATTCGCGATCACGACTTCGGACGGCCAGACCTATGAGCTCGACGCGGCTGCAGTTCAGCAATTTCGGGTTGAGGAAGGCCCTGGCTTCTCGAAGATCGCTACCATCCAGATCACGAACGAGGCGCTGAAGGCGGCCGTGGTCCGGCCGATCAAGCCGATCTTCAAGGATATTCCGAAGGATCCGATCAAGGAACTGATCACCGACGGAAAGCATCTGCCGTACGACACCCTTGCGGCAAAGGACCTGGCGACCGACCCTCTGGCCGACCACAAGAACCTCGTCACTGATCCTGGCGTCGACACGTCCCCGCTGAAGGACGTCCACAAAGATCCGATCAGCGATCCGGGCAAGCATCTGATCACCGACCCCAAGGTCGACACGTTGGCGTTGAAAGACGTGCACAAGGATGCGCTCAGCGATCCTCAAACGCTCTTCTTCAAGGATGTGCACAAGGATCCGCTGCGCGATCCGATCAAGGATCTTTCGCAGGAAGTCATTCCCAATCCGATCGACCCGGTCGTCAATCCAGCCGCGGGTGGCCTGACGCCCTTTGCGATCGCGACCCAGCATCATGCGCCCCCCGAGCTTCTGGCAATGCAGATGGGCGGTGCCCAGGTTGCTGGAGCCGGGGCGCCGCAGAGTTACAAGCCGGTGTGGTGGGAAAAGCACCCGTGGAGCGAGAAAATCCCATGGGCCGACACCCGCAAGGAGATCGCGTTCGATACGATCAAGGAGATCATCCGCGATCCCCAGACCTTGTGGGAACCGACCTTCGACCCGACGCAGATCGGGCGCGGCCCAGTGCCGGATCCATGGGCCGGCGGCCTGCAGGGCTTCGGCATGTAATCGCCACCATCCTCGGGACCGGCGGTCGTTGCGGCCGCCGGCAACCCGCCCTGTAGGGAGTCCTGTTGATGACCGTAGTTGTATTCAGCGAACCGGCAGACGTTCACGCACAATCCGTGATCCGCGAGCTCACCAAGGCGGGTGTAAACGACGTCCGGCTGCTCGACCTTCGTGAAATCCCCCAGCGCGCCACGCTCAACATGGCGCTAAGCAATGCCCATGGAAGCGGCTTCGAGCTTGTCATGAGCGACGGGCGGCCCATCCGCTTCGAGAATGTCCGCTCGTTCTGGTGGAGGCGGCCGCAAAGCTTTGTCCTGCCGGCTGGAATGGACATGCAGGCGCAGCAATTCGCACTGACTGAGCTGTCCACGGCGTTTCAGGGGCTGTGGCAATGCTCGACCGGGCTTTGGGTGAACAATCCAGTCCGCGACGCGGCTGCGGCCCACAAGCCCTGGCAGCTGGAAACGGCTCGGGAGCTCGGCCTGTCGATACCCGATACCCTCATCACGACTGACCCCGAAAAAGTCAGAGCCTTCTGGGAGGCACGAAGCGGAGAGGTGATCTACAAGCCCTTCCTCCAGACATTCCATTCCTGGAGGGAAACGCGTCAGCTGAAACGCGAGGAGCTGGCACTACTCGACTCCGTGCGGATCGCTCCAGTGATCTTCCAGCAACTCGTGCCCGGCGCGGCGGACCTCCGGGTCACCGTCATCGGCGACGAAATCCTCGCTGCGGCGGTCGACGTCGGGAAGATGGAATATAAGCTCGACGTCCGCCTCAACCAGCAATCCTATGAGAAGCACGATCTTCCAGCGGAAGTTGGCGAAAAGCTGCTCCGACTCATGCGGCGGCTCGGCCTCGAATATGGCGCGATCGACCTGCGGCTCACGCCGGATGGGGAATATGTCTTCTTCGAGGTCAATCCCGCGGGGCAGTTCTTGTTCGTGGAATATGCCTGCGGCCTACCCATCAGCGCTGCGCTGGCTTCTCATCTGGCCGGCGGAAGCGAGCGCTCGGAAGATTCGTTGGCTGCCTGAGGTTCGCCAAAAGAAAAAATGGTCGGGGAGACAGGATTCGAACCTGCGACCCTCTGCTCCCAAAGCAGATGCGCTACCAGACTGCGCTACTCCCCGCCTTTTCAAAAGCTACGGCGGCCGACCCCGCCCAGGCGCCGTGCCTAATGGCTTGCCCGCCGAAGTTCCGCAAGAAGCGAAGGCGGTGGGCCCGGCAGGATTCGAACCTACAACCTAGCCGTTATGAGCGGCCGGCTCTACCGTTGAGCTACAGGCCCTCCCCGGTTTGCCGCAGATAGACAAAGCCCCGCCCGTCGCCAAGGGCGCGAACGGCTCAGCGGCGTGGAAAGATCAGCGCAATCGCATCGCGCGTGGCAATGACGTCGGCGCCCGCGATCCGAGCGAGCCCCCGTGCAAGCCGGAGGGAGAACCCGCCCCGGGGCCGATCGCTCGGGCCACCGGTCTCGAACAGGTCCGATTCGGTAAGGCCGCGGAGGGCGGCCGGGCGGCCTACGGCGATTCTTGCGCGGTCGGACTCGATGTCGACCCAAAGCTGGAGCCGCTCAGCACGCTCTGCACGGTCGGCGAGTGCTCCAAAGAGCCGAAACAAAAGCCGGTCGGCAAGTTCGGGCTGGACGGTCGCAACGACCTCCCCTTTCGACGGAGCGATCTCGACCTCGAACCCGCGGCGACTCGCAATAGTTCGCAATTCCGCGACCGCCCGGTCGACGAGGGCGGACAGATCCACGCGCTCTCGGCCGGACTGGCTGGCCGAATGCACCTTCGCGGCGAAGTCGAGATCGTCGATCGCGGTCAGCAGCAGCCGCGCCTGGCGCACGATCTCCGTCGCCCGATCACGATAGCCACGATCTGCCGGGCCGAGATATTGCCCCTCGATGATCTCCGCGAAGCCGATGATGGCGTTCAGCGGAGTCTTGATCTCATGGACCAGCTCCCGCAGCGAAGCGGGATCAGACAGCAGCTCCGGGACCTGCTCCGTTTCTGGGGCCGCGGCCGGGGCCGGGACCTCGCGCAAGGCGACTCCGCGATATCCGGCGAACCGTCCGTCCGCGGGCTCGAATGCCGGCACTCCGCTGAGCTTCCATTCGCCGGAAACCGGACCGCCGCCGGTGAGGGTCAGTGCGGCGTCACGAAAAGGCGCACGCATCGCGAAGGCCCGCACGACTTCCTGATCCAGCAAATCCCCTTCGCTGTCTTGCGGCCTGGCGATGGAGCGGCCGATCAGCGGTCCGCGCGGCGCTCCTTCTACCCAGGCGATCTCTCCCCCGGGTCCGCATTCCCACCGAAACAGCGCAGGAGATTCCGGGATGGTCGCCGCCTCGTTCGAGCTTGCAAGCCCCGAGCGCAGCCGGCGGCGGCGTTCGATCCGCTCGACCACTTCGTGCAGCGAAGGAGGCACAGGAAACGCCGCGCTTGGCTCGGTGTCGGGCTCCACCACGTGCGCGGCCCGTTCGGCCTCGACCTCCGCTACGGCGGATTCCGGATGCAGCGTCTCGATGAAGCGGCGCGTTTCCTCATCGGCCGCGCGATGGACCACGTGCCATTGATGCGCATCGAGCGTCGCGGCTGCGAGAACGGGTGCCGACACCGTCAGGCTGTCCGAAGCGAAATATTCGAGCAGACCGAGGGGAAGCGGCAGGGCTGCAACCGCTCGTGCCGCGGCTGCTCGAAGCGGCTCTTCGACGCGCCGCGCTTCGTTTCGAATGGCCTCGAGGGCTTCGCTCACGATTGGACTTGCGCTGCTCGATCCTGAGCGTGCGACCAGATCAACCAGCTGACGCCAGCGCACGGCCGTGTCGTGCCGGTCTTCGGCCGGCTGGTTCAGCACGGTCAACAGGCGATCGTCAAAACGCACTGGTTAGCTGTTTCCCTCTGAGCGCATCCTCCTGCTGCTCTATGTAACGATTTACAACGCGCTAAGAAGGAACAAGTTAACCATCCCGTAACGGGACACCCACGTGAAAGGCGGCACAGGCAAAAAAAGAGGGCGCCTGACCGAGTCGACGCCCCCCGATTGCCGAGCGAAAAATGAGTTCGGTTCAGCCCTTCTGGTTAAGATACGTCAGCCAGAATTTCGCGATCTCGGCGCGAGGGCCGGTAACGGCGTTGAGCGCAGCCGTCGCACCGGCCTTGTCACCTGCGCGGGCCAGCGCCATGCCGATGTGCAGGTTGGCCACGGCAGCATCCACGCCAGGCTTGCCCATCGACATCTTGTAAAGCTCGACCGCCTTGGCGTAGTCGCCCATCGCATAATAGCGATCGCCGATGCGCAGCAACGCCATGCCGCTTTGCGCGGTCTTGGTCGCGGCTTCGAGATCTGCCGCTGTCGCCTTGGGTTTTGCCTTGAGGCCGCCCACGAGATCGCTGTACGCCGCATCGGACGGATTGATCATCTTCGCCGCAATGCCGGCATCAAGCGCCATCTGGGCTTCATTGAAATTATTCAACTCGGCTGCGGTCCTCGCATATTGCGCATATTCGCCGCCGCCCGTGAGCGAGCCAGTGACCTGCCTCAAACGATAAAGGGTCAATGCCCCTTCGGCATCCGGATGATTGAGGTTGGTGTAGATCGCGAGCGCATCGCTCCAGCTGCTTGCGCTGGGATAAGCTGCAACCCACTGACGAGCGAGTTCCACCGCCGTCGGCGACTGGGCGTCATAGGCAACGGCGACGGCGCGCTTCACAAGCGTTTCCTCGGGTTTTTGCCCTGCAGCCACGCGAGCCTGGATGGCACGCTGGAACGCTGCGGCGGCCTGCGCCTTCTGGCCCTGCGCGAACAAGGATTCTCCAAGCAGTGCTCCGGCTTCCGTATTGTTCGGATCCAGTGCAAGGGCCTTCTGATAAGCCGCTGCGGCCTGGGGATATTGCTTGTTGTTGAAATAGCTTCCGCCGAGCCCCTGGTAGAGCTGCGCGGTCTTTGATGAATCGAGATATCCCGATGCGGCAAGGCTATCGATCGCGGCCGCTGTCGCTGCGTCGTTCTTCTCGGCAAGTGCCGCCTTCAGCTGCAGCTGTCCGATCAGGTAGCGGTCTTCCTTGGTCGTCGCGACGGCCTGTGCCGCCGTCACCTTTGCCGGAATGCTTGCGAAGTCGCTCTTGTTGACCGCATCGTTGAGGTCGCTGATGGCCTTGAGCGCCGCCTTTGACGGGGTGATCTTGACCTGCTGCTGCTGCGCCGGCGCGCTCGGAGTTTGAGCCGACGCGGGAGCGGCCGCAAGGGCGGCGACTAGCGCAAGGGCAGTAGTGGTGATCAGCTTCATGGGGTTCGCTTCTCCTGTTTCGGCCGAACCGCGCGGCCGCAAATGACGGCGGCGGCCTTAGACCCGTAATGTGGCAAGGCCAAGTTTCTTGGCCGACGGGGAATGAATATGCATTGAACCGATTGATTTAAAAGCGAAAAGCCGGTCGTTCGACCCTTCCGTCGTAAATTTCCCACGCGCGCGTACGCGCGCGGGGTGGCGCTGCACCCAAACACTCACTAGGTATCCAAACGTCGGGGGCAAGCGGCATGCGCCGCAATCTCCCCACCCGTATCCACTAATCAGGACCGTTACTTGGCCACTCAGCCTCCGATCGACGACGATAACGCAACCCCACCGACCGGCGACGGCGACATCGCCCCCATCTCCATCGTCGAGGAGATGAAGACCTCCTACCTCGACTATGCGATGAGCGTCATCGTTAGCCGTGCGCTGCCGGACGTTCGCGACGGCCTGAAGCCGGTTCACCGCCGCATCCTCTATGCCGCGCAGGAAGGCGGCTTCGTGGCCGGTCGTCCCTACAAGAAATCGGCGAAGATCGTCGGCGACGTGATGGGTAACTATCACCCGCACGGCGACGCGGCGATCTACGACGCGCTCGCGCGCATGACCGCCGACTGGTCAATGAGAGTCCCGCTCATCGACGGTCAGGGCAATTTCGGTTCGATGGATCCGGATCCGCCGGCGTCGATGCGATACACCGAAGCGAGGCTTGCAAAGGTCGCGAATTTCCTGCTCGGCGACATCGACAAAGATACCGTCAATTTCCAGCCCAATTACGATGGAAGCCGGCAGGAGCCTCAGGTCCTTCCTGCCCGTTTCCCGAATCTGCTGGTCAACGGCACCGGCGGCATCGCCGTCGGAATGGCGACGAACATCCCGCCCCATAACCTGGGCGAGGTGCTCGCCGCCTGCCGGGCCTATATGGACGATCCCGCGATCGGCTCAGAAGGGCTGATGGAGCATGTGAAGGGTCCGGATTTCCCGACGGGAGCCCTGATCCTCGGGCAGTCGGGCATTCGCGGCGCCTACACAACCGGACGCGGTTCCATCCTCATGCGCTCTCGCGCTCATGTCGAGGAAGGCCGCGGCGAGCGCCGCTCGATCGTCCTCACCCAGATCCCGTATCAGGTCGGAAAGACCGGACTTGTCGAAAAGATCGCCGAGGCGGCCAAGGACAAGCGCATCGAAGGCGTCTCGGACATCAGGGACGAGTCCAGCCGCAAAGGCGTCCGGATCGTCATCGACCTGAAGCGCGACGCGACGCCGGACGTCGTCCTCAATCAATTGTGGCGGCATACTCCTGCGCAGTCATCGTTCCCGGCGAACATGCTCGCGATCCGCAGCGGACGGCCCGAGACGCTGACCCTCCGGGACATCATCGAAAGCTTCGTCCGCTTCCGCGAGGAAGTGATTACGCGCCGCTCGAAGTTCGAGCTCTCAAAGGCACGCGAACGAGCCCACATCCTGCTAGGCCTCGTCGTTGCGGTCACGAACCTGGACGAAGTCGTGAAGCTGATCCGCGGTTCGGCTTCGCCGGTCGTTGCCAGGGAGAAACTGCTCGCTCGCGATTGGCCGATCGAGGAGATCAAGCCTTACATCGTGCTCGTCGAAGCGGTCGAACCCCTTAAAGCGGATAAGACCTACCGCCTGACCGAAACGCAGGTTCGCGCGATCCTCGAGCTGCGCCTTCACCGGCTGACCGCGCTCGGCCGGGACGAGATCGGCAAGGAGCTTGAGGGCCTTGCGAAGGATATCGGCGAACTGCTTGAGATCCTGGCGAATCGTGCTCGCCTTTGCGAAGTGATGCGCGAGGAGTTCGACGAGGTCGAAGCCGAGTTCGCCACGCCCCGCAAGACGGAGCTTGCTCCAGCGGCGGACGGCATCGAGGATGAAGACCTGATCGAGCGCGAGGAAATGGTCGTGACCGTGACCCTCGGTGGCTACATCAAGCGCACCCCGCTTTCGGTCTTCCGCGAGCAGAAGCGCGGCGGAAAAGGCCGCGCCGGAATGGCGACCAAGGAAGAAGATGCCGTCACGACCTTGTTCGTCACGTCGACGCACAATCCAGTGCTGTTCTTCTCCAATCTCGGCCGCGTCTACCGGATGAAAGTCTGGAGGCTGCCAGAGGGTGGGCCCAACACCAAGGGCCGCCCGATGGTGAACCTGCTTCCTCTCGCGGAAGGCGAAGTCGTTTCCACCGTCCTTCCCTTGCCTGAGGACGAGGCCGAATGGGGCCGCCTGCACATCATGTTCGCAACCGCGCACGGCACGGTCCGCCGCAACAGCATGGCAGCCTTCACAAACATCCCGACCGCCGGAAAGATCGCGATGCGGTTCGGTACCGGCCCGGCCGAAGAGTCGGAAGCCGACGACAGTGACGAACAGGCCGATCCAACCGATCGTCTCATCGGGGTGTCGCTGCTGACTGAAGGTGACGACGTCCTCCTCGCCACCCGCAACGGCAAGGCGATCCGCTTCATGGCCACCGACGTCCGCGAGTTCCAGTCGCGCACTTCAACCGGTGTCCGCGGAGTCCGGCTGCAGGCAGGCGACGAGGTTATCTCCATGTCGATCCTCCACCGCGTCGGCACGTCGCAGGAAGAGCGGGAAGCCTATCTTCGCTTCGCTCCCTGGAAGGGCGAGAAGGAAGGCGCATGCTCCCTCAGCCAGGAACGCATCGCCGAGCTCGCCGACAAGGAGCAGTTCATCCTGACGATCACCGAAAATGGCTACGGCAAGCGATCGTCGGCCTATGAATACCGGCGCACCAATCGCGGCGGACAGGGAATCACCAACATCGATACGTCCGAACGGAACGGGCGCGTGATTGCCAGCTTCCCAGCCCTGAAAGGCGAGCAGCTCATGCTTGTGACCGACCAGGGCAAGATGATCCGCACCAGCGTCGCAGACATCCGCATCGCAGGCCGGAGCACGATGGGCGTAACCATCTTCCGAGTCGCTGAGAACGAGCATGTCGTCAGCGTCGCAAAGATCGATGAAAGCGACGAGGAAGAGATCGAGATCGAGGGCGGCGACGAGATCTCCCCGGTGCCGGATGCAGTTATCGGCGAAAGTGAGCTTGAGAAGCCAGCCGATCCGGAGCAGGAGTAACAGCAGCGGGTGATGCCCGTGGCATTACCCGCCTGTTGGTCCAGGCTGGCCTCGCGCTGCGACGAACCGCAGCAACCGGCGGCTTCGGGCCCGCGTTCTCCTAGGCACGAGTTGAGTAGGAGGAATCATCCAAATGCCCCTTCCCCACAATGGACTGGTCCTGGTCGCCGATGGCCGCAAAACCTTGTTTTTCCGCAACCACGGCGACGAGAATCACATCGACCTCCGAACGGAAAGTCACGATGCAAGGCAGGACAGGAAGGAGCGCTATTTTCGTACCGATGCACCGGGCACGATGAAGCAGAGCTTCGGCTTTGGTCATTCGACTTACGAAGAGACAAATTTCCAGCAGCAGGAAGAGGATCGCTGGATCAAGGACGCCGCCGACGAGCTGAAGGCGCGGGCTCTTCGCAATGACTTTGATGCGCTAGCCATCGTCGCGCCGCCCAGATCGTTGGGCATCCTCAAGAAATGCCTTCACAAGGAAGTTGAGCGGCGGATCGTCTGCACCGTGAACAAGGAAATGAGCGGACGGCCGATCCCCGATATCGAGGCGCTGCTCAACGACCACCTCGCTCCCGAGGAGCTTCCTGCGGTTTAGCTACGTCAGCCTGCTATCCGCCCGACACGAGGAAACGACCAGAATTGACGATCGCTCGACGAGCGACGCGCCCGGCTCTCAACCGGGCGCGCTATACGGCTCTTAGCCTCGCTCTCCCGAACGGCGCACCGGTGGAGGCGGCGGCGGAGGCGGCGGAGGCGGAGGCGGTGGAGTGACCACCAAAGACTGGGCCATCGCCAGATGCCGTTGCATTACCGGGATCGCTTCGCCGGCAAGGGTTCGGAGCACCGGCACGTCGCCGCTTGCAGCATAATTCTGCATCAGGCCGATGCCTTGTTGGTGCGCATTGATCTGCGCCTGCTGATAGGCCTGGTCGAAGCTATATCCCGTACCGGCCGAGCGCAGTTGGTCGAGCGCCGCGGAATCGGCCGGCAACATTCCCATCGGCGGCGGGGGCACATGAGCCGTCGCTGCGATCGCCGCCACCCGTTGGCCGAGCTGGGTGTGATCGGCGATGATCGTGTTCGCCAGATTGCGAACGCCGGCATTTTGCGACGACTGCAGCGCGAGCTGGCTCGACTGAATCTCGAACTGATTTGCGCTGCTCGCCTGGGCGAGGAAGCCTGGTGCAAGCAGCGGATTGTTCAGGTCCGGCGGCGGCGGCGGCGTCGTCTGACATGCAGCAAGCGCCAGCGCTCCGCCAATCAGGAATCCGAGTTTCCTCATGCGACTTCTCCCTCGTTTGGCGATTGTTCCGGCTGAGAAACCGGCCAGCAGCCGTGCGGTTCCTACGGCTCATCGCTTGTCATCAAGCGTACAGGTGCACGACTTCCGCATTCGCGGCCACCGCATCGATCAACAATGTCCGATGGCAATGGGCGGGATCGCGCTCCATGCACAAGAGCGCACTCGGCATCTCGGCAGCGAGATCGAGCATCTGAGCCGATTGAGCCATCGCTTCGGGCAGCTCCAGCTGTCCGGCGTAGATCTTCTCCATCTCGGAGTGCCTGCCTGCGCGCGCCGCCGTTCGTCCCGCCGCGGGCGTTCCAAGCGCTTTCAGGTGGACATACTCGATTCCCTCTTCTTCGAGGGCTGCTCTAAGCGCGGACTTGGAGAAGCCCGGCCGTCTCGACAGCGGGAGCGCACGCACATCGATGACTCGTCGAACTCCGGCCTTCTTCAAGGCTGCCAGGAACTCGCCGACCGTCGTCCCCTCGTAACCAATGGTGAAAATGCGCATGGGCTGGATTTAGTCGACCACTCTCGTCATTGCGAGCGCCGCAGGCGCGCGGCAATCCCGTCGAGCGCCCCATGGATTGCTTCGCTTCGCTCGCAATGACGGACAGTTACGACATTCAAATCATTGGCGGCGGTCTCGCCGGCTCAGAGGCAGCCTGGCAGCTGGCGGAGGCGGGACTCCGCGTGCGCCTCAGCGAAATGCGCGGGGGCGGAGATACGACCCCCGCCCACGAGACCGATCGGCTTGCGGAGATGGTCTGCTCCAACAGCTTCCGGTCGGACGACGCCGATCACAATGCAGTCGGGCTCCTTCATCAGGAGATGCGGACGCTTGGTTCGCTGATCATGCGTTCCGGCGAAAAGCACCGGGTGCCGGCCGGCTCGGCGATGGCCGTCGATCGTGAGGCATTCGCTTCCGAGGTAACGCGGGCGGTCGAACAGCACCCGAACGTCACGGTCTTTCGGGAACGAATTGATCGCCTTCCCGATCATCCGGCGATCATTGCCACTGGACCGCTGACGGGCTCGGCGCTTGCCGAGGCGATCGCTGCCGAGACCGGCGAGGGCGCCCTCGCCTTCTTCGATGCGATCGCTCCGATCATCCACAAGGACAGCGTCGACATGGACGTCGCCTGGATGGCCGCGCGCTGGGACAAAGGAGGCAAGGACTACATCAATTGCCCGCTCGATCGCGACCAGTATGAGGCCTTTGTTCAGGCATTGGTCGACGGCGAGAAGATGCCGTTCAAGGAGTGGGAAAAGGACACTCCCTATTTCGAAGGCTGCATGCCGATCGAAGTGATGGCCGAGCGCGGCCCGGAGACTCTTCGCTACGGCCCGATGAAGGGAGTTGGTCTGGACAATCCACGGACTGGGCGCTGGCCTTACGCCTGCGTCCAGCTGCGCCAGGATAATGCGCTTGGCACCTTGTGGAACATGGTCGGGTTTCAGACCAAGCTGAAGCACGGAGAGCAGGTCAGGATTTTCAGGACCATTCCGGGGCTCCAGAATGCCGAGTTCGCGCGTCTTGGCGGCATTCACCGCAACAGTTTCATCAACTCGCCGAGGCTGCTCGACGGTGAGCTTCGGCTGAAATCAAAACCGAACATCCGCTTCGCCGGCCAGATCACCGGTTGCGAGGGTTATGTGGAAAGCGCTGCCGTCGGCATCCTGGCCGCTCGGTTCGCTGCTGCTGAGCTTCGCGGCGAGACGATGTCCCCACCCCCGCCGGAGACCGCGCTCGGCGCCTTGCTCGCGCACATCACCGGCGGAGCCGACGCCGAGACCTTTCAGCCCATGAACGTCAATTTCGGGCTGATGCCGCCGCCGCCCGGCCGCGCCAAAAAAGCCGATCGCAAGAAGGCATACACCGACAGAGCCCGCGCCGCACTGGCGCAATGGCTCGAGCAATCGAGTGTGGTCGAACCGGCTTAATCCTCGCTGGACGCATCAACCGCTGGAGTCCGACAGCTGCAAATCCGTCGCTTGAGCGGCGGCGGAGCAGTCGTCGCAAATTCCGCGGTGGTTAGAATGCCGTTGCGGTCCTTGTCGGCCCCCTGGAACTTGCCGATCGTTTTCGCCGCCCATTCCTCGAATGAGAGTGCCCGGTTTCCGTTCGTATCGAGCTTGGCGAAGGCCTTCCGCCGCGATCCCAGCACTTCCTCCGCCTCGATTTTCCCATCCTTGTTCTTGTCGGTGCGGCTGAATCTCCGTTCTTCGCGGCTCTTGGCGGTGGCCTCGGGTGCCTGAAAGTTCCCACTCATCAGCGAGCTACGCACGCCACGGTCTGGCGGCGCATCTGGAAGCGAAGGCGCGTTGGCGGCGTGCGATTGCCAGAACAAAAAGGCGCCAGTGATAAAGAGGAGGCAGGCGGCACCGCCTGCAAGAAAACGAAGCAAGGCAAATCCCCCGGCAAGGAGATTCGGCACATGCTGCAACTCCCAAAGCTATCGCATCCTGTCAATATAGTACGATACGAACCAATGTGGCGCACTGAAGAGGTTCGTTGCGCGAAAGGGTGAGCAAACCCCAGGGTCGCCTATGCCAGCCGCCCGCTGAGGCGGTGGCGAACGGCCGCCGAAAGACGCCTCAAGCCGCTACCCTCGCGCACAAGATCGGCCGCCGCGAGCGCCGCGAGGACGGTCAGGGGACGAAGCGCAGCAGGAAGCCTTTTGGTGAGTTGCCCAAGTTCCGCGCGCGCCGATTGAAGCAGAGCCTCGCGCGAGTCCGCGTCGCTGCAGTGATGCGCGCCGTCGACTAGCGACCAAAATGCGCCCGCTCGCCCGCCCTCTTCATCCCGGACGCCTAGGAGCCTCGCTCCAATTCCAAACAATAGCCGGCCGCGAAGCTTCATGGCTGCGACCTGTGCCTCTCCCCAGGGGAAAGGATCCAGCAGCGGGAGCCATGCATCTTCGAGCCGTGACAGTTCCTCGCCGCCGACCTGCCGATTGAGTAGCTCGTTCGCGACTGCCCTCAGCCGGGGCTCTGCGGGTGCTTCGACGCCTCGATCGAGCTCCTCGAGCCGTTCCCGCCACCAGGCCAGTTTGATTGCACCCACTCGTGGATCCGATGACGACGACACGACGTCGGCAAAGGCCAGGTCGAGATGCCAGAGCGCCGAAAACGCCTGCCTAAGCTCGCGTGGCAGCTGCTCGAGCGCGACCTCACGGTCGTGATCGAGCCTGCGCTCAGCGATAGGTGACCGCTTTCACCGCCTCGACGACCTGCGACGCCTTGATCAGCGCCATCTTCTCGAGGTTCGCCGCATAGGGCAACGGCACGTCGACGTCGGTCACGCGCAGAACCGGCGCATCGAGGTCGTCGAACCCTTCGGTCATCGCGATCGCAATGATCTCCGAGCTGATCGAGCAGACCGGCCAGCCTTCCTCGACCACCACCATCCGGTTGGTGCGCTTGAGGCTTTCGAGCACCGTGGCCTTGTCGAGGGGGCGCAGGGTCCGAAGATCGATCACTTCGGCGTTGATCCCCTGCGCCATCAGTTCCTGAGCAGCTTCGAGCGCTACGCCGACGCCAATCGAGTAAGTGACGATGGTCACGTCCTTGCCCGGTCGGACGATGCGGGCCTTGCCGATAGGGAGCACGTAATCGTCGAGCTGCGGCACATCGAAATGCTGGCCGTAGAGCAACTCGTTCTCCAGGAAGACGACAGGGTCATCGGTCCGGATCGCAGCCTTCAGCAAGCCCTTCGCGTCTGCTGCGCTGTATGGAGCGATCACCACCAGCCCAGGGACGGCCGCGTACCAGCTTGCATAATTCTGGCTGTGCTGTGCCGCCACGCGGGCGGCTGCGCCGTTTGGTCCGCGGAAGACGATCGGGCAGCGCATCTGCCCGCCGGACATGTAATTGGTCTTCGCGGCCGAATTGATGATGTGGTCGATCGCCTGCATTGCGAAGTTGAAGGTCATGAACTCGACGATCGGACGAAGGCCGCCCATTGCGGCGCCGGTGCCGACACCGGCAAAGCCATATTCCGTGATCGGAGTGTCGATGACGCGCTTCGGCCCGAACTCCTGAAGCAGGTTCTGGGTGACCTTGTAGGCGCCCTGATATTCGGCAACCTCTTCGCCCATCACGAAGACGCGCTCATCCTTGCGCATCTCTTCCGCCATGGCGTCGCGCAAGGCCTCGCGCACGGTCATCGTGACCAGCGGCGTTCCTTCGGGAACCTCCGGATCGTCGTGAGTCTTCGCAACGTCGGCGACCAGGTCGCGCGCTGCCGTCTCGAACACGTGGGGCGTCGGGGTCGCCTCATCCTGCTGCGAGGCCGGGATCTCCACGCCCTCTGCGTCCTGCGTCTTGTCGCTCTGGGCGGCGGGTGCAGCTGCTGCAGTAGGCGCATCGCTGACCTGCTCGCCATCACCGGCCAGCAAGGCGATCGGCTGTCCAACCTTCACGCCATCGGTGCCCTCGGGAACCAGGATCTTTGCGATCTTGCCTTCGTCGACCGCCTCGAACTCCATCGTCGCCTTGTCGGTCTCGATCTCGGCAAGGATGTCGCCCGATTTGACGTCATCGCCTTCCTTGACCAGCCACTTGGCGAGCGTTCCCTCTTCCATCGTCGGCGAAAGCGCCGGCATTTTCAGCTCGACCGGCATCAATAAGCTCCCACCAGGACGTCGGTGTAGAGCTCCGACGGCGCCGGCTCCGGCGCATCTTCAGCGAATTTCGCAGCCTCGACCACGATGTCCTTGATTTCCTTGTCGATCGCCTTGAGCTCTTCTTCCTTGACGCCCATCGCCTGAAGGTCGCGTTCGGCGTGGGCGATCGGGTCGCGATGCTCGCGCATATCCTGCACTTCCTCGCGCGTCCGATACTTTGCCGGGTCCGACATGGAATGGCCGCGATAGCGATAGGTCAGGAACTCGATCAGGATTGGCCCCTTCCCGCTGCGGGTCCACTCGAGAGCGACTTCGGCGGCGCCCCGAACGGCGAGAACGTCCATGCCATCGACCTGGAGGCCGGGGATGCGGTGCGCCTGACCGCGCCGGAAGAGTTCCGGCTCCGCCGACGAACGCGCAATCGACGTACCCATCGCATATTTGTTGTTCTCGACGACGTAGATGACCGGCAGGTCCCAAAGCTTGGCCATGTTGAACGATTCGTAGACCTGGCCCTGGTTGACCGCGCCGTCACCCATGTAGACGAGGCAAACCCCGCCATCTTCGCTATATTTGTGCTTCAGCGCGAGGCCGGTGCCGAGCGCGACCTGGGCGCCGACGATTCCGTGTCCGCCGTAGAAGCCATGGTCGACGCTGAACATGTGCATCGACCCGCCCTTGCCCTTGGAGATCCCCGCGGCACGGCCGGTCAACTCTGCCATGATCACTTTTGGATCGATCCCGTAAGCCAGCATGTGCCCGTGATCGCGATATCCGGTGATGACGCTGTCCTTGCCGACCGTCATCGCCGATTGAAGGCCGACCCCCACGGCTTCCTGCCCGATGTACAAGTGGCAGAAGCCGCCGATCAGACCGAGGCCGTAAAGCTGGCCGGCGCGCTCCTCGAAGCGGCGGATCAGCAGCATCTCGCGGTATAACTGGAGGAGCTCGTCCTTGCCGGCCTTGTAACGCGCGGGCTTCGACGGAAGGTCGATCCTGGGTTCTTGCTGCTTCGCTGGTGCGGCAGCTTTCTTGGCGGTTTTCGCCACGGCATTCTCTCTCAATCTGGAAGCGCGCCAGCCTATAGGAGGCACTGCCGAACCGGGCAACTAGTCGCCGGCGACGAACATCGTGATCGTCCATTCTCTGCGGCGCCGCTCAATCGTCATTCGATAGCCCAGCGGCTCATAAAGAAAGCTGTCAGCCACATATCCCTTGCGGCCGTCGGGCAGCCGGACGCCCGTCATCGTATCGCTTTCGCGGCTGGTCGCGGCAGCGAGGGTCCAGGGTCGCACGTTGGCGCCGGGTCCCCGGTCGCCGGCTCCGTTGTGCAGCTTCGCTCCTGGCAGGATCAGGACAGGTTCCGAGTCACCCGAATCTGTTCCGAGCTGCATGACAAGCGAAGGGATGATCCTCGCCTCGGCATCCCGAGCGCAACCCAACTTCAGCATCGTCTCAAGCTGGTCCCACACATTGCCATATTCATGCGGATCGAACGACCACCTTTCCTCGAATGCCTTCCGGCCGCTGCCGCCCCCGAAATCCACGAGAACGTCGGGGGCCAGAAGGTTGAGGAGCGCTTTCTGGTCCTTCTTAAGGACGACCCGCTTCAACCTGTCCTGGAATTTTGCAAAGCTCGGATCGCCGCTGCATTGGTCAATCGGCCGCAAGCTGTCCGGCCACGCAAGAGACTGCGAAGTGATCAGCAGTGATGAAGCGAGCGCGAGGAAAAAATGCCTCACGATTAATTGAGCGGGACGATCACCTCGTCCGGGCGAACCAGCCCCAGGTCCTTGCGAACCAGCTCGTCAGCCATGTCCGGATCGGCTTTCCTGGGGTCGAGCAACTGCGAACGGTGCCGGAGCTGAGAGCGCTGCTGCTCGATCTGCGATAGCTCTGCCTGCCGCTGCTGGAGCGCTCGATGATAGCTGCCCCAGGCCAGGATGCCGTTCGGGCCGGCAATTGCGTGGCCCGCAAAAGTGCCGACGATGATGAGGGCAAGCGCGGGCACCGCCGAGCGGCGGATCAGTCCCAGGCTGTTGCTCGCACCTTTCATGACGTCATCAGAAGAATCACGAAGGAGTCATCAACGCAAGTGAAAAGAATGATTTGGTGGACAAAGCGGGGATAAAGTTGTGGATGTGCCGCTAAAGCGCTGACCTCACGCCTTGTAAGCCTTGATTGCGGCACGGCCTGCATAGCGCGCAGTGTCTCCAATCTCCTCCTCGATCCGAAGCAATTGGTTGTACTTGGCGGTGCGGTCCGAACGCGCGAGGCTCCCGGTCTTGATTTGTCCGCAGTTGAGGGCAACCGCGAGGTCGGCGATGGTCGAATCCTCTGTTTCACCGGAGCGGTGCGACATGACCGCCGTATAGCCGTTGGTCTGAGCAAGGCGCACCGCGCTGATCGTCTCGGTCAGCGATCCGATCTGGTTGACCTTGATCAGGATCGAATTGGCGATCCCGTGGTCGATCCCCCATTGCAGACGTTGGACATTGGTGACGAAGGCATCGTCGCCAACCAGCTGGACTCGCGAACCAAGCTTGTCGGTCAGGGCCTTCCATCCTTCGGAATCGTCCTCGGACATTCCATCCTCGATCGACGCGATCGGATAATTGCTCGCGAGGTCGGCGAGGAAGCCGGCCATCTCGGTCGGCGAAAGCGTCTGGCCCTCACCCTCCATCCGATAGGCTCCATCCTTGAAGAATTCGCTCGAAGCGCAATCGAGGGCGAGCAGCACGTCGTCGCCGAGCTTGTAACCCGCGGCGCTGACCGCTTTCTCAATGAAATCCAGCGCTTCGCGTGCGCTGTTGATCGCCGGCGCGAAACCGCCTTCGTCACCAACCGCGGTCGACAGCCCGGCGCCGTGAAGCGCGCTTTTCAGCGCATGGAATATCTCGACGCCGCACCGCAGTCCTTCGGCAAAGGTCGGCGCACCGACCGGCATCACCATGAATTCCTGAAAGTCGATGCCGTTGTCGGCATGGGCGCCGCCGTTCAAGATGTTCATCATCGGGACCGGCAGCAGGTTCGCGTCCACTCCCCCTACGTAACGGTATAGCGGCATCCCCAGCGCGTCGGCCGCCGCCTTCGCAGACGCCAGGCTGACACCGAGGATGGCATTGGCGCCGAGGCGTCCCTTGTTCTCGCTTCCGTCGAGCGCAATCATCTCCGCGTCGAGCGCGGCCTGGTCCTCGGCGTCCATGCCGACGATTGCCTCGGCGATTTCGCCGTTGACCGCCTGCACCGCCTTCATGACGCCCTTGCCGCCCCAGCGGCTCTTGTCGCCGTCGCGTAGCTCAACCGCCTCATGCGCTCCGGTCGATGCGCCCGAGGGAACGGCTGCGCGGCCCATGCTGCCGTCTTCCAGGGTTACGTCCACTTCGACGGTCGGGTTGCCCCGGCTATCGAGGATCTGGCGGGCGTGGACGTCGACAATCGCAGTCATGGCTTTCCTTCTGGCCGAGGCGTAACAATATGAGAGTAGGCAGGGCCTATAGGCCGCGCGTCCGGGCGTGCAACTTTCGCCTTGGCGTACCGGAACGAAGGCTCAAGGCCCCGGGTTGAATGGGCAAAGGAGGAGTAATGGCCATGGTTGACCAGGCTTCTGACGAAAAGACTGCCACTTTGCCCGATGGAACCGACACGGTGATCGCCGGAGCGTCCAGCACGAATGACGGCGATACGATAACGACGGAGGACAATTCATTGGCCATCCAGGGAAAGACTCCTGCGAGACGCGACGATCCATCGAGCCAAAGTCCCGAACGGGGCTTGAGCGATCGCTTCCGCGACGGCCGCGAACAGCTTGCGAGCCAGGCCGGCGAAAAAGCGCGCGGCTTCGTCAGCCAGGGCCTTGAGCGCACTGCCGAGACGCTCGCGAATGTCTCAAAAATGGTCGGCGATACGGCCGCCGGCATCGATGAGCGGCTGGGCGCCGAATATGGCGATTATGCCCGCCGGGCCGCCGGTGCGATCGAAAATGTCGCGAATACGATCGCGGAAAAGGATCCCGACGAGCTGATCGACGACACCCGCAACTTTGTTCGGA
>Ga0207706_10000463_pt1 | contig 43338 bp, 40 predicted proteins | sample KBSC53metaG_FD_184318 | JGI IMG/M metagenome (GOLD analysis project Ga0207706, IMG submission 184318) | Corn rhizosphere microbial communities from Kellogg Biological Station, Michigan, USA - KBS C5-3 metaG (SPAdes) (version 2) | ecosystem: Host-associated > Plants > Roots > Rhizosphere > Soil ... | reverse complement strand
TACAAGCACACCGGCTATGCCGGCGGCTTGAAGGAAGTGACCGCGGGCAAAGTGCTCGAAGGCCGCTTCCCCGAGCGCGTACTGGAAAAGGCCGTGGAACGCATGATCCCGCGCGGCCCGCTTGGCCGCGATCAGATGCGTGCCCTGCACCTCTACAACGGCGCCGAGCATCCGCACGGCGGCCAGAACCCCGAACTGCTCGACGTCGCGTCGATGAACCGCAAGAACAAGGTGGGCGCATAACATGGCTGGCAAGAAGTCCCTTTCCGACCTCGGCGCGCTGACCGGCCAGGAGCCGGAAACCCCGGCCGTCGCCGAAACCACGGCTGCTGAGACCGCGACGGTTGAAGCTCCGGCGGCTGACGCCGTCGAAGCCCCGGCCGCTCCGGTCGTGACCCAAGTGGAAACCCCGCTGCGCGAGCAGCAGCTCGACAAATATGGCCGCGCCTATGCGACCGGCCGCCGCAAGGACGCGGTTGCACGCGTCTGGCTGAAGCCGGGCTCAGGCAAAATCGAGGTCAACGGCCGCGATCAGTCGATCTATTTCGCTCGTCCGACGCTGCGACTGGTGATCAACCAGCCGTTCGGCATCACCGATCGTGTCGGTCAGTATGACGTCGTCGCCACCGTCAAGGGCGGCGGCTTGTCGGGACAGGCCGGCGCGGTCAAGCACGGCATTGCCCAGGCGCTGTCGCGCTTCGAGCCGGCGCTCCGCTCGGCAGTGAAGCGCGAAGGCTTCCTGACCCGCGACAGCCGCGTGGTCGAGCGCAAGAAGTACGGCCGGGCCAAGGCTCGCCGCAGCTTCCAGTTCTCGAAGCGCTAAGCGTTTCAGCACGGAACAAGAAAGGGCGGTCCGGAATTCCGGGCCGCCCTTTTCTTTTGGGCTTGCTCGGCTAGGACCGGCCAATGCCTCTCGCCTTCACTCGCCAGATCAGCCCGCGCATCGTCGACTGCGCATTGACCCATCTCGACCGCCGGCCGATCGATCCGGACCTCGCCGTCGCGCAGCATGCCGCGTACGAACAGGCACTCAGCGATGCCGGATTCGAAATCATTCGCCTGCCCTATCTGGCCGATGATCCGGATGCGGTGTTCGTCGAAGACACTGCCATCCTGCTGGGCGACCATGCCGTCATCACCCGGCCCGGCGCGGCATCGCGTGCGGGCGAGATATATTCGACGGCCGAGGGGCTGAAGCCTCATTTCACCGTCCATCATCTCTCCACCGGGACACTCGACGGTGGCGACGTACTTCGCATCGAAAACACCCTCTATGTCGGTCAGTCGAGCAGGACCGACGCCGCGGGCACCCATGCACTGCAGGCGGTGGTATCGCCGCTTGGATATTGGGTCGTCCCAGTCGAGCTGGACCGCTGCCTGCACCTCAAGACCGCCGCCACCTTCGCCGGATTGGATAATCGCGGTGTCCCCACCCTTTTGATCAATCCCGAATGGGCCGATCCCGCGCTGTTCGAAGGTACGGAAGCCTTGCCGGTCAGCGAAGATGAGCCATTCGCCGCCAATGTCGTGCTCGCCGGCGACCGGCTGATCTACGCGGCCGGCAGCCCGAAGACGGCGCGGCGCTTGCGTGATCGCGGTTTCGCCGTTGTCGAAGTAGAGCTTTCGGAGCTGCAGAAGGCGGAGGCCGGCGGCACCTGCATGAGCCTGATCAGCGACTGAGCAGGTCGCGGATTTCTGCATCGGCAAGCGGTATTTCAAGCCGCTTCAGCCGGCTGGTCTTGCCGCTAATGAGTTTGATTGAGCCCTTCGGCACGCCGAGCGCCTTGGCGAGCAGCTTGATAACTTCTGCGTTGGCCGCTCCGTCAGCTGGAGCGGCAGCAATGCGAACCTCCAAAAAGGGACGGCCAGCCGGATCTGTCTGCCATTCGCCGATTCCCGGCTTGGTGGAACGCGGCGTCACTCGAACGGAAAGCAGGCCGCGGTCAGCGGCCATATTCGTGGCCACGCTCTATCTCGCGTGCTAGGCGGCTTTTCGTGCGCGTCATCTGGGCCTCTTGCGGAGAGTGGGAATGACCGACGAAATCAACAAGCAGAGGCTCGATGGCAAGGTCGCAATCGTAACCGGTGCCACTGGCGGCATTGGCGAAGCCACCGCCAAACTCTTCCTGCAGCTCGGCGCCAAGGTGATGCTGGTTGGTCGGTCGGCGGACAAGCTGGAGGCTGTCCTTTCACGCCTGAAGTCGATCGGCGACGTTGCAAGCAGCGTTGCGGAAGCGGCTGACGAGAATGGCTTTGCGGCGGCGGTGGCAGCGACGCTCGAACGCTTTGGTGGGCTCGACATCCTCATCGCCAACGCCGGCACGGAAGGGACGCTGAAGCCCATCGAAGCGCTGAGCGTCGAGGAGTTCGAGGACACGATGAGGACGAACGTCACTGGCGTCTGGCTATCGATCAAACATTGTGTGGCTCCGCTCAAGGCGCGCGGCGGCGGGTCGATCGTGGCCCTGTCGTCGATTGCCGGCTGCATCGGCTTTCCGGCAATGGCGCCCTATATCGCAAGCAAGCATGCGGTTTACGGCCTGGTGAAGACCGCGGCGCTGGAGCTCGGCCCATCGAACATCCGCGTCAACGCGGTTGGCCCCGGCCCGATCGACAACCGGATGATTGCTTCCCTGCAAGATCAGCTTTCGCCGGACGATCCCGCCGCCTTGCGGGGCGGAATCGAGGCCGGCATTGCGATGCGCCGCTATGGCACCAACGAGGAAGTCGCGCATTTGCTCGCCTTCCTCGCCAGCGAGGCATCGTCCTATTGCAACGGGTCGATCCATATGATCGACGGCGGTTACGTCGCCGCCTGACCTGCGCTGGGCTTCCGGCCCTCAGTCCATCGCCACATGCTGTTGCGGCCCGGTTCCAACCCGGTTGCCGCGCTTCATCAACAGCAGCAGAGGCAGCACGGCGAAGGTGACCAACATCATCAGCTTGAAGTCGTCGAGATAGGCGATGAACAGCGCCTGCCGGGTAACCTCGGCGTTGATCATGGCGATCGCGATCGATCCCTGCGGCGCAATGGTTTGCAGGATGGTCGGGTCGGCGGTCGGTATGGTCTGTGCGGTGATCTGACTGGCAATGTCCGCATGGGCGACCTGGGTCATCCGCACCAACTGCGTGCTGACCACGGAGATGCCGACCGATCCGCCGATGTTGCGTGACAGGTTGAGCAAGCTCGCCGCCGTCGTCCGCATTCGCGGCGCCAGCGTCTCGAAGGCCAGGCTCTGGAGTGGAACGAAGATCAGGCCCAGTCCAAGCCCCTGGACGACGCCGCTCATGATCACCGGTGTCGACGGCTGGTCGATGGCGAAGCCGGTCATCATCCACAGGGAAACGCCCATCAGCGCTACTCCGATGCCGACCAGCAGGCGGGAATCAATCCTGCCGGTCAATCGGCCCGCCAGCAGCATCGAAATGAGGGTGCCAACGCCGCGCGGCGCAGTCAGATAGCCCGACTGCAGGACTGAATATCCATAGAGGTTTTGGAGAAGCGGCGGCAGCAGCGCCAGGCCAGCCAGCAGCAACACGCCGGTAACGGCCATGAACAAAAGGCCGGTGGAGAAATTGCGATCGACGAACATCGACCGCTCGAACAAGGGATGCTTGGCCGTGGCGATGTGAGTGACGAACATCCATGATGCGGCAATCGCCACACCCACTTCGATCATGGTCTCGGCGCTGGTGAACCAGTCATTTTGTTCGCCGCGATCAAGGAACAGCTGCAAGGCGCCGAGCGCGATCGCCAGCAAGGCAAATCCGAACAGGTCGAACTTGCGGTCGTGCTTCTCGGCCTGGGGCATGAACCGCGCCATGAGGAAGGCACAGATGACACCGATCGGCAAGTTGACCAGGAATACCCAGCGCCAGTTGTAATTGTCGGTCAGCCAGCCGCCGAGGACCGGCCCCAGGATCGGTCCGATCATCACGCCGCCGCCGAACAATGCCATCGCCTGGCTGTGCTTTTCGCGCGGGTTGATGTCGAACAGGGTGGCCTGGGCAAGCGGCACGATGAAGGCGCCACTAACGCCCTGCAGCGCCCGGAATACCACCATTTCGGTCAGCGAGGTTGCGATAGCACAAAGCACCGATGCCGCCGTGAAGCCGACCACCGACATAAGCAGCAGCCGCTTCCGCCCGATCCGGTCGGCCAGCCAGCCACTGATCGGCAACGCAATGGCCGACGCAACGATGTAGCTGGTCAGGACCCAGTTGATGCTGTCCTGGCTGGCGCTGAGGCTCGCCTGCATGTGCGGCAGGGCGACGTTGGCGATGGTCGTATCGAGCACTTGCAGCAGGACGGCCATCATCACGCCGATGGTGACGATGATCCGTACGCCCGCCGGCAGCGGATGGCTTGCCTGCTGGGCTGAGGTATCGCTCAACGACCTATCCTCAGTTGTCGAACTTGACGGTCACAGTTGAGGAGAGCCCCGCGATCATTGGCCGCGACGGGTTGCCGTCGAATGCAATGCGAACCGGCACGCGCTGGGTGACCTTGACCCAATTGCCGTTGGCATTTTGCGACGGAATGATCGCAAATTCGCTGCCCGTACCGGCGCCAAGGCTTTCGACATGACCCTTGAACGAGGTACCGGGATACGCATCGATTTCGATTTCGGCGCGCTGGCCGGGGACCATCCGGCCGACGTCCTTTTCCTTGAAATTGGCCTCCACCCAGGCGTGGGTATCGTGCACGAGCGACAGCATGCCGACGCCGAGCACGGCCATTTGGCCGACCTGCAGCTTGTCGGCATTGGCGATCGTGCCGTCCATCGGCGCGCGGATCTCGGTGCGCGACAAGTCGAGTCGGGCCTTGTCGACCATGGCCTGGGCCTGGGCGATTGACGGTTGCTCGCCAGGAGCCAGCGCCGCGCTGGCGTTGGCGGACCGTGCACGGGCGTCGGCCAACTCGGTCTCGGCGGTGCGCACCTCGTTGAGCGCATCTTCATAGTCGGCGCGTGTTGTAAAACCGCGCTTAAGCAGGGCTGCCTGGCGGCCGAGCGTATTGCGCTTGATCGCCAGATTCGCCTGAGCGCCGACGATATCCGCGCCGGTACCCGCGGCCTGGGTCCTGAGCTGACTCGTTTGCAGCCGGGCTGCTGCGAGCTGCCCTTCCGCTTGCTCGAGGGCGACGCGGAACGGCGCCGGGTCGATCCGGAACAACAGGTCGCCGCGCTTCACCCTAACGCCGTTCTTGACCGCGACGTCGACCACCGGGCCGTTTACCTGGGCGCTGACCGACACAATGTCCTGCTTAACCGCCGCATTGTCGGTCGACACGCTGCCGCCGCTGGTAAGCCAGAAATAGAGTCCGATCGCAGCGATCAGCAGCGGGATCGACAGCATGAGGACCGCGCGGCTGTTCTTCGGTTTCAGCTTCGTCACCGTCTCGGTTGTGAGGTCGCTCATCCGGTTCATGCCGACTTCCTCTGGGCGCTGTCCGCTCTGGCCACATTTTCGCGTACCTGGGCGAGTTGGGCGCGGATCAACTGCAATTGTTCCTGGGCAAAGCCGGCAAAGGCTTCGTCCGCCATATCTTCCGCCAGATCACGCAATTTGCCGCTGATCGGCTCGGCTTTCCCGGTCAGGAACAGCCGCCAGGCGCGGCGGTCAGCAGGATCCGGCTGCCGCTCGACCAATCCAGCCTCCTCGAGCCGGTCAACGATCCTTCCGGCGGTGATGGGCTCAACGTCCAGCCGCTCGGCGAGTTCAACCTGCTTTAGGCCTGGCGAGTGCCCGACATGGGCAATCACGCGCCACTGCGCCGTGGTAACTCCCAAGGCTGCGGCGCGCCGATCATAATAGCGGCGCATTGCTCGATGGGTTTCGGCGATTTCCCAGGCAAGTTCTTTCATAACGCCGCATATAATAAGCTTGCTTATGATTGCAACATGTCTTGCCAGCGCCACAATCTGACGCCAAGCGGGAACCTCATGACAGAACAGAAAAATATCGAGGCAGTCCTCGACCTACTTGAAACCCGCTACTCCACTTCCGTAACTGCCCTTCGCGATGCCCTTGCCGACTACTCCGAAAAGGGAATCCGGCCTGACCCGGCCAAGCGCGATAACGGAATCTTCGCCTACCCCGAACTACGGATCGAATATGATCCGGAAATTCCGCCGCCGACCCCGGACCGGGCTTTCGCGCGTCTCAACCAGCCGGGAATCTATACCGCGTCGATCGCCCGGCCGGCCTTGTTCCGCGACTATCTGCGAGAACAGCTGGAGCATCTGATCCGCGACTATCCGGTCAAGATCAGCGTCGGAACCTCTGCCAGCGAAATCCCCTACCCCTATGTGCTCGACGGCAGCGACCTCGACCTCGAAGGAATTTCGACGGCCGAGCTGTCGCGCTGGTTCCCGTCAACCGACCTGGTCCACATAGGCGACGAGGTGGCCGACGGCGCCTGGGACGTGGCGCTCGACCCAACCCGGCCGCTGGCCCTGTTCGACGCGCTCCGGACCGATTTCAGCCTGGCGCGGCTGAAGCATTACACCGGAACGCCGACCGAGCATTTCCAGCGGTTCGTGCTGTTCACCAACTATGTCCGCTATGTCGATGAGTTCGTTCGCTTCGCGATTGCGGCGCTGCGCGATCCCGACAGCCGCTTCACCAGCCTGTCGGTACCGGGCGGCAGTTTTGAGCATGGCGACCTGGCCGACGCGGAGGAGCAGATCGCTGCGGGGGCGTGGCGCCGTCACCAGATGCCGGCCTATCACCTGATCACGCCCGACGGCGACGGCATTACGCTGGTCAACATCGGCGTCGGACCAAGCAACGCCAAAACGATCTGCGACCATATCGCGGTGCTTCGTCCGGAGGCGTGGCTGATGATCGGCCACTGCGGCGGCTTGCGGCCTAGCCAGACCATCGGCGACTATGTCCTCGCCCACGCCTATCTGCGTGACGACCATGTGCTCGATGACGTGCTGCCGGTCGAAATCCCGATCCCGGCCATCGCCGAAGTCCAGACCGCGCTCTACAACGCGGCGCTGACCGTCACCGGGGAAGATGAGGACAGCGTCAAAAAGCGGCTTCGTACCGGGACAGTCGTCACCACCGACGACCGCAACTGGGAGCTGCGCTACACGCTGAGCGCGCTGCGCTTCAACCAGAGCCGCGCCGTGGCGATCGACATGGAATCCGCCACCGTTGCGGCCCAGGGCTACCGCTTCCGAGTGCCCTACGGGACGCTGCTGTGCGTCTCCGACAAGCCGATCCACGGCGAATTGAAGCTGCCCGGCCAGGCCAATGCCTTTTACGAGCGGGCAATCAGCCAGCACCTCAGGATCGGGATCGAGACGCTGGATATTCTCCGCAACGAGGGCGACGGCCTGCACAGCCGGAAACTCCGCAGCTTTGACGAGCCGCCGCTGCGTTAGTCCATGGTTCGGCCTAACGCCGGAACCGGCTGGCCCTTGGCCAGCCAAGTCTCCATCGCGTCGAGGTCCATTCCGCCATCGACGGCGTCAGTCCCGGCAGAGAAGGCCGAAAAACCGTCGCCGCCCGAGCTCAGGAAATTGTTGACCGTCACGCGATAGCTGGCGGCTGGATCAATCGGCCTGCCGTCCAGGTCCATGCGAGTGATCCGGTCGCCGTCGGGCCGTGTGAGGTCGTAGCGGAACCGGAAGCCAAGCGAAGGAATCAGCAACGATGTAACCCGGCCTTTGCCGTCGACAGTCTTGAATTGCTGCTCCAGGGCGGCCTTCAATTGGGCGCCCGTGTAATTTTTGGTGACGAGATTGTTGCCGAACGGCTGCATCTGGAAAATCTGGCCGAAGGTCACGCTGCCGTCCGGCTTCGGGAACAGGCCGGTGCGGACGCCAGTGGCGTTGGTGAAGGCGATTTGGGCGCGGCCCTGGTCCGGTCGCCGCGCCACCTCAAGTTCCGCGTCGGCGACCAGCGCCGCCGCGGGAGATTCGCCTTCAGTCTCAGATCGCGGGGCGGGGCCTGCGAGCTTGCCCACCACGCGCTCGGCCACCGGCGCGGCGGCCTTGACGTAGCGATTGGTGAGCGACGCCACCTGAGTATCGACATTGCCATTGGCGGACACCGCAACATTCGTCGCAGATGAGGAAATCAGCGCGCGGGTTGCGGGGTTGAAGTCGAGGCGAATGTCGGTCGCCATGAACCCATATTTGCCGGCGCTGGTTAGCAGCCGAGGCGCACCGCCCCGGTCGAGCGTACAGGCGTAGGCCTGATGTGTATGGCCGGAAACAATGGTGCGGATGGCCGGGTCGAGCCGATCGAGAATGTCGAGGATCGGCCCGGCCAGCCCTTCGCAGGTCGAGGTCTGGTAGGCCTTGGGCGCCTTGCCGCCCTGGTGGATCAGCAGGACGACCGTATCCGCGCCTTGCGCTTTCAGCGACTGCACCAGTGCGTTGGCGGTTGCCGCTTCGTCGGCGAAAGCCAGCCCGGCCACGCCAGCCGGGCTGGCGAGAATGCCGGTGTCCTTCAGCGTCATGCCGATGAAGCCGACCCTGACGGGGCCGTAATGGCGGATGGCGGTGCCCGGGAACAGTGTCGTGCCGTCGGTCCGCTGGACGTTGGCGGCGAGATAGGTGAAGCGCGCGCCCTTGAATGGCTCAAGCTGGCATGGCTGGCGGGTCGTGAATTTGTCACAGCCGCCCTTCTGCATCCGCAACAGCTCGCTCGATCCCTTGTCGAACTCGTGATTGCCGACCGCGGCCAGCTCCAGGCCGGCCAGGTTGAGAGCGTCGATCGTCGGCTCATCAAGAAACCAGGCCGAGGCCAGCGGCGAAGCACCGATCAGGTCTCCAGCCGCGACGGTGATGCTATTGGCGTGGCCGGTGCGGAGCTCCTCGAGTTTGCCGGCGAGCTGCGCCGCGCCGCCCAGATGAGCATTTACGTCCACCCCGTCCGCGCCGGTGATTGGGACCGTGCCCTCCGGCGTCTCAAGGTTCCCATGGAAGTCATTGATGGCCAGTATCTGCACTTCGACCGGTGCGGTCGCGACCGAGGACGGTGGCGTCGTCGTGCAGGCGCCTAGAAGGACGAGTGGCACGAGGAAGGCGATACGCTTCATGATTACTCCACGAGACATTGCGGCGAGGGTCTGCCCGCGCATAAAGGCAAAGCCATGAACGAAAAACAATTGATCGCCACGGCGCGCGAAGCCGCGCTCAAGGCCTATGCGCCCTACTCCCGCTTTTCGGTCGGCTGCGCGATCGAGAGCGTCGACGGCGCAGTGGTGACCGGCGTCAATGTCGAAAATGCTTGCTATCGCCTTGGCGTCTGCGCCGAGCAAAGTGCGTTATCTGCCGCCCATCTTGCTTTCGGGTTGAAGAATGTCGCGCGGATCGCGGTTTCAGGCGGCGACGGGTCCGGCGCAAGCCTCGCCGGCGACCTCGTCTGCACGCCGTGCGGCGGCTGCCGCCAGGCGATCTACGAAGCCTCCTGCCTGTCCGGCCGCGATATCGAGATCATTTGCTCCAATGGCGATGGGTCAGCCATTGAGAGCCACAGCGTCTCGACCCTCATTCCGCACGGTTTCGGCCCGGCCAATTTGAATGACGCCGGGTAACCCGCCAGCTATTTCAGCTTAATTTCCCTCAGCCGCTCCTGGAGATAGTCGTCGGCGGTGATCGGCGGCTCTTTCGGCTGCTCGCCCGCGGGCACTGTGCCCGGCAGCGCCTCGATCATGAAATCGGAGCGGAAATGGAGGAAGTAGGGCATCGAATAGCGGGCATGGCTGGCCCGGTCCGGGGCCGGATTGACCACGCGGTGGCTGGTCGAGCGCAGCACGCCATTGGTCAGCCGCTGCAGCATGTCGCCAATGTTGATCACCAGCTCGCCCGGGCGCGAGATCACCGGGATCCAGCGCCCGTCCTTGGTCTTCAGCTCTAGCCCCGCCTCTTCGGCGCCCAACAGCAGCGTGATGGTGTTGATGTCCTCATGGGCGCCGGCGCGGATATGCTCGCCAGTCGGTTCGGTCTGCGCCGGATAATGCAGCAGCCGCATCACCGAATTTCCGTCCCTGACCGTGTCCGTGAAATAATCTTCGTCGACCTTGAGGAAGCGGGCGATGGCGCGCAGCACTTTGAGGCCGGCCAGGTCGAACGCCTCATAAAGTTCGAGGAAGGTGTCCTTGAAGCTCGGCACTTCCAACGGCCAGACGTTGGGCGGCATGCTCGAGCCATATTTGTGGCCGGCAGGCAGTTCGCGGCCGACATGCCAGAATTCCTTGAGGTCGGATGCCTTCAGGCCCTTGGCGGTCTCGATCCCGAACGGCGTGTAGCCGCGTGCGCCGCCTTGGCCCTCGATGAAATATTTCTTCTTCACTTCTTCCGGTAAGGCGAAGAATTGCTTCGATTTTTGCTCAGCGCGGTCGATCAGATCCTGCGGAATGCCATGATCGCGGATCACCGCGAAGCCATAGTCGACGAAGCTTCGGCCAAGCTCGTTGGCGAAGCCCTGCGGATCCTTGTCGGCATCGGCGAGCGAAACGGAAGCGATGTGATCGCTGGTGAGAACGTCGGTCATGTCAGTCTCTTAGCAAAAAATCAGCCGATCATCAGCCCGGCGAGCGCCGCGCTCATCAGGTTGGCGAGCGACCCGGCCAGTAGGGCACGCAGGCCGAGCTTGGCGATCATCGGCCGCTGGTTGGGCGCGAGGTTGCCGGTCACCGCCATCTGGATGGCGATCGACGAGAAATTGGCGAAACCGCACAGGGCAAAAGTGACGATCGCCCGGCTGCGGTCACTCAGCGCGGCCGCCGGCCCGGTGGCGTTGCCGAGGTCGATGAAGGCGACGAATTCGTTGAGGACGATCTTGGTCCCGAACAAGCCGCCGGCGACCCCTGCCTCATTCCACGGAATTCCGATCAGGTACATGACGGGCGAGAACAACAGGCCGACGATCGCCTGGAACGACAGGTCCGGGCGGCCGAACCAGCCGCCAATCCCGCCGAGCAGGCCGTTGGCGAGCGCCACCAGGGCAACGAACGCCAGCACCATCGCACCGACCGCCACCGCCAGCTTGACGCCGGTCTGGGCGCCTTGCGCCGCGGCCATGATGATGTTGGCCGGGCGCTCGCCCTCTTCGAACGTGTGAACCTCGATCTCGTCCTCGGGCGCTACCGAAGCACCACCCCTCAACTCCAACTCACCCTCCTCGGCGGGCTCGTCGGGCATGATCAACTTGGCCATCAGGATCCCGCCCGGCGCCGACATGAAGGCAGCGGCAAGCAGGTAGGGCAGATATCTCTCGCCGAGCAGACCGGCATAAGCCGCGAGGATGGTGCCGGCGACGCCGGCCATTCCGACGGTCATCAGCGTGAACAGATGCGAGGGCGGAAGCGCTGAAAGATAGGGCCGGACGACCAGCGGGCTTTCCGACTGACCGACGAAAATGTTGGCCGCCGAACCCAGCGATTCGACCCGGCTGACTCCAGTCACCCAGCCGATCGCGCCACCGACCCACTTCACGATCTTCTGCATGATGCCAAGGTGGTAAAGGATAGCGACAAGGCTGGCGAAGAAGACGATCACCGGCAGCGCGGCGATGGCAAAGGTATGCGCCAGCGGATTGGCATCGGTCGGTCCGAACAGGAACTCGGTGCCCTTGGTGGCGTAGCTCAGCAAGCTCGCGACTCCGTCCGACATTCCCTGAATCACAGCCCTGCCGCCGCTCGTCCGGATGACCAGGAAGGCAATCACGGCTTGCAGCGCAAATGCCGCGCCGACGATGCGGAGACGGATCGCCTTGCGGTTGGACGAAAAGACAACAGCAATCAGGATGATGGCGGCAACGCCTGCCAGCCCAAGCAATTGGTTCATGAAACGCGACCCCTCCCCCGGGTCAGTTGGCGACTACCAAGTGACGCCTTGTTCCGAATTTTTTACGGCTTCGTCCAGTAGGTTGAGCGCTTCGGCAGGATTTTCGGCCTTGAGCAGCTGCAGCCGCCGAGCCTGGCTCAAGAAGCCGCTGTCGCGGACGTGGTCCATGAATTCGGCCAGCCCATCCCAAAAGCCATGGACATTGAGCAAGCAGAACGGCTTGGCGTGATAGCCGAGCGCGTTCCAGGTCCAGGCTTCGAACAGCTCGTCGAGCGTGCCGATGCCGCCCGGCAGCGCAACGAAGCCGTCGCAGAGCTCGGTCATCTTGGCCTTGCGCTCATGCATGTTGGCGACCGTTATGAGCTCGGTCAGCCCGGTGTGGGCCACTTCATGATCTACCAGCGCCTGCGGGATGACCCCATAGACCTTGCCCCCTGCGGCCAGCATCTCGTCAGCGATGATCCCCATCAAGCCAAGCCGGCCGCCGCCATAGACCATGTCGACGCCGCGCGCCGCCAATTCGCGCACCAGCGCTCGGGCGGTCTCAGCGAAGGAGGGATCAGCGCCGGGTGCTGATCCACAATAGACAGCGAGCTTCCGGATCATAGCTTCACCAGCTCCTTCAAGTCAGCGATAGGGCGAGCGCCATAATGCTGGATCACTTCCGCGGCAGCGATCGCCCCGGTCCACAGACAGCGCTCCAGGCTGGCGCCCTTGCAGCGCGCGGCGAGAAAGCCCGCGGCGAAAAGGTCGCCGGCTCCGGTGGTGTCGATCACTTCGCCGACGGGTGCTGCGGGGATCGAAATGCGCTCGCCATTTTCGATGGCGATGGCCCCTTCGGCACCCTTTGTCACGACCAGTGTCGGGACCTTGATGCTGAGCTCGGTGAGGGCGTCCTTCAGGTCGGTCCGGCCGGTCAACTGAAACGCTTCGTCTTCATTGCAGAAAAGCAGGTCGACCCCGCCGCTGTCGATCATCTGGCCGAAGCTTTCCTTGCGACCGGCGATGCACACACTTTCGGATAAGGTGAAAGCCACCTTCCGGTTCGCGGCATGGGCGATCTTGATCGCCTCCATCATCGCCGCGCGCGGCTTGTCCGGACCAAATAAATATCCCTCCAGGAACAGGATCGAGGCCGAAGCGATCAGATCGCGATCGAGAGCCCCCGCGGTGAGTTCGTGGCTGGCTCCGGGAGAGGTGTTCATGGTCCGCTGACCGTCCGGCGTGACCAGGATCAGGCAACGGCCCGTGGGCGGCCCCCCTATCAATGGCGGCGTGTCGAATCTGACCCCGAGCGCATGCATGTCATGTTCGAAGATGAGACCCAGCTGGTCTTCCGCGACCTGGCCGATAAAAGCGGATGCGCCGCCCATCGCCGCGATTCCGGCCATCGAGTTGGCCGCCGAGCCGCCGGACATTTCGCGCGCCACGCCCATCGCCGAATAAAGCTCATCTGCCTGATCGGGTGTCAGCAGCTGCATCGAGCCCTTGGGCAAATTGTGTTTGCGGATGAACTCGTCATCGCAATTAGCAATGACGTCGACGATGGCATCACCCATGGCAACGATATCGAGCGTGGGATCGGCCATGGGCTGGTCGCGAAGTCCTTGACGAAGTGACGGAAAAAGCGCGCCCGCGTAACCGTCCGTTTAATATGGGTCAAACGGAAATGGGGTTGCGAGCCGGCGCGAACCCGTTACCCAACGCGCATGACCGACCAGCCAGTTTCGCCTTCGTCCGAGGTTCGCCGCTCCCTCTTTGCGTTCGCCATTTTCTATGGCGGCATGGTGTGCATCGCAGGTGTGCTCGGCAACAAGCAGGTCGCGCTCGGACCGCTTTCGGCGATCGGCCCGCTGGTCGGGCTAGGCCCGCTCGCCGTCGAGGCCGGAATCTTCGCCTTCTTGATGCTGGTCGTGACCTCCAGCTCGGTCGCCGAGCTTCACGGCCGAGAGACGGCCAACAAGCTGGTCCTTATCGGTTTCATCCCGTTGATCTTCTCGCTGCTCCTCAGCCTGGCAGTACTAAGCCTTCCGGCAGCCCACGACATGGATCCGGACCGGCTGACGGCATTTGAAACGATCATGGGCGGTACGCCACGCATCTGGCTCGGCGGCATCCTGGCCTATGGCATTTCCACCCTGCTCAACGTGTCGATCTTCAGCAGGCTGAAGGGCCGGGAAGGCGAGACGCTGCTGTGGCTCCGATCAGGAGTTGCCAGCGCGCTCAGCCAGATCGTCGACACCCTCATCTTCATCTCGGTTGCATTTTATGGCGTCTTCCCGATCGGCGAATTGCTGCTCGGCCAGATGCTTGCAAAGGTGGTCCTTTCGGTGATCCTGGTGCCGCCCCTGATCTACGCTTTCGTGGCGCTTGGCCGCCGCCTTGATTCCAAAAGTTGATCCGTATCGTTGCGGATTCGCATCAGGGTCGATCCGATGGCCTTAAATTGCCAGTTACACCCTTGTTCCGGCAACAGAACTTTGCTCTAGCCAAGGCTGGAGTCGCGCGGGGTGGCGCGATGGGGTGGGGTGATCCTGCAACGCGTCGAGAAAAAGTGTGATGCCCCGGGGGCGGGCTGTCACCCTTCTGTCTCACTCGGCCCTTAGCCGCCTGTCGTGCACGACTCAGCGGGTCTATTCTTAGGGGTCAATTTTCGTGAAAAAACTGCTTTTGCTTTGCTCGACGGCTGTCGTTTTGCCGACTGCTGCTTTTGCCCAGTCGACCGGTTCGGTCGAATTCGAAAAAGAAACCATCGTCGTCACCGGTACCCGGACTCGCGACGTGGGCGGCGTGGTGGCGCCCGATTCGCCCAAGGCGAAGGCCGTGCTGACGCAAGAGATCATCGCCCGGCAGAACGCCGGCCAGACGATCCTCGACACCATCAACCTGGTTCCGGGCGTCAGCTTCCAGAACAATGACGCCTATGGCTCGGCCGGCGGCACGCTCAACATCCGCGGCTTCGATTCGTCGCGCATCAGCCTGACTTTCGACGGCATCCAGCTCAATGACAGCGGCAACTACGCCATCTTCTCCAACCAGATGGTCGATCCAGAACTGATCGAGCAGGTCAACGTCAACCTCGGTTCGACCGACGTCGACTCCCCGACCGCGTCCGCTGTCGGCGGCACCGTCAATCTTCGCACCATGACCCCGACCAAGGACATGGGCGTTCGCGTGATGGGTTCGCTCGGCGAAGACAATTTCCGCCGCATCTTCGGCGTCTTCGAAACCGGCGAGTTCGGACCGATCGGCACCCGTGCCTGGGTCTCGGCATCGACCGCCAAGAATGACGTGCCATTCAACAATTACGGCGAGATCGACAAGCAGCAGTATAACGCCAAGATCTGGCAGCCGTTCGGCAACAACGGCGACTTCGCCTCGCTCGCATTCCACTACAACCAGAACCGCAACAATTTCTTCGGCTCGCTGCCGCTGCGCACGGATCTCGATCGTGTTCAGACCATTGGCGGAGTGCCGACAGTTGTCCCGCGCGTGGTCGGACCTAACTCGCAGAACCGTTATCCGCGCAACGGCGACGAGCGCTTCTACGACATCAACTTCCCCTGCACCGTCGCCGCAGCGATCAATGGGAACGCCGACGTACAAGGCACCGCTACCGGCCCAGGCTCGGCGGCAAACGATCCCAACAGCGACTTCGCCACCTGCGGCACGGAATTCGACCGCCGCTACAACCCATCGAATACGGGCAACATCCGCGGCGCTTCGCGCTTCACCGTCGTCGATAATGTCGTCCTGACCGTCGAGCCGAGCTACCAGTGGGTCAAGGCCAACGGTGGCGGCACGGTCAACGCTGAAGAAGGCTTGCGCGACATCAACCCGGCCGGCGGCACCGCTTCGGTCGCTACTTGCCGCACGACTCCCAACAGCGCCAACAACACCTGCGTTGCCGGCTATCTCAGTGGCGTCCCATACTTCGGCCGTGACATTAACGGCGACGGTGATGCGTTGGACCGGGTCACCGTGTTGGCCCCAAGCCAGACCAAGACCAAGCGTCCCGGTTTGATTGCCGGCCTGCGGTGGGACGTCAACGACCATCACACGCTGCGCATCGGCTATACCTGGGATCATGCGCATCACCGCCAGACCGGCCAGGTCGGGCTACTGAAGAACAATGGCGAGCCGACCGACGTCTTCCCCGTCAATGATCCGGAAGCAGATGTGCTGGGCGTCGACTTGCAGAAGCGCGACCGCAAGTCGCTTGCCATCCTTCACCAAGTCTCGGGCGAATATCGCGGCGAATTCTTCGACGAGCACCTGACCGTCAATATCGGCATCCGCGCACCCTTCTTCACCCGCGATCTGAAGAATTATTGCTTCACTTCGTCGGCGTCGGGTTTCGTCGAATGTTTCGGCCAGGACATCGGTCGCGAATTCCAGTTCGCTGCTCTGAACCCGACCATCCAGGGCCCGCAGAAGCGCGTCTTCCACTACAACAAGGTGCTCCCGAACATCGGCTTCGTTTATGACATCAACGACCAGTTCAGCACCTTCGCCAATTACTCGAAGGGCCTGTCGGTCCCGAGCACCGACAACCTCTACAACAGCTTCTTCTTCCCGAAGGACACAGAGCAGGCGAAGCCGGTTCCGGAAACCACGGACAGCTTCGATGGCGGCGTCCGTTATCGCAGCAGCAAGATCCAGGCGCAGGCCTCGGTCTGGTATACCAAGTTCCACGATCGCACGGCGTCGGCCTTCGATCCGGAGCTGAACCAGTCGGTGTTCCGCAGCTTGGGAGACGTCAAAAAGTGGGGTATCGACGGCTCGGTAGCCTACAACCCGATCCCCGAAGTGACGGTTTATGCCTTCGGTTCATGGAACGATTCCAAGATCCACGACAACATCCAGACCGCGGTGCTGCCGTTGGTGAATCCGGCGGATAACCCGGTGACCGGAACCCGCTACACCTGCGACAACATCGACTTGTCCATTCCGTCGAACGTTCGGGCGGCCACTGTTGGCTGCGCCTTCACCTCCGGCAATCGCGAGTCCGGCACTCCGAAATACACCTGGGGCGTTTCGGGCGTGGGTACGCTGGGACCGGTCGATCTTGGCATCACCGCCAAGCGCACTGGCCCACGCTTCATTTTCGACAACAACCAGCCGATGTTCCGCGGCGATATCGACTTGACCACCCCGCTACCCGGCGGTGCCGGCGGGCCGGAGCAGGTCTTTGGCAAGACGGCGCCCGCCTACTGGCTGGTCAACCTCGATGCCCGGCTGAATCTCGACAAGCTCGGGATTACCGCGCTGGGCATGAAGCACACCTACTTCCAGCTCAACGTCTACAACCTGTTCGACAAATTCTATGTCGGCGGGTTCGGCGGCGGGCTTAGCCAGTCGATCAACACAACCACCGGCGTTTGGGGCGCGCCTCCGTTTGTCTCGATCGGCGCTCCGCGGACGGTCAGCGGAACTCTGAACATCGAATTCTAGAGTTCGGTGCGTTTGAATTGCGGCGTCGCTCCCCTGGAGCGGCGCCGTTTTTCATTGAGTGCCAGCCGGTTGCACCGCAGACCGACATAAGTTGGCGGATTTCTGCGAAACTTCGCCGGTCTTCGGGCGTTTGTAGGGCGTGCGATTAGCCTCCTTTTCGCACACACAGAATGAGTGAGCGTCCGTTCACTCACGCTGCCGGTGGATGGGCGGACGCGGATGTCGAGTTCCGCGCCCGCCCTAATCTTGTTTGCTGGATTGCAGTCGCCCCGTCGCTAACGCTCCGGGCGCTCCAGCCGTCAGCCAGTCCCCCAGACTGGCTAGGCTGCCGTTGTCGCCCCGTCGCTAACGCTCCGGGCGCTCCAAAAATCTACCATGTCCCACATGGTTGAATTTTGGAGCGGGTAACGGGAATCGAACCCGTGCGTTCAGCTTGGGAAGCTGACAGGCTACCATTACATCATACCCGCCCTGGGCATGCGCAGGCCGCTTGCCACGCCCCGGCCGCGAAGGTCAACCGGCCTTGTAAGTTTTAAATAGCAACTTATCATCTGTCTTGTAATCGACACAGGCTGGACTAGGGCCCCTATGGTTGAGGGACAGGCGGCGGGCATGACCCAGGCCTATCAATTCAAGCCCCATGAGCGACCGGTAATCCCCGGGTCGCCGTTCAATCCTGACCATCCCACTCGCCGAATGTGGGCCTATGGCGCAATCGGCGTGCTCGCGGGGATCACCGGGGGGCTCGGCAATGCGCTGGTGACGTCCAATCTCGCATTCTTCCAGGGAACGCTTGGCTTGACCGCCGAAGAAGCCGCCTGGATCCCGGCGGCCTATGTCATGACCAATGTCTGCTCCAACCTGTTGCTGGTGAAGTTTCGCCAGCAATTCGGGTTGGCTCTGTTCGTCCGGCTGGTTCTGGTCGGCTATGTCCTGACCGCGCTTGTCCACCTGTTCGTGCACGGCTTCTGGTCGGCCTTGCTTGTCCGTGCGGTTAGCGGCATTGCCGGCGCCGGGCTCACCACTTTGTGCATCCTGGCCATGTTCCAGGCCATGCCCGGACCGAAGCGTCTTTACGCCATTCTGCTCGGGATCAGCATTCCGCAGCTGGCCAACCCGTTGGCCCGTGCGCTTGCTCCCGGCCTGCTGGAATGGGGCGACTGGCGGATGGGGTATATCTTCGAGCTCGGCCTGGCGCTGCTCACGCTTGCTGCCGTGTTGATCCTTCCCCTCCCGCCGAGCGAACGCTCCAAGTCCTTCTGTCGCACCGACTTCATTACCGTTGGACTGCTGTTTCCGGGAATCGTGCTGCTATGCGCGGCCCTCGGCCTGGGGCGGACCTTGTGGTGGACCGAGGCGCCATGGATAGGCTGGGCGCTGATCGGGTCGATAGTGCTGATCACTGCCGGGATCATCGTCGAGCACCGGCGGGCCAATCCGTTGCTGCAGACCCGCTGGCTCAGCCAATGGGTCATCATCCGGATTGCCGTCATCGCCCTGTTCATCCGCATCCTGCTGGCCGAACAAAGCGTGGGATCGATCGGGTTGTTGTCCTCGCTCGGCATGGGCGTCGACCAGTTCCAAACGCTCTACATCATCGTCACCCTGGCCGCCCTCGCGGGCCTCGGGACCGCGATCTTCGCCTTCCAGCCGCAATATCCCGCCCGGCTGATCCAGATAGCCTGCTTGCTGATCGCAGTCGGTGCATTCCTCGATTCCGGCGCAACCAACCTGACGCGGCCGCAGAATGTCTATCTGAGCCAGGCGCTGGTCGGCTTCGGCGCATTATTGTTCATCGGCCCGGCCATGGGCATTGGCATATCACGAACCCTGCTTGCGGGGCCGCAGAACTTTATCAGCTGGATCGTCCTGTTCAGCTCGACCCAAAATCTGGGAAACCTGATCGGATCAGCCGTTTTCGGCACATTCCAGACGGTCCGCGAGAAATTCCATTCGCACAGCCTGGTTGAGCAGATCCTCCTCACCAATCCGGAGGACGCCGCCAGCCTCACGCGCAGCGCCCACCAGGTCGACGCGGTAGTAAGCGACCCGGCATTGCGGACGGCGGAAGGTGTCGTCCTCCTCGGCCGACAGGTCACGCGCGAAGCCAACATACTGGCTTATAACGACATGTTCCTCGCGATCGCGATTTTGGCCCTCCTCCTGCTGCTGTGGGGCATCACGATCGAAATTCGGATGCGCCAGCGCGGCGAGATTTCCCCAATCGTCCTGCTCGCGCAGCGCCTTGCAGCGATGACCGCAGCGGCGCAGAATGAAGGACAGGCAGCGTCATGAGCATGGCTGACAATCCCGAACCTCAGATAGTCCCGGCTGGAACGCCGTTGGAAGCTCCTTCATCGGCTGGCCCGGCCAACCAACAGCCGGCGGTTCCGGATCGCTGGAATCCGCAGCACAGGACCGGGGTTATGACCGGCGTCGTCGTGCTGCTGATCCTGACTGCGATCCTGGCCATTCTGTACGCCTGGCAGCTTCCGCCCTTCGGCGGCCTCTACGAGCAGACTGACAATGCCTATGTGAAGGGCCAGACGACTGTGATTAGTCCCCAGGTGTCGGGCTATGTATCAGACGTGCCGGCCCAGGATTTCGAGGATGTTGAGGCCGGCCAGGTGCTGGTTCGCATCGAGGATCGGATTTATACCGCCAAGGTAGCCCAGGCGCGCGCAAATGTCCTGACGCAGTCGGCGAATTTCGACAACAGCACGCAGGCGCAGCGCTCCAAGGAGGCCAATGAACTGGCTCAGGACGCGGCCATCGCCAGCGCCCAGGCGCAGTTGGTCAAGGTCCGGGCCGATACGCAGCGTACCGATGCCCTTATTGCCCACGGCTGGGTCACCAAGCGCGATCGGGACACGCAGGTTGCTGCGCTCCGCGCCGCGGAGGCGCAACTGCGCGAGGCAAATGCAGCGCGCGAGATCGGCCGGCAGGACGTCCGTTCGGTGATCGTCGGCCGGTCAGGCCTCAGCGCGAACGTCGAAGCCGCGCAGGCTCAGGTCCAACTCGCCCAGGTCGATCTGGACCACACCGTCATCCGTGCCCCGCTCGCGGGCCAGCTGAGCGAAATTGGTGTGAGGCGTGGTCAATATGTGACTGCGGGAACGCAGCTGATGTTCCTTGTGCCAAGGACCTTCTGGGTGACCGCCAATTTCAAGGAAGCGCAAACGCACAAGATGAAGGTCGGCCAGCCTGCGTCATTCACCGTCGACGCGCTGGGCGGAGCGAGATTGAAGGGGCATGTCGAGAATATGGCGCCGGCCGCGGGCTCGGAGTTCGCGGTACTGAAGCCCGACAATGCCACGGGCAATTTCGTCAAGGTTGCACAGCGGATCGCAGTGCGAATCCGTATCGATCCGGATCAGGGACTGGCGAGCCGCCTCCGTCCCGGCATGTCGGTCGTGGCCCGCGTGGACGTCCGCGACTAGATCCCGCCTTCGACCGCCTCGTAACCGACTTCGGCCAGCTTTCCGGCCAGCTCTTCCGCGACCGCCCTGGCGCGGCTTTCATCCTCGGACCTGACGACAAAATTCGACCCCACGCGGCCTTGCTTGAAGAAGGGATAGCTGCCGATCGAAATGCCTTCGGCGGACTGTTCGGCCTGACGCAGAATGTCAGCCACTTCGCTTTCCGGCGCAAAGGCTCCGACCGTCACGGACACCAGCGGACGCCCGCCCTCGAGCGTACCGCTCAACGCATCAAGCATACCTGCCGTGATGTGGGGTACGCCGGCCATCAGGAACAGGTTGCCGAGCCGGATCCCGGGCGCGCCGGACATTTTGTTTTCGATCAACTCGGCCCCTTGGGGAACTCGCGCCATTCTCAGGCGCCCCTCGTTGAGCCCGCCCTTGTCGGAATAATAGCCTTCCAGGATGGCGCGCGCCTTCGGGTGGATCACCACCGCAACTCCCAGCGCTTTGGCCACGGCATCGACCGTGATGTCGTCGTGGGTCGGTCCGATCCCACCGGTGGTGAAGCAATAGTCATAGACGCCGCGCAGGACGTCGACCGCCTCGATGATCCGCTCCTCAATGTCAGGAACCACACGAACTTCGGCCAGCCTTATGCCTTGCGCGTTGAGCCAGGTGGCAACCTGGGCGATATTCTTGTCCTGGGTACGGCCGGACAGGATTTCGTCACCGATTACGGCAAGTCCGGCGGTCCAAACCCTAGTCAAAACGCTTGCCTCCATTCGACATTCGGCCCCTTCGCCTCTATCTAGGCGGCATGACGGAATATATCCACGTCGGCCCCGAAGACCGGGCCGAGCCGCGCAGCCATGTGATCAAGCTCCACGGATCAGAAGGGTTCGAGGGCATGCGCCGAGCCGGCCGCCTGGCCGCCGAGATTCTTGACGCATTGGTGCCGCAAGTGATCCCCGGCGTCACCACCGGCGAGATCGATGCTATCGTTCAGCGCATGACGCTGGATGCGGGCGGGGTTCCGGCGACGCTCGGCTATCGCGGTTATACGAAGAGCTGCTGCACCTCGATCAACCATGTGGTCTGTCACGGTATTCCCGGCGACAAGGTTCTGAAGGACGGTGACATCGTCAACATCGACGTAACACCGATCCTCGAAGGCTGGCATGGCGATACCAGCCGGATGTTCCTGGTCGGCGACGTGCCGATCAAGGCAAAAAAGCTGGTCGAGGTCACTTACGAATGCCTGATGCTAGGTCTCGAACAGGCCAGGCCGGGCAACAAGCTCGGCGATATTTCCAACGCGATCCAGAGCCATGCCGAAAAGCATCGCTATGGCGTGGTCCGCGATTTCTGCGGCCATGGCCTGGGGCGCCTGTTCCACGATAGCCCGGAAGTGATCCACGCCGGCCGCCCCGGCACCGGGCCCGAGCTCAAGCCCGGCATGTTCTTCACGGTCGAACCGATGATCAACATCGGCCGGCCGGATGTGAAGCTGTTGGATGACGGCTGGACCGCGGTGACTCGCGATCGCTCCCTGTCGGCCCAATTCGAACATTCGATCGGCATCACCGACACCGGCTGCGAGATTTTTACGAAGAGCCCGAAGGGGCTGGACAAGCCGCCCTACTAGGCCGCTTTCGCCTTCTTGGCCGCATCCCAGCGCGCGGTTAGCGCTTCGGCATTCTCGACGTCCTCGGGGAAGTCGACTTCGCCCCATTCCTCGCCCTTGATATCCAGGGTCCAGACTGGCGTCTCCTGCGCGACCTGGTGGATGACCCGCAGGTACCAGATGGTGGTTCCCTCGCTGGTCCGGATTGCGCGCTCGATGGCATGCCTGAAAGTCTGCGCCCCTGACCCCCGAAAGGCGAGTAGTCCTATCGACTCGGCGTTGACTTCGGCGAGGTCGAGTCGCTTGCCGATCGCATGCAGCCGGCCGGCTTCGTCGACGACGACCTTCATGTCATCCTCGTCATAGCCGTCCTTGCGGTCGATGGTGACGCAGATACCGTCGCGGTTCCGGTTGCCGACTACCCGCGCCATCAGTTCGTTGCTGACCAGCGTGTCGCCGTTCCATACCAGAACGTCGCCGGCAATCTCTTCCTTGGCGACAAATAGCGAACCCAAATTGTCGGCCACCTTGTAGAAGGGGTTGTAGACGGTCCTGACGTTCGGTGCGGCGTCGCCGCGCCGCTTGAGCGCCGCTTCAATCTGGTCGTCGCGAAATCCAGTCACGACTACCGCTTCCTCGACGCCATTGGCAGCAAGCGCGTCGAGTTGGCGGTCGAGCAAGGTGCGGCCGTTGAACTCGATCAAGCATTTCGGCTTGTCGTCGGTCAGGTGTCCGAGACGCGAGCCTTGGCCCGCGGAAAGGATGATCGCTTTTTTCATGTCGCAGTCCGACTGCCCGCGAAATGCGGCAGAGGTTTGGCGAGATTGCAACATTCACCGCATTGCACCATCAGACCATGGCGCTTTTCCGCCGCATATGCCTATGATGAGCGCAAACGAGGGCAGCAAAAGCCGTGAAGAAGATCGAAGCGATCATCAAGCCGTTCAAGCTCGACGATGTGAAGGATGCGCTGCACGAAGTCGGCGTGTCGGGCATCACTGTCACCGAGGTGAAGGGGTTCGGGCGGCAGAAGGGCCATACCGAGCTCTACCGGGGCGCAGAATATGTCGTCGACTTCCTGCCCAAGGTGAAAATCGAGGTGGTGGTAGAGGATGACCTGACCGACCGGACCGTCGAGGCTATTGAGGCCGCAGCCCGAACCGGCCGGATCGGCGATGGCAAGATCTTCGTGCTGCCGGTCGAACAGGCAATCCGCATCCGCACCGGCGACCGCGGTCCGGACGCGATCTGACGGTTCCGCTTCGCGTTTCACTCGGCTAGGCATGGGCGAAGATGGACGATCCCCGCCTCGCCTCCTTGTCTCCCGACGAACTCAAGAGCCTGATGCGCGCCCTCGGCTACCGGACCCAGAGCGACCTTGCGAACGCCATTGGCGTCAGTCGTTCTGCCGTCAGCCTGTGGCTCGAAGGCAAGGTTGGCGTTCCACGTCCCATCGCCATGCTCCTTCGAATGCTGGTCGCGGCCCAACGCCGAGCCTACTAAACGGGTGAAAAGTTCACGGCACTCGTGACTTCGTCACCGCTCGCTGGAATCGCTGAATTGAACCTGGGCCTCGGCCGAGGGCGATTCTTTACATCCAAGCGAGGTCAAACATGGCGAGCGCCGCGTCGAAGGTTTTGAAGCTGATCGAAGACAATGAGATCGAATATGTCGATCTTCGCTTCACCGATCCGAAGGGCAAGTGGCAGCATTTGACGATGGTCGCGTCGGTGATCGACGAGGACATGCTGACCGATGGTTTCATGTTCGATGGCTCGTCGATCGCCGGCTGGAAGGCGATCAACGAGAGCGACATGATCCTCATGCCCGATCTCGACGCCACCTACGTCGACCCATTTGCGGCAACGCCGATGCTGATCCTGGTCTGCAACGTGGTGGAACCGTCGACCGGCGAGCTCTATGCCCGCGACCCGCGTTCGACCGCGACCCGCGCCGAGGCCTATCTCAAGGCCACCGGTATCGGCGACACCGTCTTTGTCGGCCCGGAAGCCGAATTCTTCATGTTCGACGACGTCCGTTTCGAGGACGGTTACGCCTCGAGCGGCTTCACCCTCGACGATATCGAGCTGCCGACCAACACCGCCACCAAATATGAGGGTGGCAACCTCGCCCACCGTCCGCGCGCCAAGGGCGGCTACTTTCCGGTGGCGCCGGTCGACAGCGCCGTCGACATCCGCGGCGAGATGGTCTCGACCATGATCGAGATGGGCTTGCCCTGCGACAAGCACCATCATGAGGTCGCCGCCGCCCAGCACGAACTCGGCCTGACTTACGGCAAACTGGTCGAGACCGCAGACAGAATGCAGGTCTACAAATATGTCGTTCACATGGTCGCCCATGCCTACGGCAAGACCGCGACCTTCATGCCCAAGCCGATCGCCAAGGATAATGGCAGCGGGATGCACACGCACATGTCCATCTGGAAGGGCGGCAAGCCGCTGTTTGCCGGCAATGGCTACGCAGGCCTCAGCGAAACCGCGCTCTATTTCATCGGCGGCGTGATCAAGCATGCCCGGGCGCTCAACGCCTTCACCAATCCGACCACCAACAGCTACAAGCGGCTGGTACCGGGCTTCGAAGCGCCGGTACTGCTGGCCTACTCGAGCCGAAACCGCTCGGCGAGCTGCCGCATTCCTTATGGCGCCGGCGAAAAGGCCAAGCGTGTCGAATTTCGCTTCCCCGATGCGATGGCCAATCCCTACCTCGCCTATGCGGCACTGCTGATGGCCGGCCTCGACGGCATCCAAAGCCGCATCCATCCCGGCGAGGCGATGGACAAGAACCTCTACGACCTGCCGCCGGCGGAGCTGGTCAATGTCCCGACGGTCTGCGGCAGCCTGCGCGAGGCGCTCAATGCGCTCAGCAACGACAAGGACTTCCTGCTCAAGGGCGACGTGTTCGGCGCCGATCAGATCGACGCTTACATCGAGCTCAAATGGGAAGAGGTGATGCGCTGGGAAACCACACCCTCGCCGGTTGAGTTCGACATGTATTATTCGGCTTAATTTTCGACTGAAAGTTACCGGATCGTAACTCTTTGCACGCCATGGTGTACGCGCCATGGCGTGCGAGGTTGTCTCGATGAATAGTTTCCGAAAGGCCATCCTGACCGGGAAGGGCCTGAAGGGCGATCCTGTCGTCCAGCAGAAGAGCAAGCGCGGCGCTGCGGAAGATGATCTGTCCTCGGTCGAAGTTTCCCGTGAAGAAACGCGGTCTGGCGATCATCGCGAGGTTGATCGCCACCGGCTGGAACAGGAAACCGTAACCGCCAGGTTTGAGGCAAGAGAATATCAGGCGGATCTGATCAACCTGTCCGGCGGCGGAGCCATGATCCGAGCCGATTTCAAGCCTCGGCTGTGGGAGCGGGTCGATCTGATCTTCGCCGAAGGTGCCGAGATCGAATGCGCCGTGCGCTGGCTGCGCGACGACCGGGTTGGCCTCGAATTCGCCCATGAAACCCGGATCGATTGCGAGCCGGAGTTTCGTGACAAGCTGCTGCTCGATGTCATTCGGCGTAGCTTTGCCGGCGATGTCAGCATTGCCACCGTCAGGCCAGAACCGGCGGCCGCCAGGCGACCGGCTGCCGATGCGGATGTAGACGAGGTGGCCAACAGCCGCCGCAATGAGCGGCGCCATCCGCTCGTCTGGATGGGCCAGGTTTTCTACAATCATAACAGTGAGAGAGTGCGTCTGCGCAACATCTCCGAAAATGGCGCATTGATCGAAGCTCCGATCAGCTATCCGCTTGGTGCGGAAATCTACCTCGATCTGGGCGATGCCGGGCAATATTTCGCGACGGTTAACTGGACTTTCGGCGACAAGATCGGCCTCAGGTTCAAGGATCCGTTCGATCTCAATGTGCTCGGCATGTCGAAGCCGCAGGTTACGCAGTCGATGCTGATCCGTCCCGGTCCGACGCAGGTCAGCGCCGACCAGGACAATCCCTGGGCGGAAGGGTGGAACCGCTCGTCGATCGACGAGCTGCGCGACGATCTCGAGGGTTTCCTGAAGCGCTAGCTAGTCTTCGAGGATCAAGCTTTTCGTCCTGGTCTCGCGCATCCTCAAGACTGCAATCAAATAAGCTAAGCAAAGCACTGAAATATAAATGTAAAACCATCGCTCGTGGCCAATGCCCTTGAGCCACAACGCGATATATTCAGCCGTTCCACCGAAAATGGTGTTGGCGATGGCGAAAGGTAGCGCGACGCCCAGGGCGCGGATATCCGCGGGGAATAGCTCAGCCTTCACAATGGCATTGATCGATGTGTAGCCGGTGACCATCACCAGCGCCGCCATGACCAGCGCAAAGGCCTGGCCGACGCTGTGGGTACCCGCCAGTGTCACGAATATCGGGTAGGTGAACAGCGTCCCGCAGACCCCGAAGAAGATCATCAGCGGTCGCCTTCCAACGCGATCGGACAGCCGGCCGGCGAGAGGCTGCAGCAGCAGCATGATCGCCAGCGCCACCGTCATCAGCTGCGACGCGGTCGCCTTGTCGAACCCGCTGGTGTTGGCGAGGAACTTCTGCAGGTAGATGGTGTAGGCGTAGAAGGACGCCGTTCCGCCGGCGGTGATGGCGATCACCAGCAGGGCTTCGCGGGGGTGATCGCGGAACAGGTTGCCGATCGACGATTTCCGGCGATCCGCCTGGGCCGCGACATTCTCGTAGCTGACCGTCTCGTCCAGCCGCCGGCGGATGAAGAAGACGACGATTGCCAGCACCGCGCCGGCAATGAACCCGATCCGCCAGCCCCAGCTGTGCATCGCCTCCTCTCCCAGCACGGCCTGAAGGAAGACCAGCAAGGCCAGCGCGCAAAGCTGCCCGCCGATGATCGTCACATAGAGGAAGCTTGACCAGAATCCGCGCCGCTCCCGGTCGGCGATCTCGGACATATAGGTCGCGCTCGATCCATATTCCCCGCCAAGGCTCAGTCCTTGCGTAACCCGGGCGAGGAGCAGGATTGCCGGCGACAAGATCCCGGCCTGGGCGTGGGTTGGCGCAACGGCGATCATCAGCGATCCAAGGCACATCAGGCTGACCGACAGGGTAAGGCCGGCCTTGCGCCCCTTATGATCGGCATAGACCCCCATCAGCCAGGCGCCGATCGGCCGCATGACGAACCCCACGGCGAAGATCGCGGCCGTCTGCAAAAGCTGCGCGGTCTGATCGCCCTTCGGGAAAAAGGCCGGCGCGAAATAGAGGGCGAAGGCCGAATAGACGTACCAGTCGAACCATTCGACCAGATTGCCGGCCGAGCCGCCGAGAATGTTCTTCAGGCGGCTCCGGCGCGGCGATGCGTTCAAAGGGCCGCTCCCGCCGCGAACTTGGTCACGTCCAGGGTAAAGTAAGGCTGCCCGGCACGAAACATTTCCATATGCTTCGGGAAAATCGATTCACGCGACTTCCAAAAGCCGTCGAACCGGAACTGCTGATAAGCAGTCCCGCCATTCGCGGGCACCTCATTGATTGCGCCTACGATGTTCCCATCGCGGTCAATCTTGAACCACGTCATGGGCGCTCCTGCGACTTGAAATGTATTGGCGCCGAGCTTGGCCATTTCCGGCGCTCGCACCGCAGCCAGTTGCAGGAAGCGGTAAAAATCGAACTGGTTACGTTCCTCCAGCCACATCGCTTCGGGCAGCGGCTCGGTTTTGCCGTCTCGTTCTGCCGTGCCACCGGCGCCCGTCAGGCGCATTCGCCGCATTCCCTTGGCCTCGCCAAGCTCCAACGGCCAGCTCTCGCTGACGACATTGCTTAGGCGGTCGATTGAGGTACGCACGCCAATCTTTAGCGTTCGGCCTGGAGGATAGACTTCAGCAGTGCCTTCCCAATGCAATGGCTCGACCACTACGATGACAGGAACTGGGCCGCCCTGAGCGGCTGCCGGCCAAGCAATACAGGCGAGAGCCAAAGCTGCCGGAAACGTGGCCGGCCTCATGCTTTCACCGCCCTCGCCTTCTCCGCCGCCCCGCTGCCGTAAATCACATAAAGGATCACCCCGATGATCTGCGCGCCGACGAAAAACTGTTGGGTTTTCATCGGCAGGCTGATGAACAGGTACAGGCAGCCGGCGATGCCCAGGATGCCGACAACCCAGGCAGCCGGCGCCCTGAACTTGCGCTCACGATCTGGTTCGCGGACCCGCAAGGTCAGCATGGCGGCGCAGACCGCGACAAAGGCCGCCAGCGTGCCGGCATTGGCGAGCGCGGCGATCGACGCCAGCGGGATCAGTCCGGCAAAGATCGATGTCACGACGGCGGTGAAGATGGTGATCCTCACCGGCGTGCCGCGTCGTGACACTCTCGCCAGGGATGCGGGCAACAACCCATCGCGCGCGACGGTGAAGAAGATGCGGCTCTGGCCGTAGAAAAAGGCCAGGATCACGGTCGGAAGTGCAATAACGGCCGACGCACCCAACACCCGGGCTGCCCAGGGCTGGTTGATTTCCCGCAGGATCAGGGCGAGCGGCTCGGGGCTGTCGGCAAAGGAAGTGGTTGCCAGGGCGCCGATCGCTGCCGCAGCGACCGCCATATAGATGATCACGCATAGGACCATTGAGCCGACAATGCCGATGGCAAGGTCGCGGCTCGGGTTCTTGGCTTCTTCGGCAGCCGTCGCGATTGCGTCGAATCCGTAGAAAGCGAAGAAGATGATCGCCGCTGCAGCCATCACGCCGACCTCGACTGGCTGTCCGTCAGCGCCGATCACCGTGTGCTTGGCAAATCCGTCTGCCATGAACGGTTGGAAGTGCGATGGATCGAAATATGGCAGGGAGACAGCAATGAACATCGCTAGGGCGAGCAGCTTGATCACGACCAGAATGGCGTTCAGCGTCGCGCTCTCCCGGGTTCCGGCGATGAGCAGGCCGGCGACGACGACGATGATGAAGATAGCGGGCACGTTGATGATGCCGCCAAGCTCGGGCCCCTGGGTCAAAGCCGTTGGCAGGCCGAGACCGATGGAATCGAGGAATCCTGCAGCATAACCGGACCATCCGACCGCAACGGCGCTGACGACCAGCGTATATTCGAGGATCAGCGCCACCCCCACCATCCACGCGATCAGCTCGCCGAACACCGCATAGGAATAAGTATAGGCGCTGCCCGATGCGGGAATCATCGTTGCCACTTCTGCGTAAGCGAGCGATGCGCAGGCGCAGATCAGGCCCGCGATGGCAAAGGACAGGATAACCGCCGGGCCGGCCTTGCCTGCCCCAACACCGATCAGCGTCAAAATGCCGGTGCCGACGATCGCGCCCACGCCGAGCGCAACGAGATGGGGCCAGGACAGGGATTGGGCCAGCCGATGATGCTCAGGCATATCCTCGCGGGCGACGATGGTCTTACGGACATTCCAGTTCTTCACCTGGGCTTCCCCCTCAATAGTCCTTGCTGACGCGCACGTTGGCACTGGTTCGGCCGATCGTCGAGACTGAGGACAGGATGGAGAGCCAGCGGGTGACCTGATATTCGGCGCGCGTAGCGGAATACCCTTGCCCGTCGGTGATTACTTCGACGAAAAGCTTGCGAGTAATGTATTTTCCAGCGGAAACCGCTGTTTTCTGGCCGGTTGCGACATCGGCGGGCAAAATCCGCAGCCTGTCGAGTCCGACTGCCCTTCGCAGCGCGTTGATTGGATCCAGGTTTCCCGATCCCGAGCGCAGCGCCGCCACCGCCGACGCCAGCTGAAGCGCCTCCGGCGCCGACAGGTTTGTAATCGACGTGCCGAACAGGAGACGGGAAAGCAGCTCGTCCTGCGGTAGCTGAGGCACCGACGCGAAAGTGATTTCGGGCTTAAGTCCGGTGCCCCCGACCAGGATGCTTGCGTCAAGGCCCTGCACCTGCGCCTGCGCCCTTATGTCCAGCTGCGGGTCGGGCGGACTTTCGCCGCGGAAACGGATGATTCCGCGATCGAGCCGGAAATTGCGCCCGGCGAACTCATATTCGCCGCGAATGAGATCGGCTCGACCGGTGAGCCGCGGCGCATCGACCCTGCCGGAAATGCTGACGTCTGTGGTCCAGCGGCTGTCGATTCCGAGTCCGCGTACGTTGAGCTCACCGCCTGCGACGTCGACGTCCAGCTTCCACGGTTGCAGCTGCTTCAGTTCAATCAAGTCTTCGGCGTTCTGCCCCACATTGCGCACCTGGAGCTGCGGCACCGAGGCCGCGGCGCTTGCGCGCCCAAGCGTGAATCTGCCGCTGTTGAGCACTACCTTGCCGCTGATCGTGCCACCATCCCCGCTCGACCGGATCGCCAGCGGGCCGGTCACTGTCGCCGCGATGTCGTCGCGATCGAGCAGCCGCGCCCGGCTCGCATCGAACCTGAGATCGAGGCCGGCCTTCCCGCCGGAGAAATCCACCGTACCGCTTCCTGCGATCGATCCGCCGCCCGGTGTCGATCCGGTAATGCCCGTCAAGACCAGCTTGGGTCCGGCGAAGCGCCCCTGGGCCTGCATGCGCTCCACCACCATGCCGGTGACTGCGCTTTCGATCCGCGCCCCGTCAGCCTTGAGGGAGCCGCGAATCTGCGGATCGACCAGGCGCCCGCTGATGTCGGCCCCGATTGCGATCGGACCGCTGAGGTCGAACACCTCGACCCCCGAGAGGCGCCACAATGTATCGGCCGGTCCGGCGTAGCGCATCTGGATCAGCATCGGCGCATTCATCAGCTGCGTGACGATTGGACCCTGCCCAAGCGGAACGAAGCGCGCCTGCGCTCGGCCGATGGTCTTGCCGTCGCTGACGGCGACGGCGCGCATCGCGGCGCGGCCCTGCCCAAGAACGGCGTTGAGTCCGACATCGATCGGCTTCGAGGACAGGACCAGCCCTGCCCGGCTGAGGCCGCGAATCCGCAGGTTGGCATTGCCTGAAGGCTGCGCGGCCCAGCGATAGTCGACCCTGCCGCTGGCCACCCCGCCCAGCTCCGCCTTCGGCCAGACGAGATCGAGCAGTTGCAACGGCAAGGCCTGGATATCGGCGTGGAATTCGGGCTGATCGCCGGTGCGCCCGGATAATGTTCCTCGCCCGCCGCCAAAACGGACGCGGGTGGGTGCAATTTCCCAGCCGCCCGCAACTTTTGTCAGCACTGCCGGGCTTTCCAGGATCAACGGCCGCCGATCCAGTTCGCCGCGGCCGGTAACGCTGATCCGGCCGGGCGTGACATTGGCCAGCGCCACCATTTGGAACTCGGTACCTCGTGTCCCGGCGAGCGCCGTCCGCACTTGGCCCGTCCCATTGACCAGATGTGCATTGGCGGTCACGCGGGCCAGCGAGACGCCACCGGCCGCCACGCCGCGTGCGGTCATCACTCCATCGAGAGTGGTTCGGCCTTCGGCGAGGACGATCGTTCCGTCGACCCGCCCGGTGCGAACGCTGAAGGCGGGCGATCCGGCGACGCTGAGGTTGCTCGCGGCCAGATGAGTCTCGATCCGCTGGTCGCCATTGACGGGCGCAAAATCGAGCGTGCCGCTTAGTGGCCCGCTCGTCAGCTGCAGCCGTCCCGTGAACCCGCCCGGATCGGATCTGAGGGAGCCGTGGGCGACCGATCCGGCGACGCTCAACGCCGCAATATCGACCGTCGCCCGCCCGCCCCTGGGAAGCAGAATATTGCCGTTGGACGTGAATGGGCCGAGCCGCGACTGCCCATCGGCGCGATAGTTGAAACCTTGCGCCGTGGGATCGAGAACCAGGGTCATGTCGCGGATTCCCAGCGCCTCGTTGGGCCGTTCGAGGAACAACTCGACCTTGGGCCGCTCGATGTGCCCATCGAGCCGCAGCCTCAGCGGCCCATATTGCGCCTGGGTCCCGCGCGCTTCGATCTGGAAAGTACCGTCCTTGCGGCGAATGCCCTGCCCCGACAGGCGGAGCTTGGGCGAATAAAGCTGGAGGTTGGTGAAATGGAGGATGCCGTCATTTCCGCGCTCGAGGTCGGTGGTCAGGCGCGGCAGGCCACCCGTCAGCCCTGCAAAGAAGCTGTTGTCGAGCCGCCGCACCCAAGCCTGCGCCTTGCCGATGACCCGTGAGCCCTTACCCCCCGGGCCCGGCACGACCTGCAGCTGGGTTTCGACATCGACGATGCCGAGTCCCGGGATGAGGAAGCGCTTCATCCCGCCGGAAATGGCGATGTCGAACCGGCCGGTCCTGAGGTCGATCAGCAGCGACAGGAGGCCGTTGAGCTTGGCGCTATTCAACTTGAGCTTGTCGCCCCGCACCAGTTGGGGCGTAACCGACAGGAAGCCCTGGACGCTCAAGTTGGCGAGGATGCCGCCGGCCACGTCGCCGACCCCGGTAATCGCCCGCGCCTTGAGCAGCAGCGGCACGCGCATCGGCCAGGGCGACTGCTTGCCATGCCCCTCGGCGCGAACATCGACGAACCCGGTCTTGTCGAACGCGACCTGCGGGCTGGTCAGGCGATAGGCGTAATCGGCGCTGCCCCGGGGACCATCCAGGGTCCACACCATCCGCACATTGCGTCCGGTCATATTGGGGAACAGCGCTGTCGGCCGCAGCAAGTCGACCCCAAGCGCCGCCTTGTCGTAGCGCCCCTCGGCAAAATCCACCCTGCCGCTGGCCGCAGCGCGCAGCGAGGGCGAGGCCAGCGTCAGGTTCCCGTCCAGGATTCGATCAACAAAGGTTGCATCCCCGTTGACCCTGACGATCGGTGCGGTCAGCCGTTGCAGCTTCCCCTTGAGATAGGGCGATGGCGCCAGATTCCCGGTGAGCCGGTAGCGCCCGCTGTCTACCCCCAGCGCGAGCTTGGCCGTGTCCCGGCCCGCGACCAACAGGCGCGCAGACCCCCGCCACTTGCTCCAACTGCCGTCGCCCTCGATCGTCAGGTCGATCGGCTGCTTCAGCCCAACCAAGGCCGGCAGCAGCCCGTCTCGCGGCGCAACCGCACGCACGTCGATGTCGAACCGGTCGCGGCCGGGCTCGGCATCGAGCAAAGCGACCAGCTTGTCGCCGTCGAGCATGCCGAGCTTCAGGCCGATCATTGCCCTTCCGGCCCGGATATCGACCTCGCCGGACAGGCTTCCGGTCCGCGCGGTCCCGCTTACACCGCGCGTCAGCTCCAGCCGGTCGATCTTGAGGGTGCCAATATGGATGTCGAATTTGGGAAGCAGCGGCCCCTTGCGCCCCGTCTTCCTCAGCTTGGGAATGCGTTCCACCCGGACCAGCGGCGACTCCAGCCGGTCAATATGCAGGCTGTTGTAGAGCCAGGCGCCAGGCGCCCAGTCGACCATGATCTCCGGGCTGGTCAGGAACACGCCCTGCGGGTCGCTGACCGAAACGCCTTTTAACTTGGCCGTGCCGTAGATCGATCCTTCGATCCTCGCGACGCGAATGCGAAGCCCGGTCGCGGTTTCGACCTGGCTGATGCGATCGACGATGAAGCGGTGGCCGGGTGCCGTGTCGAGCAGGATCAGACCGCCCACGGCCAAAGCCATCAGCACCAGCATCAGGACCGCGAATTCGGTCAGCAGCCGCCGCACCCAGTTCCTGCGGTATGTGGCGACGATCCGCTCGCTTCCGCCTTCGCCGGGTGTGATCGCCACGTCCGCCATCAAAACGCCTGCCCCAGACCGACAACCACCGCTATCCTGCTATCGTCCTTCTTGCGGTTGAGCGGCGTTCCTATGTCGATCCGGATCGGCCCGAAGCTCGAATAATAGCGCGCACCAAGTCCGACCCCGATCTGCCAATTGCTGAAATCGGGCGTCGCGCTGGTCGACAATGTGCCGCCGTCGACGAATGGCACGATCCCGAAATTGCCGCCGAAGGCCTTCAAGCGGATCCGTGCCTCCAGGCTGAATTCGGCCAGGCTGCGTCCGCCAATCGGGTCGCCGTCGATATCGCGCGGCCCGAGCCGCTGATAGCCGTAACCGCGAACCGAGCCGCCGCCGCCGGAGTAGAAGCGCCGCGATGGAGCGATGTCGTCACGGTTGGCGCCCAAGATGGTGCCGAGGCGGATTCGGCCGGCTGCGACGACGTTGGTCGAAAGGGGATGATAGGCACTGCTGTCGAACTGCATCCGTGCGTAAGGAAAGGTCCCGCCCTGGAAGCTTATTTCCGGGCTGACTCGTCCTAACAGACGGAATCCCTTGGTGGGGTCGAGCAAATTGTCGCTCGCGTCATAACCAAGGCTGGCCGGAATCGCGCCGATGAAAAATGTCCGCCGCCTCGGTTCGCCGGTCGCTTCTATCGTGTCCCGCTCGTCGGACGCGATCAGCTCCGCGCCGAGGCTCCAGGTCCACTTCTTCTGCCAGATGAAATTGCTCTGCCGCTCGAAACCCGCGGATAGCGAAACCGTCTTGGCCTCGAACGCGTCGCGGTCGACATGGCTAGCCAACACCTGGGCGTTAAGCACCTGGTCGCGACGCAGCCAGTTGCTGCGGCGCAGCGAAACCGCGCCGAGCTGCTCTTGAGTGCCCGCCACTCCCCGGACGGTCAGCGCGCCTTCAGGGTTGAAAAAGTTGCGATGCTGCCAGCTGGCTTCGGCGCGAATTCCTTCGCCTGTGCCATAGCCAAGCTCTCCGGCAATGGTCCGCATCGGCGCGGGCTCGAGCTTCACCGCGAGGTCGATGGTCCGGCCTTCGTCACGCGGGATCTGAGTTACCTGCACCGAGGAAATAAGGCCGGTCGCGATCAGCGCCCGGCGCAGGTCGGCGACCTCGTCCGCCTCGAACCGGTCTCCCGGCTTGAACCGGGCAATCTGCTGGACATGGCGTGAGGAGAAGGGCGGTTCGCCGGACACGCTGATCTGCCCAAATTGCGCAACCGGTCCAGGCGTCACCGGCAGGAGCAGCCGAGCCGTTTGCGCTTCATGGTCGATGACGATGTCCTGCTCGCCGACTTTGGCTGTGGCAAAGCCACGCTCGCCCAACTCGACCTGGAGCGCGACGCCGGCATCGATCACCTTTTTGGCAACCACCGGGTCGCCTGCCTTGACCGCGAATGCCTCGCGAAGGCGAGCCGCGTCATTGCCTGCCGCGGCTTCCAGTCCGGGAAGCTCCACGCTTTCAAAATGATAGAGCGGACCCGGAACTGCCGCCAGGCTGACCGCCAATTCGCCGTCAGCCGCGGTGATCTGTGGTTCTACCGTCGCATCGTAAAATCCCTGGCTGCGCAGCAGTTCGGCCAGCAGCTCGGCGTCTGCCCTCGCCCGCCGGTCAATCTGTGCCGCATTGGCAGTGCGCTTGTGATCTGCTTTGAGCGTAGATCTTTCGTCGAACCCGGCGCGAATTTCCTCCGCGGTCTCCAATCCTTCGAGGCCGGTTACAGTCCAGCGGTAGCTGCGCGTTGCGGAAGCATCCTCGACCTGGCTGGCGGCTTGTTGGGTGGCTTCCGCCGCGGCTTCGGGCGCAACGCCTTCAACTTCCGGCGGCAAGGCCGGTTCAGGCTGGTTGAGGTCCGGCCAATCGACACCCAGGTCGGGCATCGGGTCGAGCGGCGCTGACGGGTCGAGGACGGCCGGATCGACCGGTTGGGGTGGCGGCGTCTGGCCACACAGCGGTGCCGCGCCGAGCGTCAGCCCGGCACAGCCCGCAAGCCAATGGAACGCGGTTCCCCGCCCTGCGTGACGCTTACCCATCCGGCCCAGCCTAGCATGGAGGCAGGGAGACGCCACCTCCCGCGCGCACGCAGATTGGCGCGCAGGAAACGCAATCCGGCCCAGACGCCGAACTTAGTGGATGCTGCCGCGGACTTCCTGATCAGTCAGCGTGACAATGACCCGCTCGATCTGCCTCCAGTGGCAGAAGCGCATCACATTGCCCTGGTCCCGGCTGTGCTCAGCGCGCGCAGCTGCCTCGAACCCGGCGTCGTCGCCGTAGGTTTCGAGCAACAGCGCGGCGTCTGCCAAGGAGGCTCGGCCATTGATATAGGGCGTGTCCATGGCCGCTGAATAACCCGCGGCCCCTTGCCGTTCGGCGCACAGATACGGTCAACGAAACGTCAACCATGAATTTTGCGCGGTTGCGGCACAGGCACGCGGCAGGCATGGCGGCCCCATGAAAACTCGCTCAACCGCAGCCGGCGGCATCTTCATTTTCCTCGGCCTGATCATCGGTGCGGTCTACGGCATAAATGTCGGCCAACCGATGCTGTGGTTGCTCAGGGGCTTCGGCGCTGGCGCAATGCTTGCGCTGCTGGTCTGGGCAATCGACCGCCACAGGAGCTGACACTCAGGCGATCCGGCGGCCCGCCCAAATGACCCGGCCGATGCAGTCTATCTCGTCCAATCCGCAGTCGGGCAAATCGCCATAGGCTGGGTTGTCCGATTGAACCGTCACTCGTCGGCCGACAGGGTGGAGAGCCAGCCGCTTGACCAGCAGCGCGCCGTCCACGCGGAGCACATAAATCCCATCACGGAGCCGATCCGGACCATCAGCCAAATCGACCAATATGTCATCGCCAGCGCTGAGAGTCGGCGCCATCGAATCCCCTTCGACCCGGATCATCGATAGCTTGTTCGCGGGGGAGACGGTCAGCGCCTTGAGCCAACGTTGATCAAAAGCGAAAGCCGGACGCGTCGATTCTGCGCCGGGTATGGCACCGGGTCCAGCCGACGCGCGCACCGCAACCCGCACAATCGGGACCAGCTCGCCATATTCAGCTTCAACGTCGTCGGGCAGGCCGCCCAGCATCGACTCGGGGATCTGGAAGTAACGCGCCAGCGTCCGCCGTTCGCGTTCCTTCAATTGCCGAGGCGTGCCCTTGCGCAGGAATTGCTGGATGTAGGCGTCGTTGCGGCCGATCAATCGTGACAGCGAGGCGAAATTCTCTCCGCGTTCGGCACACAGCCGTTCCAGCACCTGCTGCGGAGTAGAAGTCATTGCGGTGCATTAACTCTAGGAAAATTCCTAGACAAGTAGGAAATGCATTGGAAATTAAGCAATTGCCGAGTCGCCAATGTAATGGGACACAACCGTGCATCTGCTTCGAGACGTGGAAAGATACCTTAAGAACAGCAACACGCCCGCAGCCCGGTTTGGGCGCGAAGCAATGGGCGATCCCCGATTCGTTTTCGACCTGAGAAGGGGTCGCGAACCGCGGCCGCGGACGGTGGCGCGCATCCGCTCCTTCCTGGAGGCAGGCCAATGATGAAGCTTGCCCTGTCCGCTGCTGCGGCCGGCCTGCTGCGCGCACTTCTTGCCAGGGCCGGCATTGATCGAAATAGGATTTTGCTTACCGAATTCCGCTCGATCGATTGGCAATCGCTTACCTTCGTCGGCGAACGCCATGAAATGGAGCTTAGAGTTCCGGGCCCGGGCGCAATTCAACTCGCTCGGCGAATCACTGACGGGCTAAGTGACGCCGAGTTTGCGATACCCGGCCAGATTGTTGCCGACATTCGGCTGGAGCGCCCGTTCCGGCATAATCGCGACCATTCGATCAGCCTCAACATCGAAGCGCTCACTGTCGCCGAATAAGGTCCGATTCGACCAGTCGCTAGCGAAGGGTCGCCCGAATATTGGCCAGCGCCGCGTGCAGGGCAGCGCTGGCATCCACCTGCTGTTCCACTTGCGGGTCGATGGAAGATGGAGTCTTCCCCTGCTCGCTCAGGTAATCAGAGATCCTTAAGACCAGCTCGCCGGGGGTAGGATCGTTCCGCTCGAACAGTCTCACTACCCGCGAATCCGCTGCAACTTCGGTCAACGGGTCGTCGAGCAGCAGCTCATCCTTGTCATTTGGTGTTTCGAATTCGACTGGTTCGAACCCGGCTTCGGCTGCCAACGGCGAACGACCGGCCAACCGCATGGCGATCATGCCGCTCGCCAACGCCATGACGCCGCTCGTCGCCTTCGCCGCCAGGGGTAGTCCCGCCAGCGATGCCGCCCAGGCGGTAGCGCAGGCGAGCACGATCGGCGCGCCCCAATCCGCCAGCACTTCTACCGGATGCGGTTTTCCAGTCCATTCCATGGCGCCGGAATAGCGCCAATTGCTTGCCAACCGGTTTAACGGCCTACGCCCTTGCTTCGATCGCCTGGATCAGCGCTTCCGTAAAAGCCGGCACGTCGTCGGGCTTTCGGCTCGTAATGATATTACCATCGGTTACGGCGGGCTCATCGACGACATTGGCGCCGGCATTGCCAAGATCAGTGCGGATCGAAGGCCAACTGGTGGCATGCTTTCCTCGCAACAGATCCGCTTCGACCAACAGCCACGGCCCGTGACAGATCGCCGCGACCGGCTTTTCGGTATTGGCGAATTCGCGGATCAGGGCGATGGCATCCTCGTGCATGCGCAGTTTGTCAGGGTTGCCGACGCCGCCAGGCAATAGCAGCGCGTCATAATCTGCCGCTGTAGCATCCTTGATCAGCAGGTCGGGCTTGATCGTCTTGCCTGGTTCATCGTGAACAGTGCCCATGATTTCGTCGAGGCTGAGCGACGCCAGCGTCACCCTGGCACCCTTGCCGAGCAATATCTCGCGCGGCCCGAACAGCTCGCTCTCCTCGAACCGGTTGGTGGCCATGATCAGCACATGGGCTTCGCCGATTGCCGGCAATGATCTTCTCCTCAAATGGCGCTCTTCGGGAACCGGTGCGCCGTTCCTCTCTTTATGCACGACCAACGATGGAGGTCGCCAAAAGGATGCTGCGTCATAGCTCCGACGACGAGCCGGGTTACAGCCGTCAAAAGAAAGGGCGCTCCTGGGCCTATTTCGACGAACATGGCAAGCGGGTCACCAATCGCGACGAGATCGATCGGTTGAATTCAATCGCGCTCCCGCCAGCCTATATCGACGCCTGGTTCTGCAAGGATGCCAACGGGCACCTCCAGGCCACCGGTCGCGACGCCCGCGGCCGCAAGCAATATCGCTACCATCCCGATTATCGCCTCAAGCGCGACACCTCCAAATATGAAGGCTGCCTGGAATTCGGCAACGCGCTGCCTAGGCTCCGCGCCCGGGTCGAACGCGACCTCAAGAAACGCAAGCTCGAACGCGATACCGTCCTGGCGGCGGTCGTACGGCTGCTCGACCGCGAGCAAATGCGCGTCGGTAATGAGGAATATGCGCGCGACAACAAAAGCTTCGGCGCCACCACGCTCCGCACCCGCCATCTCAGGCGGATCGGCGGCAAGCTCAAGATGCGCTTCACCGGCAAGCATGGCATCGTCCACGAAGCGACCATCACCGACCGCAACCTCAAACGGGTCGTCAAGAAGTGCCAGGACCTGCCTGGACAGATGCTGTTTCAATATGTGAACGGCGACGGAGTGCCGCAGGCGGTCACCTCGGCCGACGTCAACGAATACATCCGCAACGCCACCGGCGGCGATTTCACCGCCAAGCATTTCCGCACCTGGGGAGCGAGCGTCATTTTCTTCGACCAGCTCCTCAAGAAGGATGAGGAGAAGCGGATGAGCATCAAGACCGCGCTGGAACCGGTCGCCGAAGCGCTCGGCAACACCCCCGCCATCAGCCGCAAGAGCTATGTCCACCCAAAGCTGATCGATGCGCTGCAGGACGATCCGCGCGATCCCCTCCACGGATTGAAGCGTCCGCCGCCCAGACGCCGCCTGACCAGCGCCGAAGCGGCCTTTTTGGCCTTCTTGAAGAAGAAGGCGCGGCGCCGCCGTGCAAGTTCGACGCGCTCCGCCGCTTGAACCTTTTCCACACCCTCGGCACAAGCTCGGCCATGAAGAGGCTCAATGTCACATCGGCCCCGCGCGAAGTCGGGGGGTTGGCCGAGTGGGTTTTCGCCAATCTCGACCGGCTAGCCACGGGCGCCTTGATTGCAGCGGCGATCGTCGCGGTCATGCTGGCGATGCGCTGGATCGGCAATCGCCTCCTCGCCAAAGAGCCGGAGATGTGGGGCTGGCAGGGGATCATCGGCCGTGTCCTCGCCAAGACCAGCATCTTCTTCATGGTCGCCGCGGCGATCGACATCGTCGTCAGCTACGCCGCCATCCCGATCAAGCTGGCGCACCTGGCTGATATCTTCTTCATTGTTGCCGCATCGCTCCAGGTCGCCATCTGGGCGCGCGAAATCATCGTTGGAGTGATCCGCCACAGGGTAGGCGACGACCCTGGGGCCTCGACCCTGGGCAATGCGATGGCCCTGATCCGGGTGTTCGTGAACGTGGTCGTGTTCGCCATCGCGCTGATCGTCATCCTCGACAACCTCGGCGTCAATGTCACCGCGCTGGTCGCCGGCCTTGGGATCGGCGGCATCGCCATCGGCCTGGCCGCGCAGGGCATTTTCTCTGACCTGTTCGCCGCCCTGTCGATTGTCTTCGACAAGCCTTTCCGCCGCGGCGACACGATCCGCTACGGAACCGGCGCCGATGTCACCGTCGGCACGGTCGAACGCATCGGCCTCAAGACCACGCGCCTCAGAAGCCAGACCGGCGAGCAGGTCATCATGGCCAACACCAAGCTGCTCGAGCAGGAGGTGCGCAACCTCGCCGAAGCCAGGGTGCGGCGCGTCACCCTTCCCTTCTCTCTTACTTATCAAACGTCGGCCGAAGCGCTGGAGCGGTTGCCGGGGATTGCAGAAGATGCGCTGAAGACGGTCAAGACAGCCAAGCTGGTGCGCTGCATCCCGACCGCTTTCTCGCCAAGCTCGATCGACTGCGAATTGGTCTATGACGACCGTACGATCAGCCCCGACACGCTGGCGCACCACAAGGCGGATGTCATCCTCGGCATCGCCCGCGCCTTCGCACGCGAGAAGATCGACTTCGCTTATCCGACCCAAACCACCTTTACCGCTGCCCCGGACGGGACGCTGGTCATGCCATGGGCGCCGCCTCCCTCAACGAAATAAGCTTGCCGTAGCGTCGCCCCTCTCGCTCTTGCCAGCCTCCTCGGGGCGGGCCTAGGACAGCGCCGCATGCCCATCGCAACCCTTAACGAAATCCACTCAAAAGTCGGCCAGCCGGTAGGCTCGTCCGACTGGATCGAGGTCGGCCAGGACCGCATCACGGCGTTCGCCGATGCGACCGACGATCACCAGTTCATCCACGTCGACCCGGTCGCCGCGGCCGCCGTCGGCTTCGGCGGCACGATCGCCCACGGCTTCCTCAGCCTGTCGTTGCTGAGCCGCATGGCCGCCGACGTCATGCTGATCCCGGATAGCGCCCGCATGGCGGTCAATTACGGCCTCGACCGGGTCCGCTTCCTCGCTCCAGTCAAGGCCGGCAAGCGCGTGCGCGGCCATTTCACGCTGGACGGGGTCGACGAAAAGGCGCCGGGCCAGCTGCTTATCCGCCAGACCGTTTCCGTCGAGATTGAGGGCGAGGACAAGCCTGCCCTCACCGCCCAGTGGCTCGGCCTCATCTTCACCTAGGAGAACATCCATGTCCGTCCGCGACGCCGTCATCGTCTCCACCGCCCGCACCCCGATCGGCCGCGCCTACAAGGGCGCGTTCAACGCCACGGCAGGCGCGACGCTCGGAGCTCTGTCGCTTGCACCGGCCATCGAACGCGCTGGCATCGAGGCCGGCGAGATCGACGATGTCGTGTGGGGATGCGTGCTGACCCAGGGCACCCAGTCCGGCAATATTGGCCGCCAGGTCGCGCTCCGTGCGGGCTGTCCCGTGACGGTCAGCGCCCAAACCATCGACCGCCAGTGCGCTTCCGGCCTGATGGCGATCGCCACCGCCGCCAAGCAGGTGATCATCGACCGGATGGATGTCGTCGCCGCCGGCGGCCAGGATTCGATCAGCCTCGTCCAGACACCGGAAATGCGGATCAGCGGCGACCCGTCGCTGATCGCCATGCACAAGGATGTCTACATGCCGATGCTCGGTACCGCGGAGACAGTTTCCCAGCGCTACGGCATCAGCCGCGAGGCCCAGGACGAATATGCGCTCCAGTCGCAGCAGCGTACGGCCGCCGCCCAGGCTGAGGGCCGCCTGTCGGCCGAGATAGTGCCCGTGACCACCAACATGGGGGTCAAGGACAAGGAGACCGGCGAGGTCTCGTTCAAGGAAGTCACGATCGACAAGGACGAGGGCAACCGGCCGGAGACGACGCTGGAAGGCCTTTCCGCACTCCAGCCGGTGCTCGGCCCTGGCACGCACATCACCGCCGGTAATGCCAGCCAGCTCAGCGACGGCTCGTCGGCCTGCATCCTGATGGACTCGGCGCTTGCGGAGAAGCGCGGGCTCGAACCGCTCGGCCGTTATATCGGCATGGCCGTGGCCGGCACCGAGCCTGACGAAATGGGGATCGGCCCGGTGTTCGCAGTTCCCAAGCTATTGCAGCGCTTCGGCCTCAAGATGGACGACATCGGCCTGTGGGAGTTGAACGAGGCCTTCGCGGTGCAGGTGCTTTACTGCCGCGACAAGCTAGGCATCCCCAACGAGCTCTTGAACGTCAACGGCGGCGCCATCTCGATCGGGCATCCCTACGGTATGTCAGGCGCGCGCCTGACCGGCCATGCGCTGATCGAAGGAAAGCGCCGCGGCGCCAAATATGTCGTCGCGACCATGTGCATCGGCGGCGGAATGGGCGCGGCGGGACTCTTCGAAGTCTTGTGATAAGGTGGGGCGATGAACCCCGTCGAGCTCATCGCCCTCGCCGCCTCGACCAGCCTGCTGGCCGGCTGGCGGCTTTACCTGGTGACGCTGATCACCGGGATCGGCATGAAGTTCGGCTGGATAGCGTTGCCCGACAATCTCCACGCGCTCGACGTGCTGGCCAATAATTGGGTACTTGGCATCGCCGCGGTCGGCACCTTTATGGAATTCTTTGCCGACAAGATCGCCTGGGTCGACAGCGCCTGGGACGCGATCCACAGCTTCATTCGCCCGCTTGGCGGCGCACTGCTCAGCCTCGCGATCATCGATAGCGCCGATCCCGCCTGGCAGGTCGGCAGTTTCCTCTTGGGCGGCGGCGCAGCGTTGATGGCCCATGCCGGCAAGGCCGGCGCGCGGACGCTGGTCAACGCCAGCCCCGAGCCCTTCTCCAACGTGCTGGTCTCGACCGGCGAAGATATCGCCACGGGTGGCCTGCTGGCATTGGCCATCGCCAATCCGATCGCAGCGGCACTCATCG
>Ga0207706_10000461_pt1 | contig 43387 bp, 45 predicted proteins | sample KBSC53metaG_FD_184318 | JGI IMG/M metagenome (GOLD analysis project Ga0207706, IMG submission 184318) | Corn rhizosphere microbial communities from Kellogg Biological Station, Michigan, USA - KBS C5-3 metaG (SPAdes) (version 2) | ecosystem: Host-associated > Plants > Roots > Rhizosphere > Soil ... | reverse complement strand
AGCGCTGGCGGATCGCGTCCACATCCACTAGCGGCATGGCCATCTAACGCTGGTCGAGCGCCATCCGGTAAACCGGCGCGCTGTCCATGTGCTTGATTCCCACCACTTCCACGCGTTTCACGGTGAAACCTGCGCGGCCGATGGCTTCACCGACAGCGGTCATTGCGCGGGCTGGAAGGTCGAGCGCGACGAGAACGACGGCCGCGATCACTGCCAGGAAGAGGGCGAACGCGATCCGCGCCCAGCGGTTGGCGCGCGCCTGATCCATCGGAAGGCGTTTGACGATCTTCCTCGGGACGGCGACCCGAGACTTGCCTTTGCGTCCTTTCGGAACCCCTCCCCGCCTGACTCGCGCCGCCGTCACCCGAGCGCCTCCGCGATCAAAGTCTCGACGAGCTCCGCGTAGGTCGTGCCGCGCTGCTTCGCCTGCTCAGGCACCAGGCTCAGCGGTGTCATGCCGGGCTGGGTGTTCACCTCGAGGAGATAGATGCCCTCCTCGCCTTCGCTGTCGTCCCAGCGCAGGTCGGACCGCGACGCGCCGCGGCAGCAGAGCAGGCGATGCGCCTTCAATGCCATGTCCATCATCGAGCGAGCGATGGCGTCGGGGATTTCGGCGGGGCAGACGTGGACTGTGAGCCCGTCGGTGTACTTGGCGTCATAGTCGTAGAAGCCCGCGACGGGTTTCAGCTCGGTCACTCCGAGCGCCTCGTCGTTGACCACGGCGACCGTCAGCTCGCGCCCCTTCACGAACGGCTCGGCGAGCAGACGCTTGAAGTGGTGCCAGGGCCCTTCGACGTCGCGGCCGATCGGCGATCCGTAATTGCCGTCCTCGGTGACGATTGCCACGCCGACGGACGAGCCCTCGTTGACGGGTTTCACCACATAGGGCCGCGCCATCGGGTCTTCACGGAACAGGCTCTCGCTTTCGACAATGCGACCGGCCGGCATCCGGATCCCGTGGGGCATCAGCACCATCTTGGTCAGCTCCTTGTCGATCGCGATCACCGACGTTTCGAGCCCGCTGTGGGTGTATTTGAGGCCCATGAGGTCCATCATGCCCTGGACGCTCCCGTCCTCTCCGGGGGTGCCGTGAAGGGCGTTGAAGACTACGTCGGGCTTCAGCTCGGCGAGCCGCCTGGCGACGTCGCGGTCCATGTCGAGCTCGGTGACCTTGTTCCAGCCGCTGTCGCGAAGCGCCTGCGCGACCCCGCTCCCGCTCATCAGCGAGACTTCGCGCTCGGCCGACCAGCCGCCCATCAGCACGACAACGTGGAGATCGCGGTTCACTCGTAGCTCCCGATACGCTGGATTTCCCAGTCGAGCTGGATGTTGCACTTTTCCATCACCCGGCGGCGCACTTCCTCACCCAGATCCTCGATTTGCGCGCTCGTCGCGTTGCCTAGGTTCAGCAGGAAATTGCAATGCTTTTCCGAAACTTGCGCGTCGCCGATGCGCAATCCCCGGCAACCCGCCGAGTCGATCAGCGCCCACGCCTTGTGGCCCGGCGGATTCTTGAAGGTCGAGCCGCCCGTCCGGCTGCGCAGCGGCTGCGAAGCCTCCCGCTCCGCGGCGATGCGGTCCATCTCCGCTCCGATAGCCTGCGGATCGCCGGGCGTCCCCTGGAACACCGTCTCGACGACGACGGCGCCGGCCGGCACCTCGCTGTGGCGATAGGTGTAGCCGAGCTTCTCCAGCGGCCAGGTGTCGACGGTTCCGTCGCGAAGGACGACCCGCGCTTCGACCAGCACATCCCTGACCTCGCGCCCGTAGGCGCCGGCGTTCATGCGCACTGCGCCCCCGGCGGTACCCGGAATGCCGCGCAGGAACTCGAGCCCGGCGATCCCGGCATCGCGAGCCGCCGAGGCCACGGTGATCCCCATCGCCCCCCCGCCAGCCCGGACCCGATTGCCGGGCTCGATCGCGACCTTGCCGAAGCTCTTGGGCAGCCGGACGACGATGCCGTCGACGCCTCCGTCGCGGACGATGAGGTTCGACCCGACGCCGATCGGCGTGACCGGCACGTCCGGGTCGAGCTCCCTCAGGAATCGAGCGAGATCGTCCTCGTCCTTCGGCCGCACCAGCCATTGCGCCGGGCCGCCGGTCCGAAACCAGATGAAGTCGGCCAGGCTTCCGCCCTGCTCGATCGTGCCGTCCAGCCTCGGCAAGGCTTGCGCGGGAGCGCTGCTCATTTCTTCGTCCTCGCGGCGCACACGCCGTCCGCGATCGACGCCGCCCATTTCGTAATGTCGCCGGCGCCCATGCAGATGATTGTGTCGTCGTCGGCGGCGAGGTCGCGAAGCGCCTTGCAGAGGTCATCCAGGTCGGCGACCGCCCGGACCATCCGGTGCCCGTGAGCCCGCAATCCTTCGACCAGCGCTTCCGAATTCACCCCTTCGATCGGCTCCTCGCCGGCGGGATAGACGGGCGCGACGAAGACGACGTCGGCATCGTTGAACGCGCTCTGGAAGTCCTCCATGAGTGCGCTCAGGCGCGTATAGCGATGCGGCTGCATCACCGCGATCACTCGCCCGTCAGTGGTCTCGCGAGCCGCCGAGAGGACGGCGCGGATTTCCACCGGGTGGTGCGCATAATCGTCGATGACCGTCGCGCCATCGACCTCGCCGACCTTGCTGAACCGCCGCTTGACCCCGTCGAACCGCTCGAAGCCGGTGACGATCTTCTCGTCCGGAATGCCGAGCTCCAGAGCCACTGCGACAGCCGCAAGCGCATTCTGCACATTGTGCCGGCCGGGGATCGGAACGTGGATTCCCTCGATCGTGCGCCGCTCGCCGTCGCGTTCGAAGACGATTGCGTCGAACGTGCTTCCGGCGCCGTCCGGCTGGACATTTTCGGCGCGGAGGTCGGCGAGCGCGGAAAAGCCGTAGGTGACGATCCGACGGTCCTGGATTCGGCTGAGGATGCTCTGGACCTCCGGGTGATCCACGCACAGTACCGCGAGGCCGTAAAAGGGCACATTCTCGATGAACTCGCAGAAGGCGCGCTTCACTTCGTCGAAGCTTCCCCAATGCTCCAGATGCTCGGGGTCGATGTTGGTGACGACGGCGATCGTCCCGTCGAGCCGGAGGAAGCTACCGTCGCTTTCGTCGGCCTCGACCACCATCCAGTCGCTCTTGCCGAGCCGCGCGTTCGAACCATAGCGGTTGATGATCCCGCCGTTGATCACGGTGGGATCCATGTCGCCGGCATCGAGCATCGCCGCGATCATCGACGTCGTCGTCGTCTTCCCGTGGGTCCCGGCAACGGCGATCGTCTTCTGCATCCGCATCAGTTCGGCGAGCATTTCCGACCGCTTCACGATCGGAAGCCGCCGGTGGATCGCGGCTTCGACCTCCGGGTTGCCGCGCGAGATTGCGGTCGAGACGACGACCACCGCGGCGTCGCCGAGATTGTCGCTCCTATGACCTATCGTTACCGGGATCCCGGTCTTTCGCAGCTTCTCGACAACATAGCTGTCCGACTGGTCGGATCCCTGCACCTTGTAGCCGAGCTGGTGCATCACCTCGGCGATTCCCGACATGCCTATGCCGCCGATGCCGACGAAATGGATCGTACCAATGTCGGTGCCCAAAGCTTTCATCTTTGAAAGCGTCCCATCGAATAGAGCGCGTTCATGCCGGCAGCCCCGTGCCCGCATAAGCCGCCGTTTTGCGGGGCTCGAGCCCGACCGGGACGGGGGAAAAACCGCCCCCGACCCGCTCGACGAGATCGGCAAGGTCGCTCGCGGCATTCGGTCGGCCGACGGAAAGCGATCGCGACGCGGCATTGGCGATCGCCTGCGGGTCGATCGCGATCACCTCGATCTGGCGGGCGAGGGTTTCCGGAGTGAAATCGTCCTGCGCGATCGCCCTTGCCCCGCCCGCGCGGGTCATCTCGCGCGCGTTCGCCGTCTGGTGATCGTCGGTCGCGGCGCCGAACGGGATGAGGATCGCGGGCCGCCCGGCGGCGGTCAGCTCGGCGATGGTCGACGCTCCCGCCCGACCGATCACCAGATGCGCGTCGGCCAGCTTTTCCGGCATGTCGAGGATGTAGGTCGTCAGCTCCGCCGGGATCGCGAGCTCGGCATAGCGTGCGCGAATCTCCTCGATGTCGTCCGGCCGGCATTGCTGCACGACCTGCAGCCGGTGGCGAAGCGACTGGTCGAGCATTCCGAGCCCGCTCGGGACGATCCTGCCGAGGATCGTCGCGCCCTGGCTGCCGCCGGTGACGAGGATCTTGAGCGGCGCAGTATCGTCGAAGGCCGGAAAGGGCATCTGGCCGATCTTCGCGATCGCGCTGCGTACCGGGTTCCCGACAAGGACGACCTTGTCCTGCCACTGCGGCTTCAGCCGGTCGATTTCCGTGAACGCCGTCCCGATCGCCTCCGCCTTGCCCGCAAGCATGCGGTTCACGCGGCCAAGCACCGCATTCTGTTCGTGGAGCACCGTGGGAATGCCCCTGGAGCTTGCCCCCAGGAGTGACGGGAAAGCAGGGTAGCCGCCGAATCCGACGACCGCGTCCGGCCTGTGGCTGCGATAGATGGCCTTCGCCTCGCGGCGTCCCGCCATAACCGAGAACATCGCCTTGATCGTCGCGATCGGCCCGCCGCCCAGCCGGCCCGCCGGAAGGACATGCACCAGCACGTCCTCGAACAGGCCCGGGATCTTCGATCCACGTTCGTCGGTGATGACGAGTACGCCGTGGCCCCGGGCCTTGAGCTCCGCGGCCAGCGCATGCGCCGGGACCATGTGGCCGCCGGTGCCTCCGGCAGCGAGGACAAAGTTCATGCGGCCTGGCTCTCTGCGCTCTCTCCGCTCCATTTCACCACATAGGGTGAGCGGGTGAGATACGGATTGCGGCGGGTGAATGCGAGCAGCAATCCCATGCCGATCGACAGCGCCAACATGGAGCTTCCCCCGTAGCTGATGAACGGAAGAGTCATGCCCTTCGAAGGCGCGATCTGGACGTTGACGGCCATGTTGATGAGCGCCTGAAGGCCGAACTCGATCGCGAGGCCCGCCGCGGCAAGGATCGCGAAGGGCGAATCCTCGTCGAGCAGCTTCACCAGCACCCGCGCGACGATGACGAGATAAAGGCAGGCGATGACGAGGCAGGCGATGAGCCCGAACTCCTCGCCGATGACGGAGAAGATGTAATCGGTCTGCGGCTCGGGAAGCCCGAATTTGCGGGTCCCTGCGCCCGGGCCCATGCCGAAAAGCCCGCCCGCGGTCAGCGTCCGCATCGCATTGTCGGTCTGGAACGTGTCGCCTTGCCCGAACAGGAAGGCGTCGATCCGTTGAGTCGCCACATCATAGAAGAAATAGGCCATGATCACGCCGACGACGCCGGCCGCTGCCAGGATTCCAAGCATGCGCAGGGACACTCCGGCAAGCGCCAGCAGCGCAACCCAGACTGCGACGAAGATGATCGTCGAGCCGAAGTCCGGCTGCTTCATCAGCAGGTAGGCGATGGCCGCGACGGGGAGCGTCGAAAGTGCGAATACCGGAAGCGACTTGTCCGTATCGCGAAGGCTCAAGAGCCACGCCATCGCAACGACGAAGAAGGGCTTCAGGAACTCCGAAGGCTGGAGCTGGCCTATCGGAAGCTCGATCCAGCGGCGGGCGCCGTTGACCTCCGGTCCCAATATCGGGACGAAGATCAGGAAGACGAAGAAGAAGGCTGCGCCGAACAGGCTGAGCCGCCGGGCCCGCTCGCGCGACATCATCGAGATGGCGATCATCACCGGCACGCTCAGCACGATCCACGCAAGCTGGCGGTAGAAATAATAGAGCTCGGGCACCCGGACATTGCCGCCGGAGTAGCGGACCGCCGCCGCGGGCGAAGCCGCCGCGACCGCGATCAGCCCGATCCCGATCAAGACCGCGATCAGGAGGAGAAGGACGCGGTCGATTTCCCAGAACCAGCGGCTGACCGGCGATCGGTCCGACCGGCCGTAGCGATTGGCATCGACCGTGATCCTGGCCTTGAACTTGTCCGAAATCAGCCCCGTCATAATGCCCCCACCAAGGCTTTGAACTGGTCCCCGCGATCCTCGAAGTCGCGAAACTGGTCGAACGACGCGCAGGCAGGCGAGAGTAGAACGGTATCGCCCGGCTGTGAATCCTTCGCAGCGTGATTCAGCGCATTTTCAAGCGTTTCACAGTCCGTGACCGGCATGTGCGGCGACAAGAGCCGTGCGAACAATTCACCAGCCTCGCCGATCGTGTAGGCCGACCGAACGTGCCCGAAATGTGGCGCGCATTCGTCGAGGTTGTCGGTCTTCGCCTGCCCGCCGAGGATCCAGCGGATGCGGTCGAAAGCTGCGAGGGCGGGGGCGGTCGCGGTCGGGTTGGTCGCCTTGCTGTCGTTGACGAAGAGCGCGCCGGAGAGTTCGCGGACGCGCTCCATGCGGTGCGGAAGGCCGGGATAAGTGCGAAGGCCTTCCTCTACCCTATGCTCCGCTAACCGCAGCGCATCGCAGGCTGCTATCGCCGCAGCCGCATTTTGCGTATTGTGCGGACCCTGCAGCGTCGGCCAATCGCGATGATCAGCCACCGAATAATCATCGATGAAAACGATCAGTTGATCGTCAACATCGCGGAAGAGAGAAAATCTCTCGGCGTCGCACTTGGCGACGATGGCGACGTCGCCAGCTGATTGCATCTCCAACAACCGTCTCTTCGACGCCGCATATGCCTCGAAGCTGTCGTAGCGATCGAGGTGATCGGGCGTGATGTTCAGAAGCACCGCGACGTCGCAATCGAGGCTCTGCGTCAGGTCGATCTGGTAGCTCGACAGCTCGAGCACATAGACGCCGCTTTCCGGCAGCGGGTCCTGCGCGAGGATCGGAAGGCCGATATTGCCGCCCATCGTCGTCGCAACACCTGCAGTCTTGAGGATGTGGTGGATCAGAGCAGTCGTGGTCGACTTGCCGTTGGTGCCGGTGATCCCGACCACCTTGTGCGGCGGAAGTTCGGGCCGGGCGCGGGCGAACAGCTCGATGTCGCCGATGATCTCGACGCCGGCATCGCGGGCACGTTGGGCAATCGGGTGGCGGTTGAGCGGCAGGCCGGGGGTGACGACGAGGCTGTCGAACTGACCGAGGTCAGCCTTATCTAAGTTTGCGATTTTGGCCCCGGCGGGCGCTGTTGCCCTCGCCTCCTCCTTCGCGTCCCACGCCGTCACTTTCGCCCCGCTGGCAAGCAACGCCTCGACCGTCGCGATCCCCGAACGGGCGAGGCCGTAAACCGCGTAATGATGCCCCGCGAAGGCCCGCGCCGTGATCACCGCAGCTTGAGCGTGCTGAGGCCTGCGAGCGCCAGCACGAAGCTGATGATCCAGAAGCGGATGACGATGGTCGGCTCCGACCAGCCGATATGTTCGAAATGGTGATGAATCGGCGCCATCAGGAAGACGCGCTTGCCGGTTCGCTTGTAGACGAACACCTGAATGACGACGGAGAGCGCCTCGACCACGAACAGGCCGCCGACGATCGCCAGCACGAACTCGTGATGAGTCGCGACAGCGATGGCTCCGAGCGCACCGCCCAATGCGAGGCTTCCCGTATCGCCCATGAAGACCGCCGCCGGCGGCGCATTGAACCAGAGGAAGGCGAGTCCCGCGCCGACGATCGCCAGGCACAGCACAGTCAGGTCGCCTGCCGCAGGTATGTGCGGCACGCCGAGATAGGTCGCGAACTTGGCGTTGCCGACGACGTAGCTGATCAGAAGGAATGCCAGGCTGGCAATGATGACCGGCATGGTGGCGAGGCCGTCCAGCCCGTCGGTCAGGTTCACCGCATTCCCGAAGCTGACGATCACGAAGGCCCCGAACGCTATGTAAAACCAGCCCAAATCCGCGACCGGCCCGTTCATGAAGGGGATGTGGAGCTCGGTCCCGCTGTGCCGGACCATCAGCCAGGTCGCGACTCCGGCGACGACGAATTCTAGGGCGAGGCGCGTCCTTCCGGACAGGCCGGCATGATGCGCCTTCTTCACCTTGTCGTAATCGTCGAGGAACCCGATCACGCCGAAGCCCGCGGTCACGAGCAGCGCCGCCCAGACATAGACGCTGCCGATATCCATCCACAGCAGCACCGACACGCAGACCGCGATCAGGATCAGCAGCCCGCCCATCGTCGGCGTCCCGCGCTTGGCGAAATGGGCTTGCGGCCCTTCCTCGCGGATGGGCTGGCCCTTGCCCTGGCGAACGCGGAGGTAGGAGATGAACCACGGCCCGAGCAGTAGCCCGATCAGAAGCGCGGTCGCGCTCGCCGCGCCGGCGCGGAAGCTCAGATAGCGGATCAGGTTCAGTATGCCCGGGAAGTCGAGCTGGTCCGCTAGGAGATAGAGCATTCCGCGATTTCCCTGGTGAGCCGGTCAACCACGCGGGAGAGCCCGACCGAATTGGATGCCTTGACGAGAACGGCGTCGCCGGCCCGAAGGAACGAGGACACGGCCTCGGCGGCCGCGGCTGCGTCGGCTACCCGGGTAACATGCACTTGTCCATGAAGCGCGTCTTCGAGCGGGCGCATGTCGTCCCCGACGAGCACCAGCTCATCGACCTTCGCATCGAGGATTGCGGGAGCGAGAGCCGCGTGAAGCCGCTCGGCATGTTCGCCTAGCTCCCGCATCGGGCCGAGCACCGCGACGCGCCGCTCCGCTCCCGTTTCGGCTCCGAGGCTTTTCAGGGTGGCGGCCATCGAAGCGGGATTGGCATTGTAGCTTTCGTCGATCAGCACCGCTTCGCCGCCGTCTACCTTCAGCCGGTGCCGCTCGCCGCGCCCCTTGAGCCCGCCGAGATCGGCAAGCGCGAGGCCTGCTAGTCCTGCGTCTCCACCCACCGCCTCGACCGCAGCGAGCACCGCAAGAGCGTTGGAAACCCAATGCTCGCCGCGCTGGGAGATGGTAAAGGTGACATCGGTTTCGAGCAGCGCCGCGGTAATCAGGCTTCCTCCGCTGTCCGCCTTCACAGCGTGAACGGCGTGAACGTCGGCATCGCCGCTGCCGAACGTGATGATCCGATCGGCATGACGGCGGGCCGCGCGGACGAGCCGGTCGCGGTGGGGCGTGTCGTTCGGCAGGATTGCGATTCCCTCCGGCTCGAGACCTTCGAAGATTTCGGCCTTGGCATCGGCGATCGCTTCTTCGGAACCGAGGTTCTCGATGTGAGCGGGCGCAATCGCCGTGATGACCGCGACGTTCGGCCGCACGAGCCGCGTCAGCGCCGCGATCTCTCCGGCATTGTTCATCCCCATTTCGAGGACCGCAAATTCCACGTCACGGGGCATCCGCGCAAGGCTGAGCGGAACTCCGGTGTGGTTGTTATAGCTCTTCACCGAGCGGTGGACCTTGCCCGGCCGGCACCGGTCAAGAGCCGCATAGAGCGCCTCCTTCGTGCTGGTCTTGCCGACGGAGCCGGTCACCCCCAGGATCGTCACGCGGCAGCGCTCGCGCGCAGCCTTGCCAAGGGCCTCCAGCGCCTTCGCCGTGTCGTCGACCAGGACGTGCGGATGATCCACGGCCTTGGAAACGATGAGCCCGGCGGCCCCGGCCTTAATTGCCTGCCCAACGAACTCGTGCCCGTCATGAACCGTGCCCGGCATCGCGACGAAGAGATCACCGAGGCCGACTTCCCGGCTGTCGAACGTGACGCCTGTGACTTCAAAACGGCCATGCTCCGTGCCGGCGGTCGCGGCCGCAATCTCGGCAGAGGTCCACAAGGGAGTCATTTCGCCTCCCCCAAGCCGTTTGTGTCGAGCGTAGTCGAGCCACGTTGGCGCGACCTTCCCTCGACCACGCTCGGGACGAACGGATTTCGGGGCCTCACGCGGCGCACTCCCGCGCTACCAGCGCATCATCGAACGGGAGCACCTGGGTCCCGACGATCTGTCCGGTCTCGTGGCCCTTGCCGGCGAGAAGGACGATGTCCCCGGCCGCAGCCATTTCGAGGGCCTTGGCGATCGCCTCGCGACGTCCGGCAACCTCTATCGCGCCCGGTGCGCCGCCCAGAATGTCGCCGCGGATTCTCGCCGGGTCCTCGCTCCTCGGATTGTCGTCGGTAACGATGACGACATCGGACAATCGCGTCGCCACCTCGCCCATCGGCCCCCGCTTGCCCTGGTCGCGGTCGCCGCCGGCTCCGAACACGGTCACCAGCTTGCCTTCGACATGCGGCCTGAGCGCCATGATCGCGGCTTCGAGGGCGTCGGGCGTGTGCGCATAGTCGACGTAAACGGGCGCGCCGGCGCGGCTGATCACGGCGCGCTCCAGCCTGCCCCGGACGGGCGCCACTCGCGCCATCGCCGAGAAGACGTCGCGCCACTCCCCGCCCGTCGCCAGTACCAATGCTGCTGCCGTCATGACGTTCGACGCCTGGTAGGCTCCGATCAGCGGCAAGGCGAGCCTGTAGGACGTGCCGCCGTGCTCCAGTTGCAGCGTCTGGCCGAGCGGCGTCGGACTCCGCTCGACCAGCTTAATTGTTTCCCCCTTGCGGCCGATGGTCAGCACTTCGAGCCCTCGCCGCTTGGCTCGCTCAATGACCTCGCCGGATTTCGGGTCGTCGGTCCAGATGACCGCCGCCCGGCCCGGTTCGATCACCTCGTCGAACAGCCGCATCTTGGCTTCGAAATAAGCGTCCATCGACGGATGGTAGTCGAGATGGTCGCGGCTGAAGTTGGTGAACGCCACCGATGCCAGCGGCACGCCCTCCGCACGATACTGGTCGAGCCCGTGGCTCGACGCCTCGTAGGCGACGTGGCTGATTCCCATGCGCTCGAGGCCCGCCATGTTGCTGAGGAAGGTGACGATGTCAGGCGTCGTCAGACCGGTCTTCACCTGGTCGTCGGACGTCGTCACCCCCAAGGTCCCGATCGACGCGGAGCGGTGGCCCATCATGCGCCAGATCTGTCGGGTCATCTCGACCGTAGAGGTCTTGCCGTTGGTCCCTGTCACGGCGACAACCGTCTCCGGGTAAGGCGCGAAGTATTTCGAGGCCAGCTCGGAGAACAGCTTCCGCGGCCGCTCATCCGCGAGGTGGACCGAGTTTTCCACCTTGGCGTCGGGTCTTGCCACCACCGCGATAGCGCCGTGCTCGACCGCGGCAGGGATGAAGTCCTCGCCGTTGAAGGCGGCGCCCCGGAATGCGCCAAACACATTGCCTTTCGTCACCTTTCGGTGGTCGATGGCAAAGCCGGTCACTTCGGAATCATTATCGACGTCCACGAGCTCAGACAGGCGCACCGATTCAGTGCTCCTCGTGAACGTAGGGCAGGACCTCCGACATGTCCGGTTCGCGGTTCAGGTTCGGCGTGACTCCGAGCATCGGCGCGATCCGGCTGATCGTCTTGCTGACCACCGGCGCGACGTTCCAGCCCGCGGTCGTGAAGCCGTAGGTTTCCTTGGTGGCTTTGGGTTCATCGAGCATGACCACGATCACATAGCGCGGGTCGTCCATCGGGAACACACCGGCGAAGCTGGTGATGTTGACCGTGTGGCTGTAGCGGCCGTTGATGATCTTCTGCGCCGTGCCCGTCTTGCCGCCGACCCGATAGCCCCGAGCGTCGGCCTTCCGACCGGTGCCCTTCTTCACGACCAGCCTCAGAAGCGACCGCATCCGATAGCTCGTGTCAGCGGTGAATACCCGGCGGCCTTTCGCAAGCGGATGATTCGGCCCGATCTTGAGGATCGTGGGAGGATGGTAGATGCCCCCGTCGAACAGAGTCGCATAGCCCATCGCAAGCTGCAGCGGAGCCACCGCGATCCCCTGGCCGAAGCCCACCGTCATCGTCTCCAGCGGGCCCCAATTCGACGGCGTCAGCGTCCGCCCGCGCTCCGGGAGCTCGACCTCGACCCTGTCGATGAAGCCCATGCGCTTGAGAAACGCCTTCTGCCGCGCGGTCCCGACCTGCTCCGCCATCTGCGCCATTCCGATGTTGGAGCTTTCCATCATGATCTCGGCGACCGAGCACATCCGTCCGAACGGGTGCGTATCGTGGATGACGTGGCCATAGGCCGGGAGCGCGTCGGGACAGTTGTACATCTGTCCCGGCCCGCTGACGACGCCCGAGTCCATCGCCATCGCGAGAGTGAACGGCTTGAAGGTCGACCCGAGCTCATAGACGCCAAGAGTGGCGCGATTGAACATCTGGTCAGGAGTCACCTTGCCCGGAGCATTCGGGTTCATCGCCGGAAGCGAGGTCATCGCCAGGATTTCGCCCGTGTGCACGTCCATGACGACCCCGGCGGCCCCGATCGCGGAGAAATGGGTCATTGCGTCCTGAAGCTCGTGCTCCAGCGCCTGCTGGACGGTCATCGAGATCGACAGCTGGACCGGCTCGCCGCGCAAGCCCGCGTCGGACAGCTGCTTGTCGAAGGCGAGCTCTGCGCCGGCCGCGCCATGGCCGTCGATGTTGGTGAACCCGATGACATGCGCCGCGAGACTGGTTTGTGGGTAAAGCCGCTCGGGCTCGCGGTCGAGCGCGATCCCGGGCTCGCCGAGTCTGTTGACCGCCTCCACCACCTCGGGCGCCGCTCGCCGGCGGAGGTAGAAGAAATTCTTCCCCGACCGGAGCATCGAGAAATAGTCCGCTTCGCTCCGCTCGGGCATCAGCGCCGCGAGCTCGCGCGCCAGGTGCAGCTTGTCGCCGATCACCTTGCCCGGATGAAGGCCGATGCTCCAGGCGTCGATGGTCCGGGCGAGCGGCTGGCCGTCGCGGTCGACGATGTCGCCTCGGTCGGGGACGAGCGAGGCGCCTCCCGACTGGCGTCCGGCATGATCCCCGAACGCCGCGAGATAGACGATACGCGCCGCGATCAGGGCAATCACCCCCGCATAGACCAGCATCCCCAGCATGAGCCGCTGGTGCATGGTCGAAAGAATCTGGCGCCGCTGGCCGACAAGGCGAAGCCGCTCGGGGCGTGGGGCGACGAGGGCTGGGGTCGGGGCGTTCATTGAGTCGTGCGCGATCCCTTGGCTGTTGGGTGGCTCGCGGTCGGAAGCGGCGCGAGCGGATCGACCTTGGCGGCGCGCACCGGCCTTGTCATTGCGACAGTTGACGTGCGGCCCGACTTGTCCCCAGCTTTCTTGGCCGCGACGGCGGCGGGCTTCTTCTCCACCTGGATAGGCTCCGCCTGCTTCGCCTCGGGCTTCGCAGCAACGACAGCGCGATCGGGAACCTCGAAGCTCGCCTCATGAAGCAGTTCGCTCGCCGCGGCCACTTCGGGCTCGGCCTCTGCAAGCGGCTGGGCCGGTTGCGGCGCGGGAGCGGCTGCAAGCACCAACGGCGCCTCCATGGCCGGCTTGTCTTCGGGCCTGACGAGCTTGGCGAGCTGGAATTTGTCGCCGAGGATCTGCTCGGCCGTCGGGGCGGACAAAGCCAGCGCGCGAACGTTCCAGCGCTCGAGCTGGGTCAGGCGGGCTCGGGTGCCGACTTCGGTCTGCAGAAGCCGGATGTCCGACTGCGTCCGGACAATCGCGCTTTCGACGTCCTCAAGCGCCGCACGCTCGGATGCCACCCGGAGGGAAACGAGGTAGCACCCGAGCGCGGCCCCAGCCACCGCACTAGCCATGAAAACGGAATGAAAGCTGCGAACGCTCATTTGCGCTCTCCTGTACGCTTGCGGCTTGGTGCCGCGGTCCGGACGGCGCTCCTGAGGCGCGCCGAACGGGAACGGGGGTTCGCGGCCAGCTCGCGCTCCGACGGGGAAACCGGCCTGGCGACCCGTTCGAACGTCGGTTCGTTCGGATCGGCAAGCACGGGTCGGTGGCGCGAGCCGGCCGGAGTTCCTCCGCTACGCTCGCGGAAGAAGCGTTTGACGATTCGGTCCTCGAGACTGTGAAAGGTGACGACCGCAAGCCGGCCGCCGGGGGACAACGACCGTTCGGCCGCCACCAGGCCGTCTTCGAGCTCCTGGAGCTCGGAATTCAAATGGATCCGGATCGCCTGGAAGGTCCGGGTTGCCGGGTCGCTCTTCTGTCCCGGCCGGTATCCAGCCGCCCGGCGAACGATGGCTGCAAGCGCGGCGGTCCGTTCCACCGGCCGTGCGGCGACAATCGCACGGGCGATGGTCCGCGCGCGGGGTTCCTCGCCATATTCACGGAGTATGCGGGCAATCTCCGCTTCATCGGCTTGATTGAGGAACTCCGCCGCGGTCGGCCCGCTTTGGCTCATTCGCATGTCCAGAGGCCCGTCGGCCTGGAAGGAGAAGCCCCGCTCGGGTCGGTCGAGCTGCATCGAGCTCACCCCGATATCGAGGGCAATGGCGTCGACGAGGCCGATGCCGCGCTCGGCGAGCACCCGGTCCATCTGGCTGAAACGCTCTTCGATCAGGTCGAGGCGCCCTGAATCGATGTGGTCGGGGACGAGTGATCGCCCTTCCGCGATCGCATTCGGATCGCGGTCGAAACCGATCACCCGTCCCACCCCCACCGCTAACATTGCGCGGGTGTAGCCACCCGCTCCGAACGTGCCGTCGACGACCGTGTCGCCTTCATTGAGCGCCAGCGCTTCGATTACCTCGTCGACCAGGACCGGCATATGGCGGTCGCGGGCGGTCACAGCTTCACCCCCCGCTCCTCGAGACGGAAGCGCGCGATATCCTTCATGTCCTCGGGGACCGTCGCCTCGGCGAGGAAGAGCTTCGGGTTCCAGACCTGGAATGTCTCGCCAGCTCCCAGGAAGAGCGCGAGATCGTCGATCTGGCCCTTGCGGCGCATCATCGGCGGAAGGACGATCCGCCCGGAGCTGTCGTAGGGAACCTCTTCGGTGGCGGCGAACGCCATCAAGTTGCGCTGCTGATATTCGAGCGCCGAGTCAGCATCGCCTTCCTGCTTTTCGAACAGGCGTTCGAGCTTGGCGTGCTTGAGCGCGGCGTAAGCGGGATCGTAGCCGCTCAAGGCCGGGAAGGCTTCGTGCTTGGCGAGAGTAATCGTCCGCGCGTCGCCGCGCCGCTCGATCACCGAGCGCAGGAATGCGGGGACGGAGACGCGACCCTTCGCGTCAACCGAGTTGAGAGCGCTGCCCTGAAACAGATGCTCTAACGCCACGACGTCTCCCCGTTCGTAGCGCGCAGCTTGCCCGTCCGCGGGCGCACGGCATTGCCGCCGGTTCCGCGCCGGAATTCAGAAGTGAGCTTCTAGCCCCACGCTACAGCCGATGTTGGTAACTCACTCTGGCGTGGGATACAATGGATTTTCATGCCATTTCGCGGGATTTAGTGCCTAAGCCCGGATTTTCGCGGCTTTTTCGGGTCAGTTTTGGCACCTGTTCTCCGGTTGTTCTTCATATCCGGGCCTGTGGATAAGTCTGTCAATAAGCGAATCGGGCGCGAATCAGTGATCGAGCCGGTCAAGCTCGCCGAGGAGGAGGGCGAGATTCTGGTCGTTCGAGGGTCCGGTGCGCGGCACGTCGAGAAAATCGGCATCGGCAATAATCGTGGCGAAGCCTTTTCCAACTCGGCAGCGGGCGAGAAGCCGTGACGGGTCCACCGCGCAATCCGCCGAAGTGGCGGCAAGTTCGCCGGGCGCGACGGTTTCGATTTTCCGGCGGTCCACAGCGATGCTTTGCGGGCCAAGCTCCTCCGGCGCGGAGAGCTCCAGCCCCCAGTGATCGAGTAGCCCGGTGTCCGCGAACGCCACGGGCGGCCGAAGCAAGTCGCCAAGCGGCCTCTTGCTCGGCCACTGCAAGACTGGATCGGCGAGAAGCAGCACACGGCCGCCGCCGCGCACCCAGGCGTCGAGCTCGACGAGACTTTCCGCCGGCTGAGCCTGCGGCTGGGCCATCAGCAACAGGCGGTGCGAAGCCAGCGAGCTTCGGTCGGCAATGCTGATCGGGACGACCCGGTAGCGATCCTGAAGTGCGGCAAGCACGGGCGAGCGTTCGGAGTCGAGCGTGAATTCGTCGGGGAAGACGATCGGCAACGTCGTTAGCAGCAGCAGCTCGGGACGCTCGGCTAACGGGCGCGGCTCGAATTTCACGGGACGTCCGGCGGCGGAAAAGAATGTCATGGCTGCGATGGCCAGGATCGCGGCGGCGAGGATGGCAGCAAGCGCTCGCCGCTGCAGCCTCGTCATCCCTTACCTGTTCTCGCCGCTCTGGTTCTCGTCGGCTTCCGATGCGCCCGAGCCTGGCGCTACTCCCAGCTCGGCGAGCGGTTCCTTGGGCGCATCGCTTTCGGAATTGGCAGTCACGGCCGCATTGTCGTCGCGGCCCGAGCGGCTGACGATACTTCCGAGCAGGACCAGCAGGAAAGCGAACGCAAGGCCCGTCAGGCCGATGCGGACCCGCTGCGCAGTCGTTCCGGCTCGTTGGGGCACGTCGACAAAGCTATGGCCCGCTTCGATACAATGCAAGAAGCGCCCTTGACGAACAGCCGTCCCGAGACGATTTGCCCGATATGACTCGCACTCCGCTTTTGCTCGCCATTGCTGCAACCGCTGCGCTCGCCGGTTGCGGCAACAAGGAAGACCACACGATCGTCGCCGGTCCGGACAGCGACGTCGCCAACCAGTCGCCCGCGGCGAACGCGCCGGTGACGCTTCCGCCGTCAATCGCGGCAAGCAAGATCTATCGCTGCAAGGACAATAGCGTCGTCTACATCGACTGGCTGTCGGATAATGTTTCGGCGAACTTCCGTGGCAAGCAGACTGACGTCCCGGTTACCCTGACCGCGCCGGCGGTGGGCAAGCCGATGGTGGCCGAGGGCTATTCGCTGACCGGCTCGCCGACCGGCGGCACGATCACGCTCGAGCGCCCGGGCAAGGGAAGCCAGAGCTGCAAGGCCTGACCTGCTGGATCATAAGTTGCCAAAACCCCGCGGCGGCAACGTCGCGGGGTTTTCTTTGTGCTCGCTAAGACTCCCGCTAAGGGGCCGCGGATGGACGTGCTCGAAGCTCCCGCAATCACTCCCGAAACCGTCGCCGAGCATGGGCTCAGCGAGGAAGAATATGCGCGAATCCTCGAGAGTCTCGGGCGCGAGCCGAACCTCGTCGAGCTCGGCATCTTCTCGGTCATGTGGTCGGAGCATTGCAGCTACAAAAGCTCGCGCGTTCACCTGAAGAAGCTTCCGACCGAGGCGCCATGGGTGATCCAGGGCCCGGGCGAGAATGCCGGCGTCATCGACATCGGCGATGGCGACGCCGCCATCTTCAAGATGGAGAGCCATAACCACCCGTCCTACATCGAGCCCTACCAGGGCGCGGCGACAGGCGTCGGCGGCATCCTGCGCGACGTCTTCACCATGGGCGCTCGCCCGGTCGCCAACCTGAACGCCCTTCGCTTCGGCTCGCCCGATCATCCCAAGATGCGGCACCTGATCGCCGGCGTGGTCCACGGCATCGGCGGCTACGGCAATTGCGTCGGCGTCCCGACCGTCGGCGGCGAGGTCAATTTCGACCCCGCCTACGACGGCAACATCCTGGTCAATGCGATGACCGTCGGCGTCGCGAGGACGGACAAGATTTTCTACTCGGCGGCGTCGGGCATCGGGAACCCGATCGTCTATGTCGGGTCGAAGACCGGGCGCGACGGAATCCACGGCGCGACCATGGCCAGCGCCGACTTCTCCGAGGACAGCGAGGAGAAGCGCCCGACCGTGCAGGTGGGCGACCCGTTCACCGAGAAATTGCTGATCGAAGCCTGCCTTGAATTGATGGCGACCGACGCGATCGTCGCCATCCAGGACATGGGCGCCGCGGGCCTCACGTCTTCCTCGGTCGAAATGGCGAGCAAGGGCGGCGCGGGCATCCGGCTCGACATGAACAAGGTGCCGTGCCGCGAAGAAGGCATGACGCCCTACGAGATGATGCTCTCGGAGAGCCAGGAGCGAATGCTGATGGTGCTGAAGCCCGGCCGCGAAGCCGAGGCCGAAGCCATCTTCCGCAAATGGGAGCTCGACTTCGCGGTCATCGGCGAGGTCACCGACACCGGGCACATGGTGCTGGAGTTGAACGGCGAGGTCGTGTGCGACATCCCGCTCGGCCCGCTGGCCGACGAAGCGCCGCAGTACGAGCGGCCCTATGCGATTCCGAAGGCGCCGGAGCCGCTGACCGATATTCCGGAAAGCACCGACATCGCGGCGGACCTTTTGAAGCTGATGGGTTCGCCCGCACTCGCGTCGCGGCGTTGGGTGTGGGAGCAGTACGACCAGACCGTCGGCGCTGACACGGTCCAGCGGCCCGGAGGAGACGCAGCCGTCGTGCGCGTGCACGGGTCGAAGAAGGCGCTGGCGATCACGACCGACTGCACACCTCGCTATTGCCATGCCGACCCGGTCGAGGGTGGAAAGCAGGCTGTCGCGGAAGCCTATCGCAACCTCTGCGCGGTCGGGGCGAAGCCGCTCGCGATCACCAACTGCCTCAACTTCGGCAACCCGCAGCGGCCCGAGATCATGGGCCAGTTCGTCGGCTGCGTCGAAGGCATGGCCGAGGCCTGCCGCGCTCTCGACTTCCCGGTCGTGAGCGGGAACGTGAGCCTCTACAACGAAAGCAAGGCGACGGGTGGTGGAAGCGCGATCCTTCCGACGCCGGCGATCGGCGGCGTCGGACTGCTGGAGGATTGGGCGAAAAGCGCGACCATCGGGTTCAAGAATGAGGGCGAGCACATCATCCTTATCGGCCACACGAAGGGCCACGCCGGCCAGTCGCTCTGGCTCGAGATCTGCCACGGCCGCCGCGACGGGCCGCCGCCGCCCGTCGATCTCGCTGCCGAAAGCCGCGCGGGGAAATGCATCCGCAATCTAATCGCCGAAGGTTTGGTCACAGCGGTCCACGATTGCTCGGACGGCGGCGCGGCCGTCGCGGTCGCGGAGATGGCTCTTGCCGGGAACATTGGGCTCGAGATGACGGTGGTGCAGGAAATCCCGAATGCCGGAGCGATCCTCTTCGGCGAGGACCAGGCCCGTTACGTCGTGACAACGAGCGATCCCGACGCAGTTCGAGCCGCCGCCAGCGCTGTCCAGCTCTTCAGTGTCCCGATCGGGACGACCGGCGGCGACGCACTGACATTCGACCTGATCCGACGCGGCGGACGCCAATCGGTCAGCCTCACTGACCTGCGCGCCGCGCACGAAGGTTTCTTCCCGCGCCTGATGGGCGAGGACGCCGCACTGGCGTAGAAGAAGCGGATGACCGCCGGCTATTCCGGAACGCCGCTCGCGCAGAAGCTGTCGCTGAAGAACGGCATGCGGGTATGGTGGGACGAAATGCCGGACAGCGTCCGCGCGGAGATCGATGGGTGCGCGGTGTCGATCAAGCACCGGTCCACTCCCATCGGGCCGCTCGACCAAGCGCACATTTTCGTCACGCGCCGCGACATGCTCGATTGCAAGCTTCGGCTGCTGCTACCGATGCTCGACCCGGCGGGAATGATCTGGGTTAGCTGGCCGAAGAAGGCGTCGAAGGTCGAGACCGACATCACGGAAGACACGATCCGCGCCGTCGCTCTTCCGATGGGCCTGGTCGATGTGAAGGTCTGCGCGGTCGACGACACGTGGTCCGGGCTGAAGCTCGTCATCCGCAAGGAAAACCGTTAGCCTCCGCTGAAACGGGGGTCATCATGCTGAAGCCGATTGCGCTCGCGACGCTGATCAGCGGAACGCTCGACATCCTGTTCGCGATGATCCTGACGCTCATCTATGGTCGCGAGATCGGCAACATGCTGCGCTATGTCGCGTCCGGCCCCTTTCCCTCAGCGACCGAAATGGGCGCGGGCGGCGCGATCCTTGGACTCCTGGTCCATTTCACGCTGATGGCGATCATGGCGACGGTCTTCATGGCGTTCGTCCGGCATCGGGCGGTGCTTCTCGAAACACCATACAGGACGGCGCTAGCTTTCGGCGTCATCACCTATCTCGCGATGAACTGGCTGGTTGTGCCTCTGCGTTTCGGAACGCCGTTGCCGCCGAAGGCGATCTCGATCGCCACCCAGCTGTTCGCCCACATCGTCTTCGTCGCCCTGGTCTTCGTCAGCGTGGCGCGGCATTCGAAAACAGTTGCGAATGGTTCGCATTATCGATTATAACGATCGCCATGATCGTCTGCGTCTGCAATGCCATCACCGAGAGCGAGCTTCGCGATCTCGCCCGTGCCGGAGCACGCACGCCCGAGGAAGCCTACGAGAAGCTCGGTTGTGAGCCGCAGTGCGGAAGCTGTCTGAACTATGCCCAGGAACTGATGGACGGCGAGCAGCGCGGCAAGCGCCCTCCTCTTCGCATCGTCGCCTGACTTGACCTCCCCTCCCGCCGCGGCGCATTGGCAAGCCGCGACGCGAGGAGCTCCCGATGAAAGGCAACCCCAAGGTCATCGAACTGCTCAATGAGGCGATCAAGGCCGAACTGACCGCGATCAACCAATATTGGCTGCACTACCGGGTGCTCGATAATTGGGGAATCAAGAAGCTCGCCGAGTTCGAGCGCAAGGAATCCATCGACGAGATGAAGCACGCCGACCGCTTCTCGGAGCGCGTGCTGTTCCTCGACGGCCTTCCCAATTTCCAGGCGCTCGGCCGGTTGCGCATCGGCGAGACGGTCGAGGAAATCCTGAAAGCGGACCTCGAAGCGGAATATGAAGCCGTAGAGATGTACCGCAATGGAGTGGCGCAGTGCGAGAAGCTAGGCGATTTCGTCAGCCGCGACCTGTTCGCCGACGTGCTTCGCGACGAAGAAGGCCATGTCGATTTTCTCGAGACGCAGTTCGAGCTCATCAAGCAGATGGGCCTTCATAACTATATACAACTTCAGTCCGAGCCGGGCGACGACTAGGCTCCCTTCCGGCTGACGGGGGGCGATATGGCGACGACTTCACCGGATCGGATCCTCACTCTCGACGTGATCCGCGGCGTCGCCGTCATGGGCATCTTTTCGGTCAACGTCATCGCCTTCGCGATGATCGAAGCGGCCTATTTCAACCCTGGCGCCTATGGCGGCCACAGCGGCGCTGACCTCGCGCTCTGGGCGGCGAACATGGTGCTCGTCGACGGCAAGATGCGCACCTTGTTCTCAATGCTGTTCGGGGCGTCGATGCTACTCGTCATCGAGCGCGCCGAGGCTTCCGGCCGATCAGGCTGGTGGACCCACTGCCGCCGGATGATCGTCCTCTTCGGCTTCGGCCTCTTCCATTATTATTTCATCTGGTTCGGCGACATCCTGACGCTCTACGCGATCAGCGGGCTCATCGCCTTCCTATTCCGCCGGATGTCCCCCGAGAAGCTGGTTGGGCTGGGCATCACGCTGCTGCTCGCCAACATGGTTCTGCTCGCGGGCTTTCTTTACAGCCAGTACCAGGCGGACATCGCCGCCCACGCACCCGGCGCGACACTCAAGGCGATCCAGGAATGGAATGACGGGCTCGGCAAGATGTACCCATCAGCCGCGGCGATCGCCAAGGACAAGGCATTGCATCTCGGCGGCTACGCCCAGTTCGTCGGCCACAAACTTTCGAATTGGGACGATATCGTCGGCAACACGCTGCCGTTCATCCCCGATACCGTCGGGCTGATGCTGCTCGGGATGGCCGGCTTCAAGTCGGGCTTCCTGACGGGCCACTGGTCCGACTCCCGCTATCGCAGGATCGCGGTTCCGGCGATTGCTGCCGGAGCGCTCGCCGGAGCGGCAGTCGTCGCCTACGACATCGGTTCCAACTTCTATATCGTCGGAATGATGACCGCTTTCATCGTCGCCGAGACCCCGTTCATTACCCTGATGGCGTTCGGCTATGCGGCTCTGATCATCCTGCTGTCGCGCCGCGCCGGGTCCCTGACCCAGCGCATCGCGGCCGCGGGCCGCTGCGCCTTCACCAACTATCTCGGCACGAGCATCCTCGCGACCTTCGTCTTCTACGGCTGGGGCCTCGGCTATTACGGCTCGTTCTCGCGCTGGCAGGCCTGGCTCCTCGCGCCCGTCATCTGGTCGGTGATGCTCTTATGGTCGAAGCCCTGGCTCGAGCGGTTCAACTACGGCCCGTTCGAATGGGCGTGGCGGAGCCTTGCGAGAGGGAAGCTGCAGCCAATGCGAAAGCGGAGTGAGGCTGCCGCAGTCGCGGCGGCTTAAATCCGCCCGAAGTCCTGGTTGCCGGCCTTGCGGCCAAAGCCCGTCGGGGCCGTCCGCGTGCGCGACATCAGCGGGTTGGTCGCCCTGTCGAAAAGCTCCACCGTTTGCTCGAACACCTTCCGAAGCTCGACGACGTCCTTCACCAGCTCGTCCGGAAATCGATGCGTCTCGACACAGAAGCGCGCCGTCGATTCGATTAGCTCCGCGATCTTGGCCAGCGGCTCGGCGCCAAGCTGGCGTGCTTCGCCTTTGAGCGTGTGCGCAGGAATGACGAGCGCGGGCGTGTTCTGCTCGCGCATCGCCTGCTCGATCTCGGCGACGGACTTCGTCCCGTCCTCGCGGAAATAGCTGAGGATTCGGATGAAGCCGGGCCCGAGCTCAGACCGGCTGCGCTCGAAATGGACCCAGTCGACGATGTCCTGACCGTCGGTCATCTAATCTCCTCGCGCCCGGGCCCTCTGCAGGGACCCGCTCGCCCACAGCTAGCCAGCAAACGGTAAATTTAGCCTTATCGGCCGCGATCGAACGGATTGCTCGGTGAGCGCATCGTCAGCCGCAGCGGCACCGGCCCAAGCCCGAGGTCGCGGCGCATCGAGTTCAGGAGATAGCGGCGGTAGCTTTCGGGAAGCTGGTCGACGCGAGTTCCGAACAGGACGAAGCTCGGCGGGCGCGTCTTCACCTGGGTGATGTAGCGCAGCTTGATCCGCTTCCCGCCCGGCGCCGGCGGCGGATTCGTCTCGACCGCAGCCTCGAACCAGCGATTGAGCTCGCCCGTCCCGATGCGCCTCGACCATTGGTCGCGAAGCTCGAACGCGGCGCCGAGGAGCTGGTCGATGCCCTTTCCGGTCTTCGCCGAAACGGTCAGCACCGGGATAGTCTTCACCTGCGCCAACCCCTCCTCAAGCGCCGCTTTGACCCCGTTGAAAAGCGACGACGCATTCTCCGCCACGTCCCACTTGTTGATCGCGATGATCAGGGCTCGCCCTTCCTCGATCACATATTCGGCGATGCGCAGGTCCTGCGCTTCGAGGCCGCGGGTTGCGTCGAGAAGAAGGATCGCGACTTCGGCATGCTCCATCGCCCGCCGCGCATCGGCGCTGGAAAGCTTCTCCAGCTTGTCGGTGATCTTCGCGCGTTTCCTGAGGCCCGCCGTGTCGACGAGGCGGACGGGCCGGCCCTGCCATTCCCAGTCGAGCGTGATCGCGTCTCGCGTGATCCCGGCTTCCGGGCCCGTTATCAGCCGTTCCTCACCAACCATCCGGTTGACCAGCGTCGACTTGCCGGCATTCGGGCGGCCCATGATCGCCAGCTTAAGCGGCGCGGCTTCGTCACCCTCCTCCGACCCTTCCACTTCCTCCTGCTCGACGAGCGGACGAAGCGCCTCGAACAGGTCGACGACGCCCTCCCCATGTTCGGCGCTGACCGGGACCGGATCGCCAAGGCCGAGGCGATAGGCGTCCAGTACTCCGGCCTCGGCGACCTTTGCCTCGGCCTTGTTCGCAACGAGGACGACGGGCGTTGCGCCCACCCGAAGCCAGCGTGCAATTTCGGAATCGAGCGGAGTCACGCCCTCGCGAGCGTCGACCAGGAACAGGGCTACGTCGGCATCGCGAACTGCGGCCTCGGTCTGCGCGCGCATCCGGCCTGGCAGGGTCTGCGGATCCTCGTCCTCGTAGCCCGCCGTATCGATGAGCCGGAATTCGAGCCCCAGCAGCCGCGCTTCGCCCTCCCGCCGGTCGCGGGTCACGCCCGGCCGGTCGTCGACGAGCGCCAGCTTCCTGCCGACCAACCTGTTGAACAGGGTCGATTTGCCGACGTTGGGCCGGCCGACGATGGCGACGGTGGGTAAGGGCATGGGCACTCGCTGTACCTCTGCGAAGGGCGGGGTCCAGTCCTAAACCGGAAAGAGTCTGGGCTCCGACCTTCGCAGGAGCACTATCTGAAGGCGTGCAACCTGCCGTCGTCGTCGAGGATGTAGAGCGTGTTGTTGGCGACGACCGGCGGGAGGCTGACGCCAGCCTTGATCCCAGTTTGACTCTGGAAGCTTCCGGTCAGCGGATCCACATTTATGAGCGCGCCATTGGACCCGGCGACGATCAGGCGGCCGCCAGCCAGGATGGGGCCGACATAGCTGATCGGGCCGCTTTTGGATTTTTCGTGACGGAACGCGGGAAGTTGCGCGATCCAGCGAACCTTGCCGGTGGCCCTGGCGATCGCCATCAGCTTCGCATCGCTGGTGACGACGAAGATCCAGTCGCCTGAAACCCACGGCGTCGCGATGCCGGCAAGGTTGAGCTCCCACATCCGCTGCCCCGTGATCAGCTCCAATCCGACCATTCGGCCCCCCTGGCCGATCGCGATCACCTGGCCATTGTCGATCACCGGGTCGGCGTCGATGTCGGACAGCGAGGAAACACTGGTCCGGATGCTGGTCCGCGCAAGCGCGTCCTGCCAGACGATCCGCCCGTTCTCGTAGCGGTAGGCGTCGAGCTCGCCCGACGAGAATCCGGCGACGATCGTGCCCTGGGCGAAGGCCGGCGAGGCGACTCCGAAGACGCCCGCGATTTCGAGCGAGGCGGCCTGGTTCCAGTTTGGCGTCCCGTCTGCGGTCTTGAGCGAATAGATCTGATTGTCCTGGCTCATGACATAGAGAGCCTCGCCGGCAACGGTCGGGGAGCCGCGAAGCGGACCGCCAGGGCGAACCTGCCAGACGAGACCGCCGTTGGACGCGTCGATAGCGGCGACAAAGCCGAGCCCGTTGGTCGCGTAGATGCGGCCGTTCGAGAAAGCGAGGCCGCCGCCGAACAGCGCCGCCTCATTGCCGCGTTCCACCCCGAACTGCGTTTGCCAGAGCACCGCGCCATTCCGCGCGTCGAAAGCCCTGACCGTGGCCAGCGTGTCGATCGTATAGACCCGGCCGTCGGCGACGACCGGAGCCGAGGCAAGGCGCGCAGCAACGCTGGTTCCCTTCCCGATCGACACCTGCCAGGCCTCGCCGATGGCGGAGGGCAGCGCGACGTGGCCCATCGACTTCGCGGCGTTTCCGCCGGACTGCGACCAGGCGGGATTCACGACCGCTTCCGGAAGCGTCATCGGCAGCGCGGCCGTAGCCGGATCAATGGCGACATCGCCTTCGGTGGCGAGCACCGCGATGCGCTCCCCGACGACGGGCGTCTTCGGCTTGCCCTTCTTGAAGATCCCGCAACCGCTGGAGGCAAGCGCGGCCGCAATGAGGATGGCGAGTCTAAACGTCTTCCGGTTCATTCATTGCTTCCTGCTTGGCTTGCCTGCGGCGTCGGACCTGCATCGACGCCGAGCGTGCTCGCGATCTGGACAGCGCGGCTGCGCATCGTCTCGGGGACCTGCTTGTCGTGCGCGATTGCGGCGAACAGGCGCCCCGCTTTGTCCTTCTGCCCCTGTTTCAGATAGGCCATGGCGGTCAGCTCGCCGGCCGAACCGAACCAGGGCTCGCCGGGCTTCGCCAGCGGCTCGAGGCGAGACACCACCTCCTCCGGCTTGAGCTGGTCGAATTCCAGCGTGGTCGAGCGGACGAGCGCGAGATTGCGATAGGGATCGGGCAAATCCTCGTCCCCCGCGATCGCGCGATACTTGGCGAGCGCGGCGTCCCGGTCGTTGGCGTCGAGCGCGGTGGCCGCCTCGGCCAGGAGCGCAAGCGCCCGAACGGTATCGTTGGACGCCTTCTCCAGCGGCTGGAGCCTCTTGTTCGCAGCTTCCGCGTTGCCGGCGCCGATCTGGTCATAGATGGATGCCAGCTCTTCGGACTGCGCGGAGGCCTTTTCCTGCTGCTTGTTCTGCCAGAACAGATAGCCGCCCGCCGCGACCAGGAACAGGACGACGAGGCCTATCAGCCACTTGCCGTAGCGTCGCGCGAAACCCTCGAGCTGGTCGCGGCGAAGGTTCTCGTCGACCTCGCGCAGGAATGCTTCATTAGGTGTGTCGGGAGTGAGCGCCAAAGAGTGCCTCGATCACAGGACGGACAGAATGCGAAGGCCGCTCCCCTCCCCCACGGAAGATGAACGGAAGCTGGCGGCGCTTCGTCTAGCGGCTGGCGTTGCAAACGCAAAGGCCTAGCTCGCCGTGACTTCCTTCACATTGTCGTCGCTGTTGCGGTCGACGTAGAAATTATAGGGGTCGACGCCGGCGAAGGCGGGCTTCGCCTTGCTCTTCACGATGATCCTCTGAAGGCCGCTGTGGATCGGCTCGCGGCCCATCACGATCACGTCCTTCGACGAGAAGGCTCCAAGGCCGGGGCGCGCGGTGAACAAGCCGATTTCGATCGGCTCGTCCAGCTTCGCCTTGGTCTCGTCGCCCTTGCCGTTGGCATAGAATTTGTCGGCCGAGACGGTCAGCGTCGTCTCCCAGCCATCGCCGACCTTCTTCGTCGTCGCGTCCGTCACCTTGAGATCGTAGAGCGTGATCTTTTCGAACAGGTCGGTGATCAGCTGCTGCTGCTCCGCGGTCGTCGCCTCCTTGCGGAACTCGGCGATGAGGTCGACCGATCGCTCATAGGGCGCACCCTTGAAACGGAACCTGTCGAGGAAGCGGGCGAGCGCGCGATTCACTGCGTCCTCGCCGAGCCGCTCCTGGAGCAGGTACATCGCGACCGCACCCTTTCGGTAGTGGATGTATGGCTGGTTCTCGACCCGCTCGAGGGGGAGCTCCTCGACAACCTCGCCCTTCCGGCTCGAGAGGTAATTGTCGAGTTCGTACTTCAGGAAGCGCCTGATCTTGTCCGGCCCGTAGAGGTGCTTCATCACCATCAGCGCCGAATATTGGGCGAGCGTCTCGCTGGTCAGCGTGCCGCCTTGCATGTCGGCGCCGATCACCTGGTGCGCCCAATATTGGTGCGCCATCTCATGGCTCACCACATAGGTCGTCCAGTCGATCTTCTCCGGGTCGTCGGTATTGGCGTTGAAGCCGATCGATTCCGAATAAGGCATCGTCCCGGCGAACGCCTGCGCGAAGCTGGCGTAGCGCGGGAATTCGATGATCCGCGCATAGTCGAACTGGTACGGGCCGAAGTTCGCCCGATAGTAATCGAGGGCGGTCCCCATCGACTTCAGCATCTTCGCGACGTTCCAGTCGTGCCCCTTGTGGTAATAGACCTGGAGGTTGATGCCATTGTGCTCGCGCGACGCGACCTCATAGTCCGACGACTGGATCGAGAAGAAGTTGAGGATCGGTGCCGTGCTCACGAAATGCGCCGTGCGGCGGCCGTCGTGAGTGACGTCTGAAACCCGCTTCCCGGGGGCGATCGGCACCTGCCCCGCGTCTGTCGTCAAGGTGATGTCCGAGGTCACCCAGTCCGACCCGATGTAGTTGCGGGCGGTCGCCTTCAGATCCTCCAGCTTCGCCGGGCGGAGCTCCGCCGGAAGGCCCTGGCGGCGGCGCTTGGTGCGGTCCGTCAGCAGGTTCTGCCGGTTCATCCCGATGATCGGTGCGAAGCTGAAATTGTTGACGAAAGTGCCGTTCTCGATGACGTCGGTCGCGGGCGTGTCCGCACGGAACCCGCGGTTCCACAGGCGCGACTGGAACGTCAGGGTCGTCGTCGCTCCGGGCGCGAGCGGAGTGTCGAACCGGTAGATCCGGTAGCCGAACTTCTTGTCCTCCGAGACCAGATGCGCTCCAGCGAGCTCCAGCTTCGTGAACTCGACGTCCTGGTCGAGCTTGCGGATATGGACGTCGCGGATCGGCGCGTCGGTCAGGTTCTTGAGGCCGTAAACCCCGTTCACCAGCAGCTTGCGCTCGGCGGGGTAAAGCTGGACGTCCAGCTTCACGCTGGTCAGGTCCGGCCGCGGAAGCGACTCATATTTGAGATATTTGCGCTCGTAGTCGGCCGAATATTTCTCCGCCTCGTCGGACGTCACGTAGCGGTTGAGAACCTTGATATTGTAATAAGTGAATGCACCGGTCGCGATCATCCCGAGCGCGGCGATCGAGGCGAGTGCCATCGGGACGGCCGAGAGTCGCCGCCGCATCCCGCGCACCCTCACCCCGACCGCGAGATCGGTTCCCCGCGGCCACAGCAGGTGAGCAGCGACGACGAGGATCAAGGCGAACAGCAGCCAATAAAGCTGCAGGATCGCCGCGCCCTTCCAGAAGCTGCCGGCCCCGTTGAAGTCGCTCAACGGCACGTTCGGCGAGTTGCCGTAGCTGTAGAGCGGGTTCGAATAGCCCATGTTCGTCAGGAAGATGCTTCCGACGAACCAGACGAAAACGATGCCCCAGCCGACGTATTTGTTCGGGCTGAGGACCTGAACGAAGACCGAGAGGACCGCGAGCAGGAGCCCGTCTATCGCGGCTGGCAGGATGAACAGGGCCAGATACTCGCCGATGCCGAGATCGCGCGCGCCGTTGATGAGCTGGTAGGCCAGCCCGGTGAACATCGCGGCGACGTTGATCAGGAGAAGAACAAGGAAGATCGCCAGGATCTTCGGGACTGTGATCACCCAGCTCTGGACCGGCGTCGAATCAAGGATCTCGTTGATCCCCCTGTCGCGTTCGCGCCACACGAGCTCGCCGCCGTAGAAGACGGCGATTATGAGCAGGAAGATGTAAAATCCGCCACGCACGGTCGAGAGGGTCGCCGCCACCGTCGGATGATCGCTCGTCCCGTAGACGGACTGACCGAGCCACAGCACTGCGCCAGTGTTGGCGACTGCGAGCAAGGTCAGGACGATCAGCCCGGGGCTGGTCAGCACCTGCCGGATCTCGATCCGAAGCCGCGACACGAACTGCACCCATCGCGACGGCGTGAGATCGCGGGCAACGACCGAGCCGCCGCCGAGGACGGCTGGAGCCTCGACCAGCTTTTCCTCGCGGGCCTGGCGTTTCGCGAGCCGCCGGAGCCTCCATTTTGACGGCGCACGCTCGGTCATGCTGAACCGCCACAAGGTGAGGCCGAGGAACAGCAGGCCGATCGCGACTGCGAGGATCCGGTTGAACAGCATCGTCCCACCGAGCTCGACCAGGCGTCCGTTCAGCTCCGCCTGCGTCCAGTAACGCGTGGCTTCGCGAAGCGCGCCGGTGCCGAGCGGTTCCCAATGTGCGAACGCATCGCGATATTCGATCTTCTGGCCGACGATGCTCGAGGTGATGAGATAGCCCATCACCAGGACCACCGCGCCGATGTAGGACGCCATCATCGAGCGAAGCGTCGTCGCCAGCGTGAACAGTACCGCGCTGGTGAGGAAGATGTTGGGAAGCGCGAAGAGAGCGAAGTTCCACGCGTAGAAACTCATCTTCTGCGGGCCGATCGTCTCCGGGTCGACCCAGGGCATCATCGATCCGAACCACATGCCCAGCGGCACCGCGACATAGCCGAGCCATGCGACGATCAGCCCACCGAGGAAGCGGCCCAGAACGATCTGGCTTTTGGTGACGGCCGTGGCGCGGACGATCGGCGCGAAGCCGCTCGTCTGGTCGCGCACGATGGCGTTCGCGACGAAGGCCGTGACGACGAAGAGATAGAAGATCGTGAAGATCGCCGTCGAGATGGCGATCGCGTACGGCGCGTTTTCATGCACTCCGCCCGGGGTGCCGATGCTCACATTCTCGCTGGCCGTAATCCCGAAGCCCATCAGGAAGAAAATGGCGACCGCTACCCAGAACACGGGGTTCCTGAGCTGATAGCGGATTTCGAAACGCGTGATTCCCAGCAGCATTGCCCCCGTCTCCCCGCTCAAGCCGCACGGCGAAGCGTGGAGAGGGTCGAGAAATAGACGTCCTCAAGGCCGCCTTCGACCGGCTCAAAGCCTTTTGGCTGCGTGTCGGAAAGGACGTGGACGATCGTCTTGCCCGCGAAGAGCCGGGTCGAGATCACCTCGTGGCTCGACTGGTATTCCTCGAGCTCGGCGTGATCGATCGTCTTCTTCCACACCTTGCCGCGGGTCGACGCGATCAGCTCCATCGGGCTGCCCTGCAGCTGGACGCGGCCGTTGGCGAGCACCGCCATGCGCGGGCACAGATCCGCGACGTCGTCGACTATGTGGGTCGACAGGATAACGACGACATTGTCGCCGATCGCGGCGAGAAGGTTGAGGAAACGGTTCCGCTCTTCGGGGTCGAGGCCGGCCGTCGGCTCATCGACGATGATCAGGTCCGGGTTGCCGATCAGCGCCTGGGCGATGCCGAAGCGCTGCCGCATTCCGCCGGAAAAGCCCGCGATATTCTTGTCGCGGACTGCCCACAGGTTGGTCTGGTTGAGAAGCGTTTCGACGACCGCCTTGCGATCCGAAGCGGAGGTGATTCCCTTCAAGACCGCCACCTGGTCGAGCATCGCGTAAGCGGTCACTCGCGGATAGACTCCGAAATCCTGCGGCAAATAGCCGAGCCGCTTGCGAAGCCTGTCGGGATCGGCAAGCACGTCGATGTCGCCGAAGAGGATGCTTCCGCCCGTCGGTGCCTGCAACGTCGCGACCGTGCGCATCAGCGTCGACTTGCCCGCCCCGTTCGGGCCCAGCAGGCCGTACATCCCCTGCGGGATCGACAGGCTGACATCGTCGAGCGCGACGGTGCCGTTGGCATAGGTATGCGACAGGTTCTGGATTTCGAGCATGTTTCCCCCCGGAGCGCTGAGCCCAACGCCTAACCCGCTGAACTTTCGATAACAACCGGACTTTCGACATTTCGACGAACGGCTGCCCGGTCATGCTGGTCGGGCCACTCGCCGCGCCGCCGCAAGCGCGGGCTGAAGAACAGGATTGGAAGCTTCACGAACAGCAGCTCCGAATGGATGAGTGTGTCGATCAACCGTTCCCACCAGCGTGGATCGCGCCTGCCGTTCTTTCTGAGCCACGCTTCGTACGGCGCCCAGTGGCTGGGCTCGTCCCGCTCGATGATCCGGAAGATCTTCATGAGCCCGGCGTCCTGCCGGACCATCGGATGGTTCAGCAGGACTTCGACCTGGCGATAACCGCGCCGCTCGGTCAGCGAGATCACTCGGCACAGCCTCTCGAACAGCCGGTCATTGGCGACCAGGCTGTGCTCGTCGAGACCGTCGATGCCGGTTCGGAACATGATTTCGACGAAGCGGTCGATATGCCCGCAAGTCCGGTCGACGAACAGGGGCATCTGTCCCCGCTTCTCGTACCAGCGGCGGAACATCAGATAATGCTTGTGCTCGTCGGCCCGGTGCCGCTCGATCGCCGAGATGAACTCCTCGTCGTCCGGGCACCGGCGGCGAACGCCTTCAAGCACCCGGTCGAGAGCCGTGTAGCCGCGGTGCTCGTTGTAAATGTAGATCGACCCGAGCAGGTCGAGGTAGCGGCGGCGGAACCATGTCGGCATTTCGCTCACCAGCTATCGCACGGACGCGCCCGACACGCGCCATATGGTGTTGCCGACGTCGTCGGCGACCAGAAGCGAGCCGTCATGGGCGATCTGCACGCCGACCGGCCGGCCGAACGCCGTTCCATCGCGCATGAAGCCCGTCAGGACGTCGATCGGCATCCCAGACGGCTGGCCGCCGGAGAACGGCACGAACACGACCTTGTAGCCGCTTGGCGGATTCCGGTTCCACGAGCCGTGCTCGCCGACGAACGCTCCGCGGTCGAACGCCGGGCCGAGCTTCTGTCCCGAGCTGAAGGCCAGTCCGAGCGCCGCGACGTGCGGACCGAGCGCGTAGTCGGGTGCTATTGCCCTGGCGACGAGGTCGGGCCGGGGCGGCTTCACCCGGACGTCGACGTGCTGGCCGTAATAACTGTAGGGCCAGCCGTAAAAACCGCCGTCGCTCACCGACGTGATATAGTCAGGGACGAGATCGCTCCCGAGCTCGTCGCGCTCGTTGACCGCCGCCCAGATTGCGCCGCTCCACGGGTTGAATGCGAGGCCGACAGGGTTTCTCAGCCCGCCCGCGAGAATCCTGGAAGCGCCTGTCGCGGGATCGATCTGCCATATCGCCGCTCGGCCCTGCTCGATCCCCATGCCGTTCTCGCCGACGTTGCTGTTCGAGCCGACACCCACATACAGACTCCGGCCGTCCGGCGAGGCGACAAGGGACTTCGTCCAATGGTGGTTGCGCCCGGCCGGAAGGTTTGCGACGAGCCGCGGCGGCGCCGTCACGGCCGTCTTTCCCGGTTCGAACGGTACGGCGACCAGCGAATCCGTGTTGGCGATGAAAAGCTCGTTGCCGACAAGCGCCATGCCGAACGGCGAGCGGAGGCCGCTCACAAGAGTCGACCGGAAATCCGCAACCCCGTCTGCGTCCGTATCGCGAAGCAAAGTAATCCTGTTCGCGCTCGGAACCGCGGACCCGGCCTTCTTCTGGAATTTCTTGAAAAAGAAACCTTTCAGGCCGGGGGGTCCGGGGTCCGTTCCGGGCCCGCTGGTCTCGGCGACGAGGAGGTCGCCGTTGGGTAAGGCGAGAAGCCAGCGCGGATGGTCCAGTCCGGTCGCAAAGGCATTCACGTTCAACCCCGGCGCTGCGACCGGGCCGGCGCCAGCGGGCCATCCCGTCCCCTTGGCGACCTTGACCGTAGGTATGAGCGCGTGGCTTGGCTGCGGCAGGGCGGGCGCCGGTCCGGTGCCCTGTGCCAGCGACAGCCGGGCCGTGTCGCCGCATCCGGCCAGTCCAAGGGCGAGCAGCAAGGCTGTCGCGTTCCACTTTGTCATGGAACCTCCACTCTCAGCCCTCGGCGGATGAAACGCTCGTCCGAATGAAAGTTCCGGACGGCGCGCCGTAAAACGGCCGTTACTTTGGACGGTAGGTCTGGTCCGACGACGGGAAGGCGCGCGAGCGGACCTCGCCCGCATAGGTCTCGGCGGCCTTGCCGATCCTGGAAGCGAGGTCGTCGTAGCGCTTCACGAAACGCGGGGTGCGCTCGAACAAGCCGATCATGTCCTCGGTGACGAGGACCTGGCCGTCGCACTCGGCCGACGCGCCGATCCCGATCACGGGAATGGCCACTTCCTTCGCGATCTTCGTAGCGAGTTCTTCCATCACGCCTTCGACAACCATGACGAACGCGCCGGCATCGGCGACGGCTCGCGCGTCGGAGAGGATCCTGTCGGCCTCCCCGCCCTCGCGACCGCGAACACCGTAGCCGCCGAGCACGTTCACCGCCTGCGGGGTAAGGCCGACATGGCCAATGACGGGGATTCCGCGATGAGCGAGGAAGTCGATGGTCGGAGCCATCGCTTCTCCGCCTTCCAGCTTTACCGCCGCTCCGCCCGTATCCTTCATGATTCGAGACGCGCTCGCGAAAGCTTGCGCCGGCGATTCCTCGTAGCTTCCGAAGGGCATGTCGACGCCCACCAATGCGTGCCAGCTTCCGCGAACGACCGCGGCGCCATGAGCGCACATCATGTCCAGCGTCACGGGGATCGTCGACGGCAGTCCGTAGATCACCTGCCCGAGGCTGTCGCCGACCAGCAGCATGTCGCAATGGGGGTCGAGAAGCTGAGCCATCCGCATCGTGTAGGCGGTCAGCATCACGATCGGCTGTTCGGTCCGACCGTCGATCTTGCGCCCCCTGATCGACGGGACGGTGGTTCGCTTGCCGGGCACCGGCGACGGAGTCGCGCGGCTGGTATCCGTATCGATCGTGACCTTCGACATGGCCGCGCTTTAGCGGCTCGGCCGCACCGCAGCCAGTCCCGCTCCTACCGCAGCCAGCCGCGCTGGTTCGAATGGCGGGCGAACCAGAAGATCGTCCAGGTGATCGCAAGGATCACGATCGCGACCGCAATATCGTTGGTCGTGATGTTGTCGCGAACCGCCGGCACGACGGCATAGGGCAGGAACGTAAGCGCGCAGGCGATCAGCGAAACGAGCAGAAGCGGCTGTGCAAGCTTTCTGCGGAGGACGAGCATGATCGCTCCGAGAAGCCCGACCCAGACAGCCACGGCATAAGCGGCGATCATCCACACCGGACGCGCCTCGAACACGACACGCTGGTCGAGCGGAAGCGAAGCCGGATCCGTGATCACGGACATGACCTGCCCAACGCAGGCGACGATCATGAACAGGAGTGAAGCGACCGCCGCAACCCAGTACCAGCCTGCCAGCGGCCGCGGCGAATAAGGCTCGTCCGTCATTGCTCCCCCTCGCTTGTCAGGCGCGAACCTAGCAATAAGCGAGGGCGAGATCAGCCCTCGATGATGACTTCAGTCCCGACCTTGGTCAGGCCGAACAATTTCTCGGCGAACGGCTTGGGAAGGCGAACGCAGCCGTGGCTGGCGGGATAACCGGGGTTGGGGCCTGCGTGGAAGGCGATGCCCTTCGCGTCGTACATCTGCATGTAGGGCATCGGCGCATTGTCGTACTTGCGCGAATAGCCGAGCTTCTTCTTCGTCAGGACCTTCCAGAAGCCGAGCGGCGTTTCGCGGCCCTTGGTCCCGGTCGACACGGTCGCGACGCCGACAAGCTTGTCGCCGCGATAGACGTAGAAGAGCTGCTGGAGCCGGTCGATCACGACCTTCGTGTCGCCCTCGGCCGGAATGTCGGTGAGCCATTTATACTCGCCGGGCTTCATGGTCAGCGGGCCGAACGCAGCGACGGCATCTTCGTGGGCCTGCCCGGCATTGCCTTGAGTCCACTGGTACGGAAGCTCGATCGGAGCCGGCGGGGGCGGAGCGACGGCGACTCGGCGCGGCGCCGTCGAACAGCTTGCCAGAAGCGCCGCTCCTGCGGCGGCGATGGTCCATTTGAAGAGCGGCTTCATGGATGCGGAAATCAGCCGAAGTCGAGGCATTCGTCAATCCGCCGGTAAACGTTAATTCAACAGTTAACGGCGAAAGATCAGTGAGTTGCTCACTCCCACTCGATCGTGCCCGGCGGCTTGGACGTATAATCGTAGACGACTCGGTTGATCCCGTTGACCTCGTTGACGATCCGAGTCGCGACGCGGCTGAGGAACGTGGGGTCGAACGGATAAACGTCCGCGGTCATTCCATCGACGCTGGTCACGGCGCGCAGCGCGCAGACGCTGTCGTAGGTGCGGTAATCGCCCATCACGCCCACCGTCTGAACCGGCAGAAGCACCGCGAAGGCCTGCCAGATCGCATCGTAGAGACCGGCGTTGCGGATTTCCTCGAGGTAGATGGCGTCGGCCTTGCGCAGGATGTCGCACTTTTCCTTCGTCACCTCGCCGGGAATTCGGATCGCGAGGCCGGGACCGGGGAACGGGTGCCGGTCGACGAATGCTTCAGGCAACCCGAGTTCGCGCCCCAGCTCGCGCACCTCGTCCTTGAACAGCTCGCGCAACGGCTCGACGAGCTTCATGTTCATGCGTTCGGGCAGCCCGCCGACATTGTGGTGGCTCTTGATCGTGACGCTCGGCCCGCCGGTGAAGCTCACGCTCTCGATCACGTCCGGATAGAGCGTGCCCTGCGCCAGGAAGTCGGCGCCGCCGATCTTGCGCGCTTCCTCCTCGAACACGTTGATGAACTCGGCGCCGATGAACTTGCGCTTCTTCTCCGGGTCTGTGACGCCCTTGAGCCCGCCGAGGAAGTCGGCGCTCGCGTCCACGTGGACGAGCGGGATGTTGTAGCTTCCACGGAACAGGCTCACGACCTGCTCCGCTTCGGCGGCTCGCATCAGACCGTGGTCGACGAACACGCAGGTCAGCTGCTCGCCGATCGCCTCGTGGATGAGCACCGCGGCCACCGCGCTGTCGACCCCGCCGGAAAGGCCGCAAATAACTTGGCCCTTACCCACCTGCTCGCGAATTTCGGCGATCTTGGCGTCGCGGAAGCCAGCCATCGTCCAGTCGCCGGCGCAGCCGCATATGTGCCGCGCGAAATTGGCGAGCAGCTTGCCGCCGTCGGGCGTGTGCACGACTTCCGGATGGAACATCAGGCTGTAGCGCTTCGTCCGCTCGTCAGTAGCTATCGCGTAAGGCGCGCCTTCGGATTTCGCTACGACCTCGAAGCCCGGCGCGAGCGTCTCGACGCGATCCCCGTGACTCATCCACACCTGGTGGGTTTCGCCGACATTCCACAGGCCGTCGAACAAGGCCGAAGGCGCGACCACCTCAATGAATGCGCGGCCGAACTCACGCTGGTCGGACGCGACGACTTCGCCGCCGAGTTGCTGGTGGAGAGCCTGTTGGCCGTAGCAGATGGCGAGCAACGGCAGCCCGCTGTCGAAGATCGACTGCGGCGCGCGCGGGCTCTCCGCGTGAATCACCGAAGCCGGCCCGCCGGACAGGATCACGCCGCGCGGATCGAGCCGCCCGAACGCTTCCTCAGCGCTGTTGAACGGGGCGATTTCGCAATAGACGCCCGCCTCGCGCACGCGCCGTGCGATCAGCTGCGTGACTTGGCTTCCGAAGTCGATGATCAGGATTGAATCGGTGGGTTGGACCGTCATGGCGGGCCAGTAGAGACCATCCGCGTGGGAGTAAAGTTAAGCGATGGCTTAACTGACTTGACCTGTGTAGTGCGTCGCGATACTTAAGTTTATGCTTAACGATTCGCATGCGCTCGATCGCGCTTTTTCCGCCCTTGCCGATCCGGTCCGTCGCGGGATGCTGGCTCGTCTCTCGCGTGGGCCAGCGTCCGTGAGCGAGCTAGCCGAACCGCTGACGATGAGCCTGCCCGCCGTGCTTCAGCACCTCAAGGCGCTGGAGGCGAGCGGGCTCGTCCGTTCGCAAAAACGCGGGCGCGTTCGAACGGTCAGCATGGAGCCTCGCATCTTGTCGGAGGCAGAAACCTGGCTCGCTGAACGCCGCCGGGAGCTTGAAGCTCAGATCGACCGCCTCGAAGACTATCTCGCGATCATGAAAGCCGATGGAGAATGACGATGGCCGACAGCCTCGACCTGGTTCTGGAACGCACCCTCGACGCGCCGATCGACCTTGTCTGGAAAGCGCAGACGGATCCCAATCACCTGAAGCATTGGTTCGCGCCCAGGCCTTATGAGATCAGCGAGTGCGAGCTCGACCCAAGGCCCGGCGGCATTTTCCGGATCCGGATGGTCGGCCCGGACGGCTTCGACACGGGGCACGGCGGCGCCGGCTGCGTTCTCGACGTGGTCGAGCGCGAGCGCTTTGCGTGGACCAGCGCGCTTGGTCCAGGGTACCGCCCGGCGGAGACGGGCGAGGGCTGCGAGTCCTTCCCAATGACCGCGATCATCACGCTCGCGGATGCCGGAGGCGGCAAGACGCTCTACCGGGCGGTCGCCCTCCACAAGAATCACGCGGACCGCGACACCCACGAAAAAATGGGCTTCCAGGACGGCTGGGGCACCTGCGCGGCACAGCTGGAGGAGTACGCCCGAACGCTCGGTTGACGCGTTGGGGATGAGTGAGCGACCTTCCGCCAATCTTCACGATCGGCCATTCGACGCGTTCGATTCCCGAGTTCGTGGACGTGCTGCGAAGCGGGCCTGCCGAGTTCGTGGTCGATGTCCGAACCGTCCCCAAGTCGCGCCGCAATCCGCAGTACAACGAGGATGTGCTGGGCGCGGAGCTTGCGCCATTCCAGGTCGGCTACACGCGCATCTCCGGCCTGGGCGGGCTTCGCGGCAAGTCGCACGACGTGCCAGCGCAAGTGAACGGCTATTGGGAGAACCAGAGCTTTCACAACTACGCCGATTACGCGCTGTCGGACGAATTTGCTGTCTCGCTGGACCAGCTCCTCGATCTGGCGGCCGAGCGCCCGTGCGCCGTCATGTGCGCGGAGGCGGTGTGGTGGCGCTGCCACCGTCGGATCATTGCCGACTATCTGATCGCGCGCAGTCGGACCGTTCTCCACCTGATGGCCGGCGGCCGGGCCGAGCCTGCCCGGATGACCCCGGGCGCCAGGGTGGAGGACGGAAGCGTGGTTTATCCCTCTTGACTGCGCGCACGGATTGGGGAGCAATCAGCCAATTGCGCACCAGTCCAGTTCGGGGGAAGGCTGATGAAATCACGCACAATCGCGCTCATGTCCGCACTGCTTCTCAACAGCGCCTGTCAGCAAGCCGACGAAACCGCCAATGTCGCTGCTGATCCCGCTTCCGCGGCAGAACAGTCGAACGCTTCGCCGGTCGAACGCGGGAAATATCTCACCACCACGATGGGCTGCGTCGACTGCCACAATGTCGGCAGCTTCAGTCCCAAGCCCGACGAAGGGCATCTCCAAGGCGGCACCATCGGCTTCGACATGCCGGGAATGGGCGTCTTTTATCCGCCCAACCTCACACCCGACCCGGAAGCCGGAATCGGCAAGTGGAGCGAGCAGGACATCGCGACCGCGCTTCGGACCGGCAAAAGGCCGGACGGCCGCGTGCTCGCTCCGATCATGCCCTGGCGCAACTATTCGATCCTGACCGACGACGACACCAAGGCAATCGTCGCCTATCTCAAGTCGCTGCCGCCCTCGCCGCACAAGGTGCCGCCGCCGTCGGCCAAGGAAAGCGCTCCGCAGCCTTATTTGACGGTTGCTCCACCCGCAAAGCCCGCTGGATAGGAAAAGAAAACGCCGGAGCCCTTTTCGGGCCCCGGCGTCCTTTGTGTCCAAGTGATCGCGCGTTAGTAGCGGCGGTCGATGTCCACATCGCGGACGTAGCCGCGATAATCGATGTCGCAGCGGAAGCTCAGGTCCGCGGGCTGTGCATTGCCATAGCCGCCATAAGCGCCGTAGCTGCCGTACCCATAGCCGTTGTAGCCGTTGTACACATCGCCCGGGTAATAGGGTCCGACCATGCCGCTCGTCGCGGTGCCTCGCACGCGAAGCGTCGAACGGGAACGCTGCTCTACTCGCGTGATCCCAAGCACATGCGCGTTTCCGTAGCTGCGGTTGTATCCATTGCGACCAGTGTACTGAAGCCGCTGCTGGACCGCAGCCATACACTGGTTGACAGCGGCCTGCTGGTTCACGCCATAGCCGTAGCCATATTGGTTATAGCCGTACTGGCTGTTGCCGTACGGGTTGACCACCGAGTTGATGATCTGCCCCACGACATTGCCGGGATAGCTGTAGCCGGGATAATATTGCGCCGCGGCCGGGGCCGATGCGCCAACGAGCGCGAGGACACCCACCGCGCCAATCGCCAAAGTCTTCACAGCCTTCATGGCCACTCTCCTCAAGCCCCGTTCGCAAGACGATGGAACGGACGATGCCCAAGGTTTACGGGCGCGTCAGTGGCCGCGCGCTGAATGCGCGTGTCGGCGATTGTTCATCTTTATTACGAGCAGCGTAGCCGACTCTTCAGGCTGCGAAGCGGCTTCAGGCCTCTTCGAATTCCGCGGTCATTACCGGGCCGCTGTCCTGGCCCTTGGCGGCGACGTCGCGGTCGACGAACTCGATCACCGCCACCGGCGCTGCGTCGGACGCACGGATGCCCGCCTTGATGACTCGTGTGTAGCCGCCGTTGCGATCGGCGTAGCGCGGGCCGATCACCTCGAACAGCTTGCGCACCTGCGCGTCGTCCATGATCCTCGAGTGGGCGATCCGGCGGTTCGAAAGCCCGCCCTTCTTGGCCAGCGTCACCAGCTTCTCGACATAGGGGCGAAGCTCCTTCGCCTTGGCCGTGGTGGTGGTGATCTGCTCGTGCTTGATCAGCGCGGCGGCCATGTTGCGGAACAGGGCCGCCCGGTGGCTCGATGTGCGCTGAAGCTTCCGTCCGCCAACGCGATGACGCATGTCCATTCTCCGTTCGTCAGGGGGCCGTGCGAGGTACCCCAGGCCAGGCGGTTTTACGCGGGACCGCCCCTTCAACCCGTCGGCTGGTTAGCCGAGCATTTCCTGCTCGAGCTTCTTCGCCATCTCTTCGATGTTCTCCGGCGGCCAGCCCGGGATGTCCATCCCGAGCCGAAGGCCCATCGACGCCAGCACTTCTTTGATCTCGTTCAGGCTCTTGCGGCCGAAGTTCGGGGTGCGGAGCATCTCGGCCTCGGTCTTCTGAACGAGGTCGCCGATGTAGATGATGTTGTCGTTCTTCAGGCAGTTGGCGCTGCGCACCGACAGCTCCAGCTCGTCGACCTTCTTGAGGAGGTAGCGGTTGAGCTGATTGGTGTCGGCCGGGGTTTCCGCCGCCATCGCCGGGGCGCCGATCATCGCCGGAGCCGAAGCGGAACGCATCGACGCCTCGTCGAAGTGGACGAACAGCTGCAGCTGATCCTGAAGGATCCGCGCGGCATAAGCGATCGCGTCCTCGGGAGCGATGGTGCCGTCGGTCTCGATGGTCAGCGTGAGCTTGTCGTAGTCGAGCTCTTGACCCACGCGGGTGTTCTCGACCTTGTAGGCGACCTGGCGGACCGGGCTATAGAGCGCGTCGACGGGGATGAGTCCAATGGGCGCGTCGACCGGGCGGTTGGCGGCTGCCGGCTGATAGCCTTTGCCGACGTCGGCGGTCAGCTCCATGTTGAGAGTCGCGCCCTCGTCGAGATGGCAGATGACGAGCTCGGGGTTGGTGACCTCGATGTCGCCGCTGGTGGCGATCATCCCCGCGGTCACTTCCGCAGGGCCGGTCGCCGAAAGCTGGAGCCGCTTGGGGCCCTCGCCTTCCATCTTCAAAGCGATCTGCTTCACGTTGAGGACGATATCGGTCACGTCCTCGCGCACTCCGGGGAGCGAGCTGAACTCGTGCAGTGCGCCCTCGATCTTGATCGAGGTCACGGCTGCGCCCTGGAGCGAGGAGAGGAGCACCCGCCGAAGCGAGTTGCCGAGAGTCATTCCGAAGCCGCGCTCCAGCGGTTCCGCGACGAAGACCGCTCGGCGGCGGCTATCGCCCCCGGCTTGCTTCTTCTCGAGCGCGTTCGGCTTCTTCAGTTCCTGCCAGTTCTTCGCGTTGACGGCCATCTGTTGTCCCTAACCCTGGGCGGGGCGTCCCCCGCCTTTGAAAACCTGTCCATCCACGAGGCGTTCCGAACCCCGTGGCGAAGCGTCGCTTAAACGCCCTGAATCACACCCGGCGCCGCTTGCTCGGCCGAACCCCGTTGTGCGGGATCGGAGTGACGTCGCGGATCGACGTGATCGTGAATCCCACGGCCTGGAGCGCCCGAAGCGCGCTCTCGCGGCCGGACCCGGGGCCCTTCACCTCGACCTCGAGCGTCCGAACGCCATGGTCGGCGGCCTTCCGGCCCGCATCTTCCGCAGCGACCTGCGCCGCATAGGGAGTCGACTTGCGGCTGCCCTTGAAGCCCATCATCCCGGCCGAGCTCCACGCGATGGCGTTGCCCTGCGCGTCGGTGATGGTGATCATCGTATTGTTGAAGCTGGCGTTCACGTGAGCGACGCCGGCCGTGATGTTCTTGCGTTCCCGCCGACGGAGGCGCTGGGGTTCGCGTGCCATATTCTAATCCCTAAATCCGTTCGCGCCGAGCAAAGTCGAAGCGCTGAATTGAGCCTGCCGAAAAAGCCTACTTCTTCTTTCCGGCAATGGGTTTCGCCTTGCCCTTGCGGGTGCGCGCGTTGGTGTGCGTGCGCTGTCCGCGGACCGGAAGGCCCCGGCGATGCCGAAGCCCGCGATAGGACGCGAGGTCCATCAGCCGCTTGATATTCATCGCGGTCTCGCGGCGAAGGTCGCCTTCGACCGAGTGGTTGGCGTCGATCTCCTCGCGGATGTGCAGGACTTCCTGGTCGGTCAGGTCCTGGACGCGGCGCTCCGGAGCGATTCCGAGCTTCGCGATGATCTGCTTCGCCGTGGTTCGGCCGATTCCGTGGATATAGGTGAGCGCGACTTCGACGCGCTTGTTCGACGGGATATTAACCCCAGCAATTCGGGCCATTCTTCATCCTCTTTCAGCTCCACAGGCGCTGGCATTTGCGAGGAAAAAATCCGCGCGGAATGTTCAGGCCTATCTCGTCGCTTGTGGCATCCCGTCCAAACGAAAAACCGACGCGCGCACAAGTGCGCCGCCGGAAACCGGTTGATCGGGATGGAAGGCATGTAGGATTCGCCCTTGCGCGAGTCAAGCCGGTCGACGCGGGCGAGATTGCCGAGCCTGCCGTGCCCCGATACAGCCGCAGGCGCAATGATCCGCGTCACAGCAGACCAGCCGCTGCCCGAAAGCCTCCGTGGAGGAGTGATCGCGCTCGGCAATTTCGACGGATTCCACCTCGGCCACCAGGCGGTCGTGAACCGCGCTATGACATTGGGTTTCCACCAGCGGCGGCCGGTGATCGTGGCGACGTTCGACCCTCACCCCGTGCGTTTCTTCAAGCCCGACGTGCCTCCCTTCCGCCTGACCAGCCTCGACCAGCGCGAACGGCTCTTCGCTCACGCGGGCGCAGACGCGATGCTGGTGTTCCACTTCGACAAGGCGCTGGCGACGACGAGCGCAGAGGATTTCGTCTCGGAGATCCTCGCGAAGCGGCTCGGCGTAACAGCGGTCGTGACAGGGACGGACTTCACATTCGGGCGAGCGCGAAAGGGCAATGCGGAGACGATGCGCCAGCTGGGCAAAGCACACGGCATCGAGACAGAATCGGTCCCTCCGGTGATGCTAGACGGCGAGGCGGTCTCGTCCAGCCGGGTGCGCGAGGCGCTCGCCAAGGGCGACCCGGGGACGGCGACGCACCTGCTCACCCGGCCGTTCGCTGTCGAGGCGGTGGTGGAGCGCGGCGACGGTCGCGGTCATGATCTGGGCTTTCCAACCGCGAACGTGTCGCTTGGGCGCTACCAGCGTCCCGCCTATGGGATCTATGCGGTTCGGGTTCGGCTGGACGACGGAAGCGAACGTTGCGGGGCAGCCAGCTTCGGGGTCCGGCCCACGTTCGAGGAAGGCGACGAGTTCCTCGAAACCTATATCTTCGACTGGGAGGGCGACCTCTACGGCCGGACGATCGAGACCGACCTCGTCGCCTATCTCCGTCCGGAAGCGAAATTCGACAGCGTCGATGCGCTGGTGGCGCAGATGCGCGATGACGAGGCGCAGGCGCGGCGGATTCTCCTCCCCTAGTTTGCATTCCGCAAACCGCCCGCTAGAGCCGCGCGCGAATGTCCGACGCGCCCGATAAACCCGATTACCGGCCCACCGTTTTCCTTCCGAAGACCGACTTCCCGATGAAGGCCGGCCTTCCGCAGAAGGAGCCGGCGATCCTTGCCCGCTGGGAGGAGCAGGACCTCTACGGCGAGCTTCGGCGCGCTCGCGAAGGCCGCGAGAAGTTCATCTTCCACGACGGCCCGCCCTACGCGAACGGCGACATCCACATTGGCCATGCGCTCAACCACACCCTCAAGGACATGGTCGTCCGCACCCAGACCCTGCTCGGCAAGGATGCGCCCTACGTGCCCGGCTGGGACTGCCACGGCTTGCCCATCGAGTGGAAGGTCGAGGAGCAGTACCGCAAGAAGAAGCTCAACAAGGACGAGGTGCCGGTCCGCGAGTTCCGCGCCGAGTGCCGCGCCTATGCCCAGCACTGGGTCGACGTTCAGCGCGCGCAGTTGAAGCGGCTCG
>Ga0207706_10000458_pt1 | contig 43457 bp, 43 predicted proteins | sample KBSC53metaG_FD_184318 | JGI IMG/M metagenome (GOLD analysis project Ga0207706, IMG submission 184318) | Corn rhizosphere microbial communities from Kellogg Biological Station, Michigan, USA - KBS C5-3 metaG (SPAdes) (version 2) | ecosystem: Host-associated > Plants > Roots > Rhizosphere > Soil ... | reverse complement strand
GAGCTGCGATTAGCGTTCGGCCGTCCTGCTAAACTGATCCGTGAGGCGGTCGAATGGTTCCCAGGGGGTCAGACTCCATTCGCGTCGTTTTCACGCCATTCGCATCACTGGACGGCTACCGCATCACCGGCGGATCGGTGACGCTAAACGCCGGCAGTCTGCCTGTAATCCGAAGGCGTCTGCTGCGTGTGCTTCTTGAACACCACGTTGAACGTGGACTTTGATGCGAAGCCCGCGTCGAGCGCGAGCGCGAGCATCGTGACCTTCCGAGCATCGCCCGCCGCTATCCGGCGCTGGACCTCGCGCACCCTGTAGCCGTTCACGAAATCGTAGAACGTCAGCCCGAGTTGCGAGTTGAGGACCTCGGACAGCTTGTGGGGCGTTGTGCCGAGGCGATCGGCGAGGTCGGCGAGCGTAAGGTCGCTGTCACGCCACGGACGCTCATTCTCCATGATGGCCGTCAGTTGGTCCTTGAGACGCTGAGCTTCACGGTCCGAGAGGCCGGATCGTTCGTAGCGCGGCGATGTCCCCTCTGGCTCGGAGACGTGAGACTCGTCCGTCGGCGGGCTCGGCACCTGCAGCTCTCGCGACACCCGAAGCTCGATCGGCACTCGATACTCCGCCGTGTCGTACCGGAAGATCTCCGGCTGCCGGAGGCCCATGTACCCGATGCCATAGACAAGCACGGCCATCGCCAGCGCGATGACGTCGTCGCCGAATCCGACCTTCTCGATGCCCGTCGATTCCAGCACGTTCGACAGAACCGCTATCGCCCAGATGACCGCGGCTCCCCAACAAAGCCACTGCAGCCATCGGAGGTTGACGCGTTCGACCGACGAGTAGCTCGCTTTCACCTGCTCGTGATGACGTCGCAGAAAGAGGAGCGTGATCGTGGCATAGATGGCCCCGGACAGGAGCTTGAGCCAAAGCGTGACCGCGATCGACGGAGGAACGTCGCCCGCCTCGAGCCGATGGTAGAACGCCAGCTTGTCCGGCCCGCTCATCAGATAGACCGGGAGGCCGTCCAGGACGACCGCGAGAAATGGAATGAAATGCAGCGCGTCGCGCGGAGTGAGCCGGCGGGTTCGGTCGGCCGCGGTGACGGCGTAGAGGTAGACCAGCGGCCCGAACAAAAAAGGCATCGGGTGCGCTGCCCCAAAGAAATGGGGGAAGACCTCGACGAATCCGGTGGCGTGGTATACGTCGGTCGCGAGGTAGATCGAGAAGGCGACCATCGTGGCGGCGAGCAACCGATTCGCGGTGCGGTTGCTCCGCTTCGAGACGAGAGCGCCCGCCAGAACCAGCCCCTGAATTGCACCGAGGAGGTTGATGACCTGCAGCCAGCTGAGCGTCAGGGGCGCCATGGTCGGAACGGGGACTCTTACGAATCGACGCGAGCGGGTTCCGGCACCGCCGCGTATTTGCATCGCGTGGCGAGCAGTCGGTTCGCCAGGGTCAGGTCGAGGTCTGCGATCAGCAGCCCCTCCTGGCCATACGGCTGATACGTGAGCAGGGTGCCGTCGGGATTCGCCACTGCCGATGTGGTCGGCGATCCGGGGCTCGCGCAGTTCACCGTGGCGAAGTAGCACGTGTTCTCCGCGGCCCGGCAGAGCACCGCCTTCTCGTGGAAGGTGTTGGACGGGTCGCCGTAGCTCGTGGGGCGAAAGCCTCCGGGCTCCGCCTCGTGGAAGTGCGGATGGAAGACGACCTGGGCACCCTGCCTAACGGCCCAGCGAACGGTCTCGGGATAGCGCCACCCCTCGTGGCAGATCACCACCCCGAACGTCAGCGGGCCGACCGTGAACACGCGGCGATCCGAGCCGGGCGTGTAGATCGGGTCTTCCGACGGATCGACCTGCACCTTGTCCTGAAAACCCGCGATCGTTCCGTCCGGGTTCACGACCAGCGCAGTCGCCATGGGCGCGCCGTCCACGATGCGCTCGGTGCCGAGTACCACGGCGACCCCCGCGCGCCTCGCGGCATCGGCGATGGTTGACCAGGCGGCATCGAGAAACGCGGCGTCCGGAGCCGGCACGCCTTTGCCCTGCGCCCGATACCCAGGCACATAGCACTCGGGAAAGCAGACCACGCCTGCTCTGTGCTCGCCAGCCTGCGCGATGGCGTGCGCGGCGCGACGCACCGAATCAGCGGGCGTGGTGGGAAAGCGGACGTTCGCGAGAGCGATCCGAAACGTTGTCATGCGAGAAAAATGACGCGCCGGTACCGCTCAGTCACCCCGCTCGAGCCTCTCATGTGAGGCTTTCGTATAATCCCGGATCGAGTCGTGGTCGCATAGCTCGCGACATGGTTGTGGGATCTCCGTGTCGGGTTTCGCCCGACACGGAGACGTTAGGCCCAACCCGAGTCGGGCCAGGTTTAGAATCTCGCATGGAAGCCGGCCGAGAGCCCGGACCCTCGCGGCGCCACGTACAGAGTCGGCGCGGCGGACGAGCGTGTACTGACTCCGCCCACCACCGGTTCCCAGGTTTCGTGTACCACTTCGATTGCGATAACGGTACCCGCGACAAGGCCCAACAACCCGCCCAGGACACCGCCCGCGGCTCCGCCGAACCCCTTACCCATGAAGTCATCATCCGACGTCGTTGCATAGCCTATGGCTGCACCGGCTGCGCCCGCGGAAGCGGTCAGCCAGAGTGGCGCAGTCTTCGACCACGTGGGTCGCTTCCGGGACGTGGAGACATCGACGCGAGTGATGTTTTGGATCGGGATCCAGGTGGTGTCGCGGTCGCGGTGGATCGCAACGGGTATCATGCTTTCCGTCATGGAGCCCGCCTTTCCAATGACCGGTGTCTTGGAGTCGGCGGTCACGACACGAACACGGGCGCCACGAGGTACGGGCAATGTCTGGGCAACCAACGTTCGGCCAACGGAGACGGCGAGGATCATCCCTGAGAGCAGCAGCATCGTGCGACGCATGTGGAGCTCCGTTCGGTGTGGAGTCATCATGCTCTCGCGGACCCGCCGACGCTCTACGAAGGATGACGTAGCCGTCGCAACTTTCAGCTGATGCCCGTGTCAATCGCTATTCCGGCCGAGCTCCGCACCGAGCGTTTCGTGATGCGTCCCTGGCGCGCCGAGGACGCGAGCGCGCTGCATCCCATTCTCGTGGCGAATTGGGAACACCTCGGGCCATGGATTCCGGCGCGGGTTGCCACGCCGGTCCCGGTGCCCGAGCTCGAACGACGCCTCGCGGGTTTCGGCGACGATTTCGCGAGCGGCCGCGAATTTCGATATGGGCTCTTCGCGCAGGACGGGCGGGAGGTGTTAGGCGAGGCCGGCCTCTACCCCCGCTCCGCGACGCGGCGCGCTCCCCTTGCCCAGGCCACGTGCATCGAGCTCGGTTACTGGCTCCGCGCGGACCTGACGGGTCGAGGGCTCGTGACCGAAGCGTCTCGGGCACTCGTGGCCCTGGCGGCGACGCTTCCGCATTTGACTCACGTGGAAATCCGCTGCGATGCGCGCAACGCGCCAAGCGCGGCGATCCCGAAACGGCTCGGGTTCGTGCTGGCGACGACGCTCATCGAACCGCCCGCACACCCCGATGAGGAACCCGTCCAGCTGCAGGTGTGGACGCTGCCCCTGTCCGCTCGTTAGGGCTCGATCACCCAGAACTGCATCCGATACGAGAAGACCGTAAACGCGATGCGTGTCCCGTCGCGCGAGACGGCCGGCTGGGTCTTGTCCGTGGGATCGAACGTCACCTGCATCGGGGTTCCGCCTGTCGAGCTCACGCGGAATACCTGGAAATGCCCGTCGTTCGCCGGCGCGATGAACGCGACCCACTTGAAGTCCGGTGAGACGCCGACTCCGGAGAACTGCTGTTCGCTCGCGAACCGGTGAATGAGTCGAGCCGGGCCGCCGTCGCGCGCGACGACGTAGATCGCTCGCTGGTCGTGGGCTTCGGCGGCGGTGAACACAATGCTGTCGGAGCCGGGTGCCCACTCGACCTGGTCGACATCACCGCGAACGCCGTCGATCGGGACGCGACGGGCCTCGCGCGTCACGACGCCGCTCGACGAGTCGATTCCCACGGTGAACAGCACGCCGCGCAGGCGGGTGCCGTCATTCACCTCCGTCCCGTAGGCGATCCACGCCCCGTCCGGCGACCACCTGGGCCACCCGGTTTCGGTGCCTCCCGTGGTGATCGACTTCGCCGGGGCGGAGCCGTCGGCCGGCTGAATCCAGACGTCGTCGAGCCCATTCGCGTGCGAGTGCAGGACGATCCACTTCCCGTTAGGCGACCAGTCGAGCCCCTGATCCTCGGACGATGAGGCGCGGATCACGGCCTGCGGCGCCGCGGCCGGCGTCTCGGCATCCACGTTCACGACCCCGAGATCCTGCGCTATGTCGGGGTAGTGCAGGTCATCGATGACACGGCGCCAGCTGCCGTAGGTGAAGCCGATGCGCTTGTCGTCTCGGCTCCAGGTCGGCGTCTCGGACTGAAACGAGGTGACCTGCCGGACCGTGCCGCTGTCGGACGGCACGACGGCGATGAAGGTTCGGTAGTCCTGCACACCGAACAGCACGCGGCCGTACCTGCCCACCGATGGGCCGTAGGTGTCGCGCGCAAAGCTGGTCAATCGGACGGCGGCCCCGGCCGGGAGGGGTCGCACCCAGAGATCGAGGGTGCCGCGCGCGTTAGGCGATGCGTAGTAGAGCCGCGTGCCGTCCAACGAGAACGCGATCGGACCGTACGCTTCCGGAACGGTCGATCCTGAGGCGGGCGTACCGCACGGGACGCTCACGAATTGCCGGCCGCCAGCCGCGGCGAGGCACGCGAGCGTTTTGCCATCGGGCGACCAGGCCGGGGAGCTCAGTCGCATCGCGCTGGGCTGCACGCGCGCGTCGGTTCCGTCCTGCTTGCCGGTCCAGAGCAGCGACCCATTTGGCTGGGGCACGACACCGGCCAGGCGTGAACCGTCGCTCGCCCAGGCAATGTCGCGAAACCGGTTCGGATCGATCGCGACCGAATCGGTTCCGACAACGATGCTCGGAAACGAATTGGTCCACAGGCGGCGCCGGTCCCCCGCGCGGACGTCGACGATCCACCACGCGAAGTTGCCGTGGGCATCGGACTGGAATGCGGCCACGCGTCGCGAGTCCGGAAGCCATGCGATGCTCGTGATCCGTCCGCCCGCGGGGCCGACGGTCGTCACAGGTCCGCCGGAGATCTGCGAGAGCCGGAGTCTTCCCTCGGACGCGTAGGCGAGCCATTGCCCGTCGGGCGACATGGCGCCGACGGGGTCGCGGTATCCGACGGGTCCGAGCTGTCGCGCGTCGACGACGAACCGGAGACGGGCGGTCCCTGGTGATTGCGCCAGGACGTTCGCGGCGCACGCCATCGAGATTCCGGCCGTGACCATTGCGGCGCCCACCCTGATTTGCGTGCGTCGCTTCGGTAATGCCGTCATGCCACAAACTTATGCCAACCCGTACCGGTGGGCGAGGAAACACCCACGGATTTGCTTCTGGCGCCTCGTACGACGTCGGTGCAGGGGCAAGCTCTTTCCGGGACAACCATTGGGCGGACGAAGCGGAAACGGCCGGATCCGGCTTGAATTGACGCCGGCGCTATGCAACGAGCCCGGATTTCTTGGGAACGCCCTCGGGAACGCATGAGCTTCACCGGTGTCGCTTACCAAAAAAATCCCGGCTCGTGGAGCGAGGACGCATGCCCGTTAGGCGGTATCCGGCCGCTTCCGCCACATCCGCTTCATCGTTGTTCCCGAAAAAGGCTCGGCGTACGAAGGAATTGACTTTCCCTGCTAAACCCGAATCGGCAACGTTCGCGGCCGTTTGCCCGTCGCACGCGCGATCGCGTTCGCCAGCGCCGGGAAGAACGGCGGCACCGCGGGCTCACCGAGCCCCGTGACCGGGACGTCGTCGTTCGTGATCCAGTGACATTCGATCCGCGCCGGTTCGCCACCGATCCGGAGCAGCCGATACGTCTCGAAACTCCCCTGGACCACCGCGCCGCCCTCGATGGTGATTTCCTCACCTAACGCGGCAGACAGCGCCTGCACCACACCGCCCTCGAGCTGCGCCCGCGCCCCGTCGGGATTGAAGACCCGGCCGCAGTCCACCGCGACCACGACGCGGTGCACGTTCACCTTCCCGTTCGTCACCGAGGCCTCGACGACCTCGGCCGCATACGTCAGGTGATCCGGCACGTTGTGCGCGATGCCTAACGCATGACCCGCGGGCAGCGGCTTGCCCCACCCCGCCTTCTCCGCGGCGAGCGTGAGGGTCGCCTTGTAGCGCTCCGGATTGAACGGAAACTCCTTGCTGTCCTGCGGCTGGTCGACCACCCATCGGTCGATCAACGCCATCCGATACTCGTACGGGTCCTTCCCCGCCTTTGCGGCCAGCTCGTCGATGAAGCTCTCGAGCGCGAACGTCCCGTGCGTCGTGTTCACCGCGCGCCACCAGCCGCGCGGCACACCCGAGTCCAGCAGCGTGTACTCCGACGACCGATTCGGGACGCGATAGACGTGGTTGCCGATGCCGTCCGATTCTCCCGCGCCGAACTTGCCCGACTTGCCGCCCGTCGCATCGATGGCCGGCGACGAGAAGCGGTGTCGCATCGCGATCGGATTGCCGTCCGGTCCGAGCGTCGCCTCGAGGCGATGGATGGCACACTGGCGATAGAAGTCGTGCCGCAGATCATCCGCGCGAGTCCACACGACCTGCACCGGGGGGCCATTCACCGCCTTGGCGATCGACGCGGCTTCGACCGAGAAATCCGGATTGATGCGCCGCCCGAACGCGCCGCCCATGAGCGGGGTGACATTCACCTTCACCTTGCTCTTGTCGAGCTTGAGATGCTCGACGACCGCACTGTGCGCCCAGTCGGGGAACTGCGTGGGCGACCAGAGCTCCATCACGCCATTCGAGAACTGCGCGGTGCAGTTCTGCGGCTCCATCGTCGCGTGCGAGATGAACGGAAGCTCGTAGTCCGCGCGGATCACATCGGTCGCCTTCGCCAACACGCCGTCCGGGTCACCGATGCGATTGACGACTTCCTTGCCTGGCTTCGACACGGCATCGCGCATGAATGCCGTGTAGCTCGCGCTACTCTCCTGCGCGTGCGGACCCGGATCCCACGTCACCTTCAACGCCTTGCGCCCCTGCATGGCAGCCCACGTGTTCGTCGCGATCACGGCGACGCCCGCATGGACGCCTATGTCCGGTACGCCCTTCACCTCCACGACCTGTTTCACACCGGGGACCTTCAGTGCGTCGCTCGGGTCGAACGACTTCACCGTCGCGCCGAAGATCGTCGCGCGTTCGACCGATGCGAACAGCATAGCGTCACGACGCGTGTCGAGCCCGTACTTCGCCCGGCCGTGGATGATGTCCTGCACGTCCAACGCCTTGATGCCGTCGCGGCCAAGGAGACGCCACTCCGGCGGCTTGCGGAGCCTAACGTTCGTCGGCACCGCGACCTTCGAGGCCGCATCCGCCAAGGCGCCGTAGCCGAGCGTGCGGTTCGACGCGGCGTGGATCACGCGCGAGTCCTTCGTAGTGAGCTCCGATGCCGGCACGCCGAGCTGCTGTGCGGCGGCGGCGACGAGCATCTGGCGCATCGTCGCGCCCGCGACGCGAAGGCGCGAGTGCGTATCGAGAACGGATCCGCTTCCACCCGTGCCCTGGCTTCCCAACTGCGGATCGTAGGGCGCCGCTTCCGGCCGCACCTTCGACCAGTCCGCGTCGAGCTCCTCCGCGACGAACAGCGCCAGCGCGGTGCGCACGCCCTGTCCCATCTCGGACTTCGGGATCGTGACGTGCACCGTGTCATCCGGGGCGATCCGAATGAAGATGTTCGGCGACGCGGACGTCGGGTCACCCGGAACGGATTCGGCGCTGGCCTTGCCGCGACAGGCGACCTGCACGAGCAGGCCTCCGCCTAACGCCGCGCCGACCCACAGGAATTGGCGTCGCGACAGTGTGCTCTCGCTCATGCGCTCACCCCCCGGCGGATCTCCGCCGCGCGCTTCACGGCCGCGCGAATGCGCACGTACGTCCCACACCGACACAGATTCCCCTTCATGGCCGCGTCGATGTCGGCGTCGCTCGGGTTCGCGTTCGTGTTGATGAGCCCCGCGGCGCTCATGAGCTGTCCCGCCTGGCAGTAGCCGCACTGCGGCACGTTCAACTCGGCCCACGCCTGTTGCACCGCGTGGTCGGCGCCGGCGGACGCGAGCCCTTCGATGGTTGTCACCGACTTGCCGGCGACGGCAGAGAGCGTGACCGAACACGAACGTGACGGGACGCCGTCGACGTGCACGGTACAGGCGCCACACAGCATGCTCCCGCAGCCGAACTTGGTCCCCGTGAGGCCGACCAGGTCGCGCAATGCCCACAGGAGCGGCATGTCGGGCGGTCCATCGACTGTCGTTGGCTTACCGTTGATCGTGAGCTCCATGGGCGAGCAGTCCGTTCCGTGTTTGGGTAGGAATGCGCTTCGAGGTCCGGCATTGGCCTGCTGAACCTTGAAGATGCGTGTCGTGCGCCGCATGGCACCAGATAGCCGACACACAATCGCACCTCCTGACGCCTTCCCCACCTTCCGGTGACGAGCGAGAATTGCGCCCATGACCCTCGCCCTCGATGGCGTCCGCATCGTAGACCTCACCCAGGTGATGGGTGGCCCGTTCTGCACCATGCAGCTCGCCGACCTGGGTGCGGACGTGATCAAGGTCGAGCCACCCGGCGGCGATCTTTCGCGGTCGATGGGCGGCACGGAGCTCGAGATGCCGGGCGACGACAACGCCCCGTTCTTCGCGCTGAACCGCAACAAGCGAAGCATCGTCCTCGACCTCACCCGCGAGCGGGACACGGGCATCTTCCGAGCGCTCGTGCGAACCGCCGATGTCCTCGTCGAGAGCTTTCGTCCCGGGGTCACCCGCCGGCTCGGCGTCGACTACGACGCGATGACGGAGATCAACCCGCGTCTCATCTACGCGAGCATCTCCGGCTTCGGACAGACGGGCCCCTACGCCAACCGGCCGGGCTTCGACCTGATCGCGCAGGGAATGAGCGGGGTCATGAGCGTCACGGGCGACGCGGGTGGCGTTCCCGTGAAGTGCGGCGTGCCGATCGCCGATCTGTCCGTCGGTCTCATCGCCGCCAACGGAGTGCTTGCGGCGCTCATCGCTCGAGAGAAGACCGGTCGTGGGCAGTACATCGACACCTCGCTGTTCGAGTCCGCGCTCGCGATGTGCGTGTGGGAGACGACGGAATATTGGGCCAGCGGCGAGACGCCACGCGCGATGGGATCCGCTCACCGCTTGAGCGCACCCTATCAGGCGTTTCGCACGAGCGACGGCTACATGACGCTCGCGGCGCTCACGTCGCAGCAGTGGCTCGCGCTCTGTGCGACGCTCGACCGTCGAGAGCTCGCCACGGATCCGCGTTTCGAGACGAATGCAGCACGGATGGCGAATCGTGCGGCGCTCGTGAGTGAGATGGAACGCGCGCTCTCCCGACACACGACAGCCGAATGGGTCGAGCGGCTGCTCGCGGCGGGTGTACCGGCAGGGCCGATCCATGACTTCGCCCAGGTTTTCGCCGACGCACACACGCATGCGCGTCGGATGGTCGAGGAGGTAGAGCACCCGGTTGCCGGCCGCGTACGAACGCTCGGGTTCCCACTCAAGATGAGCGACACGCCACTCCGCGTCAGGCGCGCACCGCCGCTCCTCGGCGAGCACGGCACGGAGATCCTGCGAGAGCTTGGCATGGAGCGCGGAGGCGACGAATGAGCACCGATACCGGGGTCGTGCGGCTCGACCGTCGCGATGCCGTCGCGACGATTACGCTGGACCGACCCGGCGCGCGCAACGCGCTCACGTGGGCGATGTACGAGGAGCTCGACAGGGCTCTGGACCGCGTGGGGGCGGAGCCGGATGTGAGAGTTGTGGTCGTGCGTGGGGCCGGTGGCAATTTCGCGGCCGGTACGGACATCTCGCAGTTCGCGGCGTTCACGTCGGGAGACGATGGCGTGGATTACGAGCGTCGCCTCGAGGCCGTGCTCACGAAGCTCGAGTCGCTGCCTGCCACCTCCATCGCAGCCGTCGAGGGCTATGCCGCGGGATTCGGGCTGGCACTCGCCGCCGCATGTGACCTGCGCATCGCGTCGCCTAACGCACAGTTCGGCGTGCCGATCGCACGAACCATCGGGAACTGCCTCTCGATGGGCAACTACGCGCGCCTGGTCGCCTCGCTTGGCGCCGCCCGCACGAAGGCAATGCTCCTGACCGCCGAGTTCATGTCGGCCGACGAGGCGCGGGCGACGGGCTTCGTGGTGCGAGTGCTCGAGCCTCACGCGTTCGCTCGCGAGCTCGACCTGCTCTGCGCCCGCCTCGTGACCCACGCGCCGCTCACGCTCCAGGTCACGCGGGAAGCCGTGCGGCGAATCGTCAGTCGGTCGGTGGCCGACGGCGACGATCTCCTTCGCCGTGTGTACGGGAGCGGTGATTTCCGCGAAGGCGTTGCGGCGTTCGTGGAGAAGCGCAAACCGCGGTGGGAAGGTCGTTGACGCGCGATCTCGAGGGCGCGCTCCGCGCCGCGCTCGCGGGCGAGGTTCGATTCGATACCTACACGCGCCACATCTACTCCACCGACGCGAGTCTGTACGCCATCGAGCCGTTAGGCGTCGCGTACCCGCGTGATGCGGATGACGTCGTGGCGGCGATCGAGGTGGCTCGCCAGTTCGATGTCCCCGTGCTTCCGCGGGGCGCGGGAACGAGCCTCGCGGGCCAGACCGTCGGACAAGCCATCGTGCTCGACCTGTCGCGGTACCTGCACCGGCTCGTCGAGCTCGACGCCGACGCAGGCGTCGCCCGCGTTCAGCCGGGCCTCATCCAGGACGATCTGAACAAGGTGGCGGCGGCGCACCGCCTCATGTTCGCGCCCGACACGTCCACGTCGAACCGCGCGACACTCGGCGGCATGATCGGTAACAACTCGTGTGGCGCGCGATCAGCGCGGTACGGGATGACGATCGATCACGTCGAGTGGCTCGACGTGGTCCTCTCCGACGGAAGCCGCGCCCGCTTGGGGCCGACGTCGGCATCAGAGGTGGTGTGGCGTGGGCAGAGCCGCACGCTCGCGGGGCGACTGTATCGTGAAGTTCCGGAGCTCGTCGCGCGACACGAGGCCTCCATCCGGCGCGACTTCCCGCCATTCTGGCGAAAGTCGGGTGGCTATCGCCTCGAGCGAATGCTGCCCGAGCGGGGCCCGTTCAACCTCGCGAACCTGGTCACCGGGTCGGAGGGGACGCTTGCGGTGGTAGTCGAGGCGAGCGTTAGGCTCGTTCCGCAGCCCAGGGCCGTCGTCGGCATCGCCGGACACTTCGAGACCGTCGCCGCCGCGATTGCGGCGGCGGACGACGCGCGCGAGTTGGACGCTGCAGTGATCGAGCTGGTGGATCGCTTCATTCTGAACCTCGCGCGGCGCTCGACGGCACACGGCAAGCTCGTGTCGATTCTCGACGGCGATCCGGGCGCGCTCCTGTGGCTCGAGTTCTATGGGGACACGCCGGCGGACGCGTTGGCAGCCGCCGAAAGTCTCGAGACGCGATGGAAGACAAACCGCCATGGGTACGCGGTGCTTCGCGCACAGACCGGCGACCAGCTCAACCGGTTCAGGGAGCTGCGGAAGGCGGGGCTCGGATTGCTCAGCGCCGCGGGCGAAGGAGGCAAGCGATCCGTGGCGTTCATCGAGGACACCGCGGTCGATCCCGTTAGGCTCGGCGACTACACGCGACGGCTGGCCGAGCTGCTGGCGCGGCACGGGCTCGAGGCGGGATTCTACGGCCACGCATCGGCGGGGTGTCTCCATATCCGGCCATTCATGGACCTGACGAGGCCCGGCGCGGTGGACACGCTGCGAGCCGTGGCCGAGGAGGTCTGCGCGCTCGTGACGTCATTCGGGGGAATGAACTCGAGCGAACACGGCGATGGGCTCGTGCGCAGTGAGTTCAACCAGCAAATCTTCGGCGACGAGCTGTATGGCGCGATGTGCTCGCTCAAACAGCTCTTCGACCCACGGGGCCGGCTGAATCCGGGCAAGATCGTGAACGCGCCGCGCATGACGGAGCATCTGCGGGACCCGGCGCTCCCGAAGTCGCTGCCGGTGGTGACACACTTTCTGTTCGATCCGGTGGGCGGCATGCGCGCCGCCGCGAACCGCTGCGCGCGCATCGGCGCGTGCCGGAAATCGGAGCTCGCCGGCAAGACGATGTGCCCCTCGTTCATGGCCACACGCGATGAGCGGCACTCGACACGCGGCAGGGCGAACGCGCTTGTGCACGCGCTGTCGTCGCCGAATCCACATGAGGCGTTAGGCGACGAAGGCCTGCACGACGTGCTCGACCTCTGCCTCGAGTGCAAGGCCTGCAGGACGGAGTGTCCGCTGTCGGTGGACATGTCGGCACTCAAGGCCGAGTTTCTGTCGCACTACTACGAGCATCACGGCGTGTCGATCCGCGCTCTTGCGTTCGGGCACGCGCGGCGCCTGAACCGTGCAGGTGCCGCCATGGCGCCCCTGTCCAACTGGGTCGCCGGATCTCGACTCATGAGGGCCCTGGTCGAGCGTTTGGGTGGCGTCGATCGGCGCCGGCCTTTGCCGCGGTTCGAGCGTGAAACGTTGCAGCGGTGGTTCGCGCGGCGAGCACCTCTCACGCCCGCGACCGGTGCGCGGCGCGGGCCGGTCGTCTTCCTGGCCGATTCCTTCACGAGCTACACCGAGCCGGAGATCGGTCGGGCGGCGATCGAGCTGCTCGAGCTCGCGGGCTGGGATGTTCGGCTCGCGGGCACCGTGTGCTGTGGCCGCGCGCTCATCTCGAAGGGTCTCCTCGACGATGCGCGGTCGCGCCAGCGCGAGTTGATCGCACAGCTGGCGCCTGCCGCTCTCGCAGGCGTTCCCATTGTCGGCTGCGAGCCGTCGTGCGTGTTCACGCTCAAGCACGAGCTGGTGGAGCTAGCCGTCGGCGACTCGGGCGCCGCGGCCATCGGTCGCGAGGCGCGAATGGTCGATGACCTCCTCGTGCAAGCGATCGACGATGGCAGGCTCGCACTCGACCCTAACGCGGCCTCGGCCGGACGACGCATCGTGTTTCACGGCCACTGTCACCAGAAGGCGGCGAATGCGACGGCGGGGAGTGTCGGGCTCCTCGAGCGAATTCCCGGTGCGACGGTGGACGTGCTGGACGCCGGCTGTTGCGGCATGGCCGGCTCGTTCGGCTTCGAGCGTGAGCATTACGACCTGTCGATGCAGATCGGCGGGATGCGGCTCTTTCCCGCGGTGAACGCATCGCCAGACGCGATCGTCGCGGCGACGGGCGTCTCGTGTCGTCAGCAGATTCAGCAGGGCACAGCGCGACGGGCGGTGCATCCGGTGGTGATTTTCCATTCTGTCGTACGCAATCCGTAATTCTGGATGTCTGCTCTGACGGGTCGGGATGACAACCTTCACCCCCTGATCGAATGGACGCGAGGATCACGGACAGCACGCTCATCGCCCTCGGCGGCCTGATCGCCGTCGTGGCCCTGCTGTTCCTCCTGATCACGAAGTTCCGCTGGCACGTGTTCATCGCGATGCTCGTGCCCATCCTGCTGTTCGCGCTCGTCCCCGGTATCGATCACGCCGTGTTCATCACCGCGTTCGAGACCGGGTTCGGAAGCACCGTCCGGAGCGTCGCCGTCGTGATCGTCGTGGGGATCGTGCTCGCCGAGGGGCTCAAGCACACCGGTGCGGTCGAGCGCATAACGATCGCGCTCATCCGCTGGGTCGGCGAGAAGCGCATGTCGCTCGCACTCACGCTGAGCGGCTGGGTGATCGGCATCCCGATCTTCTCCGACGTCGGCTACGTCATCCTCAATCCACTCGTGCACTCGGCCGCCATACGCAGCGAAGTCAACATGGCTACGATGAGCACCGGGTTGATCGGAGGAATGCAGCTGACACACGCGATGGTCCCTCCAACACCGGGGCCGCTCGCGGCGGTCGCCCTGCTCAAGGCCGACATGGGAAGCGTCATCGTGTGGGGGTGTTTCGTCTCGATCATCGCGAGCTTTTTCGGCTGGCTGTACGCGCTGGCGGTCGGACCACGTCTCCCATCACCGCCATCCACGGAATTCATCGGCCAGTCGTTCGTCGAGGGCGGGCGCGAAGCCGAGCTGCCCACGACGTTCTGGGCGTTCGCGCCGATCCTCGTCCCGCTCCTGCTGATCGCGGCGCAGAGCACGGCCACGATGCTGCTGCCCAAGGGGCATATCGTGAACCGCGCGATGCTGTACCTCGGATGGCCGGTCGTCGCCCTGAGCATCGGAGTGTTGATCGCGTATCGGAACACGAAGCACGATCAGGCGCAGGCGCGGGTCAGCGACTGGATCGAAAACGCCCTTCGCACATCGGCCATGATTATCATGGTCGTCGGCCTCGGTGGTGCGCTGAGTCAGATCCTGCGCCAGACCCCGGCGGTGGACGCAATCGCCAAGGCCATGGAGGCGACGGGACTGCCCGCGATCTTCCTGCCGTTCGTGTTAGGCATCGTGGGCAACATGATCACGGGCTCCACGACGGTGGGCGTGATCACGTCAGCGTCGATTGTGGCGCCCATGATGCCGGCGCTGGGCTTGAGCCCCGAGGCGACGATGCTAGCCGCGTCGGCCGGCGGGATCATCACCAAGTATGTGAACTCGAGCTACTTCTGGGTCTGTACGTCCCTGACGCGGATGCCGCTCAGATCGGCACTCATCTCGTTTGGCGGGGTGATGATCGTGAACGGTGTGGTTTCCATGGCCGTGATCTACATTTTGTGGTCCCTCCGGATCATCTGACGAGGAGTGCAGTGACCGTATTCGATGTCCCCTCCACGACTGGCGCAACCGGCGCCCGCAAAGTCGTGCGTGCGCCGTATGCCGCCCTCGCGCTCATCGGGCTCGGCGGCCTTTTCTCCGGTGTGACCGGCCCGCTGATCAGTGCGTTCGTCCCGCCGCTCGTGCGTGACGCGCTGGGTGAGCATCGCACGGCGATCGGCGCCGTCATGGCCATCGACAACGTGCTGTTGCTCCTGCTCGTCCCATGGGCCGGTCCGGTGTCCGACCGCGCGACCGCGCGTGGGCGCGGCCGGCTGCCGCTCGTGCTCACCGGGTTCGTGCTGTCGTCAATCGGCATGGCGCTGCTGCCAGCGTCCGCCGCGTTAGGTCTCGCGGTCCTGATCGCCGCCCTGATCCTGCTGCACACAGGCATCAACCTCCAGCGATCGCCCTTCCAGGCCCTGGTGGTGGATCTGGTCCCCTCGCGCTACCGCTCCCTCGCGACCGGCTCGGTCACCTTCCAGATGTGCGTCGGCGCGATCGTGTTCCTCATGCTTGGCCGAATGCTCGGCATGCGCCCGGCATTTCTCATCGCTGCCGTAACGGTGCTCGGAATCGCCGCCGCGTTCGCGCTCGGGGTGAGTGAGCCGCGGGTGTCGGATTCGTCGTCCGCCGAAGTCACCTTTCGGTCGCTTGCTGACGCCGCATGGTCGGCGATTCGCGGCGTCGTCCCCGGCATGCGACCTGTCTTTCTCGCGTCGCTCTTGCTGCAGCTCACGTTTCAGACGTTCACGACATGGTACGCCCTGCACGCCACCGAGCGATTCGGCGTACGGCCGGAAGACGCGACCATCGGATTCATCGCCTGGGCCATGGGCGGAGTGATCGGCGCCCTGCCCGCCGGATTCATCGGAACCCGCATCGGACGGCGGAATGCGATGCTCGTTGGCTTCGGGATCATGGCCGTGACGCTGGCCGCGCTCGACCGCGTCACGACCATCAACGCCGCGGTCCCACTCCTCGCGCTGGCTTCGGCGAGCTGGACGTTCCCGATGGTGAACGCGTACCCGCTGTTCGTCGAGCCCGTTCCACGCGAGCGTCGAGGCGTTCTCGCGTCGCTGTTCCTGCTCTGCAACGCGCTCGGCGGCGCCGTTGGCGACCCGATGAACGGGCGCATCTTCGATATCCTGAATGGCTATCGCGCGATGTTCATCGTCATGGCGTGCTACACGGGCTTAGCATTCGTGGCAGTCCTGTTCGTCCCGCGCGGCGCGGGCGAGGCCGATACCGGCCCGGATGCCACGCCGAGTACGCCATGATGCTGCTGCCGCTTCACGCTCGTGATTCCTCTCTCGGTCCTCGACCTCGCCCCCATCGTCGAAGGCGGCGACGCCGCGACATCGTTTCGTAATAGCCTCGATCTCGCGCGACACGCCGAGCGCCTGGGCTACCGCCGGTTTTGGCTGGCCGAACACCACAACATCCCGAGTGTCGCGAGCGCGGCCACGTCCGTGCTCATCGCTCACGTCGCGGGCGGCACGTCGACGATCCGCGTTGGTGCGGGCGGCATCATGCTGCCTAACCATTCGCCGCTCGTGATCGCCGAGCAGTTCGGTACGCTGGCGTCACTGTTTCCCGGACGGATCGATCTGGGGCTCGGCCGCGCACCGGGTTCCGATCAGGTGACCGCCCGGGCACTTCGCCGTTCGCCCGAGGCGGCGGATTCCTTTCCGCAGGATGTGCTCGAGCTCATGGCGTACTTCCGTCCGGCTGAGCCGGAGCAAGGCGTGCGCGCAATCCCTGGTGCAGGACTCGATGTGCCCATCTGGATCCTCGGCTCGAGCCTATTCGGCGCACAGCTCGCAGCCGCGTTCGGGTTGCCGTTTGCGTTCGCGTCGCACTTCGCACCAACGATGCTCGAGCAGGCGCTGGACCTGTACCGCTCCCGGTTTCAGCCGTCGGAGCAACTGGAACGCCCATACACGATGCTCGGCGTGAATGTCTTCGCGGCGGAATCGGAGTCGGAGGCGAGGCGATTGTTTACGTCGCTGCAGCAGGCGTTCATCAACCTTCGTCGCGGTCGGCCGGGACCTCTCAAGCCACCCGCCGAGGACTTCGACGCGTCGCTCGCTCCGTTCGAGCGAGTGATGCTCGCCGATATGCTGTCGTTCAGTGTCGTCGGCACACGCGAGCAGGTGCGCGCGGGCCTGGCCGGGATCGTTGCGCACACGGGCGCGGACGAGCTGATGGTCGCGTCACAGATCTACGACCACGCGGCGAGGCTCGAGTCGTACACACGTGCGGCCGAAGCGGCGGAGATCAGCGTGGGCGTCGGGGTAACGCGTTAGGCATTACTGGGGACTGGGGACTAAGGGACTGGAGACCCCATCACGCACCTCCACGATCGGCAGGCCCCACTCACGGGCCCATTGCTCCCACTCGGCCGCCGTGCGCTCGAGAAAGCATGACGACGGATCCGAGTCCAGCGGCAGCTCGAGATGGCGATACAGCTCTCGCTCGAAGTGCGGCTCGAGCGCAGCCACGGCGATTCGTCCCAACTTCGTGCCGTAGACCCCATAGCGCGGCGCACCACCACCCAACGTTCCGCCCGGCGCCGTGAGACCATGTCGGAGCGGGGCCATCAATGGATCGAGACTCTCGACCAAACCCACATCCATTACGGAGCCACCCGGCAGTCGCAGCAACGCGAGCATTCCGGCAAACGCACGTTCCGAGGTCATCACATCGGCCGCGAGCGTGCGTGGCATGCCGTCGCCGAGGAGACCGGCCTGCGCCTGGTACGTGAGGTCGTGCCCGGGCTGCTCGGGATCGCGCACCGTCCCCACGATGCGAAGCACACGCAGTCGCGGAAATCGCGCACGGAGGGTGTCCGGATCGAGGCTGAGACGGGCCAGGGCCGACGGACGCTGACTGGTGAGGAGCAGGTCCGCCGCGCCAAGGAGCACAGCGAGACGAGCCTGTCCTTCCGCGGTCTTGAGGTCTAGATTCGCGATTGGAATCCCAACGTGCATCTCCGCATGCCATGCGGGTGACAGCCGGACGAACGGATCGCCCGAGGGCGGCTCGATCTTCGTCACGGCGGCCCCGGCCTGGCGGAGCCGCGCCGCCGCGAGCGGTCCCGGCACGTTTTGCGCAGTCGTGACGGCCCGGATTCCGTCGAGGAAAGTAGTCAAGCACATCTCCGATGCTGGTGCGGCACTGTAGGCGTTTGGACAAAGTAACGCGGATCAGCTATGCCCATCGACCCGAACAACCCGGTTGTCCTTCTTTGTGCTGCAGGGATGGAACGCGACGGCGAGCCTGAAGAGGCACGGCGCCTGTTCCAGCAAGCGTGGGACGCACGCCGAAACGACTATGACGCCGCGATCGCGGCGCACTACCTCGCTCGGCATCAGCCGACGCCGCATGAGACACTTCGCTGGAACTCGCTTGCCGTGACGCACGCCGAGCGCGTCGTCGACGGCCGAACGACTGAGCTCTTTCCATCCCTCTACCTCAATCTGGCGAGCTCGCTCACCGCCCTCGGGCGCCTCGATGAGGCGCGAGAGATCATCGGTCGGGCCAAAGAGCATCTCGAGGATCTGCGGGCCGACGGCTATCGGGATTTTCTGGCGATCGGCATCAACCGGCTGCAGGCGAGACTCGAGAACACTGCCTAACGTGGGCACGTGCGGTCCGACAGCGTACGCCGATGGCTAGCCAGGCCGACGTACGTCGCATCGCGATGTCCTTCCCGGAGACGGAGGAGGGCGATGGCCGGTTCGCCTTCTCCGTCCGCAACAAGGACAAGCTCAAGGGATTCGCCTGGGTGTGGATGGAACGCATCCAGCCGAAGAAGCCACGCGTCGCCAACCCAGCCGTGCTCGCCGTGCGCGTCGCCAACGAAGGTCAGAAGGAGGCCCTGATCTCGGCCGAGCCGACGAAGTTCTTCACCGAGCCGCACTACAACGGATTTCCAGCGGTGCTGGTGCGGCTGGCTGAAGTGAACGCCAACGAGCTTCGCGTGCTGCTTGAGGAAGCGTGGCGGTGCCAGGCACCGGCCGAGTTGCTTGCAGGCGGCAGGCGGCAGGCGACGGGTGACGGCCATGCCGGCAAGAAACAGCCAGCCACAAAGCGACCAGCCGCGCCAAAGCGAAAGCGTTAGGTGCCCGAGTTGGTCGTGTCGTCGAAGACGGCGACCACCGGACCGTGGTCGCTCGTTCCGACCTCTCGCTGCACGACGCACGAAACCGTCCGGTCGGCGACGGTACGACTCGCGAGGATCAGGTCGAGGCGCCACCCGATGTTGCGCTGTCGCATGTTCCGCCAGGGCGCCCACCACGTGAAGAGGTACGGATTGTCGGGCTCCACGCGCCGATGCACGTCGACGAGCCCATGTCCAATGATCCGCTCCATGAGCGCGCGCTCGTCGGGCCGTTGCCCGATGATGCCCGGCTTCAGCTCCTTCGGGTGCACGTCCATGTCGGTCAGCGCGACGTTCATGTCACCACACAGGACGAGCGCCTCACCAGCCGCCTCGAATTCCGCCGCGAACGCCTCGAGCGACTCGAGGAATCGCATCTTGGCCGCGAAGTCCTTCCCGCCGTTCGGGACATAGATCGACGCCACCGTTAGGCCCGGAACGCGCGCCACGACAATCCGGCTCTCGTAGTCGAACGCGGGATGGTGAAAGTCCGGACGCTCGGGAATGGCCGCCTTCCGGGCGTGCAGCGCGACCCCCGAATATCCCTTTGCCCCGTGCCAGTAACACCAGTAGCCCTCGATCTCACAGAGCCACATGGGCAGCTGATCCACGGACGCCTTGATCTCCTGCAGACAGAGGATGTCCGGCTGCTCCCGGTCGATGAATTCCTGGAGCTGCTCCTGGCGAGCGCGAACGCCGTTGACGTTCCAGGTTGCGATTTTCACCTCGCGTGCTCCATTCTCTCTGTCCCGTTCCTCACGACGAACTCACATGCACTCCTTGCGCCCAGCTTCGCTGCTCTACGCGGGGATCATCGCGCTCGCGGCCCTGCCGTTCGAATGTGCGACGGCACAGACCGCCGACGAGCGCCTGAAGACCGACTGGCCGTACCTCCAAAGGTACCAGACCGAGAACGCGGCGCTGAGCCCGCCGAAGGCTGGCGAAAACCGGGTCGTGTTCATGGGGAACTCGATTACCGAGGGGTGGGCGAAATACTTCCCGACCATGTTCGCGGGGAAGCCGTACATCAACCGCGGCATCGGCGGCCAGACGACGCCGCAGATGCTCGTGCGCTTCCGGCAGGACGTGATCGCGCTCAAGCCGGCCGTCGTCGTGATTCTCGCGGGAACGAATGATATCGCGGGAAATACGGGGCCGTCGACGATCGAGATGATCGAGGACAACCTCGCCTCGATGGCGGAGCTCGCGAAGGCGAACGGCATCGCGGTGGTGCTGAGCTCCGTGCTGCCCGTGTTCGATTATCCGTGGCGCCCCGGGCTCACGCCGGCGCCGAAGATCGTGGCGCTCAACGCGTGGATGAAGCAATACGCGGCGGCGCACGGCGCCGTATACCTCGACTACCACTCGGCCATGGCCGACGAGCGACAGGGGATGAAATCGGACCTCGCGAGCGACGGCGTCCACCCTAACGAGGCCGGCTACCGGATCATGGCACCCCTCGTTGAGCAGGCGATCGCCGAAGCACTGCGCCGAAAGGGGCGGCGCTAGTACGTCGACGCGACCGGAGGAACCGCCGCCCGGAATGACGGGCGAGTCCGAAACGCCACCCGAATCGCACCGCATGGTCCGGCGCTTCGGGCTTCTGAGCGCGACCGCGCTCAACATGACCAACATGATGGGCGCCGGGCCGTTCATCACGATCCCGCTGTTGATGTCGGCGATGGGTGGACCGCAGGCCCTGCTCGGGTGGGTCGTCGCGCTCGCGATCGTAGTCTGCGATGGCATGGTGTGGAGTGAGCTCGGCGCGGCGATGCCGGGTTCCGGCGGGTCGTTCAACTACCTGCGGGCGGCGTTCGGGCAGGCGCGCTTCGGGCGCCTCATGGGATTTCTGTTCGTCTGGCAGTTCGTGTTGAGCGGGCCGCTGGAAATCGCGTCAGGGTACATTGGGTTCGCGCAGTATGCCGGGTATCTCTGGAGCGGCCTGACGCGCGGCGGGACGATCGTGCTGATCACTGCACTGGGGATGGTCAACGTCGCGCTGCTCTATCGTCGCATCCATTCGATCGCGCGGATCACGGTGTCGCTGTGGGTCGGCACGCTCGTCACGGTCCTCGCCGTCATCGTGACGGGCGCCGGCCACTTCGACGCCCGCCTCGCGTTCGATTTCCCACCGGGCGCGTTCAACTTTTCGTTAGGCTTCTTCTTCGGCCTCGGGGCCGCGGCGCGGGTCGGGATCTACGACTACCTCGGCTACTATGACGTCTGCTACATCGGCGACGAGGTGCGCGACCCCGGGCGCGTGATCCCGCGATCGATCCTCATCAGTACCGCGGCCGTCGCCGTCATCTACATCGGGATCAACCTGTCGATCATCGGCGTGATCCCGTGGCGTGAGTTCGTCCCGGCGTCGGCGCACCCCGAGTCGAACTTCATCGTCTCGGTGTTCATGCAGCGGATCTACGGAAACCGCGTCGCGACGATCTTCACGCTGCTCGTCCTGTGGACCGCCTTCGGCTCGGTGTTCGCGCTGCTGCTCGGATACTCGCGCATCCCGTATGCCGCGGCGCAGAGCGGCTACTTTTTTCGCGCGTTCGGCCGGCTGCATCCGACGAAGGACTTCCCCTTCGTCTCGCTGCTGGTCCTCGGCGCCATCTCCATCGTGGCCGGGTTCTTTTCGTTAGGCACGGTGATCGACGCGTTGATCGTCACACGGATCCTCGTGCAGTTCATGGGGCAGGTCGTGGGCCTGATACTGTTGCGTCGCCACGCGCCGCATCTGCCGCGTCCGTACCGCATGTGGCTCTATCCCGTGCCGGCGCTCGTGGCGCTCGCAGGGTGGATCTTCGTGTTCGCTACCACACAGGTGGAGGTCATCCTGTTCGGCGTGGGCGTGCTGGCGTTAGGGTGTGTGACGTTTCTGGTCTGGTCGTGGCGAACTGCGCGCTGGCCGTTTAACGTTCACGAGGGGCAGACCGCCTGAGCCAGTTCAAGCCGTCACGGATGCAACACCGATACCCGCGGATAGCTTCCGGCGCCGCGTACGACTTCAGTGTCGGGCAAGCCTTCTCAGGGAACGACGATTTGGCGGAAGAAACTGAAAACGGCTGGATCCGACTTTGCATCCACGCTGGCTCTCGCGACGAGCCGGGATTTGAGAATGACGGCCTCGGGACGCACTGGCTGCCCGAGGCCGTTCCCAAGAAAAACGGCTCGTTGGGTGGGGGCGCATCCCGTTAGGCAGATCCGGCCGTTTCCGCCACATCCGCTTCATCGTTGTTTCCCGAAAAGGCTTGGCGAACGTCGAGTCGGGCCGCGAACCTACTCCTGGCCCGGAAGGTCCTCTGCCCGCCACACCCCGAGCGCCTTGTCTGCGAACGCACCGCCCTCCTCCTCGCATCCCTCCACCAGCACCGCAACCGGCGACGGCAGATTGAACGGGGCGCGTTCGAGGTTGAGCGGACGCCAGTTGCCGTCGACGATGTCGATGTTCGCCGGCTGCTCGAGGAAAGTCGTGGCGATGAGGTAGCGCGCTCCACTATCCCGAACGACCCGCATCGCCCGCGCGATGTTGACGAACGACAGATGCACGAGGCAGTCGCGGCAGAGCACCGCATCCGCCGGCTGCCCCGCCACCGCGGGGAGCGGTCCACTCGTTAGGTCGACACGCACGAAGCTCCGCCCGGCGCTGCCGTAGCGCGCGGTGTTGGCCTCCACGATCGCATCCACGACGTCGCCGCCCACGTACGCGACCACGCCGGCATCCGCGAGGTCGACGTGCGCCATCCAATGAAAATCACCACACGGGACGTCGAGCAGACGCCGTACCTCGAGCCGGCGAAGCAGGTTCGGCAGACCGACGCGCACGCCCGTCGTCGACGCCAGGCTCGACCCGTCACCCGAGCGCGACTCCGTGTTATCCCACAGGTTCGTCTCGTACATCCGCGCGAACCGGGCGGGCAGGTCGAGGCTCGTCAACTCAGTCGCGCGTTCCGCGAAACGACGCTCCGCCACCGTACGCGGTCGTTCGGAATGCGGCGTCTCAGCGTCAGGGGACTGGGAGAAATCGGCTTTGCGCTCGGAACTCATGGTTGCTGGGTCAACTTCTGCAGCTCCCTGTACGTCACCAACCTGACCTTGTGGTCCTGCAGCGCCTTCTTGAACTCCGGGCTCGTGACGACGTCGTAGTCGCGCTGGCGCCACGCAGAGCCGTAGGGCTCGTGGTCGACCGTCACCGCCTGCAACTCCGCGTCATCGTGGCCGAGATGGACGATCATCTCGGTGAGACCCGGCTGGAGGTTGGCAATCGCGTTCAGGTAGAACGCCTTCCACTGATCGCGCGGCACGTCCGGTCCGGCTATGACCACCGCGTCGAACGTGACGTCCTTCGGCGAGAGAGACATGGCCGTTCCACCAGGCGTGGTCTTCATCGCCAGGAACGGCAGTCGGTAGTCGTGCGCGACCTTCACATAGGTGGCAATCAGCTCCGGCGTCGTGAACAGTGTGCCCATGTGGCTGTCGAGGTGCGTCGGACGAATCCCGAGCGCCATCGCCCGCTCGACCTGCGCGCGAAGCTCCCGCTCGACCTCTGCCGGCTTGGCGCGCGCGACAACTGGCGGGACCTCGCTCGGGAAGGTTCCGGTGGAATCCAGGAGACTCGGAACCTTGTCCTTCGACTCGACACTGCCCCACCGATACGTGAGCCATTCGCTCGTGAGAGTCAGGTGCAGCCCGAGGTCCGCGTTAGGGTGCTGCTTGGCGTACGTAGCGACCTCGGTAACCCACGGGGTCGGCATCATGATGCTCGCAGACGATATCGCGCCCTTGTCGAGCGCGTCGAAGCTGGCCGCGTTCACCGAGTGAGCAACGCCGAGGTCGTCGGCGTGCAGAATCAGCAGCTTCGTATCGGCCGGGAGGCCAAGTCGCTCCGCAACAGTCTTGGTCTGGGCAGACATCGTCGAGTTGAGGAGGAGCAACACGACTGACAACCAGAGCCTGGGCTGCATCTCAGCCTCGTGGGGTCGGGGTTCAACCGGCGGACTGCTGCAACGCTACCAGCGTCGCGCCCTCGTGGTAAGCACCGCAGCACCGGACTTAGGAAATTGACCAGAGAGGTCACACCGCGGCTATGCCGCAACCAAATGACGTATCGGCGGCCTAACGCCTAGGCGCTTCGGTTGGTCAACGTCGAGTGCAGTCCGCCGGCACGGGCCGAGCGACTGGGCTCGGTCGGTGAGCAACCATGGTGTCCCGACAATACGGCAAAGACCTGACACGGATCAACCACGATCAACGACGATGACGCGGATTTGTTTCGGGGACATCTAACCATCACGGCACCAGAGGCAGTTGTTTCTCTTGTTTTTACAACACAACCGAGGCGTGCCTGGCGAAAGGGAGCGTCAATGCCAGCGGAGTCAATCCGCGTCATCGTCGTGATCGTGGTTCATCCGTGTCAGGTCTTTTGGTTGTCTTGCCGAGTAGGGCTCGCATGAATTTCCTTCCCCGTATCCTCTGCGAGCGCTGTCGTGAGATTCAGATCAGCCAGGTCGGAATAGGGCTCTGACCGCGGTGAGCGAACGCTACTTGCCGCCGTCGATCGAGAGGACCTGCCCCGTGATCCAGCCCGCAGCCTCCGACGCAAAGAAAAGGACGCCGTACGCGATGTCCTCCGGCGAGCCAAGGCGCTTGAGCGCGATGCTCTCGACGAGCTTGCGCTGCCCCTCCTCGCCATAGGACTGCCATTGCCGCTCGGTCGTGGGATTCGAGCGGACGAACCCCGGCGCAATGTTATTGACCGTGATCCCCCACGGGCCAAGCTCGTGAGCGAGCTGCCGCGTTAGGCCGATCTGAGCGGCCTTGGCCGAGGCGTACGCCTGGATGCCGGTGAGACTCACGCCGAGGCCGGCCCCGCTCGAGATGTTGATGATGCGGCCGCCACGGGCAGCCTTCATGCCGGGGGCTACCGCCTGCGCGCAGAGAAACGCACCCGTGACGTTGACGTCGAAGATCCTCTGCCAGTCGGCCTCCGATACTTCCTCGACCGGCCGGCCGACCTGACCCAGCACGCCACCGGCGTTGTTGACCAGAATGTCGACCTGGCCGGTTCCGCGTGCCGCTTCCGCGACGATCGCGTCCACGGCGCGTTTGTCCGTGACGTCCGCGACGCGCGCCTGGCACGTGCCTCGAGCGGCAGCGAGCCGTTCGGTCTCGCGGAGCTCATCATCGATGACATCGCACGCCCATACGCTCGCGCCACGGTCGGCGAACGCCAGCGCGATCGCGCGCCCGAAGCCGTGCGCCGCGCCCGTGACGATAACGGCCTTCCCTCGAAATGAATCGCCCCGAAGGGGGTCAGACTCCGAAGGGATCATTCCAACGCCGCGGCGTTGGAATGATCCCTTCGGAGTCTGACCCCCTTCGGTTCAAAAAGCTGCTCGAGCGTGTCGAGCGATTGCGGTCGGACGCCATGCTCGACGTCGTGCACGAGCTGAACGAGCCGCTCGGTGAGCGGCGTCCGCACGTCAACTTTCCGCGCCAGCGTCACGACGATGCCGAGCTGCGCGTCGACCTCCGTGGGACGCTTGCGGACCGCCAGGTCACGCCAGATCCCGCTGTGCGTTTTCGCTGAACGTCTGTTGTGCGCGACGAGCGCGTCCAGCGATCGCTCCGCCGCTCCGTCCGGCGCGTCAGGCTCGTAGGCTGACGGATCGAAGCCGTCGAACGCCTCCGGCGTCACACCGCGCGCGCGGGCGACGGCGTTGATCTCGCGAGCCAGGCCAATGTACAGACCGCGATGCGCAGGGTTCGCGAGCGCATCGGCGATCGACTCGTTCGTGAGCGCGGTGGCGAACAGCATGGCGCCATACGCTTCCTTGCCCCACAGGAAACCCCAGATGTTGGGCGTCACGATCGCGCGCTCGTCGAAGTCACGCCACGCATCACGGATCGACTCCACGCGACCCGTCACCCGCCCATCTATTTCGCCGATCACGACGGCACCGCGGCCACCGTAGTGAATCACGCCGGGCTCGAGGTAATCCGCGCCGAAGTTCACGAATGACCCAACCGTACGTTGGGCGCCGACGACACGTGCGATGGCGATCTCGTTGAGTCCATTTTGCGCCGACACGACGCAGCCATTGTCGCTGACGTGCGGGCGGAGCGCCTCGGCCGCCGCCTCCGTGTGATGCGCCTTCGTCGCGAGAATCACCCTGTCCCACTGTCCATCGAGCGTCTCCGGCGTGAACGCCGGTGCGCGCGTCGTAAACTCGTCGATCGGGCCAGTGATGCGGAGACCCGAGCGATCGATCGCTCTGACATGCTCCTCGACCACATCGACGAGCGTGATGTCGTGCCCCGCGCGGGCGAGGTACGCGCCTAACGTCCCGCCAATCGCGCCGGCGCCCCAGATGAGTGCTCGCATCCTCGGTGTGTTCTGCTCGTGTCAGTCGCCCCAGCCGCCAGTCAACAGCGCGCGCGTCTCGTCGACGGCAACCTGCCAGATCGCGTGCATGTCCTCGTCAGGCCGCTGATACAGTCCGCCGTAGTTGCCGTCGCCAAGGTATTCGCGGAGCGCAACCGGGTCGAGCACGCGCACCTTGGCGAGATCGACCATCGGCCGCTGGACCTGAGGCATGCTCACCCCGGGCAGGCGCGTCCACGGGAAATTTTCCATCCACGAGCCATGCGACGCGACTGGATCGATGCTCTGCACCTTCGCCCAGGTGCGCGGCGCGTTCCACCAGTTGTGGAACACCACGCGGCACGGCGCGTGGTCCGCCGCCCATTCCTGCGCGAACTGCTGCACGGCGCCATTGCCGCCGTGGCCGTTGACGATGAGGATCCGGCGGAACCCACTGTGCGCCATGCTGTCGAGGATATCGCGCACGACGTTGAGGTGCGTCTCGACGCGAAGTGAGATCGTTCCCGGAAATTCGCGGAAGTACGGCGTCACGCCATACGCCACCACCGGAAACACCGGAACGCCTAACGGCTCGGCCGCCTCGGCCCCGACGCGCTCGGGGAGGATGCAATCGACCGTGAGGCGGAGATGACTATGCTGCTCAGTGCTGCCGAGGGGGAGGATGGCGCGGTCGTCGTGCTGGAGGTATGCCTCGACCTGCGTCCAGTTCATGTCGGCAATGCGCACGTGGTCCTAGTCCTGGTTTCTCATGTGATCGGCGAGCTGATGCAGTCGCTCGCGTAGATATTCCCGCATCTCGGCCGGCATCTCGTGCTCGTCCAGCGCTTTGTCCATGCACCACAGCCACTCGTCCCGCTCACGAACGCCGATGCGAAACGGGAAGTGGCGCATGCGAAGGCGCGGGTGGCCGTACCGGTCGGTGTAGACCGGTGGCCCGCCGGTCCACGTCGTTAGGTAGAGGTACAGCTTCTCACGAGCCGCTTTGAGGCTCCTCGCGTGGAGGGTGCGAATGGTCGCCGCCTCGGGCGACGAGTCGATGAGGTCGTAGAAGCGATCGACGAGCTTGCGCACGCCGGCATCGCCGCCGAGCTGCTCGTAGGGCGTGGGAGATGGAGGAGTGGGTGCGGCGGTCATATCGGGAAAAGTAGACGTTCGCGACGGCTACCCGACAGTCGGGCAGGCTCCGGCAGTGCTATATTCGCGGACCATGAGCGACTCCGCGCCGCGAAAGCTTGCGATCTTCGACGTCGACGGAACCCTCCTCGACAATATGGAGGTCGAGGACGCGTGCTATTCGGCCGCCCTGTGCGAGGTGCTCGAGCTGCCATCGCTCGACACGGACTGGACCCACTACGAGCACGTGTCGGACGCGGCGATCGCCGTGGAAGCCTATCGTCGCCATTACGGCTCGGCGCCGAGCGCGGCACAGCTGGAGGCGACCAGCGCGCGATTCGTTAGGCTCCTCGCGGAGGCGCACGACACGGACACCGGAGTCATCAGGGCCATGAATGGTGCGGCGCGGCTGTTCGAGGCGCTCGCACGACACGGGTGGGCCGTTGCGATCGCCACCGGCGCCTGGCGACGCGCATCGGAGCTCAAGATGTCGGCCGCTGGGCTCCGGTATGAGGGCGTGCCGATGGCAACGTCGGAGGACGGTCCGGCGCGCGCATCGATCGTTTTCGCGGCACGCGTCCGGGCGGAACTCCATCATGCAGTCGATCGCTTCGACCGCGTTGTCTCGATCGGCGATGGGTTATGGGACGTGTTCGCGGCGCGCGATCTCGGTTTGCCCTTTGTCGGCATCGGCAGGGGAGTTCGGGCGAACGGACTTCGCGCTGCCGGCGTGGGTGTCATCCTCGAGGATTACGCGGATATTGGAGTGACGGTCGCCGCCCTCGACTCGGCGATTACCCTTCCCCGACGCCCGTGATGAACGGAGATAGCTCATGAGGTCGAAGACCCACACCGCGGCTCCCGCGAACATCGACGACTACCTCGCCCGCGTGACCGACGACAAGCGCGCGGCGCTCGAGCAGCTTCGCCAGACGATTCTCGAGGTCATTCCGATGGCGGAGGAGTGCATCAGTTATCAGATGCCGGCCTTTCGCCACGATGGTCGGGTGCTCGTCTATTTCGCCGCGGCAGCGAATCACTGTGCGTTCTATCCGGGCGGCATGGTGAACGACTTCAAGGACGAGCTCGAGGCGTACGAAACGAGCAAGGGCACGATTCGCTTTCAGCCGGACCGTCCGTTGCCGGCCTCGCTCGTGCAGAAGATCGTGCAGGCACGGGTGGCGCAGAACGCGGCCAGGGTGTCGAAGGCGAAGCACGCGAAACCGAAACACACGAAATCGGAGCGGCCGAAAACGAAGCGGGCGAAGCTGGCAAAATCGAAGCAGGCAAAATCGAAGCGGCCGAGAGCGAAGCGGGCGAGGTAAGTCCCGGCCACCGCTGGGCGACCTGCCGCCGACAGTTGGGGTACAAAGCGTCAAACCGATCTCGGCCGTTTCGGCACGTGTCCTGCGAGAGTGTGCAGCAAACCATGTACGTCGCACCACTCGCAGGACGCCCGAACCGGAGCCTCGGCGGCGCGCCGCCTCACCCTGGGGCGTGCGCAACCGGGATTCCGCCAGTGCCAACCGGTTCGCGGCTCCTCCGGTGCAGGAGATCCGACCTTTAACGGAAGCGATGGACGCACGTATCTACTTTGAGCTTACAGACGCCATAGCCGCGGCAACGGACCGCGGAGAGTTGGACGCCCTGCAGAGTCGCCTTGACGCGACCGAGATGCACCCAACCGAACGCCGAAAGCTCGAGCGAGTGTTGCGTGCCCGCCTCGACATGATGCCTCTCGGCGAGGTTGTCGTGCCGCGCCCCAAGCCCGAACGCGCCGACTAGCGCTGTCGATTATTCCGCACTTCGTTCGACGTGGAGATGGCAACCTTTCGTCGCCACCCACACCGCGCAACCGTTCGAACGAAGGAGACAGGAAATGCGATACCTCATGATGGTAAAGGGAGACGAGAACTTCCGAGCCTCCGGACCGCCGCCGAAGGCCCTCTATGACGCCATCGACGAACTCGGTATCGAAGCGGCCAGGGCCGGCAAAATGGTCTCGATGGGCGGGTTGCAGCACACCTCCAAGGGCGCGATCGTGCGAAGCGACAGGGGGGAGCTGACGATCAAGGACGGCCCATTCTCCGAAGCGAAGGAAGTGATCGGCGGATTTTCAATCATGGACCTCCCGTCGAAGGAAGCGGCTGTCGAGGAGGCGACGAAGCTCATGGAGCTGCACCGGAAGCTCTGGCCGGCGTGGAGCGGCGAGTGCGAAATTCGCCTCATGTACGAGGATGGTCCGCCGCCCCCCACGAAGTGAGAGACCCGCATGGGCGATGCGAATCGAAAGCTCACCGCCGCTGAAGAGGGCGTGCTCCGACGACTCCGCCGGATCTACGAACCGCTCGGCGGAGTGGTGGAGGAGCGCGACAAGTTCGGCCACGTCGCGATCCGCGTCGGAAAGAAGACGTTGGCAATGCTTGGACTGAACGACGGCGTGCCGTCGCTCGGGCTCAAGTCGGACCTGACGACGCAGGCACTGTTGGTGGAACGCGGTGGATTCTATCGGACGCCGTATGTCGGCCAGCACGGGTGGGTGTCGATCGACGGGACGGTGAAGCAGATGGATTGGCCGGTCATCGAGGACGTGCTGGTCGCGACCTATCGAGCCGTGGCGCCGAAGCGAACGGGGACTGGGGACTAGGGACTCGGCCGTTCCTGGGAACCGGGAACAGTGCCTTTGGAGGAGCCTCGGTTCCCTGTTCCCGGTTCCCTGTTCCCATCTTTGCCCAGTCCCTAGTCCCTAGTCCCCAGTAGCATCCGCACCACGTCCACACGGCCGCCGTGCTCTGCCCAGCCTAACGCATCCCCGTCGTGCTTGCTGTCGCGGATGGTCGGGTCGGCGCCGGCAGCCAGGAGCGCCTCGACTACGTCGGCGTGACCCTGCAACGCCGCCAGGTGCAGCGGCGTGACGTCCGCGTCCCAGTGGGCCCAGCGCGCGTTCGGGTCCGCACCGTGGTCGAGCATCCAGCGAACCGCGCGAACGTCCCCGCGCTTCGCCAGCAGGTGAAGCGACCCGCCAGTGGCGAGCAGGTCCGCGTTGTCCCGCACGAGCCGTTCGGCGGCGGCCTGGTCGCCTAACGACAGGCTCGCGATGAGGTCCGTAACGTTGCCGTGCACGCGCCGACTCCCGCGGTCGGCGCTCGTGAGCTCCGCGGCGGTCAGCTTCCTCACGGCTTCGAGCACCGCGCGATCGACGTGTGGGGACGTCGCGTACATCGTCGCGCCATATCCGTCACCATCAGTTGCCAGCGGGTCGGCGCCGAGCTCCACGAGCAGCGCGACCATCTCGGGCCGGTTCGTTCGCACCGCGAACAGAAGCGGTGTCTGATGGTTCTCGTTGCGACTCAGTCGGTGACTGAGCGCCGACGGATCCGCACTGACGATCCGGCGTACCTCGTCAGCGAGTCCCATCGCGACGGCGGAGAAGATGTGATGCCGCGCGCCGTGCGCGATGAGCACGTCCACGACCGCGCGATGCGCCGTGTCGCTGGCTCCATCCCAACAGGTCGCCCAGCCGATGACCTCGAGCGCGTGGTCATCGCCCTTCCCGACAACGTCACCACCGGCGTCGGCGAGCCGACGGACGACATCGACGTGGCCCGCGGCGGCGGCCCAGTGTATGGGATACGTGTTGTCGCCCTTCTCGCGCGCGTTGACGTCGAGCCCGCGATCCAGCAGGAAATTCACCGCGGCGAGCCGCCCGTTATGCGCTGCCGCGTGGAGCAGCGTCCACTCGTAAGGCTTGTCGCGCACGTACAGCTTGTCGGGATTCGCGTCGAGGAGCTCGGCGAGCTTCGCTACGTCGCCGTTGCGTGCCGCCTCGAACAGTTGGCCGTCCGTGGTCAGCGCATCGATGTGCGCCTTGAGCGCCCGCCAGCTCGTGAAGCCGTACTGCCGGGCAAGGTCGAACTGCGCGTCGGAGAGTTGGGCGGATGGGTTCGCAGCGCGCAGCTCATCGAGCCGCCGCTTCGCCTGCTTGCGAAGCCAGTCGAGATTCGGGTCGTCCGGCAGCGACAATGCGCCGGACGCGGAGCGCGTCTCGTCGGACATGTGCACCTCCATTCCTTCGAAAGGGCTTGGTGCCCTTTCATGACGCCCGGTGTCCGCAGGTAGGGCGAGGAATAGAAGGCGATTGTGAGAACGAGCCGGGGGTGGGTTGAACCCTCTACGCGGACCGTCGGCCGCCCCTGCGGCGCTGACGGAACGCTATGCCCATCGCTCGAACGAGACAAGTAGGAACCGATGCGGTGTGTGCGTAGGTTCCAGTGCGATGTAGAGAAACAGCGCCCGGCTCCGACTTCTCTACGAACGCGCCGGGCACGCTGCCGCGGGCGCCACAACCAAAGGAGACAACCATGCGCTACATGCTCATGATGAACGCGCCACGCGGGACCGGAGACTACGCGGTCAACGCATGGTCGCCGGACGACCTCAAGGCTCACATTGGATTCATGTTCGCGCTCAACAAGGAGCTTTCCGAATCCGGTGAGCTCGTGGGCGCCGAAGGCCTCGCGGCACCCGGCGAGGCGAAGATCGTCCGCGCGGGCAAGAACGGCGTCCCGGCGGTCACTGACGGCCCCTTCCCCGAATCGAAGGAATTCCTCGCCGGCTACTGGATCGTGGATGTCGACAAGCCACAGCGGGCCTACGAAATAGCCGCGAAGGCGTCCTCCGCACCCGGGCCCGGCGGCGCGCCGCTCATCATCCCGATCGAGGTGCGACAGGTCATGAGCGCACCGTCGGACATGTGATCGAACCGCTCACGAAAGACGCCTCGCTCGGGCACCTGCTGCGCGACCTCGCGCCTCAGGTGCTCGGCGCGGTCGCACGACGCCACGAAGACTTCGCCGCGGCGGAAGACGCCGTACAGGAAGCGCTCATCGCCGCGGCGACCCAGTGGCCGAATGACGGCGTCCCGTCGAATCCACGAGGGTGGCTCTATCAGGTTGCCGTTAGGCGGCTCACCGACGAGGTGCGACGCGACATCGCGCGGCGACGTCGCGAGGACACCGTGGCCGTCGAGCGCTCCGCGATCGAGACGGTGGTCCCCACGGTCTTCGGTGAGATCGGCACCGAGGAGGACGATACGCTGACGCTGCTGTTCATGTGCTGTCATCCGTCGTTGACGCCGGCCACGGCCATCGCGCTGACGCTCCGCGCCGTCGGTGGCCTCACGACGGCGGAGATCGCGAGCGCGTTCCTCGTCCCCGAGGCGACGATGGCACAGCGCATCAGTCGCGCGAAACAGACCATCAAGGCGTCGAAGGTCACATTCCACTTACCTAACGAGTCCGAGCGCGCGGCCCGACTTGCCGCGGTGCTTCAGGTGCTGTACCTGATCTTCAACGAAGGGTACACCACCAGCGCGGGCCCAGCCCTGCACCGAACCGACCTGTCGAACGAAGCGATCCGCCTGACGCGACTCCTCCACGCGATGCTTCCGGCAGACAACGAGGTGACCGGGCTCCTGGCGCTCATGCTGCTCACCGACGCGCGCCGCGCGGCGCGGACCGGGCCTCACGGTGAGCTGATCCCGCTCGATGAGCAGGATCGCACGCGCTGGGACAGCAGCCTGATCGCCGAAGGCGTGGCACTCATCTCGAGCGCCTTGCCGCGCGGCGAGGTAGGTGCGTATCAGCTCCAGGCAGCCATCGCGGCGGTGCACGACGAGGCCACTCGCGTGGAGGACACCGATTGGCCACAGATTCTCGCGTTGTATGGTGTGCTTCGCGAGCTGTCGGACAACCCGATGGTGAAGCTGAGCTACGCGATTGCCGCGGCGATGGTGCACGGCCCCGAGACGGGGCTCGAGATGCTGGCGGAAGTCGAGCGCGACACCCGAGTCGCTGAGCACCATCGGATCGACGCCGTGCGCGCGCATCTCCTGGAGCGGGCGGGCGATCGCGAGAAGGCCATTGTCTACTACCGGCGCGCCGCGGAAAGAACGGCGAGCATTCCAGAGCGCGATTATCTGATGACAAAGGCAGCGCGACTCGATAGTCGTTAGCCGTTAGTCGGTAGTCATTAGCTAAAGACTACCGACTAACGACTACAGACTCTCCGTCATCGCGTCACTCCATTCCACGTCATACCAATACCGAGCTGCGTCGCACCGCCCTGGCTCTTCATCACTCGCTGGAAGCCGAGGTTCGCGCCCACGCCGGAAGTTCCGAATTGCAGTCCAACGCCGCCACCGAGCATGAACGTGATCGCACCGTGCGACGTCGGCTCCTCGTCCACGTCTGCGTAGGCAATGTTGTTGAGACGACCGTACGCAAGCCCGGGCGTCAGGAACGGCATGATCCGCACGGAGCCACTTTGCAGCGCGAGCCCGGTCGGCAGGCTCGCCGCGGCCGCGATCGCGGTCTCGCCCTGACGTGGCGAATAGCCAACGTTCGCATCGAACCCGACGATGAGCCGGCCGTCGCTGCCGGACGACGACGACTTCTTGCCGTGAGCCGGTGCATCATCACCGCCAAGCGACCGGTTGGTGACCATGCTTCGTACGCTGCCGCCGATCATGATGTCGCCGGCGCACTCGTCGTCACCCTGCCAGTCAGCGCCGCAGCTCGCCGTGAGGTAGCCTAACGTCGCTCCGAATCGCATGCGACCATGCGGCACTTCGACCCCGAACGCGTAGGTCGTGAGCGAGAGGGCGCCGCCATCTCTCGACGTGTGTCCGAGGCGGCCGAGCAGCGACACACCGGATTTACGAGCCAGGGAGTCGGAGACCGGCGGGAGGGGCGGCAGCCCTCCGACCGGCGTGTAGAGGAGCGCGACGTACGCCGATTGTTCGTCGGCACTCTGTGCGGCAGCCGGTGCCGCAGCCGCGCAGAGCGCCGCGACCGCCACCACAGCGCGCGCAAGCGAAATGGGTGAATTGGGCAATGCGAATGACATGAGAGTCCTCGAGGAAATCGTGAATGGTCGTGTAAGCACGTGTTAGGCGGTCGTCAGCGCGCGAAGCTGTAGGCCTTGTCCCGCTCTGATCCGGCGAGGTCCATCGTCAGACTGATCTTTCCCTTCTTGATGGTCCCCGATAGCTGGCCGTCCTGATCGAAGGTCGAGAACACGATGTCCTCCCCGTCGATCTGGTATGAGCCCGAGACGGACAGCGTCTGCTGTGTCGTGAAGTCGTCGAGCGTCACCTGCACGTCGAACGCCATGGTCCAGCCGTCGTTGTCATCCAGGTTGATCACGCCGTTCTTCACGACGACGATCCTCTGGTTGTAGAAGCGCGTGTTCACCGGATCGAACCACGGGCCGTGGTAGACCTCGACGGGAAGCTGATTCGCGTCGATCGTGCGGAGGTTGTAGCTCCCCTCGACTGTCGTGGTCGATGGTCCTGTGGTCTTGTCGCCCCCACCGTTGCCACCGCACGCGATGGTCACGAGGAGTGCGGTGGCCAGGAGCAGCGAGGCAACGCGATGTATACGGGCAGGCCGCGCGAAGGCGCGTCGTTGCGATGTCATGGTAGGTAGTCCTGTATGTCGTGCACGGTGATCTGAAGTGGAGCCTCGCCAGCCGGCCGACGTACGCCGGGCCGGCCGGTGCTCGTTAGGTATCCATCAGCCGCGGCGCGGGGCCGGCCGCCACGTCATGCCCAGACGCAAACGGATCGAGGTGGTGCCGTTCACCGCGAGGGACGATGACTCGCCATCGATGTCGCCGTGGCTGAAGCGGCCGAATGCGACCGCCAGCCCACCGTCGACCGCCAGCGTGGGCGAGATTACGTGCTCGAGCCCTCCGCCGACGCCGAACATCCCGCCGGAGAGCCGCATGTCGTACTCGGTGCCCTCGAAGTCATCGGTGACTCGCGCACCAAGCGCGCGTCGCCCATAGCTCGCCGTCAGGTACGGCACCGTCGTGGCGCTGCCGTACGGCAGGTTCGCCCGCGCACCGAGCTCGATGTGTCTGAGCCCGAAGCTGCCACCGATGTCGCTGTCGGAGATGCCCTGCTTGGCCACGTCCACCGACGCGAACCCGCTGAAGGTCCGGTTGAAGCCGTACCCCAACATCACACCGCCGCCGGGACCGAAGTTGGTCTTGAACTGCCCGTCGACGTCGTCTCCGGTGAGCGTCACACCGGGTGCTGCCATCGTGTACACGCCCAACATGAACCCCGTCCGTCGTCCGTCGGGCACCATGGGCTGAGCGCTCGCCTTCGTCGTGGGCTTGTGCGTGCTCGAGCCCTGCGCCTCTGCTGCAGTCGCGAGCGCGAACATGGCCATGACCATCGCCACGCGCGTCGCGATGCTGAAGTTCCTGTAGTCCATCGAATCCTCCTCTATATGTTCAGGTGTTCAGTTCGACCGCGAGCGCAAAGTGTCGGAGGGGCCTCACCCGAGCCTCACCGCATCAACTTCTTGTCGGACAATCGGTTGACTCGTGGTCTGCGCGGCGTGGTCCGCACGTGTTGCGGTCCGGTGAGGAGGCATGTGCGAACGGAAGGGAACCGCCCCGACGGGATCGCTACCTTTAGTCAGCCGACCCGGCTCGACCTCTTGATCAGCTGGCCCAAGTCGTCCCGGCACCTAACGTGGAATCCACTATGTCGGAGCCTGCAACCACCCCGGTTCATATCCGCGCCGCGCGTCGCGACGACGTCCCCGCGATCGTCCGCCTGCTGGCCGACGACACGCTTGGCACACGTCGCGAGCAGCCGACGGATCCTCTGCCTCAGGCGTACTGGGATGCGTTCGACGCGATCTCGACCCAGGGCGGCAACGAGCTGCTGGTCGCGGACGCCAACGGCGAGGTCGTGGGTTGCCTGCAGCTCACCATCATCCCCGGACTGAGCCGGATGGGAGCGAGGCGCGGTCAGGTCGAAGGTGTCCGCGTGAGCTCGCAACATCGCGGGCGACGCATTGGCGAAGCGCTCGTCGAGGCCGCGACCGACCGCGCCCGGGAGCTCGGGTGTGCGCTCGTTCAGCTGACGACCGACAAGCGGCGCGTCGACGCGCACCGTTTCTACGAGCGCCTGGGTTTCGAATCCACTCACATCGGGATGAAGCGAGCGATCGAGCCATGAGCACCGCGAGGCAGGGCTTCCGCACCGTAGTCACGGCGACCCTATCGGTCCGCGACTGGTCAGGCGCGATGGACTTCTATAAGGCGGCGTTCGGCGCCGTCGAGCTCTACCGCGTGGAAGGCGGTGGCGTCGGCCAGCTCGCCGTGAACGGCGCCGAGTTCTGGGTGGCCGAGGAGTCGCCGGAGCACCTCAACTTGAGTCCGGAGTCGTTAGGCGGGTGCTCCGTCCGGATGTTGCTGCTCGTGGAGGACCCTCACGCGATGCAAGCGCAGGCCGTGAAGGCCGGAGCCGCCGAAGTGCTCCCGGTCAGCGAGGCCTATGGCTGGCGGCTTGGGCGGGTGCGAGATCCGTTCGGCCACCATTGGGAGATCGGGAGGCCGGTGTAGGTTGTCATCCCGAGCGGAGCGAGGGATCGCGAGTCTCCGGGTAGAGCGCCCTCTTTCGGGACGGTCGCGATCCTTCGCCGGACGGCTCAGGATGACAACTCTAGGCTGACGGCTCCTGGTACAAACCGAGCACGTTCCCGCCGGGATCGCGGAATCGCGCCGTGAGCTCGCCCGGATCACCGCCGACTGCCTGCACGATCTGCCCACCGTTCGCGACCACGGCGTCGCATGCCGCTGCGACGCTGTCCACCATGATGTAGATGAGCAGCCCTGGCTGATCCGACGCCGGCCGGCCCAGGCGCCAGGCACCGCTGACCTGCCCCGTCGTGTCGTCGAACGCGGTCGCGCCGTCCCCACGACGGCGGACGCTCCAGCCGAACACTTTCGCGTAGAAGTCCGCCGACCGCGCGACGTCGGTCGTCGGCATCTCGATGTAGCACACCTTGCCGTTCTTCGCCGTCGGAGCCATCGCCAATCCTGTAGCGTGTGCCGGGATAGTACCGGCCGAGTTTGGCACCGGCAACCCGTCATCCTTGACCGTTTCCCGACGCGGCCCTGACCTACACGCCTCGAGTGATCGATATCGTAGCGGCCTTCACCCGAGCAATCCGCTCGAGGTCACGACACATCCGCTGCAACAGCGCAGTACGGAGGAAGCGACCGATGGCACTGCTCAACCGACACGCGCGCATCGCGCTCGGCGTCGCCGGCACGACAGCGCTGCTGGCCACGAAAGACGGCGCGACCGCCGCCGACCTGTCCGACCGAACACCCTTTCCCGCGAACGGAATGCACCTCGGCGCCGTGCAGCTGCAGTCTGCCGGCGTCATGTACTTCTCTCGCGACGGAACGCTCTTCGTGGCCGACCCGCGCGGCGCGGCGATCTACGCGATCGACGTCGCCGACACCTACCGCGACACGTCGCGCACCGGCGTCCAGATCACCGACGTCGACGGGAAGATCGCCGCGGCGCTCGGCACCACGCGTGATCAGATCCGGATCGTCGACATGGTCGCGCACCCGCTGTCGCAGTCGTTGTACTTCTCGCTCACGCGCGGCAAAGGCAACGACGCGGTTCCTGCGCTCGTGCGCGTGACGAAGGCCGACGAGAAGGTGACGGTGCTGCCGCTCGAGAACATTCGAAACGCTCGCGCCGACATCCCCGATGCGCCAACGCCTGACGCGAAGACACCGTGGGGCGACTCGAAGCGAACGTTCTCGGTCACTCACCTCGCGCTGGTCGATGGCGAGTTGTACATCGCCGGCCTCGGGAACGAGGAGTTCGCCTCCACCCTCCGACGCATGCCGTATCCGTTCGTCGGGAAGGAAGCCTCGACGACGGTCGAGATGTATCACACGTCGCACGATCGCTATGAGACGGCGTCGCCCATCGAGTCGTTCGTCGCAATCGACCTGGGTGGCAAGCCATCCCTCGTGGCGGGCTACGGCTGCTCACCGATCGTCACGCTCACGCGGGCAGATCTCGCGGCAGGCAAGCACGTGCGCGGGAAGACGGTCGCGGAGCTCGGCGGCGGCAACCGGCCGTTCGACATGATCCGCTACACGAACGCCAAGGGTAAAGAGTACATCCTCGTCGGAAACAGCAACCGGACGCTGACGCGCCTCGATCCCGAGCAGCTGGCGGCGGCGAAGGCGATGACGTCGTCGGTGAAGCAGGCATGGGAGCCGGCGGGCGTGGGGTACCTGCCGGTGGCAGTCGTCGGCGTGCTGCAGCTCGACAACTACAATGCGGACAACATCGTGATGCTGAAGCGCGACATCGAGACCGGCTCGCTCGACGTGGTGAGTCAGACGATGCGATGGCTGTAGCCATTTCAAAGGGGTCAGAGTCGTTTGAAAATCAAACGACTCTGACCTCTTTGATCTGCGTCTGCGCCGCGCTGCTCGCTGGGTGCAGCGTGGCAAGCGGTGACGATCGCGCGGCGCCGCGGATTGCGGTCGAGCTGACGCGCGCGCCGCAGGCAGTGGAGGTGCGAGGGCTCGGCCGCACCGCGGCTCACCGTCTCGAGCGCCTGGCGCCTGACGATTCCGCGTGGCCCAGGCTCGTTGCGGTGTACGTGGAACGAAGCGCGGTAGACACCGCGTCCACGCCGCCGGTCATCGGTCGCTACGTCGCGTCAGGCGATCGCGTTCGGTTCGAGCCTCGGTTCCCATTTGCCGCGGGTGTTTCATATCGCGTGGAGGTCGATACCACGGCACTTGCGCGCGGCCCGGATGCGGGGGCGTCGCGGGCCCCTCGAATCACGCACCGGTTCGCGATTCCCGCCGTGACCCACGAGCGGACCGCGCGGGTCACCGGCGTCTATCCCTCGGCGGATCGCGTGCCGAGTAACCTGCTGCGATGGTACGTTGAAACATCGGCGCCCATGGAACCCGGCACCGCGTTGCAGCACGTCCACCTGATGGACGAGGCGGGACGTGAAGTGCCGGGAGCATTCCTCGCGCTCGACCAGGAGCTCTGGGATCCGGAGCGACGGCGCCTAACGCTGCTGTTCGACCCCGGTCGCGTCAAACGCGGCGTCCGCACGAACGTCGAATCCGGCGCGCCGCTCGTCGCGGGACGACGCTACCGCCTCGTCATCGACGATGGCTGGACGGACGGGACCGGCGCGCCACTCGCGTCGGCATTCGAGCACGCGTTCGAGGCGGTCGAGGCAGATCGTCGGTCGCCGGATCCAGACCAGTGGCGCCTGACGACTCCCGCCGGGGGCACGCGCGCGCCGCTCCAGGTGTCTTTCGGCGAGCCGCTCGATCACGCGCTCGCGACGCGCATGCTGGTGGTGCTCGACCCTGATGGTGAGCGGGTTTCGGGGTCCGTGGCGCTCGCGGAAGGCGACAGCGCGTGGACGTTCACTCCGAAGCTCCCGTGGCTCGCCGGCGACTACACCCTGCGCGTTGGCGGCGCGCTGGAAGATCTGGCGGGGAACAACGTCGTGCGCGTGTTCGACGTCGATCGCCGCATCGACAGCGTGGGCGTGGACCGGGACGTCGCCGGAGCGACTCGGACGGTGCGTGTTCGGGTGAGGTGAGGCGGCTCCGCATGCAGGGGGACTGGCGTCCATCGCCGGCTCGACACTACTCACTTTGCAACGCAACCGACGGCGGGACGCGCGACGCTCGCAGCGCAGGCACGTAACACGCGACCATGCTCACCGCGAACAACACCCCGGTGGCGAGAACGAAGCTCGTCACATCGTGCGGTGCAACAGCGTAGACCAGCGTCGACAGTACTCGAACCGTCGCCGCGGCGAGCACGAGACCGGTCACCGCGCCGAGTGCGAACAGCGTCGCCCCACGGCGAACCACCATGCCCATCACGTTGCCGCGGCCGGCGCCTAACGCCATACGAACGCCGAATTCCCGGGTGCGCTGACCGACGCCGTAGGCAATCACGCCATACGCACCGACGCTCGCGAGCAGGAGCGCTGCGCCGGCGAAGGTGGAAAGCAGAATGGTCTGCAGCCATCGCTGGCCGAGCGAGCGGTCGACGACCGCGCTCAGCGTGCGCACGTCGTAGACCGCCTGCTCCGGATCGACCTCCCGAACGGCCGCGGCGACCGCCTTGGACAGCGACGCCGGGTTCCCGCGCGCCTTCACCACGAGCGCCAGGCGGTCCTGCACGCGCTGCGTGTAGTTCCAGTACACCTGCGGATCCGAGTCGTCGTCCAGCCCGGAGTGTTGGATGTGTCCGACGACTCCAACGACCGTACTCCACGCGTCGTCGTCGCTTGCGCGAATCCGACGTCCGATCGGACTCTTGCGCGACCATACCGCGCGTGCCAGCCGTTCGTCGATGATGGCGACTCTCGGCGCGTCGGACCCATCGAGGCGTGTGAACGACCGTCCTTCCCTCACCGGGATCTGCAGCGCGCGGAAATACCCGGGCGACACCGTGCGCGTCAGCACGTTAGGCCACCGCGCGCCCGGTGCGGCATCCTCGATCACCAACCCAGCGTTTTGATCGTCGCCGCCGAGTGGAAGCCGGTTGACCACTCCGACCGCGGTTACGCCCGGTAGCGCCTGCACGCGATCGAGCACACTCGAATAAAAGGTGACGATCTGTGCATCGCGCGGGTACCTCGACTCGGGGATCGCCACCTGTGCACTCAGCACACCTTCGGGGTTGAAGCCCGGGCTTACCGATCTCACCGCGAGAAAGCTGCGCACGAGCACCGTCGCACCAACGAGCAGGAGCAGCGTGGCAGCAATCTGCGCGATCACGAGCATATCTCTCACGCGCGCTCGTCGCCGCGTACCAGTGGACCCACGCGATAGCTCGCTCAGCCCTGCGCTCACCCCGCTTCTCGCCGCGTCGATCGCCGGCCACACACCGACGAGCAGAGCGATCACCATGACGACGAGCGTCGTGAAGCCCAGGACGGGGAGATTGATACCGATGCCCTCGGTGCGTGGGAGGTCCGCCGGCAACACCGGGACGAGGGCGCGGAGCACCCAGGTCGCAGTGAGCAATCCCGCCGCGGCGCCTAACGCCAACAGTGGCACCAGCTCTGTGATCGACTGCTCGACGAGCCTGGCACGCGACGCCCCGAGCGCAGTGCGAACCGCGATCTCACGCCGTCGCGACAGTCCGCGGGCGAGCAGCAGGTTGGTGAGATTCGCGCAGCCGATCAGCAGCATCGCCGCGACCGCACCGAGCAGCACGAAGAGTGGTTGCTCGAGCTGACCAACCATATCCTCGAGGAGCGGCGTGATACCGGCCTCGATCTCCTTATTGTCGGCGTATTGGCGCGCGAGATCGGCCGACACGACGTGCAAGTCCGCCCGCGCCTGGTCGAGCGTAACGCCGGGCTTGAGGCGGGCGACGGCACTGTACGAGCCCCAGGTGCGGTGGGTGTACTCGTCGGCCGTAACGGTAAGCGGTGTCCACAGCTCGGCCACTCGGCTCGGATACCGAAATTCCGGCTTCATGACACCGATGACCGTGGTGGGAACGCCGTTCAGCACGATCGCTTTCCCGACGACCGATGCATCCGAGCCGAAGCGTCTGACCCACAGCTGATGGCTCAGGACGGCGACGTTCTCGTGTCCAATCTCATTCTCCTGTTCGGTGAACGTCCGCCCGATGAGCGGCTTTGCCCGCAGGATCGGAAACAGGCCCGCCCACGCACGCACCCCGAGCAGCCGCTCGGGCTCGCCGTTGACAGTGAAGTTGAAGCTCTGGTTGTTCTTGACCATCGCCACGTCTTCGAAGACGTGGTTCTGCACGCGCCAGTCGCGAGCGTTTGCGGCACTGACCGCACCACGGCCGTCGGAGTGCTTCCAATGCGTCCAGACGCGCACCAGCCGATCGGGCTCGCCGAACGGCAGTGGACGAAGCAACACGCCGTACACGATGCTGAACATCGCGGTCGTCGCCCCGATGCCTAACGCGAGCGTGAGCACGGCGGCCACGGTGAACGTTGGCTGCTTGATGAGCGCGCGGACGCCCACGCGGAGGTTGTGATGGATGCTGCTCATTATCTCTCCAGCGCGTCGTGCGCGCTCTCGTTCGTTGTCGTGGCGACGGAGCCAGCCTGCCACGCGACCCACGTCTCCAAACCGTTCTCGCGCGGCCGCCGCCGCAGCGTCGCGGGGGAGCCCGCGTGCCTCGTAGTCCCGCGATCGCATCGAAAGGTGAAACTCGATCTCCTCGTCGACGTCCGCGGCGACGTCGGATCGCAGAAAGCGACGGTAGCGTCGCCACATCGGTTCGTGTCGGTCACCAGGCACGCGTCACCTCACGCCAGGCTTGGCGCTGCGCGAAGCACGCGCGTGACCGCGCCCGAAAATTCCAGCCACCGCTCCGCCTCGGCCTTGAGATACCGGCGGCCGGCGGCGGTCAGCCCGTAGAATCGCGCGCGACGATTGTTCTCCGAGAGGCCCCACTGCGCGGCGATGAACCCGCGGTCCTCGAGCCGTCGCAACGCCGGGTAGAGCGAGCCTTCCTCGACGCGCAGCACATCGCTGGTGGTCTCCTCGACCCAGCGGGCGATGGCGTAGCCGTGGAGCTCACCGCCCAACAGCGCTTTCAGGATGACGAGGCCCAGCGTCCCCTGCAGCAGGTCGAACCGATCCTCGGCCATCGTGCTTCCCCTGTCAAGACGAGGGGAATGTCACATCGGGGACATTGATCCGCAAGTCTTCGTCACTCGCGGCCACACGCACGGCATGGTTTGGGGGGCCCGCGATCATCAGCCGCGCCCACTCGAGCGTCTCGAGAAAAACGCCCATGAACCACGAACGCTGGGGTCGCAGACGGCGCTTCGCGCCGCCGCGGAAGCCGCTGGGTTTCTCGAGTCCAGCGTATTCAGCGCCCGACGCGGAGCGCCGTCTGCGTGATCAGCGTTCGTGGTCATGAGCGGAATTGGGTGCGATCCGAAGCTCAGACGAGCCGCTAGCGACCCGCCGCTCGCTGCGCCAAATCGAAGAGCGCGCGGCGGGCGGGCGAATCGTAGAGCCGTCCGTT
>Ga0207706_10000453_pt1 | contig 43644 bp, 34 predicted proteins | sample KBSC53metaG_FD_184318 | JGI IMG/M metagenome (GOLD analysis project Ga0207706, IMG submission 184318) | Corn rhizosphere microbial communities from Kellogg Biological Station, Michigan, USA - KBS C5-3 metaG (SPAdes) (version 2) | ecosystem: Host-associated > Plants > Roots > Rhizosphere > Soil ... | reverse complement strand
AGGCCTACGCATCCAGGATGGATACAACCTGATCCTGAAGAAGGGCTGGACCCGCCTCACGCCGCCCTTGCTGACTCTTTTTCAGCGCACCATCCAACTGCATCACTCGCGCATCGTGCGCATCTTGCGGAATTACTGGGCTCAACATCCGACTGACCTCGTTCTTTCCGTAATTCCGCATTTCAATCGTTGCCTGGCGCAAAGCATTCGCCAGGAGATGCCGAACGCGGCCTTCGTGACGCTGCTCACCGATCTGGCCGACTATCCGCCGAACTTCTGGATTGTGCCGGAATCGGAATTCATCATTTGCGGCAGCCAGCGCGCCCGAGAGCAGGCGCTGGCGATGGGTCATGACCGGCGGCGGGTTTATCAAACCTCCGGGATGATTCTTAAACCGTCGTTTTACCGGAAGCCGGTCATTGATCGGGATGCGGAAAGAGTGAAACTAGGGCTCAGGGCGGACTTGCCGACCGGCATTGTAATGTTTGGAGGCCAGGGCTCTTCCTCGATGATCGAGATCGCCAAAAGACTGGACCACAGTTCGCGCCAGCTCCAGTTGATTTTTCTGTGCGGCCACAATCTGGAATTAGCGACGAAGCTGCGTGGCCTGGGGCTGACCAAACCTGCAGTTATCGAGGGCTTCACCCCTCAGGTTGATTACTTTATGTCGCTGGCGGATTTCTTTATTGGCAAACCGGGACCGGGCAGCATCAGCGAGGCCCTGCAATTCGGCTTGCCGGTGATCGTGGAGCACAACGCTCGAACCATGCCACAGGAGCGCTACAACGGAACCTGGCTGATCGAAAAGCGCCTGGGAATGGTAGTGCCGGACTTCCGGGAGATAGCAGGGGCGGTAGAGCAGTTGCTGACGGACGCCACGTTCGCTGAATTGCAGCGGAACGTCAGCGCCTACAAGAACTACGCCATTTTTGAAATTCCCCTCATTCTGGACCAGATGATGGCCGAGAAAGCCATCGAGAGCATGGGCGTGGTTTCGCCCCTGGCGACTATCGATCCGTTTGCCAGCGTCGCCTGGGCGGGGTTGACTTAGCCGAAGAGGGGTGGAGAGGGCACGAGTTTACTCGTGCCGCTACGTTGCGGCACTGGTCGCGCTTTAGCGCCTGGGGATTGGCTTTGCGCGCACGATTGAACTCCATGCTCGCAATCCGGGTTCGCCGTGGGTCCCGGAACTCCATCGAGCTAGCAAGCTCACCTCAGCGGCTAAAGCCGCCTTCATATTTCGGCTGGTTGTGGCACGGCTGAAGCCGTGCCCTTCACGGGCCGTGTTTCCGCGGTCCCACGTTGCTTTCGGCCTCCCGCACAATCTCAGCGCAGCAGGATGCCCACAATCGAAGCTGACATCAGATTGGCCATGGTGCCGGCAATCATGGCACGGAAGCCGAGCTTTGCCAGCTCGCCGCGCTTGTTGGGGGCGAGGGCGCTGATGCCTCCGATCTGAATTCCAATTGAACTGAAATTTGCGAAGCCGCATAGCGCGAAGGTCGCGATGGCGAAGGAGCGAGGATCCAGGATGCCCTTCTGTGCACCCAGCATGCCGTAGGCCACCAGTTCGTTGATCACCATGCGTGTTCCCAGAAGATTGCCCACGATGCCGCACTCGTGCCAGGGAATGCCGATCACGAAAGCGACGGGAGCGAAGATCACACCGAAGACCTGTTCCAGACTCGACGGAAACCAATGAAATATGTGGTTGTGAATGCCGCCAAAGATGCCGTTGACCAGGGCGATCAGGGCGAGGAAAGAAATCAGCATGGCGGCGATATTCAAGGCCAGGTGCAGGCCGTCAATGGTGCCGTGGGTGATGGCTCCGAGAACGTTCTCGTCTTTGGGGAGAGCCTCAGGATCAATGTCGGTCAGCGAAGGGATTTCTTTCGGATCCGACTCGTCATGCGGTTTCGTAACTGGCTCTTCGGTTTCCGGCACGAACATTTTCGCCATCAGGATGGTGCCGGGGGCGGTCATGATCACGGCGCTGAGCAGATGTTTGGCCTCGACGCCATAGAGAACGTAAGCGCCCATGATGCCGCCGGAAACGTGGGCCATGCCCGCGGTCATAACGGTCATCAGCTCAGAGCGGGTCAGCGACGGCAGATAGGGACGGATGGTAAGCGGCGCCTCGGTCTGGCCCATGAAGATGCTGGCAGCCACGTCGAGCGATTCCGCGCCGCTGGCGCCCATGCGGATCATCACTTTCGCCATCTGGCGGATAATGAACTGCATCACGCCGTAGTGATAGAGCACGGCGAAGAATGCGGATATGAAGATGACCGTGGGCAAGACCTGGAAGGCAAAAATCATTCCCAGCGAGCCGCCCTTCCGGCCCAGTTCCCCAAACACCAGTTGGGAGCCGGCGAAGGAATATTCCAAAAACTTCTCCACGCCGTGGCCCGCCCATTCCAGCAAAGCCCGGCCGAAGTTGAAACGCAAGACGAAGATGGCAAACACGAACTGCAGGACGAGGCCCAGACCCACCGTCTTGAGCCGGATGGCGCGGCGGTTGGTGGAAAACAGATACGCCAGGCCCAACATGGTGGCCAGGCCCAAAAGCCCTGTCAGACGGCCCATTCGCGCCTCCCGTTCGTGCATTGTGGAGCTTTGGTGGTTCCAAGCCCCCGAATTGTGGAGGTAAAATCGCGACCGTCAATTCGACCCCGGCTCGTCACGCCTGTGCTCTCTTTCCGGAAATGACGCGGTGGATCAATGGCCGTTTCTCCGCCGGGGCCTTCGCGGCGACACCATACGCCTGTTGCAGCAGGCTCTGCGCGCTGCTTAGCCGTGCGTCAGAATTGTAATGAACCGTGCAGAGCGCTTCGCCTTCCCGCACGGGATCGCCGACCTTCTTGTGCAGGACAAGGCCGACCGCGGGGTCGATCAGGTCTTCCTTCTTTTCACGGCCGCCGCCCAGCATGAGGCTGGCAATTCCCACTTGCTCGCATTGAATGGATTCCACGAAGCCGCTGGCTGGACTAGAGACTTGCACCTGATGCTGCGCCCGGGGCAAGCGCATGGGATCATCAATGGAGCGCGGGTCGCCGCCCTGCCCGGTGACGATCTCGCGAAACTTCCTAAGCGCGGAATGATCGCGAATGAGTTTGTCTGACAGCTCGCGACCCGCGTCCAGACTCGGCGTGCGGGCTGCGAGGTAGAACATCCACGCGGCCAGCTCTACCGAAACTTCGCGCAGATCGGCGGGACCGCCGCCATTCATCACCTCGATGCACTCTTCGACTTCGAGAGCGTTCCCGACCCTCAGGCCCAGAGGCTGGTCCATGTCCGTGATGAGCGCGACCATCTTTTTGCCCATGCGTTCGCCGGTTTCGACCATGAGTTCGGCCAGGTGGACGGAATCTTTCTCGGTCTTCATGAACGCCCCGCTGCCGGTTTTGACATCCAGGACGAGGCCGTCGATTCCCTCGGCCAATTTTTTGCTCATGATGGAGGCGCAGATCAGGTTGGGACTTTCAACGGTCGCGGTCACGTCGCGCAGAGCGTAGATCTTTTTGTCGGCAGGGGCGATTTCCGCGGTCTGTCCGATCAAGCCGCATCCGCAACTTTTGAGCACGCGCCGAAACTCGCTCAACGATAAATTGATGTTGAAGCCTGGAATCGATTGCAGTTTGTCCAGTGTGCCGCCGGTGTGGCCCAGGCCACGCCCGCTGATCATCGGAACCGTGACACCGCCCGCGGCGACAATGGGCGCGATGATGAGAGAAGTCTTGTCGCCGACGCCGCCGGTGGAATGCTTGTCCACCTTGGGACCGGGGATGTCAGAAAGATCTAAAACCTCGCCCGAATTGAGCATGGCCGCGGTGAGCGCACTTAGTTCGGGACCAGTCATTCCCCGGATGAGCACCGCCATGAGCCAGGCGGCCATCTGGTAGTCGGGGATTTCGTCGTTGGTGTAGGCGCGGACCAGGAACCCGATCTGATCAGACGATAGTTCACCGCCATCGCGTTTCTTGCGGATAAGGTCGAGGGGGCGCATGCTTGCGGCCGGCGGAGATGAGGTCAGCTTGGCTGGGCTCTTGGACATCGTCGCTTGCGTCAGGAACAGGGAAGCTTACATTGCGGGGTGGGGTGGTGGAAAGGGCTTCATTCATCGAAAGGCGCTCGCAAGGGAGCTTTGATAGTATTCCCGGAATGCGATTGCTTGTTCTGCTTCTCACTTCGGCTTTAGCGCTCGCGCAAAGGACCCCAGGCAGCCCGCTCGATCATTTGCCCTCCAATGTCGAGGTCTTGACCCATTTCGGGGAACGCGCGGACATCTCTCCTGACAATCAGCGGGTCGCATTCATGACCAAAAGTTTTGGCGACGCCATGGTGATTGACCTGAAAGCGCGCGTCATTCAGTGCCTGACGTGCAACGTTCCCGGGGCCGCTTTTCTGCGGGTAATGCATCTCGTGAACGGGGACTACATCCTGATCGGCCCCGATCACTTCGAGGATGTGCATACCAGCCGCACTCGCGACAACCAGCTCTGGTTTCTCAGCCGGGAACCGGGCGCCACGCCAGTGAAGCTCGGCCAGAAGATGAGCGAGGGCGCGGCGATTTCCAAGAAGAGCCTGAAGATTGCGTTTTCGCAGGTGGCGGCCCAAGCGCCGGAGCTGGCGCCGGAAGCTTCACGACTGGTGGTGGCGGACCTCGATCTTTCGGGCATTCCGAAGTTGGTCAATCAGAAAACCGTTTACGAGAGTAAAGACCGGAGCTGCGTCATCGAGGCGCAGGACTTCTATGACAACGACACCAGGATGACTTTTACCTGCTACGAACCAGAGGGCCGCGCCTCGGTGATGGGTATTGATCTCAACACCGGCAAGGTAACGAATTTCTCGAAGTCGCCGGGATCGTACAACGAAGTGGAGGGGATCTTTCCGGATGGCCGGTACACCGCCGTCGAGGCGGACCGGCAGTGCGAGCAACTGGGCGGCACGCGGGGCTCGGGAAACATTGATATCTGGAAGCTGAGACTTGACGGCGCCGGGAAGGATTTTACCCGCCTGACATTCTTCAATGATTACGAGGGAGGCAAGGCATCGAACCCTGTGATTTCCACTGACGGGAGGTTTATGGCGTTTCAATCCGCCAGGACGAGCGACGCTGCCGGAGTGGGCTACGGGATTCTGATCTATTGGTTTTTGTAGCGCCGCCTTCCCGCAGCGGTCCGGCGGGCGTCCCGCCCGCCCCGCCGAGGGCGGGACGCCCTCGGGACAGCCGGCAAGATGCCGGCGCTACAAAAAAAATAGCGGATTACAACCGAAAGCCCTCAGGCAGCAGCCTGGTAATGACCATCTGCTCGGTGCCCGTCTGACCTCGGAACAGAACCAGGGCATCGGGGCCAAATTCAAAGATGACCTGGCGGCAGGCGCCGCAAGGGGCGCAGGGTCCGTCGCGCTCCGTGGCTACGGCAACCGCTTGGATCCGCATGTTGCTGCCTTCGGCGGCGACGGCCGCAAAAATGGCGTTGCGCTCGGCGCAGATGGTTAGACCATAAGATGCGTTTTCCACGTTGCAGCCGTGATACATGGTGCCGCGCTCGGTAAGGATGGTTGCTCCCACCTTGAAATTCGAATAGGGAGCGTGGGCATTCCTGAAGGCGTCGCGGGCGGCGGAAAGCATTTCTTCCTGTTGGGCGGGGGCAAGAGTGATGGGCATAACTACCGTCCTCTGTCCTACTGAGTGTGTGTGGGTCGGACAAGAGTGTCCGACCCACACCTTCTGAGTTTCAAATCGCGGGGCAGGCGCCTCTTTTGATGAACTCTCCTTGGCCGGCGCGGCCCAGGAATTTTTCGCCCTCGACCAGGACGCGACCGCGGGAGAGCACGACATCGGGCATGCCGGTCACCTTCATGCCCTCGAACATGGAATAGTCCACGCGCATGTGATGGGTTTTGGCGCTGATGGTGTGCTCACGTTTGGGGTCGAAGATGACGAGGTCGGCGTCGCTACCTATCGCAACCGTACCTTTGCGGGGATAGAGGCCGAACAGCTTGGCGGGAGTAGTCGCCACTAGCTCTACGAAGCGGTTGACGCTGAAGCGTCCCTGAGCGACTCCACCCGAGTACACCAGGCTCATGCGGTGTTCAATGCCGGGGCCGCCGTTGGGAATCTTGGTGAAGTCACCAATACCCATTTCCTTCTGCTCTTTATAACAAAATGGGCAGTGGTCGGTAGAGACGACCTGCAGATGGTCGTGGGTCAATCCCTTCCACAGTTTTTCCTGATGCCATTTTTCGCGCAGCGGCGGAGTGAAAACGTACTTGGCGCCTTCGAAACCGGGGGCGTCCATGTTCTCCAGTGACAGGTAGAGATATTGGGGACAGGTTTCGGCATAGACGGGCAGGCCGCGATCGCGGGCCTCGCGCACTTTTTCCAGCGCGTCGTTGCAGCTGAGATGCACGATGTACACCGGCGAGCCGGCCATTTCGGCCAATGCGATGGCGCGGGCTGTGGCTTCGGCTTCCGCGGTGGTTGGTCGCGTGAGCGCATGATACTTGGGGGCGGTCTTGCCCTCGGCCAGGGCCTGCTTCACGATCACGTCAATGGCGCCGCCATTTTCCGCGTGCATGCAGACCATGGCCCCGGCCGCGGCAGAAGTCCGCATGGCTTTGAAGATGCTGGCATCATCGAGCATGAAAACACCGGGATAGGCCATGAACAGCTTGAAGCTGCTGACGCCCTCGCGCACCAGTTGCGGCATTTCTGCCAGCTGCGCGTCGGGGAGGTCAGTGATGATGCAGTGAAATCCGTAATCGGCGACGGCCTTTGAGGACGCCTTCTGCATCCAGGCATCAAACGCGGTGCGCAGGGACTGGCCCTTGTACTGGATGGCGAAGTCGATAAGCGTGGTGGTGCCGCCAAAAGCGGCGGCGCGAGTGCCGGTTTCAAAGTCGTCGGCGCTGGTGGTGCCGCCGAAGGGCATGTCGAGATGGGTGTGGACATCGATTCCGCCGGGAAACACATACTTGCCGGCAGCGTCAATCAGGCGCGTGGCGTTCTCGCGGGGCAGGCTACTACCCAGGGCCACCACCCGGCCGCCTGAGATGGCGACATCGGCCTGGGAAGAGTCGGCAGCCGTGACCACGGTGCCGCCGGTAATGATGGTATCGAACCCCATTGGCTAATCCCCTGGCTGCTTGAGCCCTCTCGGTCGGGGCTGAAGCGTGATGTATCCTATGCTAGCAGGCTGTGGAGAAGCGGAGGCGCTGATCTATATCGGGAGCCGCGATTTTCGGAGCGCCGGAAGGCGGTTGGGAAGGGAACGACTTTCGAGCAGCCTGGTAAGGTCACGACTTCAGTCGTGCCACGAAATCATCGGAAATGGGTTCGCGCTTAGCGCCTGAGGTTTGCCGTTTGGCTTCTGGTTGATCCCTGCGGTTCACTTCGACCCCATAACGCGAAAGGAAACATGAAGTTCGGGATCACCCTGAAACCTGATATTTCCGTGGAGCGGATTGTCGCCCTCACCCGCCAGGCGGAGGCCTCTGGCTTCCAGTACGGCTGGATTTTTGACTCTCACGTGCTGTGGAAGGATCCTTACCCGCTGTTGACCCTGATGGCGAATGGGACGAAGAGCATGCGGCTGGGGCCGTGCGTCACCAATCCCGCCGTCCGCGACCTCACGGTCACGGCCAGTCTTTTTGCCACACTCAACCTGATTTCGGGCGGGCGTATGGAGTTAGGCATTGGACGCGGCGACAGCTCGCGGCGGGTGTTGGGGAAAAAGCCGGTCACGCCCGCGGAGTTGGAACGCGCCGTCGTCACGTTTCGCAAACTTACCGCGGGACAAGAAGTGGAGCACGACGGTCAACCGGCCCGGTTGGCCTGGACGACGGGCTCTCCTCCGGTCTGGATTGCGGGCTACGGACCGAAGGTCCTGAGCCTGGCCGGACGAATTGCGGATGGCGTGATTCTGCAATTCGCCGATCCTGATCTGATTGAGTGGTGCCTCGGATTTGTGCGGCAAGGCGCGAAGGAAGCAGGCCGTGATCCCAAGGCAGTCGAAGTCATGGCTGCAGCCCCGGTTTGGGTGTCGGATGACCTGGCCGTGGCGCGGCAGCGGGTCCGATGGTTTCCCGCGCTGGTGTCAAATCATGTGGTCGATCTGATATCGCGGTACAAGCGCGAAGATCTGCCGGCATCGCTCACTTCCTACGTGCAGGACCGTGCCGGATACGACTACCAGCACCATGCCGAGGTGGGCAGCGACAATGCCAACTTCGTTTCCGATGAAGTGGTGGACCGGTTTTGCCTGGTGGGGCCGGTCGAGGCTCATCGCCAGAAACTCAAGCAGCTGGCAGAGGCGGGAGTTACCCAGTTCAATATTTATCTGATGTGCGGTGACGAAGAGCAGACCCTCGAGTCGTACAAGCGGGATGTCTTGCCTGAGTTTCGCGCAGGGGATTGAGGAGAACTATTTTCAGTTGCCAGTTTGCTGGTTCTCGGTTCTCAGAAACGTTATGAGATTTTTTTCGTCAAACAATACGGGGGCGATGGTTCGAAGTCTTACAGCGATTCTTGCATGTGGTAGCTTGGCCCTTTTGAGCGCATGCTCACGGACCAAGGCGGAAGCCCCGCGTATGAGCGCTGTTCCTGTGCTGGTAGCCACCGTGGAACAGAAGGCCGTGCCGCTTCAGTTGAAGGCGATTGGCGCGGTCGAGGCCTACTCCAATGTCTCGGTAAAAACGCAGGTGACCGGGGAACTTACCGGAGTGCATTTTAAGGAAGGCGCGGACGTCAGCAAGGGACAGCTGCTGTTCACGCTCGACAAGCGGCCTTTCGAGGCGGCGCTGAAACAGGCTCAGGGCATGCTTGCCCGAGACCAGGCGCAGGCCGCCAATGCGCGCAACCAGGCCAATCGTTCGCGGGCGCTGAACCAGGCGGGCGTAGTTTCAAAGGAAGAATACGACCGCATGCAGTCGGAGGCGGATGCCCTCGACGCTGCCGTCCTGGCTGATCAGGCTGCGGTCGAGAACGCGCGGGTCCAGTTGGTGTACTGCAGCATTTATTCGCCGATCAATGGCCGCACCGGCCCTTTGCTGATTCACCAGGGCAACATGATCAAGGCCAACGACACGCCGTTTCTGGTGAGCATCAACCAGGTTGAACCAATTTATGCCACTTTTACCGTGCCCGAGCAGAACTTGGCCGAGATCAAACGCTACTCCAGCCGGGGAAAATTGCGGGTGCAGGCTTTCATTCCTAACGACCCGCGCAGACCCGCTGAGGGCTGGCTCAGTTTCATCGACAATACCGTGGACCAGGCCACCGGCACCATCAAGCTGAAAGGCGAATTCCCGAACGCTGACCGGCGCCTGTGGCCGGGCCAGTTTGTGGACGTGGTCCTGACCCTGGCGCAGCAGCCCAACGCCATTGTTGTGCCGTCGCAGGCCCTGCAGAATGGTCAGCAGGGGCAGTTCGTTTTCGTGGTCAAGCCCGACATGACGGTCGAAGCCCGCCCAGTGGTTCTTGACCGCAGTACGGACGGCCAAGCGGTCATCTCGAAGGGGCTCACTCCGGGAGAACAGGTGGTCACTGACGGCCAGCTTCGCCTGGTGCCTGGAGTGACGAAGGTAGAACTCAAAGAAGTCGCCGCGCCGGCTGCGAGTCCTCCGCGGGCTGGGGGATAGTCACCATGAACGTCGCCGAAATCTTTATTCGCCGTCCGGTCATGACCACCCTGGTGATGCTGGGCATCCTCATGTTCGGCATCATGGGCTATCGCCTGCTGCCGGTGAGCGATCTGCCCAACGTGGATTTCCCCACCATCCTGGTTTCGGCCAGCCTGCCGGGCGCGACCCCGGACACCATGGCTTCAGCAGTGGCCATGCCCCTGGAGAAGCAATTTTCCACCATTGCCGGCGTGGACTCGATGACTTCATCGAGCACTCAGGGCTCCACCCAGATCACCCTGCAATTCAATTTGAGCCGCAATCTGGACGCTGCCGCGCAGGACGTGCAGTCCATGATTGCGAAGGCGGCCCGCGATCTGCCCCAGAATCTGCCCAGCCCGCCGTCGTATCAGAAGGTGAATCCCGCCGACCAACCGATTCTGTACCTGAGCTTGAACTCGCCGACGCTGCGCCTCTCCGACGTTGACGAATATGCCGAAACCCTGATGGCGCAGCGCATCTCGATGGTTAGCGGGGTTGCCCAGGTGAGCGTGTACGGGGCGCAGAAGTACGCCGTGCACGCCAAACTCGATCCCAAGGCGCTGGCCAGCCGCCAGATCGGCATTGACGAAGTTTCGAACGCCATCCAGACCGGCAACGTGAACCTGCCTACCGGCATTCTGTATGGGACGCACCAGGCATTCACGGTTCAGGTGAACGGTCAACTCACCAAGGCCGCGGACTACGGTCCGCTGGTCGTGGCCTACCGCAATGGCGCTCCGGTGCGGCTGCGGGACCTTGGGGAAGTAGTGGATGGAGTGGAGAACGATAAGACCGCGAGCTGGTTCTACGACGCCAAGGGCTTGCGGCGCGGAATCATCCTTGCCATTCAGCGTCAGCCGGGAACCAACACGGTGGAAGTCGTTGACTCCATCAACCAGCTGATGCCCAGCTTCCGTGCAGTCATGCCGCCGTCCATCAACGTGGACACGCTCTACGACCGCTCGGTTTCCATCCGCTCCTCAGTGGACGATGTGAAGTTCACCTTGTTCCTGGCGCTGGTGCTGGTCATTCTTGTCATCTTCCTGTTTTTGCGCAACCTTTCGGCGACCGCAATTCCCAGCATGGCGCTACCCATGTCCATCGTGGGTACATTCGCGATCATGTATCTGCTGGGATATTCGCTGGACAACCTGTCGCTGATGGCGCTGACGCTTTCCGTCGGCTTCGTGGTGGATGACGCCATCGTGATGCTGGAAAACATCGTGCGCCATATGGAGATGGGCGAGCGCCCGATGGAAGCGGCCTTCCGCGGCGCAGGCGAGATCGGCTTCACCATCGTTTCCATGACGTTGTCGCTGGCGGCGGTGTTCATTCCCGTGCTGTTCATGAGCGGCATTCTGGGCCGGCTGCTGCACGAGTTCGCCGTAACCATCAGTGTGGCGATTCTGGTCTCCGGAGTGGTTTCGCTCAGCCTGACGCCCATGCTGTGCAGCCGTTTCCTGCGCGCGTCGAAGGAAATAGAGCATGGCCGGTTGTGGCGGCTCTTCGAGAGCTTTTTCGACGGGCTGTTGCGGCTTTACGATCGCACGCTGCAGGTCACCCTCCGGCACAAATTTGCCACCATGGCGGTTTCCGTCGTGGTCATGGCGGGCACCGCCTACCTGTTTATCGCCATCCCCAAAGGTTTCCTGCCGGATGAGGACCAGGGACAAATCTTCATCTTCACCGAAGGTCCGCAGGGCATCTCATTCGATAGCATGATGCAGCATCAGCTCGCCTTGAATAAGGTGGTGATGGCACAGCCCTACATCGACTCTTTTATGTCCACCGCCGCGGGCGGAAATGCGGGGCGTCTGTTTGCCCGGCTGAAGCCGCGGAGCCAGCGCATGTCAGCGCAGGAGATTGTTCAGGACCTAAGAGGGAAGCTGGCGGCTGTCCCCGGTATCAACGCCTTTCCGCAGCTGCTGCCGCCCATCCGCATTGGCGGGCAGTTGACCAAGAGCCAGTACCAGTTCACGCTGCAATCGCCCGACACCAGCGAGCTCTATCAGGACGCGCCCAGGCTGGAAGCGAAACTGCGCAGCGATCCGCAATTGCAAAAGCTGTTGCAGGATGTCACCAGTGATCTGCAGATTACCAATCCCCAGGTCAACGTGGACATCGATCGCGACAAGGCGTCGGCGCTGGGCATTACCGCCAACCAGGTGGAGGATGCACTGTACACGGCTTACGGCCAGCGGCAGATTTCAACCATCTACGCGCCCAACAACGCCTACCGCGTGATCACCGAACTGGAGAACCAGTACCAGCTCGATCCCTCGGCGCTCTCACTACTGTATGTGCGCTCTTCGAACGGGCAACTGGTGCCGTTGAATGCCGTGGCCAGGCTTACGCGGACGCTCGGGCCTCTCACTATCAATCACCTGGGACAGCTGCCTGCAGTGACGATTTCCTTCAACCTGCGCCCGGGGGTTTCTCTGGGCGATGCCGTGAATGCCGTGGGCCGGACGGCGCGGGAGATGTTGCCGGCCAGCGTCAGCACCAGCTTTCAGGGCACGGCGCAGGCCTTCGAGTCCTCGATCAGCGGGCTGGGATTGCTGCTGGTGATGGCCATCCTGGTCATCTACCTGGTGCTGGGCATCCTGTATGAAAGCTTTATCCATCCCTTGACCATTCTTTCCGGCCTGCCCTCGGCGGGTTTTGGCGCTCTGATCACCCTGATGCTCTTCCATCTCGAACTTAACCTTTACGGTTTTGTGGGCGTGATCATGCTGGTTGGGATCGTGAAGAAAAATGCCATTATGATGATTGATGTGGCCCTGGAGCGGCAGCGCGACAGCCACGACCCGGCGCAGGAGGCAATTTATCAGGGAGCCTTGCTGCGCTTCCGTCCCATCATGATGACCACCATGGCGGCGCTCATGGGCACGCTGCCGATCGCGCTCGGTTTTGGCGCGGGCGCGGAATCACGCCGCCCGCTGGGACTGGCCGTGGTCGGCGGGCTGGTATTTTCCCAGCTGCTGACTCTGTACATTACTCCCGTCTACTACATCTACATGGATTCGTTCCAGAACTGGCTTCGCTCGCGCCGGAAGCGCAAGGCGCTTCCGGCCGGCGAATTTGAGAGGGAGCCCGTCCTCGCGGGAAAAGCCAGCAAGTAGAGCGCGACCGTGTTTGTGGGTCGGACAAGAGTGTCCGACCCACACATCACGCTGTGCACGCCAGGTCGTTCGGGACTGAAGTCCCTCGGGATGACTCCGCGGAGTGGTGCGAGGGCCGCATACTTCGCGCCCATCGATTCCGCGCGATCGGGTAACATGTCCGGTTGGGTGCGAAGACATCTTGGATTCGAACACCGCTGAGATCGACACTCCTTCCGACAAGGCCCCACCTCCGGCGTGGTTTCGATTTCTTGCTCCCTCCATCACCGATCTGATCTTCATCATTCTGCTGTGTGCCATGAGCAGCGGAGCGCTGGCGCCGCGCCTGCTGGGGGATGCCAGCGTCGGGTGGCACATACGCAACGGCGAGCGGATGCTGCGCACGCACTCGATTACTCGCGTTGATCCGTTCTCCGTGACCATGGGCGGGCAAACCTGGTATGCGTGGGAATGGCTGTACGATGCAAAGATTGCGGGCATCCACCATTGGATGGGACTGAACGGCGTAGTCTTCTTCACCGCCGTGATCATTGCCCTGACTTTCGCTCTCACGCTGCGCCTCTGTTTGCGGCGCGGCGCGGACCTTCCCGTCGCCGCGCTCCTGCTCGCCCTGTCTCTGGGCGTCTCCATGATTCATCTGTTTGCCCGGCCGCATGTGCTGAGCTGGTTGTTCACCGTGATCTGGTTCCAGCTGCTGGACAGCTCGGAGAGCGCGAACCTTGCTGCAAGTCCGCGGCGCTTGTGGTATCTGCCCGCGCTGATGCTGCTCTGGGTGAATGTGCATGGAGGCTTTGTCCTGGGCTTTGCGCTGCTCGGCTTGTATCTGTTGAGCGCTGCAATACGGTACTACCGCAGCCGCGATGGAGAAGAGTCACGAAGCTTGGCGCAGCGGTCAAAAACGCTCGGAATAGTGACCGTGGCTTCCCTGGCGGCCAGCCTGATCAATCCGTATGGTTATGAGCTGCACGTTCATGTGTACCGGTATCTCACCAGCCGCTGGCTGATGAACCATATTGACGAATTTCTTTCGCCCAATTTTCACGGCGTGGCCCAGCAATGCTTTGTGGCGATCCTGCTGATCACGATCGTGGCGCTGGCTGCGGCGCACAACAAGCCGTCACTTTCGCGCGTGTTGGTGCTGCTCCTGGCGACGTACAGCGGCTTGTATGCTGCGCGCAGCCTTCCGGTTTCATCGCTGCTGTTCACACTCATCGTCGCGCCTCTATGGACCCAGGCCCTCACAGATGCCAGAGAGAACGAAAATCTCTCCTTGCGCTTGCGGGCTTTCGTTTCCCGCTGGCAGGAGTTCACCGGGCGCGTGAGAAACGTCGAACTGGGCTTCCGCGGTCATCTCTGGCCGGCGGCAGCGGTGTTTCTAGGAGTGCTGGTCTGTGCGCACCAGGGCCGGCTGGGAACAACCCAATGGATGCACGCGCACTTCGATCCCAAACATATTCCGGTGCAGGCCACGGACACGATTGTCGAACGTGGCATTCGGGAACCGATCTTTGCACCCGACTCCTGGGGCGGATACCTGATCTACCGTCTCTATCCGGAAAACAGAGTCTTCGTTGACGACCGCCACGACTTCTACGGAGTAGATTTTCTGCGCGATTACCTGAAGGCCATTCGGCTCACTCCCGACTGGGACAAGTTCTTGAATGAGAAGCACGTGAATTGGGCGCTACTGCCGGCCGGGTCTGCGCTGGCCAACATGCTGGAAGAAACCACGCAGTGGAATGTGGTGTATCGCGATGGAACCGCGGTGTTGCTGGAAAGAAAGCAGCTTCTGGCTCCTGGCTTCTAGCTCCTAGCTAGAACCAAGACCCGATAGATGCTGGAATCCAGTAGCTCGGAATTCGTGTGCCGTCGGAAATATCGAATATCGAAATGTAAGCGGCGCAGGTCGAGTTGCCTGAAACAGCAGGTCCCTCCACTGCGCTCGCTTCGCTCCTCTCCGGTCGGGATAACAATATTGTTAATTCAACAAAGTTCCGGGAGACTAGTAGCTAGAAGCCAGGAGCTAGAAGCGCTTCCTAATACTGATCGTTGGTGTCGATGTTGAAGCCGAGGATAGCGTTGACCTCGATGGGGTCAGTTCCACGCCGCGCCGGACGGAATTTCCAGCTGTTGAGCGCGGTCAGGACCTTGCTGGTCATCACAGCGCTGGCGGGTTCGATCACGTGGGGCCGGCGCAGCAATCCGGAGCGGTCGAGGACGCAGGAGATCACCAGGCGCGCCTTGGGCAGCCCCGGCGGAAGATCGGAGCGCATGGCTTGAGGAGCGGTTAGGTCTTCGGCGTAACCGTGAACCGCGGAGGCCGGGTCGGCAAACTGCATGACCGCCGTGCCCAGCGCGGTCTCGATGTAGATGGTGTAAACCTTGTCACCCTTGAGCTTACCGTAGAAATCGAATGCGCCGCCTGAGCGTGAGGTGGCGACTACCGTGATATCAGGCCCGCGATCCTCGGGACTGGTGTTCGAACGGCCCGGGGCCCCCGCCGCCTTCCCGCCGGACCCAAAACTGGGCAGAGTCACGACGTTGCTGCTGCCTCCTTTTACTGAGACTCCGGGCAGGGCAGGAGTGCCACTGGTTCCCGTGCCTGCGCCGCCGGACCCGGGATAGGGAGAAATTCCGCCGCGCGCCAAGGGGTCTGATCCTGGGCCGGTGCCTTCCTTGCCGGCGCCCGTCCCGGGGCCGGAGAAGCCGCTGCCCGGTCCGTCGCCGCGACCGATGCCCCCGCCTCCGCCCGATCCGCCCAGTCCGGCCTTGTCGCCTCCCGAGGGAGACATCGCCAGAGCGCCGCTTCCGCCGCTGCCGGGCAGGCCAACCTTCGAACCGGGCTGGCTGGAAACCACCACGCCCGAAGTGCTTCCGTCGCCATTGCTCCTGGGAGGCGCCGCAGCCAGGCCCGCGTCCAGGGGTCCGCCCAGCCCTGCGCCACGGTTGCCTGCTCCGTGGCCCGTGAGTGCACCTCCGCCGGAAACCGAGGGAGGCGGCGGAACACCGGCCGTCGCGGTGCCTGTACCCAAGCCGCCGGCCCTGGAGCGTTCTGCTGCGCCTGCGCCCAGTTGCACAGTGGGAGGGACGACTGAAGCGCTGCCCAGGCCGCTGATGCTGCGGCGTTGAGCTGCGTCATCGTTAACCTGGACCGGCGGCGGAACCACCTGCTTCTGCAATTCGCCGGGCCCGAAGCCGGGTCCCATTGTCGCCACCTCGCGAGTCATGCTGGGCGGCGGCGCGACCACTCTTGGCGCCGGCATGGTGAGCCGTGGATTCAGGTTCGTCATCTGCTCCGGGGCCGAAACCGGAGGCGGGACCACTTGTACCGCATTCGATCCGGGAATACGAAGAGTGGAGACTTCGCGTTGGGGCGCCGCGACGCTGGGCGGAGCTACTCCCACGTTCAGTTGTGGCGCGGCCCGCAACTGGTCCGGTACCTGGGGAGCGGGCGCGACTGCGGTCTGAGGCAATTCCGGGGCCCGTAGAGACGACCTCATGCCTTCCGCCGGAGCCGGCCCGGGCAGCGCTTTCAATGCCAGCAGGTTCGCCACTGCGGAATTGGACCTGGGTAGATCGAGCTTGGGCGCGTCGGCCACGGTTTCCCGCAGGGTGCTGCCCCGCGCGACCCGGATCGTCTGCGTCGGATGATGCGCCTCGCGCCCGCCGGAGCGGCCGGAGTGGCCTGCCTCCGCGCCGCCAACGTCTTCGGTGCGCGGCAGTTCATTGCCGGAATAGTAGATGACGTCGTACTTGGGCTTGGGCGGCGGCTCGTAAGGCTGCATGCTGGCCAGCTTCGCTGGTATCACGATGACCGCCACCAGCAAGAGCAGTTCAAACGCCCAGGATAGTAGAATCCCCCACCACGGAAACAGGCCAACCTGGGCCTCCCCGGCCAGGCGCTTGGGCGACTTGCCCATCGCCGGACCAATGGCGGTCAGGAACTCGTCCCACCGGGACGGCCATTCCACGAGAAAATTGGGCGCGTCGTTCACTCTTGGGCCGCCTGTCCCAAAGCAATTTCAATTCTGTCGCCGATGGCGGTTTGGGTGGAACTCAACGTACGGCAGGGCAATTCCAGCACCGACGTTGCCTTCAACCGCACTGGAGCAAGTCGCCACGGTTTCAGGTTTTCTTCCAGGTGAACCACCACTTTGTCGCTATCCAGGTAGATAACGTCAATGGGAAAACGCATGGCGAAAGTGTGCACGCCGCGCGAGGGCACGATCCACAAGCCTTGACCAGCAGGGAAGCTGCCGGCATCGGTGCACATCAATCCGCAGAAGCGCGACCAATGGGTCTCCGCGATACGGAGGTGCCGGGCCAGGTAAGCCTGGCGCGTTCGATTGAGAGCGTATCCCATGGGACCCGGTGCCGGCATCACAACTCCTGGGCTTGACCTTGCAGCAAAGGCATTTTCAGTGTGCCCCTGGCGCCAGGATACGAAATAGCTGGATGATGGCCGGCCCCAGCGTCACGAAGATGATGGAGGGAAGAACGAACAGGACCAGTGGGATGATCATCTTGATGGTGGTTTTTGCGGCCTGCTCCTCGGCCCGTTGACGGCGCTCGGTGCGCAACGAATCGGAGTGAATGCGAAGCGCCTGGCTGACACTGGTGCCGAAGCGGTCGGTCTGTACCAGGGTGGCGACCAGGGCGCGCACGTCGTCAACTCCGGTGCGATCCACCAGATTTCGCAGCGCCTCGGCGCGCGGTTTGCCCGCCCGCATTTCGAGATTGACCAGATGGAATTCATCGCTCAGATCAGGATGGGCATGGCGCAGGTCCTCGCCGACCCGCATCAGCGCCTGATCCAGCGCCAGGCCGACCTCGACGCAAATTACGGTGAGGTCCAGAGCGTCAGGCAATGCCAGGGTGATGCGCCGCTGCCGACTGCGGATCCTGCGTTTGAGCACAAAGCGGGGGATAAAGAAGCCAAAGCCACCCACTCCGATCATCAGGAGAAGATCCAGGTTGCCCTTGACCGCGATCACGCTCACCATGCCAACCAGTGCCAGCAGCACTCGTGCACCTACATAAATCGTCAAGTGGCGCGGCTCGCGATAGCCAGCCTGAATCAGCCATTTTCGCGTTCTTGAAACTTCACTCGGAGACAGGGGCAGGGCTCTGCTGAGGGGATCGAGTGCCTGTTCCAAGCGGTCCTTGAAGGCCGGCTTTTCCTGGGGCTGCGCTTTCTGCCAGCCCAAGGCGCGCAGGCGCGAGCCCAGCACCGAAAAAGGCGCGTAGGCGGCGGCCCCGAACGAAAATACGACCAGGGCGATGGTCAGAAACAACAGGATTGCCAGTGCCAGAGCCATGCTTTTTACACCTGAATCTGAATGATCCTTCGGATCACGAAATAGCCCAACGTCTGTAAGGTGATGCCGACCACGATCAGCATGTGTCCAATAGGATCGTCAAACAGCGGCCGGATAAAACTGGGGTTCATGAGCTGCATGGTGACCACGATGATAGGCGGCAGCCCCATCAGCAGCATCATGGTCATGCGTCCCTGGGCGGTATGCACCCGCACCTGCCGCATGATCTTGAAACGTTCCCGAATCACATAGGACAGGTTGTCGAGAATTTCAGCAAGATTACCGCCGGTCTCGCGCTGCAGCATGACCGCAGTGACGAAGAACTTGACGTCCACCAGGGGCATGCGTTCGGTCAGATTGATCAGCGCGTCGCGCACCGGCAGACCGAATTTCTGTTCTTCATACAGCTTGCGGAATTCGGAAGCCACCGGCTCGGCAATCTCGCTGGCAATTAACTCCAGGGCCGTGGTGAAGGCGTGACCGGCGCGAACGGCGCGGGCCAGGGTGTCGATGGCCTCGGGAAAGAGTTCTTCGAATTTTTCGAAGCGCTTGGACCTCTTGTAGTTGGCGTACGAGTAGGGAAGAAAGGCGCCAATGAGCAGACCCAGCCAGGCGAATTGGGGAAAGCCGCTGAACAACAGAACAATGAGCCCCAGCCCGGCGCCGCTGACCAGGCACAACAGCAGGACGTTGCCGGCGCGGCTCTTTACATCGGCCTGTTCGAGCAGGGTCTGGAGGTTCGAGATGCTGGAAGACCGGCGCAGCAGGTTGTCGAGCGCCGGGATCTTGCTCATTACTTCGTCGCGCAGCAGGGCCAGTTCCTGATTGGGCTCGCGCTCCCCAGCCTTCTGCACGGTGGAGAGGCGTTCGCGCAGCAGCCGGGCCTTGGAGCTACGTTCATCCAGCAGGGAAGCGCCGACAAACACGGCCAGCGCCACCACCACAAAGACCGCAATGGAAATCACGATAAACATACGATGTCAGCCACCCGATTTAGTCTGGAACCACTGGGGCAAAAGCGCCAGCAATTTCACTTTCCTGTTGGCACGACCCGCCCACGTTTCTCCGCAACCTGTGCTAGACCTCCATGTGCGATTCGAACAACGCGGGGCGCAGACGGCAGCCCGCGGTGGCCAGCCGGTCGGCAAATTTGGGCCGGATCCCGGTGGCTCTGAACATACCGCGCACCTTTCCGGTTTCGTCAATCCCCTGGCGCTCGAAAACGAAAACTTCCTGCATGCAAATTACTTCGCCTTCCATGCCGGTTACCTCGGAAATATTAATCACTTTGCGGGTGCCGTCGGAGAGCCGGGAAACCTGGACCACGGCATGAATGGCTGCTGCAATCTGATGGCGCATGGCGCGCTCGGGAATATTGAGATTGGCCATGGAGCACATGTTCTCAATCCGGGCCAGAGCGTCGCGCGGGGTGTTGGCGTGTACCGTGGTCAGCGAGCCCTCGTGACCGGTATTCATGGCCTGCAACATGTCAAAGGCCTCTTCGCCGCGGACCTCGCCCACCACGATGCGGTCGGGACGCATACGCAGACTGTTGATGACCAGTTGCCGCTGCCGCACCGCTCCCTTGCCTTCAATATTGGGCGGACGCGTTTCCAGCCGCACTACGTGCTCCTGCTTCAACTGCAATTCGGCCGCGTCCTCGATAGTGACGATGCGGTCGGAATTCGGAATATAGCTGGAGAGGACGTTCAGCAGCGTGGTTTTGCCGGCGCCGGTTCCTCCGGAGATCAGGAAGTTCAACCGTCCCTTCACCATGGCTGACAAGAGTTCCAGCATGGGCTCGGTCAGGCTCTTGTTCTCGATCATGTTGCGGGCGGTAACCGGATCGCGGCCGAAACGGCGAATCGAAAGACAGGGGCCGTCGATGGCCAGAGGCGGAATGATGGCGTTCACGCGCGAGCCGTCGGCCAGGCGCGCATCCACCATGGGCGAAGACTCATCCACGCGCCGTCCGATGCGGGAGACGATGCGGTCGATGATCTGCATCAGATGAGCATCGTCCTTGAAACTCAGACCGGTGGGCTCGAGCTTTCCCGCCCGTTCCACATAAACCTTGTTGTAGCGGTTGACCAGGATATCGGAGACGCTGGGGTCCTTGAGCAGGGGTTCGAGCGGGCCCAAACCGAAGATTTCATCCAGGATCTCGCGCGCCAGACGCTCCCGCTCGGCGAAACTGAGCGGCACGGCCTCGCTGTTCACCGTGTTCCGAATAAGCAGCAGAACTTCTTCGCGCGCCGCGTCGTTCGGGGTGCGCCCCAGTTTCTCCAGGTCGAGGCGGTCCAGGATCTTGCGGTGCAGATCGGCTTTGACCTGCTGGTACTCGGTTCTTTCGAAGGTCTGCAAATTCGCCATACGTTCTAACCTGACCCTTTTTGAACCTACACGGTCTTAAACAAGGACCACGCTTTGCGCTTCACATCGATGTCGTTTTCCGTCAAAGCCGCAGCCAGTCCGGCAAAGGACCGGCCCATTTCGCTAAAGGCCTGTTGCATGAGCGGGACGCCGCGATCGATGGCGCCCGATACTGCGAAATACTGATTGGGAATCTTCCACAGCAGCTTGGCTCCCGCCGCCGCTTCGGCGTCGGATTCGCTGAAGCCGGCGATCTTGCGGAAGCGGTTGAGCACCAGGCGGACGCGCTCCCGTCCTCCGGTTTCGCCCAGATATTGCTGGATCCGGTTGGCGCTCCACAGGGACGCGACATCGGCATGGGCCACCAGCAGCACGGTCTCCGAAAGATTGCACACCAGGCGCGTAGTCGCATCTATCCGCGAAGAGGCATCGACCACGACGTAGCGGAAGTGACTGACCAGCAAATCAAAGAGGCGCGCGAATTCCGCCGTGGCCGGTTCGACCACCAGGGGCATATTGGCGCCTGCCAGTAACTGCAGGCCGCCGCCATGGCGAGTCATGAAGCTTTCGAGCAGTGAGCTGTCAAGCCGGTGCAGATTGCGAATCGCGTCCGCCACCGTGAACTGGGGCTTCAGATTCATGTGCAGGGCGGCGTGTCCCAACGACGCAATGTCCACCAGCGCGACATTGCCATGGGCCGAGTGCAGCGCCAGGGCCAGGTTCACGGCGGTGGTGGTGGCCCCGCTGCCGCCTTTGGCGTTGACTACGGTAAAGACTTTTCCCCGCGGCCCTTCACGGTCAACTTTCCGTTGAGCCGCGGTCAGCCGGACGAAGGCTTCGAGCAGGTCGGTGGTGGTGGTGGGACGCTCGATGAATTCGCGCGCGCCGGAGCGCATGGCGCTCACGATCACCTGAGGCTGGGACATGCTGCCCACCGCAAAAATGGCGGCGCCGCTGACTTCCTGGTGGATCAACTCGATGGCCCGCAGGGCCAGTGTGTAATTGTCCGTAGGCACATCCACCAGGACCACTTGGGGGCTCGCGCTCTGCACTCGGCGCAGGACTGGGTCTGTGACCACAACCGGATAACTGGTGCAACTGTGCACCACGCGCGCCACGCTGGTGCCATCCACCAGCACCTGCAGCACGGCGCGCTGCTCGCTATCCTGGGCGATGACTACAACAGAAAGTTCGGGCATCGTATTTCTGGCCCCCTACTGCTCGTTCTCCTTCAACATTCTACGTGCCCCGAACCACGGCCTGCAGATTACGCAGGTCATTCGTCTTACTTCTTGTCATCGGACGGCTTGCCATCGAACTTGTCCTTCTCCATAAAAGGCTTCGGATTGACCGGCAGGGGCGGCGCCTGCATGCTGGGAGAAATCCGGTGCGCCGTGCACAACACCATCAGTTCAGAGTTGGTCCTTTGCGCACTTTTGCTCTTGAAGAAATTCCCCAGAATCGGGATGTCGCCCAGCCCGGGTATCTTGTTGTACAGATCGGTCACCCGGTTATCGATCAATCCCGCAATGACAAAGCTTTGCCCGTCCTGCAGTTCGAACTCGGTTTCCGCCTTCCGCGTGCTCAGCGCGGGCACGGTGAATCCGGAGATCGTCAGCGCATTGGCGAAATCCAGCGCGCTGACCGACGGCGCCACTTTCAAATGGATATTCCCATTGGGCATGATCACCGGGGTAAATTTTAACTCTACGCCGAATTGCTTAAACGAAATGGTGACCGCGGTGAAGCCCTGGCCCGGCTGAACGATGGGGAAGGGAAATTCTCCTCCGGCCAGAAAGCTGGCTTCCTTGCCGTTGACCGCGATCAGATTAGGCTCGGCCAGAATCTGCAGCAGATTTTTCTGTTGCAGGGCCTTGATCACGGCGCCGATATTGATGTCGGTGCGAGCCACGAAAAGGTTGAGAAAGTCGCTAATGGTGGTGGTGGGCGCGGTCGTGGTGGTGGTGGTCACGCCGTTGGCAGTGTTGGTCGAGACCGGCGGCCGGGCGATACTGACGGAGCCAAATTGTCCGGTCTGGCTGGCCGCGATGGTATTGCCCAGCCCCGGCATGAATATATTGATTCCCAGCTGGGTGATGACTGAACGGTCTACCTCGGCGAACTTCACTTCCAGCAGTACTTCCTGGGCTCCCACCGGGCCGAAAGTCAGCACGTTAACTACATTTTTTGAGTAGGCCTCGGCGATCATTCCGGCCCGCTTGGAAACATCTTCGGTGGAGACGTGGCCGGAAAGCACGATGGCCGAGCGCGAGGGCGAGACGTTGATCTGCTCGTCGGGGAACACTCGCCTTTCTTCCTCGGCGGCGGCGGTGACGTCCACATCGACGCGCAAGTCGAAACTCCGCGAGCGCTCCAGTTCGTCCCAGATCAGCAGCGACACTTCGCCCGCGGACCGGCCATGCACCAGGATCTGTGTAGGAGTTACGACAATGGCATCGGCGACGGAGTCGTCGGTGACCGAGACTCTCTTGAGCCGCTCCGTGGTGTTGATCAACAGCGACTTGCCCACCATGACCCGCAAGGGCGCGGCACCTTGCGCCGCGGCTTGCGGAGCCTGGGAATTGGCCTCGGGACCCGGGGCCTGGGTGGCGGGTGCCTGGGTGGAATCGGGCGCCGCTGATTCAGTCGGCGGTTGCTGAGAGACCGCGAAGGACGCCGTGAGCAGGACCAACACGGACAGCACCCATCGCACCCTCGGGCTCGGTTTCACGCTGTGTTCCTCCCACCTGCGGGAGCAGATCGACATGTCTTCTTCCTCGGAGTGCTTACTGTTCCTGGAACTTGGTGACGTCTTTTTTGGTTCCTTTGATTACTTCGACCGAATAGCCCGATGGCATTGCGGTCACCGGAACCGGGGTGGTGCGCTTAATCGACTTCGGCCGCGCCGGGGCGGCAACGTGCACGGGAGTGGGGACGCCTTTGTACAGCGACCCCGTGTTCACCGAGGCCAGTTCCTGCTGCTTGGTGTCCAGCGGGTTGCGCAGCGCCAGTTGAATCTTGCCCTGCGTGGTGGCCAGGGTGAGTTTTTGGGCATCGTCGGGAGACACCAGCAGGGTTATGACGGGCGTCACCAGTGGCTCCCCAACGGTGTTGCGCTCCAACTTCTGACCAGTGGCAATCACGGCCACATTCTCCAGCACTGTGGTGGTCTGCTGCTCGGGCGCGCCCGAGGGGTTGCCGGTGAGCAGCACATCCACGCGCGTTCCCGGCACCACAAACCCGGCAACTCCGATGACTTCATTCACCCGCACCGAAATCGCCCGCATTCCCGGCGGAATCAGCGATGGCATTCCAGACCCGGCATTTTCTCCCGCCAGTTTGTTGGGAAGGAAGAATTCGCCCTTGGCGATGGGGAGGATTGCGCCCCGGCCCACGACCGAGGTTTTTAAGTGAAAGGCGTTGGCCGGCAAATCGGCTGCGGTATAGCGCACCGTCTTTACATCGCTCTCTCCCACCTTGGCTCCCACGGCGATGTCATTGGCCGCTACCACCACCTCTACGCCGGGCGCGGCGTCGCCCCCGGTTTTGCTCTGCAGGGTGCGATAGACGCTGTAGCTGACGATCGTGCCCAGAGCAAGGGCCACAAAGCCGATTAACAAAAGCCGGGTGCGATTCATGACCTCTCCTCAGAGTTGACACGGCGTCGCCTGGCTGCGACCGCCGAACATCCATTCTCCTAATTAATGCCGATGCTATTGACCGGTGCCGCGCCACCCGGCCTGACAAGCCACGTACATAGCGCACGCGCCAACCCGGCCATCATCCGGGCGCCCACAATCACGGGTTCGGCAACGGATTCCGGCCGCTGCCTACGCGGACGGTTGCGCTGAAATCCTCGTTACTTTACTGGACCGCGCTGGCGACCGACGAAAACACGTTGTTGGCATTGGAACCGATCAGTCGAATGGTTCCCACCACAATCACCAGAATGACTGCCAGCATCACCGCATACTCCGCGATGTCCTGGCCTGAATCTTCGCGCCACAAGCTAATAGCCTTCGCTTTCATTGTGTTGTCCTCCCTGCTTGAAATCAAACGAACGGCGTGACGCCCCTCGCGATGCAACTTCCGACAGCCCTGCGCGCCCTGCAATGCAATTTTTTCGTTGTTGTTTCCGAATCAATAGCTTACACGCGACCAGAGCGATGATCCTGATATCCATGCTCATAATAACCCGCTGCCATCGGCTTAGCGACAATTTCTTGCACCAGTGGTAATGTTGCCGGCCTGCTGGCCGGAGGCCAGGTCGAAATGCTGGCCATTTGACACCTACGGGCAAGAATTCCGGGCGAAGAGGGGCATTGCAGGGTTTCCAGGCACGGCGGCTGGGCTCCTGCGCAGCCCCGGGACTCCAGGGCGCGTCTGGGAGACAAAAACGCGTCCGTACCTATTGAATCGCGCTGGAGACCGAGGAAAAGACGTTGTTGGCGTTCGATCCGATCATCCGAATGGTGCCTACCACCACGGCCAGGATGACAGCCAGCATCACCGCGTACTCCGCCACATCCTGACCATCTTCCTCCCACAGCCGGGCGAAAACGCTGAACATGGTTGACCCTCGCTTTTGTGCCCGTAACTCGGAGATTGACATAGAGCGGGCAGACTGCGAAATGCAGACGGAATGATAATGTTCAGTGTGCAAGGTTTTGCAGCTCAAAATTGATCCAGGGGATTATCTAACTTGGTTCCCCGGGTAGGGCTATTGGCCCCGGGTCAGAATGACGGCTTCGGTATCGCCATAAATCTGCCTCCATTGCGGACTGGATCGGAGGGCGGTGATCAAGGGAGCGTCCGGGGTAAGGACCACAGTGCGAATCCCCCATGCCTCCAAGGTCTTGGTCCAGTCGTCCTTCAGGTAATAGCAGGAACCGAATTCGTTCATGAGAGTGTCGCCATAGACGTCGGCCCGGCCGTCCATGAAAACACGATACTGGGGATACAACTTCCAGATGAAATATCCGCCCCAGTTGTAGTGGTTCATCATCGGGCCGGGAGGATGATGCTGCTGGAGGAAAGCGGCCGCGGCGGCGGGAAAATGATGCGCTTCCGTTTCTCCCTGGCGGCCCACTACCTGTTTTATCCGGGCCACGGTGAAGCCGGCGAAGGCCAGGAACACAATCAAATTAAAGGCCAGAGTTCGCGGAGCCAACCCGAATGCGGCCGGGCTCGACCCTCGCAAGGCTCCCCGCTCCCGCAGCCAGGTCTGGGTCATCTCGGAGAGCACCGGAACGATGACCAACACCAGAAACGGGATGTGGCGCATCGAGCGTAGCGCCGCCGGGATCATCGCCACTACCAGCAGAAGGTTGCGGAGCCGGGGACATCGGCGAGAGGCGGCCAGTCCAGCTACAAGAGCCAGCAGCATGAGTAGAAGCGGCAGGTAAGTGAGATCGTGGAAGTCCGGAGAAAACCACTCCTGGATGAAACGGTGCATGGACTCGGATCCCAGCGTCTGAAACGGGTACCAGTAAAGTCTGACGCCATTGGGGTTCACGGCCACCAGCACGCCGCAGAGTACGAATGCGGCCGCCAGCTGCCTGAACCGGGACAAAAGTTTCTGCCGTGGTTCCGGAGAAGTCGCCGCCTCCAACCCTTCGCCGATTAAAAAGAGTGCGATGAACGCCAGCCCGATGGGAAATCCCGCGTGCAGATTCACCCAGAGCAGCATCAGGGGAGCGGTCCACCACAGCAGCCTGGGACGTCGTTCGGAGGCATCGAGCAGCAGCAGGAAAACACTGGCGAGCAACAGAGAAAACATCTGGGGACGAACTCCCCAGGTAGAGGCGGAGGCCAGCGCACCCCAAAGCGTCATGATCGCGGCGATGTAGGGCCGGCCCGGCGAGCGCAGGAAAACCAGGAAGAGAGCCGCAGCGACAACGGCGGCAAAGGCCACGATGAGTCCGCCGAATCCCGCCAGCCGATAGATGCCGAACAGCAGGACGTCCGAAAGCCATTCGTGGTTTATCCAGGGCTGGCCGAAGCGCGTGAAAGAATAAGGATCGGTATGGAATACGCTGTGGTTTTGCAGGGTCAGTTGCCCGGTGCGAAGGTGCCACCAGACGTCTGGGTCAGTCAACGGGCGCACGGCCATGGTGAACAGGCCGAGTGCGAGGATGGCTACGCACACACGGCGAGTTTGTAGAAGCCTGGTCATGTCGGCGAAAACCACCAACGGCTACAGGTGCCGCAGCCGAGTGTACTGTTTTCGAGGATGAATCAGAACACAAGTATTCAGTCGCACCTTCGCTTGTCTACTGCTGGCTGCGATTGGGTCACCGGGGAAGCGTGTTCGGCGCCGAAACGTCTCCCCACCGGGTGATCAGAAAGCGCATCGCCCGAAGCACTGGCTTGATGGTAAACTCCCGGCAAGGTGGACTGGTTCCGCAAACCTTCTCATCTCCTCCCAATTATTTTTTTGGTGGGCTTTGCCGCCTGGCGCTACGGAAGTCAGGTTTGGAAAGGGCATCCCGGGGATATTTATCACCGCTGGTTGGGGAGCCGCGAACTCCTGTTGAACGGGCGCAATCCCTATGGCAAGGAGGTCACGGAAGAAATTCAGGTCGGCCTGAGCGGGCACAAGTATGACTCGCGGCGGGATACGGCTGAGCAACGCTTCTATTATCCCGTCTATGTGGTCTTTCTGATGGCACCCACGGTGCGCCTCCCCTTCCCGTGGGTGAAGAAGTTGTTTGCCGTCCTTCTGTTGGTTCTTACCACAGTCAGCGTCCCAGTGTGGCTGGACTTCGTGCAATGGCGTTTGACGCCGACGCAACAATTCCTGGTGGTAGTGCTGACCTTGGCCAGCATGCCAGCCCTGCAGGGAATTTACCTGCAGAACCTCGGCCTGCTGGTGTCCGCGCTGATCGCAGGAGGATGTCTTGCCGTGCGTCGCGGTCGGCTGATCCTGGCCGGACCTCTGCTGGCATTGGCCACCATCAAGCCACACTTGGTGTTGCCGCTGGCCGGCTGCCTTTGCATCTGGAGCACCGGAGCCTGGAACGAGCGCCGGAAGCTGGTATGGAGCTTTCTGCTCAGCATGGCCGTATTGATCGCGGCCGGGGAATTGATATTGCCGGGCTGGGTAACGCAGTGCGTCCGCGGCATCTTCGTCTATCCTGCAAAATCCTACGGGGTCATGCCGCTGCAATTGGTATTCACGCGCCCGCTCGGGTTACTCCTGGCGCTGCCGGTGATGGCCGCTACGGCGTATCTGGCGTGGAGGCTCCGGCGGGCACCTGCCTCTTCCGCCGAGTTCTCCCTTGTAGTCGTCTCAGTTTTGGCAGCTACCCTGCTGGTGACCCCGAGCCTGGTGCCGTACTCAGATCTGCAATTGCTCCCTGCCGTTCTGTTGTTATTGAAGCAGAGAAAGGAAATTTGGGGTCTGGGACGCTGGGCAAGACACACATTGGTGGCTGCTATTGGCCTGGTGATGTGGCCTTATGTTGCGACCATCTTTTTGGCGGCGATATCGCCCGTGCTGCCTGCACTTGCTTCCCGTCTCTGGATCGCGCCCCTGGCGGTCATGCCGGTACTCCCATTGTTTCTTGTGGCCGGGCTTGCATGGGAGGTATTCCGGCAACTGCGTCGTGGCCCTCTCGCGATTGCAAACGCAGCGGTATAGAGGAGCTCACTCATCGCCGGGGTTGTTGTTGCCCCTGGGCCTTACTGCTGGTTGTTGGAGTGATAAGGCGACAATCTCGCCATTCCCGGTTCATTCGGCTCGAGCAACCACACTTGCCGCAAGTCAAAATACTTTATCAATTCCTGATTTTGATTTCCCATATCCTGCGCCCAAATGACGTTGGCAGCATCAATGTCAGCCCGGTTGTAAACCCATTCGTGAATCGGATCGTGACTGGAACTGTAACGAACAATGACGAGATGCCGGCCACCCATATGGCGGAAGCGTTCCAGGACTTCGGCACGTTGCCAGTGCCAGGGGTAAGTATCGGGACTCCGCGGCACTCCGAGATACTCGGCGCGAATGCTAAAGAGACACACGGCAAAACTCGCGATGCCAATGATGGGGACGAGTGCTCGTCCCAGGTCAGTACCAGCTCGCCGCCACTGCCGAAGGTGGCGCAGCCCTTGAATGACGATGGCGTAAATGACACAAGTCATGGGAGCAAAATAATGAGGCTGGTGCCAGGCCTCTACGGCCAGCCCCGCGATTGTAAAAATCGCGGTGATCAGCAGAAGCTTCATGCGACGATCGCGAACAATACGAGGTAAAGCGAGCAGCGCAAGCGGCAGTACAGGGCCCAGAAAAAACCACCACAGAATTGCCAGCTTCGCCCATTCTTCCCGTGCTAGTCCTCGAAGCGTACGAGTTTTCAGATACCTTGAAACTTCCCAGTCCGCATAAAACTTCTGTATCTCGGCGTTGCGGTACTGCGGCGCCGGACGCAATTCCAGGCCAAGAAAGAGCGGCGCAATGGCGTAGGCTCTTCGATTCAGCGCTTCCGGCGGCTCGAACGCGCTGCCGGTAACGCGCCAGTTGTAGTAGCCAGTCACAACTGCAGCGAAGCCAAGAACCAGAACCAGGGGCAGTGCAATCCGCGTCAAACAGCGTCGCGTTGGGCGTCTCCACAACCAGAATGCCAGCGAAAATCCCACGGGAAGACTGAAGAGAAGACCTTCAAAAGGCCGGCAATTCGCGAGTATGGCCAGGCCGAATCCCATGATCACAGCGTCGCGCGTTCGTTGCCATCGCAGGATGCGAGCAAAAGCGCCCAGCACCAGGGCTCCAGCGGTGGCCGCCACTGCGCCGCCCCAATATGAATTCATCCAATAGCTGGAAATGCCTTGTCCCATCAGGCATAGCAGCCCTCCGAACAATGCCCACCCCGGAGGGAACCATGCCTGCAGCATCCAGGTGACAGCCGCGCACATCGCACCCACGCTGAACCAGACTCCGAGCCAGGGAATGCCCGCGATGACCTGACCGGCGGCCAGGACGAAACCCTGCGCGGGCGGGTACATGGACATGTAAGTCGGCTGCTGCAGGATGTGCTCACTTTCAAAATGCACCCACATGGGGTGGGGAGGATTGGTCAAGCGGCCGGAGGCAAACGTATCCGCTGCCAGCAGATAGCTGAACTCATCCTGAAAATGCGGCTTGGGTATGGGCAGAAGAGGTAAGAGACATGCGCGAATCGCAAGCGTAAGCGCGCCCACCAGGAACACTGTGAGTCCGCGTTTTCGCGCCAGGAGTTTCAGGTTTTGCCGGCAACGGAAGAGCACGGACGCTATCAGTGGCAATGTGATCGTCAGTCTTGAATATTCAAGTCTTGCGATTTGCGAACCGGCGCATTATACCGCTCGTCCGAGCAAGCCGGCAGCGTTCGGTTTTGTCGGCCCTGGTGCAGTTTCATCTTGTCTCCCTCCGAGGACTCATCCTGAGCGAGCCCGTCTCTTCGCTAGCGAAGAGACGAGGGAGTCGAAGGACCCTGCCCGTGCCCCATCTGCCAGGAACAATCGCTCGGGGATTCGTAGCTCGCTCAAGGCCGGCCAATGCATTCGGAAGGGTAGGGGTCCTTCGACTCCGCGGCTGCTTCGCTTCGCAAAGCAGCTCCTGCGCCCAGAATGACTCGCCTGTAGCTGTCGCAATTCCAAACAGCATCTCTATCGTCTCGGCCGTCGGCCGGCGCAGGTGGGCGCCCCGTCCACTCTCAAGTTGGACAACACCTACGTGGCGTGTTGTGCAGCAGGCTGCTCACCACGAGCCGAGCCTGTCTTTGAGGTCAGGGCGATTGCGGTACCGGCGGCAAACATGGCCACGGAAAGCACCATCAGATTCATCTCCCCCAACCAAAACTGAAGGACCGCGTATAAAGGCGTCAAGAACAGAACTGCGAGAGACGCGACCAGGATGAGGCGCGCCGGCCCCACGATTTCACCCGAGACAAGCCGCTCCGCGAGCAGCAGGATAGGAAGGATCAGCAGACTAAGATCGTGCGTGAGCATGTGGTAGCTGGTAATGATCGCGACCGTCAGACACAGCGAAAACCCGAGCACGAACTGGCGCCCAGGTTGTGCGCGCTCTGTTTGTACACGCCACCCATACGCGGCCAGCGCCACGAGCGCAATGGAAAGCGCGACGATTAGGAGCGTAGCCGGCGGACCTGCCAGGTGTAAGGCTCCAGCCACCAGACCGCGCAGGTTCGGCATATCCCGCGGATAAATGCCCGCCTGGGCACCGCTACGACTCAAACGAAGAACAAATCCCGGATATGCCATCGCACCGTTCCAACCCACCACCGCTGCTGAGACCAGGAGCAACCCGAAAGCGGTAACGAGAAACCCTGCAACGGTTCTCCATTGACGTCTGACCATCAGCACCAGCACAAAAGGCAGAACCAGCTGAAACTTAAAAAGCGCTAGGCCAAGACATACTCCAGCAGCAAAATTGCGTTCCGTCGCCAGGGCCGAGAAGGCGAGGCCATAGAGAAAGAGAAGCAGGATGGAGTCCTGGCCCTGCAGCAACGCCATGACGAGAGGAAAGAAAGCGAACATTGCCAGCAGCGGCAGGGCCAGTAAGAAACCCTGCAGGCTAGGCAGGAGCGGGCGAAGCAGAATCCAGAAACCCAGAATCAGGGCGAGGTTAAGTGTCGTCCAAACCAGGTACGCCGCAACGTAGGGCAGGCGGGCCAGAGGCGCGAACAGTAAGGCCTCGAACGGCGGATGATTAAAGGGAAGAGGATTTTCGCGGTGCTTCACCTCGACCGCAAACTCACGCTGGATTGCGAACTGCGTTTCCAGGTCGTAAAGTTGACGGCCATGACCCTGGAGAATGCATTTGCCGGCCGTATAAAAAATTGTAAAGTCGGGGTAGCCGGCTGCGATTTCTCGCCGCAGGCTGAAAAACATCCACCCGTGCAGGACAATCATCGCGGCCAGAAAGGTGACAAGGAGGGGTCTGAGCGATGATCTATCAGGCATGCCAGAAGGCAAAAACATAGGGGGAGTATAAGCCCGGTCGCTGTTACCCGCCGCTGGTCCACTTAAGTAGGTGTGGGTCGGACAGGAGTGTCCGACCCACACAATCAATTCAGCCTGATCAACTCTCTGCGCGGTCAACCTGGCGCAGCAGTATCACCGCCAGCATCGGCAGGTACATGAACAGCATGGTGTACCGTCCCACCTCTGAAAAGCTGTGCGGGATGTGATACCAGCGCCAGAGGGCGGCGCCCCAGCTCAGGGCGGCAGTGAAAAGAATCTCGCGGCGCGATTTGGGAATGAACCACAGGATGAAGGCGTCGAAGAACCAGCGTTGCGGCATCAGTGCGGTCAACAGCAGGAACCAGGCATCCTTGTCGCGATAGCGCCAGAGCGCCAGCAACAGCAGCGGTCCGGGCAAAACCAGCAGCGGAATGAAATGTTCATAGTGCTTCAGCTGTCCCAGCCAAAGGAGCGGCCAGCGCGGCATGACGATCAGCGTAAGCAGCACGATCGCCCCGCAGGACACGATCCCGCGCCGGCTTAAATTGGTCAGCGCCACCGGCAGGCCGAGCTGGGGCTTAGCCATGGTGACCGGCAACAAGAGAGGGAAGAATGCGCTGGCGAAAATAATCGTTGACCACTGCACCGCCAGCAAGCCTCCCCAGTAAGGATAAGCCAGAAATACCAGCAGGCGATGGTAGCCGTGACGGCTGATGCCAAAGGCCAGCAGGGCGGAACTGATGCCGTAGAAGAGAGCAGCCGCCATCTCCGGGCGCAGCCAGACGAAGGGCACTCCAAAAAATGCGGCGGTCAGGGGATATTGTTCGAGCGGAGTGTCGTAAGGATTCTGCCCGGCCAGTACGTGCTGAGCGGCGCGCACGGCCCATCCGAAATCAGCGGCTCCCTGGTGGAAATGCAGCATCAGGAAATAGCAGAACGCCGCACTCGCCACGCCCATCATCGCGGAGATGCAGATGCGCAATCGCAACGGAAGTTCGCCCGCATAAGTTGTAACATGGAGCCGGTCCCGCTTCCGTCACGCGCTTGTTCAAAGACTCCAGACTCGGACTGCTGCTGGCGTTGCTGTCCGCCGCCAGCATGTGGTTCTACGTGCAATGGGTGCTGGTGCCCTACCAGAAGGCGGACGCAGCGGCCCACGGACGTCCGCGCGGCAATCTCTCTGACCTGTATCCCCGTTGGCTGGGGACACGCGAATTGCTGCTGCACCATCGCGACCCCTACAGCTCCGAAGTAACGCGGGAGATCCAGAGCGGATATTATGGACGCCCGCTCGATCCCAGGCGCATGGACGATCCACGGTTCAACGAGCCCAAAGATCAACAGGGTTTTGCGTATCCGCTGCATGTGATTTTTCTGCTGGCGCCGACCATCGGCCTGCCCTTTCCCGTGGTGCAGGCCGGGTTTCGCTGGCTGCTGGTCATATTGACACTGGCAAGTGTGCTGCTGTGGTTGCGGGTCTTGCGCTGGCGGCCTTCAGCCGCAACCACAGCGATCATCATCCTCCTGACCTTGGGCAGCTACGCCGTGGTGCAGGGAATCAAGCTGCAGCAGTTGACCCTGGTGGTGAGCGCTCTGCTTGCGGGATGCGGCGCGGCCCTGGTGGCTGGACATTTTTCTCTGGCGGGCTTTTTGCTGGCCCTGGCAACCATCAAGCCCCAACTTGCTCTGCCGCTCGCGGGCTGGCTGACCCTGTGGGCGGCGAGCGATTGGCGCCGGCGCCAGTCCTTTATCTGGAGCTTCGCATTAAGCATGGCAATTTTTCTGGGCGCGTCGGAGTACATCCTGCCGGGGTGGATGAGAGAGTTCCGCGACGCGGTTGCCGCCTATCGTCAGTACACCGGGGGCGCGGGTTCGCTGCTGGATGTGCTGACCACGCCGTGGCTGGGGAAAATCCTGGCCGCAGTGGCGGTGCTCGCGGTCGTAGTCATGGGATGGAAGGTCCGGCGCGCCTCCCACGATTCAGCGGCCTTCAGCAGCATACTGGCCCTGGTTCTGGCTGTGACCCTGGTGATCGTGCCCAGCTTCGCGCCTTACAATCAGGTGCTTTTGCTGCCCGCCGTATTTCTGATCACGATCTCGTGGAAAGATTTGTGGAGCCGGGGCAGCCTTACTCGCGTGGCATGTGGACTGGGGTTGCTGGTGGTGGGCTGGCCCTGGTTGGCATCATGCGGATTGATGCTGGCTTCGCGCTTTGTGTCCCCGAGTTCGCTGCAGAAAGCCTGGACCGTCCCGCTCTATACGAGCCTCGGCATTCCACTGGTTGTCCTGGGATTGCTTAGTCTTTGCACCCGGGATCGATTGCAGACCTCTTCCAAAATTTGACGCTAAGAAACAGAACGGTTGAAGTCGAGTGCTCTCAGGCTTTGCTAGACTGGGCTGACCATGAGCGTAATCGATGAGGTTCTGGAAGCCAACGAAATCTACTCCCGCACCCACGAGTTGCGCCGCCTTACTCCGCGCCCGGCGCGCAAGCTTGCCATTCTGACCTGCATGGACACTCGGCTTTCCATCCGCACTTTGGGGTTGACGACGGGAGACGCGCACATCATCCGCAACGCGGGCGGCATTGTGACCGACGACAGCTTGCGCTCGCTGCTGGTATCGCACTACCTGCTGGACACGGAGGAAATCATGGTCATTAACCACACCGATTGCGGCCTGATGCATGCCAGCGAAGAGGAATTACGCACCAGAATCCAGAACCGCACCGGGACTGCAGCCATCGCTCCGGCATTCTTCTTCGCCTTTCAGAATATCGAGGAGAACGTGCGTCACCAGCTGCAGAAACTGCGTACCCATCCCTGGATTCCGAAAGAGGTTTCGGTGCGAGGATTCGTCTATGACGTGAGCAGCGGCCGCTTGCGCGAAATCAAATAGGCTTGGAGAGGGCTGCAATCAAACGGACCTTCTCCCAGTTTTCCCATGTCCCCAGTTTTCCTACAGTTTTTAAGCTCAGTTTTAAGGTTAAGATCTCAAGAACCAGATTCGATTTCAAAGAGGAGAACAAAATGACAACAAAAGGAAAAGTCCTGGTGCTGGTCTCGAGCGGTCGCGGCTTGCCCTTGAAAGATGGCAAGGTTTATGCCGGCGCCGGCTACTACCTCAACGAGCTGACGGTTCCGGTCCGCGCCCTGATGAAGGAGGGCTACGAAATCACTTTCGCCAACCCCAAAGGGAACACGCCGCAGCTGGATGTCAATTCAGCTATAGCGCAGTTCTTCGGTGGGGACGAGGCTAAGCTTCAGGACTATCTAAAATTCCGCGACAGCCTGACTGGGCTCAAAAATCCGACTCGTATCTCGGATGTCATCGCATCGGGCCTGGATCAATATGACGCTGTGTTCGTCCCCGGCGGCCATGGCCCGATGATGGATCTTCTCGATGATCCCGACGCCGGCACCGTGATGAGACATTTTCATGAAACATCCAAGCCTACGGCCGTGCTCTGCCATGGCCCGATTTCACTTCTTTCGGCGCTTCCAAATTCGAAGGAGGTGGTCGCCGCGCTGAGTGCGGGCGATGCCGCTGGAGCGCGGGCAAAGGCGCAGGGCTGGATCTATTCCGGATACAAGATGACCATCTTTTCGACAGCGGAAGAGCAGCAGCGGGAACCGCTTGAGATTGGTGGCAAGGTGCTGTTCTACCCGGACTTCGCCTTGCGCACGGCAGGCGGTGACGTAAGCGTGGTCGAGCCTTGGAAGAGCTACGTCCTTCAGGATCGCGAGCTGATCTCAGGTCAGAACCCGTTCTCTGATGAGGCGCTTCTGAAGCTTCTTCTACCGGCGCTCGATGGGAAGAAGAAGTCGGTTTCAGCGGCATAAGAATCGGAGGGAAACCGACGCCGGACGGGACGTTTTCTATTTTTCGACGATGGAAATTAGTGAACGTCCCGTATGTCCCCAGGTTCCCCTGGATTCCGAAAGAGGTCGCAGTGCGAGGATTCGTTTATGACGTGAGCAGCGGCCGGTTGCGCGAAATTAAATAGCTGGAGCGGCATGCAATCAACCGGATCCGGAAGCACTCGCTAGCACTTCCAGATCACAATTTTGCGCGAAGACTGTCGTAAACAGGGTGGTTACACTCCGGCTTCGGGGACCTCCTCCGCAGCGGCGTGCTCTAGTCCGTGAGTGTGGTGGCGATTTTCCGCCAACATCGCAGCAAAGCCTTTGATGGTGAGCGCGAAACCATACTGACGGCGCCTATCGGTGGGCGGGCAACGCTGTGAGATAGTCTAGCCGGATTATCGACGGTAGCGTATCGATCTCTTCTCAAATCAATGATAGAGCTCTGCAGTGGACAGTACATTACCGTGGATGTCAACACCTCCAACGACCAGCACTTGTCCATTGTGCAATAGCGTCGCTGTGTGCCACGATCGGGCCGTCGTCATATTGGCGGTCTTTGTAAATGTCAAGCTGTTAGGGTTGAACAGTTCTGCACTTGCCAGGGGCGTGACCGAGGTGTGAACCGTGCCTGCTAGAGCTATGGAATGTACGTTGGCGCCACCCGCAATCAACACCTGACCATCGGCAAGCCGTGTTGCGGTGTGAAAAGCTCGCGAGGCGGCCTTTCCGCTCACCGCACCAAAACTTTCGTTTTCGCTAGTGAATAGGACTGCCAAACCCCAGGACTCAGGGCCAAACAGGCAGCATCTTATTGAACCGCCGCTGAGCAGTCGAAGGAATTCGCCGCCCACGAGGAATACCTTGCCGTTCCGGAGCAATGACGCCGTAAGCCAGGCCGCTTGAGTTCCTCCCGTCAAGGTTGGCGTGAATGTGTCAGTTACAGGATCAAACAAGTCCCCCAGGGCGGTGCCAGAGCTATCCGTTCCTCCAGCGAGAAGGACTTCACCATTGCTCAGCCGCGTGGCTGTATGCCCCATTCGGGAAGCGCTCATGTCTTGTATGGAGGTAAAAACGCCGGTGATTGGATCGAAAATCTCAGCCGTGGCCGTTCCTCCTCCCGCTACTAACACTTTGCCATTGCCGAGTAACGTCGCCGTGTGGCCGATCCGTGCTTTTCGCATGCTGCCCGTACGCGTGAAGCTGCCCGTCGCAGGGTTGAAAAGTTCAGCCGTGGCAAGGACTCCTTTCGCATTGGTTCCTCCTGCCACCAGAACCTTTCCGCCAGGAAGTATGGTTGCCGTGTGACCCTCACGCGCGGCCAGCATTCTGCCCGTGAGTGCAAACGTACCGGTAGCGGGGTTGAATAGCTCTGCAGATGCGAGAGTCCCTTTCGCGTTTGCGCCTCCCGTCAGCAGGACCCGCCCATCGGGGAGCAACGTCGCGGTGTGCCTCCGTCGCGCAAATTGCAGTTTTCCCGTCGCAGTGAAGCTGCTTCCTGCACACGCCACCGAGAGGGTCAGCACCGCCATCGCTAGCGGGATAGAACGAAATGTTCTGAGCTGCATGGCACCTTCTCCTTTTTCGAATGATGGGCTATGCGTAGCGCTGGATCGGAGAGAAAGCCAAACCTCGCGACGGAACGCTAGCCTACGCATCCTCGCATATGCAATCACCTTGCCAAGGGCAAATCGGTATGCTTGACGAAAGCAACGTGTCGGGACCGGTTTCGGTCGCCAAGTAGTTGAACATAGAGACACATACAGAGAGTCTGGGGAGTTGCGACAGGGCCGGCCCGCGCTGTGCCGGGTAAAGTTTACGAACCGCAATCGACGCTCCTCCGCGAACCGCACGGTTAAGGAATTAACCGAACGGTTATCCCGAGGCATTTGCGGGGCGGGAACAAACCCGAATAGCTACCATTCTCAAGAGTAGGTGTTGAAACCAGGTTACAGAGCTTGTCGCTGGATTCTTTCGCAAGACGTTCTCCCGCCCCCAACCCGCGCCGGCCTTGCATTCTGCCGCAATCACAGGTTAGTCTTCTCCCACGCTGCGGCCACGAAAACGTTTCGGAGGACGATATGAACCTCAAGATCGAGAAACGCCGGGTGGACGGGGTCACCATCGTTTCGTGCCAGGGCCGTATCATGTTTGGAGACGAGGCCAACGCCTTGCGCGATTTCCTTAAGCAGGTCCTGACCGAGACTCCGCGCCTGGTCCTGAACCTTGCGGGCGTGACGTATATTGATAGCGGCGGCCTGGGCACGCTGGTTGGGGTCTATTCTTCAGCCCGCGGGGCCGGCGCCGATATCAAGCTTACCGGCCTGGGGCAGCGCCTGCGCGACGTGCTGCAGATTACCAAGCTGGCAACGGTTTTCGAGGTTTTTGACAGTGAAGAGGAGGCGCTCACTGCCCTGGGTCGAGGGGTCGCTTGAGCGCTTGAAGTAGCCTTCCTGCGCATGGGGAAGGCTCGGGGGATCGCACTCCTGCCTGCCGGGGTCGGTCTTCTGAACGGAAACACAGGCAGGCCAGCGCCACATGGCATTTCAACCCATCACGGGCCCGGTTTCATCCCCGGGGTCGGGAATTTTTCCCACCCTGGTTTTCGTGCAGGGGAACGACCAGCGCACCATCAACCTTGACCACACCCCGTTCACGGTGGGCCGCAAGGTGGATAAAGACCTGGTCATTGCCGACCCTCGTGTCTCCCGCGACCACGCCCTGATCACTTCTGAAGACGGGCAATTCTGCGTCGTCGATCAGGGCAGCAAGCACGGAACTTTCGTCAATGGCGAAAGGGTGCAGCGGAAGACGCTCGAGCGCAATGATCGCGTCGAGTTCGGCGTCCGCGATGTTTCCTACGTCATCTTTCATCCTCATCACGCCAGTTCTAATACCGCCCGTGAGTTTCTCAGCCAGATTTCCGGCATCCAGATCTCGACCGACACTACCGACCTGGAAAAGCTGACGCTGTTTCTCGAGGCCGCCCGCAAGCTGAACACGACGGGCGTACTCGATGAAATCCTGGTCACCCTGCTGGACGCTACCTTGAAACTCACCCGCGCCGAGCGTGGCTATGTCTTCATGCGGGACGAGGAGAACAACCTGCGCCTGGCCGCCGGACGCAACTCCAAAGGCGAGCCGCTGCTCGATGACACCACGATTTCGCACTCCATCCTCGACGAAGGGGTGAAGTCCAACTCGGAGTTTGTGATCACAGACACCAGCCAGTCACTCGACCTGGCGGGGCGCCACAGCATCGTCGCATACGATCTGCGCACCGTGATCTGTATTCCCTTGCGCAAGCCGCAGGTGCAGACTACGCGCGACACGGGGGTGGTACCGCTCGAGAGTTCTGCCGAAGTGATGGGAGCTCTTTACGTGGATTCGCGCTTCGCTTCGCGTGACATCTCGAGCGTGAGCAACGACATTCTGCGGGCCATCGCGACGGAAGCGGCGTCCCTGATCGAGAACGCCCGTCTGGTGCAGGCGGAAGAAGCGTCGCGCCGCTACCAGCAGGAGCTTTCGATCGCCGCGTCCATCCAGCAGCGGCTGATGGCGGTGACCATTCCTGAAGTTCCGTTTGCCCGGCTGAAGGGCAGGAACCTTTCTTGTAAGGAAATCGGCGGCGACTTCTTTGACGCGGTCAATACCGACGAAGGCCTGGCGGTGGTGCTGGCGGACGTCAGCGGCAAGGGAGTTTCGGCGGCGCTGCTGGCTTCGACGCTACAGGGCATGATCTATTCCCAGCTTTCCGCCGGCATGCCACTGATTGATATTGTGGTCGCCGCCAACCGTTTCTTTACCCATAAACACATTGGAGAAAAGTACGCCACGCTGATCATCGCGCGCATCCGGCGAGACGGGGAACTGGAATACGTCAACTGCGGCCATGTGCCTCCGCTGCTGGTCTGCAACCATGAAGTAATACGTCCGCCGCATGGCAACCTGCCGGTCGGCCTGCTGGCCGACGCTACCTACGAAAGCGACCACGTCAGCCTGCACGCCGGAGATCGACTGATTCTGGTCACTGACGGCGTCACCGAGGCGGAGAATGCCCGCGGCGATTTCTTCGAGGATTCGCGCCTGGAAGCCGTGGCTGCGAAGAGCGCAACACTCGAAGATATTTTTGCCGCTGTCGCCAACTTCTGCGGTGGCACGCCGCTCAGTGATGATTGCACCGTGGTGGAATTGGTGTATTCGGGTTAGAAGCTTTCAGCTTTCAGCTGTCAGCTTTCAGTAGATTCCGTCTGAGCACGTCTGCTCGTCTTTCCTGTCGTGGTACATGCTTGCTGCAAACCGGAGGCCCAACTCGGTGAAGAACCCTGCCTTGCGATTCATAACCGTTGTGGTGATTCTGGTGGGAGCGGCTTTGGGCCAGGGTCCGGCCGCGCAATCCGATGCGGTCGTGCAGTATGTCAAGGCGGAAATGACGCGGCAGCACATTCCTGGAGTAGCGTTGCTGGTGGCCCGTAACGGAGAAATTGTCCGGGCCCAGGGATTTGGCTTCGCTAACGTCGAACTGCAAGTTCCGGTCAAGCCTGCGACCTTGTTCCAGTCCGGTTCGATGGGCAAGCAGTTCACCGCCACCGCCATCATGATCCTGGTGGAGGAAGGAAAAATCGGGTTGGATGACTCGATCACGAAATATTTTCCCGAGGCTCCGGCCGCCTGGAGGCCGGTCAAGATTCGCCATCTGCTGAGTCACACCGCTGGGTTTACGGACTATCCGAAAGACTTCGATTTCCGCAAAGACTACAGCGAGGCCGATCTCCTGAAAATCGTGACTGGAATTCCCCTGGCGTTTCCACCGGGCACGAAGTGGAGTTACAGCAATCTCGGTTATTTGACCCTGGGTGTCCTGATCCATCGCGTGACCGGTACGTTTTACGGTGATGTGCTGCAAGCGCGCATCTTCCGGCCGCTGGGAATGACCACCACGCGCATCATGAGCGAAGCGGACATCATCCCTAACCGTGCTTCGGGATATCGGCTGGTCAAGGGGGAGTTGAAGAACCAGGAGTGGGTCTCGCCAACTTTGAACACCACGGCCGATGGCAGTCTCTATTTTTCGATTCTCGATCTGGCGAAATGGGACGCGGCACTATACACGGAAAAGCTTTTGAAGCGCTCCAGCCTGGAGCAAATGTGGACTGTCGCCAGGTTGAACGACGGCCAACCGAATTCCGGCCACTACGGATTCGGCTGGGAGATAACCAGTTCGCACGGACATCGCCTCATCGATCACGAGGGCGCATGGCAAGGCTTCAAGACCCAGATTTCGCGTTATGTCGATGACAAGCTGACGGTCGTGGTGCTGGCCAACCTGGCCGAGGCGGATCCGGGAAAGATTGCGGAGCACGTGGCTGAGTTCTATCTGTCCGGGAGCGGCAAGCCGTGAAGCTGACCCCGGCACGATAGTCGGCGGTGCAGTTGGGGGGAGGGGACTGCTCAGGCGGAAACAGGCCACTCGCGAATCGGTAAGAAGTGTAATCGCGATTTTGCACCAATTGACGAGCCGGACTGGTCATTCAAGCGCATGAGCGTGTACACGTAAGCTGCCCGACAAGGGAGCACGCAAAATGCGTCATACAACGTTAGCAGAGGGCGTGGCATCTCTTTCTTCACGGGTTTACTGCGAACCTGAGTCTCATTCCAAGTAATCACGGCTTTTCAGGTACTTTAGGGCGTCACTTCTTCTTCACCGATGGTGCTCGGGGGCCATATGTCATTTGATCGTCTGTTCTGCATAGTTGTGCTTCCCTTCGCTTTCATCACTGCATACGCACAGGAACCGCCCATGCCGCAGCTGTCTCCAGGGACAACGCGAAAGCCGGCGCCGGCTGCCCCCGGACCCCCGCCGGTGCCGCAGAAGATTGATCTCGCAGTGCCGAAAGGTACTCCGTTGCAGGTCGCGCTTGACGAGGAGGTTCGCGTCCGAAAAATTGGACAACCAGTTCACGGCAAGACGGTTGAACCAGTTTATGCATTTGACCACGTGGTGGTGCCGGTTGGGTCGGAGGTTAACGGGGAGATTTCGAAGATTGAAACACTCTCCAACTTAAAGCGAACGTTGGCCGCCTTGGACGGAGATTTCACGCCGTCGCGGAAGGTGGAACTTACCTTCAAGGAACTGGTCTTAGCGGATGGCAGGCACATCCCTCTGCACACCATCGTGGCTCCGGGATCCGGACAAGTCATAAAGCTAGTCAGCGCGTCTGATGTGAAGCAGAACAAAGGCATTAAGGACATGGCCTCTGCGAAGGCGCAACAAGAAAAGCAGAAGGCCCGCCAGGAGTGGGACAACGCCATGAAGCAGCTGAAAACTCCGGGCAAGATGCGGCGCCTCGAACGTTATGGCGAAGAGCAACTGCCGGTGCGTCCGCAGTACATCCCCGCCGCTACGCTTTACTTTGCGGAACTGCAAGAGCCGCTGGATTTCGGCAGCGAAATTATGACACCACAAATGGCCAGCTCGATCGCCGGGCCGATCCCTCAAGGCAGCATCGTACATGCGCGGCTGGTTACACCGTTGAGTTCAGCGACCGCAAAGAAGGGCGAACCGGTGGAAGCGGTGCTTACTCAGCCGCTCATGGATGGCAACCGCGTGGTTCTCCCGCAGGGAAGCCGCTTGAAGGGCGCAGTTCGTGACGCTCAGCCTGCTCGCCGGTTTAAGAAGAATGGCCAGCTCCGCGTGGCGTTCTTGACGCTGGTCCCGCCCGACGGCATCGAGCAGAAAGTGCAAACGACGCTCGAAGGCGTACAGGCTGGAAAGAACGCCAATGTAAAGCTCGATTCGGAAGGTGGAGCGGAGGCGACGAATTCTAAGTCTCGCTATATGTCGACGGCGATTTCGTTAGGCCTGGCTGCGATGTCGGCTTATCAGGAAGGCGACCGCGATCACGACAACCTTAGCGGCAGCGATCCGATTAGTCGGGGCGCTGGCGGGCTCGGAGGATTCAAACTAGTCGGGATGGCGCTCGGCCTGGCCGTTCCCTCGCGTGCCTTGGGGTACAGCATGGGAGCCTACGGTGCGGGAATGTCGTTCTATTCCCACTTCATCGCACGTGGAAACGAAGTCGTCTTCCCGAAGAACACCGCCATGCAAATTGGCATTGGGACACGTGGCTCGGGAACATCTGCGCCTCCGGCTTCACCTATGCAATGACGCTCGCTGTTCTGTAGTTCACAGCTCTCATTCTCCCCTGCCCACGGTGGCGGCGGCCAGTACCGGACGCGGGGTATCTTACTTGATCGGCATCTCACTGCCCGGTAGTTGGTGCGGAGAGTAACAGTTGAAACCAGGCGTTAGCACAAGCTTGCGCCGTTTGTTCGCCAAAATCCGGGTCAATGAGTGAAATGGCGATTTTTCGCCAATCATCCAGAATTGCTCTTCGCTAGACTTAATCGCGCAGCATGCATTTGCAAGCACGTAGAGAACAGAGAAGCAGATGAACCCCAAAGCAAATGTGGAGGTACTACACCATCGAGGAAATTACCTGGTCCGGCGACAACGCCTCAATCCGGGGCAGGCGACCCCTTGGCATCGCGATCCTTATCATCGGGTGACGGTGGTATTGAGCGGGGATCTGCTCAACATCGAGTTCCGCGATGGCGGAGCAACCCAGCCGTGCAAGATTACGGCAGGCGAGGTGGATTGGTCGGAGCCAAGTGACCGTGGCCGTGCGGTGAATGTGGGACGACAGATGTTCGAGGAGGTCGTAACCTTCTTTCTGGATCGTTCTGACGCGGTGCCACAGCCTGAGGAGGGCTGAGATCGGCAGCTTGACGGTTAATGAGTGAAATCGCGATTTATCGCGAGTCATCCGTTCGCTTGAGGTATTTGGTCCCGATTTTTCTTACGCCTCCATTTGGCGAGCACCATCATCACCAGCACCGTACACGGCCCAAGGAACAAGCCCATCTCAAGGAAATACAGCGTTTCCCGCACAATGAGCAGCGTGAGGGCAGCGAGAACCAGTCCAGCCAAACCAAATAGCTTGAATTTCTCGAACACAATCGAATACACGCTGCAAACCAGCGCGGGAGAAAATGACGCCGACGAAACGATCATGACGGCGACCGCTATTTCCTTCTGTCCCGTACCCAAGAAACCGATGATGAACGATCCCATAAAGCCTTCGATCATGAGCCGGACATGCGCAGGCGCAGGAAACGGGCGCGGGTGCGACGACAACTGCCAAGCCGATGTCGGGCAACCTGGTCTCCATCACGCAGGCGATGCTCGATGGCGCAGGATCGGATCCGAAGAACTGGATCCATTCGAACGGCAGCTACGCGCAGACGCGCTACTACCCCGGCACGCAGATCAAC
>Ga0207706_10000452_pt1 | contig 43893 bp, 40 predicted proteins | sample KBSC53metaG_FD_184318 | JGI IMG/M metagenome (GOLD analysis project Ga0207706, IMG submission 184318) | Corn rhizosphere microbial communities from Kellogg Biological Station, Michigan, USA - KBS C5-3 metaG (SPAdes) (version 2) | ecosystem: Host-associated > Plants > Roots > Rhizosphere > Soil ... | reverse complement strand
CGATCCCGAGGAGGTCGACTCGATCAAGCGCTCCGCCCAGGCGCCGGTGTCGCTGGAGAAGCCGGTCGGCGACGAGGAGGAGTCCGAGTTCGGCCAGTTCATCGCCGACGAGCGGGCCGAGTCGCCGTACGAGCGCGCCGCCGAGATCCTCACGAAGGAGGCCCTCCGCGAGGCGCTCGAGAACCTCTCGTACCGCGAGCGCCGCGTGCTCGAGCTCCGCTACGGGCTGGGCGGCGAGCACCCGCGCACGCTCGACGAGGTCGGCCGCACCTTCAACGTCACCCGCGAGCGAATCCGCCAGATCGAGAACCAGTCGCTCAAGAAGCTTCAGTCGCTCGCAGAGGCGCAGAAGCTCCGCGACGTCGCGTAGTTAACGGCTTTAGCGGCCTGAACGCCCGAAAAGGGGCGTCCAAATCGGGAATCAGCCCTCAAGAAGGGCGCGCCGCTGTCGATTCACAAACTATGTTCGACGTTGACGCTGCCCTGATGAAGGTGATCGAGACGGAGGCCTCCGACCTCCATCTCAAGGTCCCCGCCCCGCCCATCGTCCGCCAGCACGGGAAGCTCGTGCCAATCGAGGGCATGGAGCCGCTCCGTCCGGAGGACACGGAGGCGACCCTCTTCCATGTGCTCACCGACGAGGCGAAGCTCGAGGCGTTCCGCACCGAGCGCGAGGTGGACTTCTCGTACTCCGTGCCGGGCGTGGCCCGCTTCCGCGTCAACGCGTTCGTGCAGCGCGGCGCCGTGTCGCTCGTCTGCCGCGCGATTCCGTTCGAGATCAAGACGGCGTCCGAGCTCATGCTCCCGCCCGTGATCGACGAGATCGCCGACGAGGAGCGCGGGCTGATCCTCCTCACCGGCACCACCGGCTCGGGCAAGTCGACGACGCTCGCGGCGATGATCGACCACATCAACGCGAACTACGCGAAGCACATCGTCACGATCGAGGACCCGGTCGAGTTCCTCCACCGCGACAAGAGCTCGATCATCAACCAGCGCGAGGTCGGCGAGGACACCGCGTCCTTCGCGCGCGCGCTGCGACGGGTGCTGCGACAGGACCCGGACGTGATCCTGGTCGGCGAGATGCGCGACGAGGAGACCGTCCGCACGGCGCTCTCCGCGGCCGAGACCGGCCACCTCGTGCTCTCGACGATCCACACCGTGGACGCCGCGGAGTCCGTGAACCGCATCATCGACTTCTTCCCACAGGCCGAGCAGCGCCAGGCGCGCGCGATGCTCGCCGGAACGCTGAAGGCCGTCATTTCACAGCGGCTCGTCCGCACACCGGACGGGAACGGCCGCGTCGCGACCTGCGAGATCCTGCGGATGACCGGCCGCGTGCGCGACATGATCATGAACCCGGAGGAGACCGGCAAGCTGCCGGAGGTCATCTCCGAGGGCGCGTACTACGGAATGCAGACCTTCGACCAGGCGCTGCTGGGCCACGTGCAGCAGGGCCGCGTGTCGATGGAGGTCGCGCTCAAGGCGGCAACCCATCCGCACGACTTCAAGCTGCTGGTCTCCTCCGACGGCCTGCGAAGCACCTCGGTGGAGTCGGTGCTCGAGATCGCCGAGGAGGAGGAGCCGGCCGCGGCCGCGCCCTCCAACGGCGCCGAGCCGAGCGTGACGAGCGCGTAACCCTTAGCCTCCTCGCGTCCCTCTGAACCGACGAAATCGAAGGAGGCCAGGTGCAGAGCACTCTGGGTGAGTTCCAGGAGACGAAGTCGGAGCAGCCGTTCGCGCTCCAGAACTCGAAGCTGCTGAAGGTGAGCCTGGACCAGGTCACGATCCAGGCGAAGGCCGGTTCGATGGTCGCCTACCAGGGCGACGTGTCCTTCGAGCACGCCGGCAGCGGCGGGCTCAGCCGGATGGTGAAGAAGGCGGTTACGGGCGAGGGCACGAAGCTGATGAAGATGTCCGGTGCCGGCGAGGTGTTCCTCGCCGAGACGGCGCAGGACATCCACCTGCTCTACCTGGAGAACGACGCGATCACCGTCAACGGGGCGAACCTGCTCGCGTTCGACGCGGGCATCGACTGGGACATCAAGAAGGTCGAGGGCGCTTCCGGCTTCGTCAGCGGCGGGCTCTACAACACGGCGCTCACCGGCACCGGCTGGGTGGCGATCGTCTCCGACGGCCCACCCGTGCTCCTCAACACCGGCGAGGCGCCGACGTTCGCGGACCCGTCGGCCGCGATCACCTGGGCGTCGAACGTCCAGACGAGCATCAAGACGGACATCAAGCTGAAGAACTTCATCGGCAAGAGCTCGGGCGAGTCGATCCAGATGGCGTTCGCCGGACAGGGCTGGGTGCTCGTGCAGCCGAGCGAGGGCCGCGTGAACGCGGTCGGAGCCGGGGGCAGCGGGGCCGGGGGTCTGCTCGGCAACCTCTCAGGCTGATCGGCGGCCGCGCGCCGGCGGCGGCCGCACGCGCCGCCGGCATTACTTCAGTTCGTGAAGTCTTGCTGTAAAATCGCGTATGTGGCTGATCCGACCTGCCCCGTCTGTGCAACCGCGGACATCATCTGCGGCAAGTGGACGATCCTCGTCATCCGCGACCTGGCCGAGGGCCGCAGCCGTTTCTGTGAGCTCGAGCGCTCCCTGGCGGGCATAAGCCCGCGCACGCTGTCGCTCCGGCTCCGCGCGCTCGAGGAGCAGGGCATCGTCGCGCGCCACACCTTCCCCGAGGTCCCGCCCCGCGTCGAGTACTCGCTCACGCCCAAGGGCGAGGCGCTCGTGCCGCTGATCGAGGACATGCGCCGCTACGGGCGCGAGTACCTCGGCGTCGACGACTGCGCCGTATCGCCCAAGGGCGTGGACGTCGCGCCCGTCGCCGCGTAGCGCGCGAGCTCAGGAGGACAGTCACGGGCGGCGCCGAAATCGCGGTGCATGCGCAACCGTGCTCTCCACGACGCGCTGCGGGACTTCGCGCTGGAGGCCGCCGCGCTCCTCACCGATGAACTGAAGGCCGGCGCCGAGGTCGAGTTCGACGTCGTCGACGAAGGAGGCGGCCGCGGCCCCGCCCTCTACCGCTACGAGCCGCGCACGGGCGCGTTCATCTCGACCCGCTGGGACCAGCTGCGCGAGCTGCCCGCATGCCAGCGTGCCTGCTCGGAGCTGGGCGCGGGCGCGTCGGCGTGGCTGCGGGTGAACGGCCTGCGCGGCGAGCAGGCCGAGCCGGCGCTGCGCGCGATGCTCGAGCGGCTCTACGAGGACGCCACCAGCTTCGGCTTCCCGGAGGAGCGCTTCGAGCGCGTGTACGGCGAGGTGGAGCTCACCCTCTACCGCGACGCCGTGCGCGCGCGCCTGATCGCACCGGTCACCGGCGCCTGGATGGACGCCCAGCGGGTGGAGCTCGGCGACGGCCTGTCGCTCGTGCGCGGCGACGCGATGGAGGGCCCGCACGATCACTCGACGCTCCTGTGCGTGCTCGAGCGCGACGTGCCCGCCGACGACCCGATACCCACGGAGGAGGCCGCGGAGCGCTTCGGCGAGGTGGTGACGGCGATGCGCCTGTGGGCGCCCGGTGGCGTGGTGCTCGGGACACCGGGCTGGCGCCAGGCCGATCACGCGCGCTGGCAGCCCGTGGCCATCGGCAGCGCCTCCACCGCGCGCGGCGGCGAGTGGATGCTGCCCGCCGGCCACGAGCAGCCCTTCCGCGAGTTCTACAGCGCGATCTGCGCGGCGGAGCCGGATCCGAGCCTTGCCTGGGCGCTACATCGCTTCGAGATGGGCTGCGCGCAGGAGACCTACGCCGCGGCGCTGTCGGACTATCTGATGGGGCTCCGGGCGTTGCTCGACGCGAGCACCGACACCGGGCGCGCCAGCTTCGGCCTGCGGCTTGCGGCGCTGTGCGCCGAGCCGGACTCGCGGCGCGACCTCCAGGAGCGCACGGAGGCGGCCATGGCGCTCGAACGCTTCGCCATGAGCGGGACGGGCGGGGTGCAAATCGACGGCGAGTCGCCGTGCGAGCTGGTCGCCGAGGTGGGCGGCCACCTGCGCGCGCTGCTGCGCGACGTGCTGTGCGGCTACCTCGACGCCGACCTGAAGGCGGTGGCCGACGACATCCTGATCGAGTCCCACGGGGAGCCGCTGGGCGAGATCGAGGCCCGCGACCTGCGCCGGGAGCCGGAGCCCGCGTCCGAGCCGCCGGACGGCGACGAGCCCCGCTTCCGACGCGAGCCGGAGGCCGAGCCGGTCACGTTCGAGCCCGAGCTCGAGTACGACTACGAGGACGAGTACGACTACGAGGACGCCCCCGCACCGGAGTATGAGGCCGCGGTCGAGCAGGAGCCGGACACGGCCGAGATGGAGCCCGTGACCGTCGCCCCGCAGCCGGTCCAGCACCAGCTCGACGGAGTGACCGAGTCGGCCGACTGGGGCTGGAACGACCCCGAGGACTTCTCGGCGCCGGTCTAATCGCGCCGCAGCACGCGCCAGCGCGTCCTGGCGGAGCAGACGTCGACCAGGCGGTCACCGCGCAGCACGCGCACTCGGATGCGGAAGATCCCGCGCCAGCGGCGCTCGGAGACCCGATTGCCGACCGTCCGGGCCCGGTACACCGCGCGCAGGCCGTCGCCGATGTCGTTGTCGCGGTAGCCGCCGACGTCTTCGAAGCGCTCGCGCGTGTGCACCTCGAACGGTGAGCGCGGGGTGGTCTGCGTGCCCTCCCTGTAGATGTGTCGCCGGTTCCGGCACTGGCCGACCCACCTGATGGCGAAGCGCTCGACCAGGCCGTCATCGCCGGTGCGGAGGGTCACCAGGCGATCCTGCCCGGACTTCCCACGGAAGTGGATGTCCGCCATCGCCTCGGCCGGCACTGCGGCCATGAGGAACAAGGCCAGCGACATGGCCAAGCGCTTCATGCTCCGGCATTCCCCAGCATGGGACGAGCCCAAACCGGGTCCTAGCCGAAGAGGAACTCGTCCATTCGGCGCAGGCCCGGCAGGTCGTGCACGTCGTCGTCGAGGTGCGGCACCTCGATCATCGGCTTGCGGCCGAGGCGCTTCCTGAGCGCCGCCAGGTTGCGGCGGTCCTGCGCGGCCAGGCGGCGCTCCTCCTCGAACGTGCGCATGACCTTGCGGGCGAGCGCATCGTCGCCCAACAGCTCCGTGAGCTCCGTCGACGGGTCGCCCTTCGGCACCGCGGGCCGAACCCGGTTCGCCACGACGCCCGCGAACGGGAGGCCGGCCTCCAGCAGCCGGTGGTGGAACCAGCCCGCCTCCTCGACGGCGTCGGCGCGCGGCGAGGTCACGAGCACGAATGCGCTGCGGCTGTCGGCCAGCAGCGCGTTGACCTTCTCGGCCCGCTCGCGGAAGCCCTCGGTCATGCCCGCGAAGCTCGAGAAGAAGGTCGAGAGGTCCTCCAGCAGGTCCAGGCCCGTGGCGCGCTTCAGGACCGAGAACACCATCCCCGACCCGCGTCCCAGCACCTTCAGCCCGAGGACCCCGGGCGTGGTGAACGCCTGGAGCGTGCGCGAGTCGATGAACGCGGCGAGCTTCTTCGGAGCGTCGATGAAGTCGAGCGCGTTGCGCGTCGGCGGCGTGTCGAGCACCAGCAGGTCGTAGCGGCCCTCCTGGTGAAGCTCGTGGAGCTTCTCCATCGCCATGTACTCCTGGGAGCCCGCCACGGCGTTCGAGAGCTCCTGGTAGATCCGGTTCGAGAGCACCGCGTCGCGCGTGCGCTCGTCCGGCGCCTGCCGCTCGACGATCTCGTCGAAGGTCCGCTTCGGGTCGAGCATCATCGCCCACAGCTCGCCGTCCACATCCGCCTTCACGCACCGCTCCTCGTTCCCCAGCTCCGGCAGCCCGAGCGAGTTCGCGAGGCGCTTCGCGGGGTCGATCGTCAGCACCGCGACCTTCTTGCCGCGCGCGGCCATCCCGAGCGCGACGGCGGCGGACGTGGTCGTCTTCCCGACGCCTCCCGAGCCCGCGCAGATGCAGACCTCCTTGCGCTCGAGCCAGTCGCCGATCACAGCCGCCGCTCCAGCTCCGCCGACAGCCGCTCGAGGTGCTCGCGGCCCAGCTCCGGCTCGAAGACGCGCGGCAACGTTGCCACGGGGGCCGTGGCCGCCCGGCGGAGCCTTCGCACCTGCGCGTGCTCCCCGCGCGCTCGCAGGTGCTCCGAGACGGCCGCGGACAGCGCAGCCTGCGTGACCGGCCGCTCGCCGGTCACAGCGCGCACGCGCTTCAGCTCCTCGCGACGGAAGCGCACGGGGTGCACCGCGTTCACGACGATCGCGTCGACGCCCATGTCGAGGTCGCGCCTCAGGGCGCGCTCGAACTCGATCGTCTCGTTCACCGGCATCTCTTCGGGAAGCGCCGCCATCACCACGCCGGTGTGCTTCGGGTTCCGGAGCGAGCGGTCGATCGTCGCCGCATGGCGGCCCACCGGCCCGACGCGCGCCACGGCCGCGAACGTGCTCGGCGAGCGCAGCATGGCGAGCGCGTGTCCCGTGGCAGGGGCGTCGACGATCGCGACGTCGAACACTGTGCTGCCTGTGCGGCGGTCGATCTGCGCGAGGTCCCAGACCTTTCCGATCGTCACGAGCTCCGAGAGGCCTGGTGCGGCCGCGGTCAGGTACTGGAACAGCCGCGAGCCGCCGAGCACGCCCGCCAGCGTGCGCGACCTGAGCTGATAGCGAAGCCATTCCTGCTTCGCCTCCTCGGGGTCGACCGACACCGTGGTGAGCTCCGGAACCAGCTCCGGCAGACGGTCGTGGCCTGCGACCTCGCACAGCACGACGCGCTTGCCGCGGCGCGCCGCGGCGAGGCCGAGAGCGGCCGCGACGGTCGTCTTCCCGACGCCGCCCTTGCCCGTCACGATGACGAGCCGCTTGTCGAGTAGCGCAGGCACCGGACGGGAAGGGTGAAGGATTCCGCCCAACCCGTGCGAATACGGCTTGCGTAATGGACTTCATCCGGAGGCTCCCGTGACCGAACAGGCCAAGGCCAAGGTCATCGCTTTCACCAATCAGAAGGGCGGTGTTGCGAAGACCACCACGACGCTGAACCTGGCGGCGGCGTTCGTCGAGCGCGGGCACCGAGTGCTCTGCGTCGACCTCGACCCGCAGGGCAACCTCACGATGAGCCAGGGCATCGACCCGGACTCGCTCGACGCGTCGATGTACGACGTGCTCGTGCATCAGCTGTCCATCCGCGAGGTGATCCGCAAGCGCGAGGTGGACGTGGCCTGCTCGTCGATCGACCTCGCCGGCGCCGAGATCGCGATGTCGACGATGATCGGCCGCGAGCGCTCGCTGAAGAAGGGGCTGGAGCCTGTCCGGGACGACTACGACTACATCTTCATCGACACCCCGCCGAGCCTCGGGCTGCTCACGATCAACGCCCTCACCGCCTCCCAGAAGGTGATCGTCCCCGTGCAGTGCGAGTATCTGTCCATGCGCGGGCTGATCCAGCTCCAGAACACGCTGTCGATGGTGCGCGAGGAGCTGAACCCCGAGATCGAGATCGAGGGCATACTGCCCACGCTCGTGGACAATCGCACCGTGCACGCCAAGGAGGCGATCGAGATCCTCGAGGAGAACTTCGGCGATCGCGTCTTCGCGTCGCGGATCAACAAGACCGTTCGTTTCGCCGAGGCCCCGGTGAAGGGGATGTCGGTGCTGAAGTACGACCCGGACGGGAAGGCGGCCTACGCCTACCGCCGGCTAGCTGAGGAGGTCCTGGCGAATGGCAAGCGGTAAGAGGGCGAGCATGCGCGAGGGCCCCCTGGCGCAGCTCTTCCGCAAGACGGAGGAGGACGAGGCTCGTCCGAAGGAGAAGCCGCGCCAGGAGGAGCGCGCGCCCGAGCGGACCGAGCGCGCGCCCGAGCAGGAGCCGAAGCTCGGTCGCCCGCTGCCGGAGGGTGGACCGACTCCCCAGGTCACACGCCACGTCCCTGAGCCCCAGGGTCAGGCAGAGGGCCATCATCTGAGTGAGCGGATGACCGAGGCCGCGAAGCGCGCCGAGGAGCGCGAGGCGCGCCGCGAGGAGCGCGAGGAGCGGTGGAGCCGCTACGAGGGTGGCGTGCCGACGCCCGAGGAGCGCCTCAAGTCGGTCTTCTCGCACGACATCCCCGAGAACATCTTGGAGCGCGAGCCGGTCGCGGCCCAGCGTGAGCCCGTGCCCGAGTCGGAGCCGTTCGTGCGCGTGGCCCCCGTGCGCCCGACGGAGCCCGTCCTGCGCGTCGTCGGAGTGGGCGGCGCCGGAGTGAACGCCGTGAACCGGATGATCGAGGCGGAGGTCGAGGGCGTCGAGTTCCTCGCCGTCAACACCGACGTCCAGTCACTCGAGGGCTCCGGGGCCTCCATCCGCCTTCACATCGGCAGCGACGCCACGCGCGGCCTGGGCTCGGGCTCGAACCCGGAGCTCGGGCGGGCCGCGGCCCACGAGGACTACGACGAGATCAAGAGCCACCTGAAGGGCTCGGACATGGTGTTCATCGCGGCCGGCTCCGGCGGCGGCACCGGCACCGGCGCGGCGCCGGTGGTGGCGCGCATCGCCCGCGAGGTCGGCGCGCTGACAGTCGGGATCGTGACGAAGCCGTTCTCGTTCGAGGGCGCGCGGCGGAGCGATCAGGCCGACGAGGGCGTGGAGGAGCTCGCACGCGAGGTGGACACGCTGATCGTGATCCCGAACTCGCGACTGCTCTCGGTGCTCGACAAGTCGACCTCGATGGTCGAAGCCTTCCGCGTGGCCGACGACGTGCTGCGCCAGGGCGTTCAGGGCATCTCCGACCTGATCACCCTGCCCGGGCTGATCAACCTCGACTTCGCCGACGTGCGGACGATCATGTCCGAGGCGGGCCAGGCGCTGCTCGGCATCGGCATGGGCACGGGCGATCGTCGCGCGATGGACGCGGTCGAGCACGCGATCGAGTCGCCCCTGCTGGAGACGTCGCTCGACGGCGCGCGGTCGATCCTGCTCTCGATAACCGGCGGGCGTGACCTCTCCCTCTGGGAGGTCAACGAGTCAGCCAAGGCGGTCGCGGAGGCGGCGCACCCCGACGCGAACATCATCTTCGGCGCCATGGTCGACGACAAGGTCGAGGACCAGGTGTGGGTGACGGTCGTGGCCACCGGCTACGGGGACCGCCCGCTGCACCGCGCCTCGCCGCGGAGCATCCCGGCGGACGCCGAGCCGAACGTGAGGCGCTCGCGCGAGCGCCAGCCCGCAGGCTCGGGATTGCTCGCCGACATCGACGTGCCCGAATTCGTGCCCCGCGGCTGACCGCCCACTACGCTCGCGCCATGAGAGGGGTGGTCGCAGCCGGCCATCCGCTCACGGCTGAGGCCGGAGCAGATGTGCTGCGGGCGGGCGGCAACGCCGTCGACGCCGCGGTCGCCGCCGTGCTGATGTCGTTCGTGGCCGAGTCGCCGCTCACGGGCCCGGGGGCGGGCGGCTTCATGGTCGTCCACACGCCCGGCGAGTCGCACGTGCTCGACTTCTTCGTCGCGGCGCCCGGGCTCGGGCTCGACGAACGCGAGCCCGCGGCGCTCGTCCCGATCGACGTGCGCTTCTCGGAGAACGCGGTCCAGCGCTTCAACGTGGGCCCCGCGTCATGCGGCGCCTACGGCACCACGCTCGGATTGACCGAGACGCTCCGCCGCTTCGGGACGGGAAGCCTCGCCGACCTCACGTCGGCGCCGGCGCGGGCGGCACGCGAGGGCGTGCGCGTCGTGCCGATGCAGGCCTTCCTGTTCGAGGTGCTGCGCCCGATCCTCACGTCCACGCCCGAGTGCGCGGCGATCTACGCCCCTGGCGGGAAGCTGCTCGCCGAGGGCGACACCATCCGGCTGCCCGACCTGGGCGACCTCCTCGAGCGGCTCGGCGCGGAGGGGCCCGGCTTCCTCTACACCGGAGACGTGGCGCACGCAGTGAGCGACTGGGTGCTCGAGCGCGGCGGCATGCTGAGCCGCGACGACCTCGCCTCCTATGAGGTGATCGAGCGCGAGCCCGCGCGCGTGACCTACCGCGGCCGCGAGGTGCTCACGAACCCCCCGCCCAGCTCCGGGGGGATCCTGATCGCGGACGCGCTCGGGATCCTCGAGCGACTGGACGAGCCGCACGATGCCTACGTGATCGCCGAGGTGATCGAGTCGACCAACCGCGCCCGCGACGAGGAGTTCCTCCAAGGGCTGGCGACGGAGGGCTTCCTCGAGCAGTTCCTCGCGAAGCAGGCGCTCGACACGGTCGCCACCGAAGTGCGCTCACGGCTCGGCAACACGACCCACATCTCGGTGATGGACGCCGAGGGCAGCTGCGCATCCGTCACCTGCTCGAACGGCTCCTGCTCGGGCGTGGTCGTGCCCGGCACGGGGATGCACCTCAACAACATGCTGGGCGAGCAGGACCTGAACCCGCTCGGCTTCCACCGCCACCAGCCCGGCGCGCGTGTCCCGAGCATGATGTCGCCGACGGTGGTGCTCGACGACGGGGCTCCCGAGATCGCGATCGGCAGCGCCGGGTCGAACCGGATCCGCTCGGCGATCCTTCAGACCGTGCTCGGCATCGTGGACCACGGGCTGGCGGCGCAGGAGGCCGTCTCCGCTCCGCGCCTGCACGTCGAGGGGGGTCAGGTGGACGCGGAGCCGGGAGTCCGGCCCGCGGCCCTCGACCGCCTCGACGAGGCGGGCTTCGTCGTCCGCCGCTGGAGCGAGCTCAACCTGTTCTTCGGCGGCGTCCAGGCGGTCGCGCGCAACCCCGACACGGGCCGCCTCACAGGAGGAGGCGATCCGCGCCGGGGCGGCGTCGCAACGGTCGTCGATTAGTACGTCAACAGCCTCCGCCTGCCGCCTTGCAGAGGTTGACCCGGCCGAAGCCGAACGACTGGTCGCGCCCCGCGGGGCCGAGATCGTCGACCGAGCCGTCGAGGCGGCTGCGGATGCCCGCCGCCGTGTCGGTCGGGAACAGCTGCCACAGCACGCCGGCCACGCCGGAGGCGTGCGGCGTCGCCATCGAGGTGCCCGACAGCGTCGCGTACTGGCCGCCGGGAATCGTCGAGAGCACGTCCACGCCGGGCGCGGCGACCTCGACGTCGGCGTTCGCGTTCGAGAACGAGGCTCGCGCGTCGTTCGAGTCGGTCGCCGCGACGGACACCACCTGGGCGTACCCCGCCGGGTAGTTGACCGTCGAGTCGCCGTCGTTTCCGGCAGCCGCCACGAGCACCGAGCCCGTCGCGCTCCCGTTCTCCCACGCCGCCGCCACGGCGTTCTGGAGAGTGGTCGACGCTCCACCGCCGAGGCTCATCGAGATCACCTTGGCGCCGTGGGTGTGCGTCCAGTTGATGCAGTTGGCGACGTCCGACGTGAGGCCGGTCCCGGCCGCCGTGTAGAGCGCCTTGCAGATCGACAGCGACGCGTTGAACGCCACGCCGGCCACGCCGGTCGCGTTGTTCGCCTTCGCGGCGATCGTCCCCGCGACGTGGGTGCCGTGCATGTTGTCGTCGACGCAGGCGCCGCTCGCCACGGTTCCGCCGAACGCGGCGCCGCAGTCCACGACCTTGCCGCTCAGCTCAGGATGGGTCTGGTCGATCCCGGTGTCGACGATGCCGATCTTCACGCCGCCCGTGGCGGGGAAGCTTCCGAGCCCGGCCGCGTCCCAGCCCTCCGGCGCGTCGATGTCCGCGTCGGCCCGGCCGCCCGTCTGCCCGGTGTTGTTCAGCCCGTAGAGCTCCGGGAAGAGCGGATCGTTCGGGGTTGCCGAGGCCTTCAGGACGAAGTTCGGCTCCGCGTACTCGACGAGCGCGCTGCGATTCAGGCGCTCGGCCACCACGGCGGGATCACCCGAGACGCTGACGACCTTCGCGCCGACGCCGGCCACCGAGCCGACTGTGCCGGTGACACCGGCGCTGCTCGAAAGAGCCAGGCGCTCGGCGCTGGACACGCCGCTCGCGTATTTGACGATGACTGTGTGGGCGTCATAGCTCGCCGCCTGTGCGCTCGCCGAGACGGCGAAGAGCAGCACAAGCAGGCATGCGACGCCAAGAATTCCCCTGCGCATAGTTACAACCGTCACCAGCGCCCCGCCGGGCTAAACGCGGGAACCGCGTGGCGCTGGGGTGTGTGCGGTTCCGGGCCGCAAACTGTGTGGGTTTCCGCAATTTCGCGCTGGGTCCTGCGGCCGTAGCTTCGTCTCACCCCGACGAAGGAGCCCCGAATGAGTACCACCGCCAGCCTCCCCAACGTCCAGCGCAGCCGCATCGTGGCTGCCACCGGCGCGCTCGTGGCAGCGGCCGCGGTCACCGTCACGCTCGCGGTCGCGAACGGCGGGAGCGACACCCCGCAGGGCCAGCCCTCCGTGGCCCCGGCCAAGTCCGCTCCCGCCGGCACGAGCGCCCCCGATCGCTTCCACCACTTCCGCTAGTCCACAAGCGGGGAAGCAAGGGGCGGGCCCACGCGGGCCCGCCCCTTTGCGCTTAGGATCGAAGGGCGTGGAACAGCTCGTCGGCCGCGAGGCCGAGTTGCAGGCGATCACCGACGCGCTCGCGACTGAGCCGCCGCTCGCGATCATGCTCGAGGGCGAGGCGGGCATCGGTAAGACCGCGCTCTGGCGGGCCGGCATCGCCGAAGCCGAGAGCCGAGGGATGCGCGTCGTGGTCGCACGACCGGTCGAGGCCGAGACGGGGCTGTCTCACACAGCGCTGGCGGACCTTCTCACACCGATCGTGGAGGACCTGACCGAGGACGTCCCGAAGCTCCAGCGCCGTGCTCTCGATATCGCTCTGCTGCGGACCGGTGGAGATGCCGGACCCGTGAACCCGAGAGCTGTCGGTGCCGCGACGCTGACCGCCTTGCGCGCTGCGGCGGTTGCCACGCCGCTCGTACTGGCAATCGACGACATCCAGTGGCTCGACCCTGCCTCGGCCGCCGCGGTGCGGTTTGCCGTCCGCCGCGTCGCGGAGGACGACCGGGTGCTGTTCTTGGCGACACGGCGCACGGCGCCGGGAGCCGTGCCGCTCGACGTGGGATTAGCGGAAGAGCGGCTCGCGCGTGTTGCCATCGGGCCCCTTGACCCCGGCGCCCTGCAGCGGATGCTTGAGGCCCGGCTGGCAGTCAAGCTGCCGCGGCCCGTGGTGGCTCGGCTGGCGGACATCTCCGGCGGCAACCCGTACTTCGCACTCGAGCTCGCCCGTGCGGCGCTCAGTCACTCCGGCGACGAGGCCCTTAGTGCACAGCTGCCGCTGCCCGACAGCATCTTCACTGTCCTCCGAGAGCGCCTTCGTGCGCTGCCCCACGACACCGCGGAAGCGCTGGGAACGGTGGCGGCGATGGGGCACCCGACGATCGCCGCCGCGTCCGAAGCGCTCGATCCAGGGGTGCTCGATCCGGCCTTCGCAGCCGATGTCCTGCACGAGGAGGGGGACAAGGTTCGCTTCGACCACCCGCTGCTCGCGGAAACGGCGTATCGGATGCTCCCGCCGGCACGGCGCAGAAGCGTCCACCTGCTGCTCGCCGACATCGCACGCGACGCCGAGGAACGCGCCAGGCACCTGGCGGCGAGCTCGACCGAGCCGGACACCCGTCGTGCCGGGGAGATCGAGATCGGCGCGGAGGCCGCCGCGTCGCGCGGGGCCAGGGCGGCCGCAGCGGAGCTGCTCGAGGCGTCCGCGCGCGTGGAGCCGGACCCGGAACGGGCGGCGCACCGCCGGATCGAGGCCGTGCGCCACCACATGACCGCCGGAGACGGGCGACGCGCCACAGCTCTCGCTCGCGCGCTCGTGGTGGACCTACCGGCGGGCACGCTCAGGAGCCGGGCGCTCGTTGCACTCGCAGAGCAGGAGGGCAACTTCGAGGAGTCGACGCAGCTCGCCCGGCAGGCCGTCGCCGAGGCGGAGGGCGATCGCGAGGCGCTGATCGCGGCGCTCATGATCGAAGGCGTTGTGCTGATCATTCGCGATCGCCTGTCCGAGGCGCGCGAGGCGCTTCTGCGCGCCACGGAGCTGTGCCGGTCCGATGACCCGAGGCCGCTTCGGGTGCAGGTGCTGACCAACTACGCCGATCTGGTGCACGTGCGAGGCGAGCCGGGTGCGATCGATCTGCAGCGACAGGCGGCGGAGCTCGAGGGCGACGACCTCATTCCAAACGCTGCCTGGGGACCGGGGGCGGTGCTCGCCCGAAGCCTGATGTACGCCGACGAGCTCGATGAGGCCCGCCCGCTGCTCGAGGAGCGGCATCGCCGCGCGGGCGAGCTTGGCGATGACGAGTCGCGTGGAAGTCTGTCGCTGTTCCTCGCGGAGCTGGAGATCCGCGCCGGGCGCCTGGACGCTGCGCTGCGCCTCACCGAGGAGGGCATTGCGATCCAGGCGGCGTCGTACGGGGAACAGGCGCAGGGCTCGTTGGCCTGGGGACGCGCAATGGTCGCGGCATACCTGGGCGACGTAGACCTCGCGCGGGATCTCGCCGAGCGGGCGCTCGCGCAGAGCGAGGCTTTGAGCGACGGCATCTTCGCCGCCGCGAACTCCGTCGCCCTGGGTTTCCTCGACTTCTCGCTTGGCGAGAACGACGCGGCCGTGGCCCGGTTCGAGCAGCTGATCAACCGCTACCTGGCCGGCGACGCCGGCGAGCCTGGGCTGCGGCACAACGTGTTCCTGCCTGATGCGATCGAGGCGCTCGTCGCGCTCGAGCGGCTGGACGACGCGGACGAGCTGCTGCGCGCCTGGGAGGCTGCCGGCGACCGCTTCGACCGGCCGCGGATCCATGCCACTGCCGCGCGTTGCCGGGCACTGCTCGTGGCGGCGCGGGGTGATGTCGAGGGCGCGCTCGTGTATGCGGAGGCGGCGCTCGTGCACCACCGCAATCTGCCGGTGCCGTTCGAGCGGGCGCGCACGCTGATCGTGCTGGGCATGCTGCATCGGCGGGCGAAGCACAGGGCGGCGGCGCGGGCGGCGCTGGAGGAGGCGGTCGAGATCCTGGACGGGATGGGCGCGCGGCTGTGGGCCGAGCGCGCTCGTGCCGAGCTGGGACGCATAGGCGGCCGGGCGGCGTCGGATGGATTGACACCGACCGAGCGGCGCGTTGCGGACCTGGTCGCCGAGGGCCGTTCGAACAAGGAGGTCGCCGCCGAGCTATTCGTGAGCGTGCGGACCGTGGAGGCGAACCTGACCAGGGTCTACGCGAAGCTCGGCATCCGCTCGCGCACGGAGCTCGCGGCTATTCGCCAGGCCTCAGATGGCCGTTCCCGCTCGCCTGCTCGGCCACCCGCGCCGCTTTCCTGATCCGCTTGATCGCCTCGGCGAAGAGCGCCTCGAGCTGCTCCAGCCGGGCGGGCTCGGAGCGGAGCTCGAGCAGCGCCTGCTTCGCCGACAGGGCGATGTCGAGCGTCGCGGCCATTCCGTAGGCGCTCAGCTCTGCGAGAGCCTCGGGCTCGGGGCGCGTGCCGGTCACCTGCTCGACCAGGTCGGCGTAGCCGGTGCGGGTTCGCTCGAGCGCGGTCTCGTCCGCCTCGGAGTCGTCGTCCAGCAGCTCGACGTCGCCGGCCGGGTAGGCCAGCTCGCCGATCCGGCGCTCCAGCCTGAACGGATCGGTGCCCTCGACGATGATGTTCATGCGACCGTCGTCGAAGCGCTCCAGCACGTGGGTGATGCGCGCGGAGCAGCCCACGTCCTTGAGCGCGTCGTCGGCGAGCCAGATGATCCCGAACTCGCGCTCTTCCTCGAGGCACTCTCCGATCATGACCTTGTAGCGCTCCTCGAAGATGTGAAGCGGCACCGCTTCGCCCGGCAGCAGCACGAGGCCGAGTGGGAACAGCGGAAAACCCTCGATGGATTCGCTCACTCACACCTCAGGCTAGGCGATCGACTGAACGCCGGCCTGCAACGGTGTCCAGGATTCCGCCTGAATTTCAAGGAACCGTGGGCCGCGCCGATGCACACTGCATGTCCATCGAGGTGACCAATGGTCTCCCTGAGGGTGCGGATCAGGGCGTGAGCCTGGAGCTCACGCTTGCCGAGGCCGAGGCAGTCAAGTCCTGGCTCCTCAAGCCGTCCGCGGACGGAAGCGCCGCCATCGACGACGAGAACGCCAAGTCGGTGATGGTGAAGCTGGGCGCGAAGCTGGATTACATCCAGGGCGTGCAGCGTGTCCGCGACGAGCTGGAGCAGGCTGGCTTCCCGACCGAGGGAATGTCGGACGACGACGTTGCCGACCTTGGGCGGCGCATCGCCGAGTCTCCGATCCGCCGTTACTCAGGCAGCTAGACCACGCCCCGAGGCCCCCGCCCCGGGACCCAGACCAACAACCCCCATGAAGACCTAGACGGGAGCGGTGAGAGCCGCTCCCGCTACGGTCGCAGGGTGGCGACCGCCCCGCCGAGCCCGCACCTCGCGCCTCCCGAGGTGGCGGGCCCCGCACACGTGGGCGTCGTCTCCTTCCTCGCGGCGCGCGCCGCTCCCACCGGAGGCTTCTGGATCGCCCTCGCCGGCGGAGTCGCGCTCGCCCGCGTCGCCGAGCGCCGAGGGCCCCGCCTGGGCTTCGGCGCCAGCGCCGCCTCGATGCTCGAGACCGTCGCGATCATCGGCCCGGCTCGCTTCGGCGTGCCGCTCACGCAGGCGCTGACCGCGCCGATCCTGGGCAGGCTCCACGCGCGCGGGGTCGGCTTCTGGCTGCAGCTCGGGGCGTGCGCACTGGTCCGCCTGCTCCACAACGCCGTGACGACGGCGTTCTTCATCTGGGTGATCGCCGGCGGGCTCGACGCCTACGCGGGCACGTACGACGCGATCGGCCGCCACGTCGGGATCGAGGTGGGCACGGCCGACGCGGTGGTCCTAACGCTGGTGAGCCTGCTCGCCTGGGCGGCATTCGCCAGCACGGTGCAGGTGCTGGTGTACAGGCGCGGGCTGCGGGAGTGGGAGGGGCTCGAACGACAGCACCGAGGGGAGGCGCCCGGGAAGCAGGTGGTGGGTCTCCGTAGCGAAAAACGCAACGACTACCCACCACCCGGAAGATTCGACCCCCGCTGGGTCGCCCTCAGTGCCGTCGTTGCCTTCGTGCTTTTGCTCGCGAGCACGGAGTGGGCGCTGCTCGCGGCAGTGGGAGTCTGGCTCCTCGTGGCCTGGCTCACTTCGAAGCCCGACCCTGACCCACTCCCAGCCGGCCTCGCCTTCGCCGCGATCCTCGCCGCGGGCGCCTTCATCTTCGCCCTCGGCGGCGGGCTCGGGCTCGACGCGGCGCTCCGCCGCGCGCTCCGGGCCGCGCTGCTCGTGCTCGTGGCCACCTGGCTGCGCGCGGCCGCCAGGGCCGCGGGTCTGCGCGAGGTCTCGCGTCGCGCGCTCGCGCGCGTCCGGTGGGTCCCCTCGGCCACGGAGGCCTCCGCGGTGCTCGACGCGATCGCGTCCGAGCGCCGATTGGGAGACACGGCGCGCTCGCTCGCGGCGCTCGTGGGGGAGGCGCCGATGCGGCCGAGGGCTCTCGTCGACGCGGTGCTCGCCTGGGTCGTCCGCGAGTCGACCTCCTTCAGAGCAATTCCGCCCGAACGGTCGCCCCGCCTGCGGACGCGAGCGGCCGATTGGGCCCTGCTCGCCTCGACGCTCGCGCCGCTCATGGCGATCGCGCTCGGGTAATCCGCTCGGGTAGCCGCTAGGCCGGCGCGCGCGCTGAGATCAGCAGGTTGTAGAAGATCGCGGGGGGCAGGCGCGGCTCGAGAAGCGAGCGATCGAGCGTCTGGAGCAGCAGGTAGCCGCGGTAGGCGTAGACGCGCCAGGCCCACGGCACGTCGAGCGGGTCGGCCGAGGCTTCGAGCGTCCGGTTGGCCCAGCCGAACAGGCCCGCCACCAGCTCCTCGCCGCTCACCCTGATCTCTTCCAGGCCGGCGGCGGCCGCGTGGCGCTCGAGCCCGGCCGGGGTGAACGCGTGGATGTCCACCACCTGCTCGAGCCGGTGCTCCTCGCTCCATTCGTTGTGATCGTGCCCGTTCGCCGACGGCCTCGGCGCGGCCCCCATGATCGCGCGCCACAGCGGGGCGACCGCGTTGGCGCCCCGCTTCGGCAGGGCCGCGATGCGGTCGCCGTAGTGGGACGGCTCGCCGCAGAACGCCACCACGCCGCCCGGCCGCAGCACGCGCCGGAACTCGCGGAAGGCGGCATCGAGGTCGGGGAGGTGGTGCAGGATCGCGTGGCCGAAGACGAGGTCGAACGCGCCGTCCTCGAACGGCAGGTCCGCGGCCTCGCACGCCGCCGTCTCGACCTCGAGCTCCAGCTCCCTGGCGGTGGCCTCGAGCTTGCGGAGCATTCCCGGAGAGATGTCCGTCGCGACCGCGCGGCCGACGACCCCCGCCCGCAGCAGGTTGAGCGTGAAGTACCCCGTGCCGGCGCCGATCTCGAGCGCGCGGCCGTAGCGGCGCGGCTCGTGGCCGAGCGCCTTCTTCAGCTTGCCGTGGACCTGAGCCTGGCCGACCTCGCCGTAGTTGATGCCCCACTTCGAGTCGTAGTGCTCCGCGGCGAGGTCGTGGTAGCGGACGTTGGCGTCCCGTATGGCCTCCGCGCTCTGCATGGGCCGGGGGAGAGTAGTACCTAGACTGCCTCGGCCCATGGAGACGGTCCAGACAGCTCAGCCGGCCGGCGTCCCGCCGCTCGAGCTGACCGGCGAGCGGACGCTCCCGGACGTGCCGGCCGAGAACTACTGGTTCCGCCGCCATCTGGCCGTCTACGAGTGGGTCGCCGAGCGCTGCGCGGGCCGCGACGTGGTCGACATGGCGTGCGGCGAGGGGTACGGCGTCGAGGTGCTCGCCCGGCGTGCACGGCAGGTGACCGGCGTCGACGCGAACCCGGATGCCCACGAGCACGCTCGCCTCAAGTACACCCGCCCCGGCATTCGCTTCGTGCGCGACCTCGTGGAGACCTATGCCGAGCCCTGCGACGCGGTCGTCTTCCTCCAGACGATCGAGCACGTGGCGAACCCGGACGAGGTGCTGAGCCACTTCCGCGACATGCTCCTGCCGGGGGGCGCGGTCTACGTCTCGACGCCGAACCTCCTGACGCTCGCCCCGCCCGGCGCCGAGAAGTCGGACAACCCCTTCCACCTGAAGGAGTACCGGGCGGAGGAGTTCCGCCGCCTATGCGAGAGCGTCTTCGGCCAGGTGGAGCTGCTCGGCCTCTACCACGCGCGGGTGCTCCGGGCGCACGAGCTCGCGCTGCGCGCCGGGTGGGACCGGGTCCACGCCGCGCTCGGGATCACCAGGGCCTTCTACGACCGCTTCACGCCGGCCATCTCGGCACGGGACTTCGCGCTGCGCGCGGGCCCGCTCGATCGCGCTCTCGACTTCGTCGCGGTGCTCAGGCCTTGAGCGCGGCCGCCGAGCCGAGTCCGGGGGCGCTCGCGATCGTCCTCCACTCGCACATGCCCTACGTCGAGGGCTTCGGGACCTGGCCCTTCGGTGAGGAGTGGCTCTGGGAGGCCGTCGCCTGCGTTTACCTCCCGCTCCTGGATCTGCTCGACGGTGCGCCGGTGACGCTCGGGCTCACGCCGGTCCTGTGCGACCAGTTCGAGGCCATGCGCGGCGAGGCCGGCGAGCGCTACCTGCGCTTCCTGCGCGAGATCCGCGCTCCGATTCACGACGAGGACGCCGCTGGGCTCGACGACAGCGGGGAGCCGGAGCTCGCGGCCGAGGTGCGGCGCGCAGCGGGGGACTACACGCGCGCGGACGCGCGCTTCGAGGAGCGCGGGCGCGACCTCGTGTCGGCGTTCGCCGGGCTTGGCGGCGTCGAGCTGTGGACCTCGGCCGCGACCCACGGCCTGCTCCCGCTGATGGCCACCGACGCAGGCCTGCGCCTCCAGGTGGCGACCGGTGCCGTCTCCCACATGCGGCGCTTCGGGGACTGGGGCGGCGGCTTCTGGCTTCCCGAGTGCGGCTACGCGCCGGGGCTGGAGCGCGAGCTCGCCGACCACGGCGTGCGCACCTTCTGTGTAGACCAGACGCCGGTGGCGGGATTCGACCATCTCACCCCCGTCGCGACCGAGCCCGGTCCGGTGGCGGTCCCGATCGACTGGGACGCCGTGCAGCTCGTCTGGAACGACGAGAGCGGCTACCCGGCGGACCGGACCTACCGCAACTACTGGGGCCGAACCGTGCATGACCTGAAGCCGTGGAGCAACGGCGGCCGGCCCTACGACCACGACGCGGCGCTGGCGCTCGCGCGCGAGCACGCGCGCGACTTCGTGGCCCGCGCCGCCGCGCGGCTCCAGGGCGGCGGGCTCCTCTGCTGCGCGCTCGACACCGAGCTGCTCGGCCACTGGTGGTACGAGGGCCTCGCCTGGCTCGGCGCCGTGCTCGACGAGGCCGAGGCCCAGGGGGTGCGGCTCGTAACCGTGTCGGAGGGCATCGAGCTGGTGGAGCCGGTGGCGCGGGAGCTGGCCCCCTCGACCTGGGGACACGAGAAGGACTTCACGACCTGGGACGCGCCGCCCGTCGCCGAGCTGGCCTTCCAGGCGCGTGCCGCGGAGCTCCGCACGGTCGCGGCGGTTGCCCGCCACGGCGCCCCACACGCGGCGCTCGAGCGGGCGGCGCGCGAGCTGCTCGCCATGCAGGCGAGCGACTGGGCGTTCATGGTCACGCGCGACCTCGCTTCGGACTACCCGGAGAAGCGTATGCGGCTCCACGCCGACTCCCTCGACGCTGCGCTCGCCGCTTTGACAGACTCAGCGGCCGCTCCGGAGCCCGCTCTGCGCGGCCTGGCGCCTCACCTGGACCTGTCCCCTCTGACCACCCCGTGAGCCGATGCGCGCCCTGATCCTCTCCTGGGAGTACCCGCCGCTGATCGAGGGCGGCCTCGCCCGCCACGTGCGCAAGCTCGCCGAGAACATGGCCGCCCAGGGCGTGGACGTCCACGTGCTCGCGCGCGGGCGCGAGGAGGATCCGCCGGAGGACGAGCGCGGCGGCGTGCTTATACACCGCGTTCGCGAGCCCGAGCGCCCGCGCGACCTGAGCGAGTTCGTCGCCTGGATCGAGCACATGAACTCCGACATGCTGGCCGCGGGAGTCGAGGTGGGGGACCGCTACGACTTCGACGTCGTCCACGGGCACGACTGGCTGGTCGCCTCGGCGGGCGACCACCTCGCGAAGCGCTTCCGCGCGCCGCTCGTGGTCACGATCCACGCCACCGAGTACGGGCGCCATCAGGGCTGGGTGGACAAGCACCCCCAGTCGTACATCCACGGGGTGGAGCGCTGGATGGCGAACCGCGCCGAGCGCGTGATCACCTGCTCGTCCTACATGCGCGAGCACGTGGCCGACATCTACGGGCTGGAGGAGAGGCGCGTGCACGTGATCCCGAACGGGATCGACCCGTCGGAGCTCGTCCCCGTGGACGACCTCGACACGCTGCGCGCCCGCTTCGCCGCGCCCGACGACAAGCTCGTCCTGCTGGTCGGCCGGCTCGTCTACGAGAAGGGCTTCCAGCTCGCGCTCGAGGCGCTGCCCGGGCTGATCGAGCGAATCGGGAAGGTGCGCTTCATCGTGGCGGGGTCCGGCACGGCGGAACACGAGCTCCGCGAGCAGGCCAGCCGGCTCGGGCTGGACGACCACGGCACGTTCCTCGGCTGGATCGGCGACGACGTCCTCCACTCGCTCTACCGGATCGCCGACCTCACCGTGGTGCCGTCGATCTACGAGCCGTTCGGCCTTGTCGCGCTGGAGGCCATGGCCTCTGGCTGTCCCTGCCTCGTGGCCGACACGGGCGGCCTGCGCGAGGTGGTGCCGAACGAGGACGTGGGGCTGCGCTTCCGCTCGCGCGACCCGAGCTCGCTGGCGATGATGGCCGAGCGCCTCCTGACCGACGACGAGCTGCGCGACCGGCTCGTCGCGGAGGCCTCCGAGCACGTCCTCAGCTTCGACTGGGGCGACGTGGCGAGCCAGGTCGGGGCCGTCTACGCCGAGGTCAGCGCGTCAGCAGCGCGCGCGCGGCGCGCTGCCCGCTCCTGATCGCGCCCTCCATCAGGGCGGCGTGCTCCCCCGCGGTGTGCTCGCCGGCGAACGCGAGCGGCCCGGTCGGCCGCTCGACGGCGGCGGCCACCTCGGGTGGCGGGGAGGTCGAGTAGGCGGCCCGCACCCAGGGGTCGTCCGCCCAGGTCGAGAGCACGGCGCCCGAGAGGTCGAGCTCGAGGTCGCCGCGCAGCCGCTCGAGCGAGTCGAGCCAGCGGCTCGGGCCCTGATCGACCTCGAGCGCGTCCAGCGCCGGCTTCGAGCCGCCGAACGCGCTCACGACCGGCTGCGGCGCGTCCTCGTCGCCCGTCGCGGTCCAGGTCCAATAGCGCTCGCGCACGTTCATGACGGCGCTCGGCGGCGAGGGCGCTCGGAGCGGCACGAAGAGCTTGGCTGCCTGGCCGTACTCGACCGACCCAAGCGCGTCGCGCACCGAATCCGGCAGAGCGGGCTCGAAGGAGATTCGGTCGAGGACGCTCGCGGGCACGGCGATGACGGCGGCGTCCGCGTCGAGATCGCCTGCGCGAGATTCAACCCGGACCCGCTCGTCCCAATGAACCGACATCACGGGGTCGTCGAGGTGGACGGAGAAGCCGAGGCCCTCGGCGAGCGCCAGCGCCAGCCGCTGGTTGCCGCCGGCGATGCTCGGCGACGGCTCGTCGTCGATGTGGGCGACGCCGGCGAGCTCGGCGGCGGCGACGCGGTCGGCGGTGTTCGCGCACGAGATCTCGACGCGGGCGATGATCGCCTCGCGGGCGCCGGGCGGCATCTCGATCGAGTCGAGAAAGTCCTCGGTGCTCTCGTCCGAATGCCCTCCCGAGGCCAGCTCCGCCTCCGCGGTGGCCATGGCCGCGACGAGCTCCTCGTGGGTCGTCCCGATGCCGCCCCTGGGGTCGCGCGTGCCGTAGCGCATGCCCTTGTCCCAGAGCCCCAGCCCCAGCCGCTCGGCGAGCTGCAGGACCGCGGTATTGCCGGGCAGGATGTACTCCGCGCCCATCTCGACCACGGCCCCGTTCGGAAGCCGCTGCGACCAGACCCGCCCGCCCACCCGCGAGCGCGCCTCGAGCACGACGACCTCGGCGCCGCCGCGCGCCAGCTCGTCGGCGGCGACCAGCCCGGCGAGCCCGGCGCCCACGACGACGGCCCTCATGGCTCCGCCCGGCTCCCCGCCACGGCGCGCCTCACGAAGGCGCCACCGCCACCGCGGCCACCGCGTCGACCGCGATGGCGCCGCGCTCGTGCACGATCACCGGGTTGAGCTCGAGCAGCTCGAGGCCGTGCTCCAGGAGGAGCGCGCCGGCGGCCGCCGCGAGCCGCGCGAGGGCGGCGACGTCGACGGCGGTCGTGCCGCGCGCCCCGGTCAAGAGCGGCGCGACGCGGAGGCTCCGTATCGCCTCCTCGACGCGCTCCGCGGTCGCGGGCAGGGGCACCACAGCCGCGTCGTCGAGTGCCTCGGTCCAGATGCCGCCCGCGCCGATCACGAGGCACGGCACCACCGCGTCGGCGCGAGCCGCCACGAGCAGCTCGGCTCCCGGCGGCGCCATCCGTTCGACGAGGACTCGCGCGCCCTCGACCCCCAGGCCCGCCATGCGACGATGAGCCTCGCGGACCCCCTCGTCGGTGACCACGTCGAGGACGAGGCCTCCGAGCTCGGCCTTGTGCTGCACCGACGGGGCGCTCAGCTTGACGGCGACGCGGCCGCCGAGCTCCGACAGGCAGGCGGCCGCATCGTCCTCGCCGTCGACGAGCCGGCCCTCCACCACGGCGAGCCCGCCGCCGCGGAGCAGTTGCTTGGCCTCGTGCTCGGGCAGCCAGCGCCGGCCGTTCGAGCCGTCCGGGGAGCCGAGGGCGGCGCGCGCCCGGCGTGTTGCCGTTCCGATCTCGCCGAGCCGGGCCGGGTCGGCCGCGCGGGCGTCGAGCGCGGCGGCGCAGGCGAGCCCGGTTCGGAGGCCCGCTACCGCCGGCGTGCCGCCGTCCATGAACTCGAACGCGGCGTCCTCGTCAAGCAGCTCGGGGAGGGTGGACGAGACGAGCACGGGCGTGTCGGACGCCGCCGCCCCCTGCCGGATGCCTTCGCGCACCGCCGCCCACGATCCGCCGCGGCCGGAATCCGCCGCCTGGTCGTAGTACACGAGGATCCTGTCGACGGACGGGTCCTCGCCGACCGCCACCACGATGTCGCGGAGGCGCTCGACGTCGCCCCAGATGAGCGCGGTGTAGTCGAGCGGATTGCCGACGGTCGCCGCGTCGGGCAGGAGATCACGCAGCCGCTCGGCGGTCTCCGGCGCGAACAGAGGGAGCCGCAACCCCAGCCGCTCGCACTCGTCGGCCGCCAGCGCGGAGTCGCCCCCCGAGCACGTGAGCACGGCAATCCCGCCGCCTGACGGGGTCACGGATGGGGTCAGACCCCTTGAGTCGCGGACACTTAAGGGGTCTGACCCCTTGAGTGGGGTCTTGTCAAGGGGTCTGACCCCTTCTACGGCCAGGGCCTTCGACAGCTCCAGCAGGTCGTGCAGGTCGGCTGCCCAGGCTGCTCCGGCCTCCTCCACGAGCGCTCTGAAGACGCGCTGATCGCCGGCGAGGGCGCCCGTGTGCGCCGTTGCCGCGGCCGCTCCGGCGGTCGACTCGCCCACCTTCAGGATCGCCACCCCGACGCCGCGCGCCGCGCATTCCGCGAACGCGTCGCACAGGAGGGCCCCGTCGCCGTCGCCCTCCAGGTACACGGCGATCGAGCGGACCTCGTCGTCGCGAGCCAGGGCGAGCACCCATTCGGCGGGGTCCACCACGGTGGCGTTTCCGCACGAGACCACCGTGTGGAAGCGCAGCGCACGCCGCCCGGCGAGCGCGTTGACCGCGAGATTGCCGCTCTGCGACACCATCGCCACCGGCCCTGGGACGAGCGGCGCCAGGGCGTCGCCCCACATCGCCGCGCCGGAGCCCACCGCGACGATCCCGTTGCCGTTCGGCCCACAGACGGGAAGCTGATGCCGGCTCGCCACCTCGCGCAGCCGCTGCTCGTGCTCCACGCCGAGGGCTATCTCGCCGAAGCCGGCGCCGTAGACGACGGCGCCGCCGCAGCCCAGCTCGCCCGCCTCGTCGAGCACGTCCGGAACCGACGCGGCCGGAATCCCGACGACCACCGCGTCGGGCACCTCCGGAAGCTGTGACAGCGACGGGAAGCACTCATAGCCGTGCGCGCTCTCGCGCGTCGGGTGCACGCCCCAGATCGGGCCGGCGAACCCGGCTCCGCGCAGGTTCAGAAGCGTCTCGCCCGCGTACGAGTCGGCGCGCTCACTCGCCCCGACGACCGCGATGCTGCGCGGCCGCAGCAGCCGGCTCAGGTCCATCAGTGCAGCGTGCGCTCCACGCCGCGGCGCTCGAGGGCGCGCGCGATGATCAGGCGCTGGATCTCGCTGGTGCCCTCCCAGATCCTGTCCACGCGGAGCTCGCGGAAGAAGCGCTCGGCGACGTTGGTGCGCATGTAGCCGCGCCCGCCGAAGATCTGGAGGCAGCGGTCGGCGCAGCGGTTGGCGGCCTCGCTCACGAACAGCTTCGCGATCGACGCCTTCGCGTGCACGACCTTCGGGTCAGCGCCGGCATCCGCCAGCCGCGCGACCTCGAGCGTCAGGAGCCGCCCGGCCGCGGCGTCCGCCGCCGAGTCGGCGAGCGGGAACGACACGCCCTGATAGTCGAAGATGCGGTTGCCGCCCTGCTGCCGCCCGATCGCCCACGCCGTGGTGTCCTCGATCAGCCGCCACATCGACCCGACGCCGCGCGCGGCGATCCCGAGCCGCTCCTCGGTGAACCAGGCGCGCTGGAGGTCGTCGCCGCCGCCGACGCCCCCGACCACGGCGTCCTCCCCGACCTGGACGCCCTTGAAGCGCACCGTCGGATGGCCGTGCGGATATGTGTGGGTGAAGGGCGGATCGTCGATCAGCTCGATGCCGTCGACCCCGCGGTCGACCAGGAACAGGGTCGGCTGCTTCTCCCCGTCCACCAGCGCGTTCGCCATGACGATGTACACCGAGGCCACGTCGCCGTAGGTGACGAACCACTTCTCGCCGTCGATAACCCAGCCGCCGTCGACCTTGCGCGCGGTCGTCTCGATGCCGGACGGGTCGGAGCCGGCCTCGGCCTCGGTGACCGCGTACGCGTCGTGAAGCTCGCCCCGTAGCGCCGGCTTCAGGTAGCGCTCGATCTGCTCCGGCGTGCCGCTGGCCAGCACGTTGTACGCGCCCGGCATGTGCCACGAGAGCGCGTTGGTCGAGCGGCCGAGCTGCTCCTCGACGAGGAACCATTCGAGCTTCGACCAGCCCTGCCCGCCGTGCTCGACGGCGTGGAGCCCGCCCGACAGCCCCGCGTCGACCGCCTCGCGCTTGATGCGCTGCTTCAGCTCGTCCGGGATGTGCCCACCGGACCGCTCCGCCAGCTCTTCGTTCGGGATCAGCAGCTCGTCGACGAAGCGCCGCGCGCGCTCGCGCAGCTCGAGCTGCTCGGGGGTGAGGTCGGCCGCCGTCTGTGCGGCCGGTGCGGCGGGGGTCACTGTCATATCGCGAGCTCCAGGTTGTTGTGGTTGCGGACGACGTCCTCCACGATCGCGCGGGCCTCGGCCACGGCCGGATCGTTCGAGCTGCTCGCCAGCGTGAGCGCCTCGGCGAGGTACCGGCGCCAGGCGCGCCGGCTGCCGCGCGTCACGAGCCGCTCCACCCGCTGTCGCTCAAGCTCCACCTGCGCGGCCGAGGGAGGCCCGCCCGCGCGCAGCGCCGCCAGCGCCGCGGGCAGCTCCAGCTCGGGTTCCGGGGTGATCGAGAGCCATCTGTGACGAGCGCCTTGTGGACGCACGGCGGCATGTTATCATGCGACTGATCACAAAGTCAGGACGACGGCAGACCGCCTCGTGAACGGCCTGCTGCACGGGAATTGCACTGTGACCCTCGCCGAAAGCGCCACACGACTGTCCCCCTCGCTCGAGCCGCGCTACTACCGCGACCCCGCGATCACGGAGCTCGAGGAGGAGCGCATCTTCAGCCGCACCTGGCAGCTCGTCTCGCACGAGGCGCAGCTGCCGAACCCCGGCGACTACGTGACCGGACGGGCGGGCTCGCAGCCCGTGCTCGTGCTGCGCGACGAGGAGGGAACGCTGCGCGCGTTCCGCAACGTCTGCCGCCACCGCGGCTCGAGGCTCCTGACCGGCTCGGGCCAGTGCGGCAAGGCGATCCGCTGCCTCTACCACGGCTGGACCTACCGCACCGACGGCGAGCTGATCGGCGTGCCCGAGGGGCGCTCGATCGTGGGGCTCGACAAGTCCGAGCTCGGCCTGTTCCCGGCTCGAGTCGAGACCATGTGCGGGCTCATATTCGTGAACCTCGACGTCCACGCGCAGCCGCTGGCCGAGCAGGTGGCGGGCCTGCCGGAGCGGCTCGCGCCCTACGGCATCGAGCGGCTCCAGCGCTATGGCGAGTGGCGCGGCACGCAGCCGGCCAACTGGAAGATCGTCCTCGACAACTACAACGAGGGCTACCACGTCCCGATCGCGCATCCGGGGCTGATGCGCCTGCTCGACTACAAGCACTACGACGTCGAGGTGCACGACGGCTGGGTCTGGTTCGACGCGCCGCTCAGGGACAAGCCGTCCGGCAACCCGTTGGAGCGCGCCTACCAGCGGATCGTGTCGCCGATGCCCGGCCTCGGCGAGAGCGACCGGCGCGTATGGCGCTACGCGATGATCTACCCGAACACCACGATCGACCTCTATCCGGACCAGGTCGTGACCTGGCGCATCGACGCGGATGGCCCATTCCGCGCTCGCGACGAGGCCTTCGGCTACCGCCACCCGCACGCGGGCCTGCGCACGCGGCTCGCGCAGCGGGTCAACAACAGGGTGAACACGCTCGTGGGCAAGGAGGACTACGAGCTCGTGGAGAACGTGCAGGCCGGGCTCGAGACGCGCGGCTTCGAGCTCGGGCCGCTCTCGCACCGCGAGGCGGCGATCGCCTGGTTCGCGGACCGGATCCGCGCGGATCTGGGGTGACCGGGGCGGCCGCGACCGAGCGGGGCGGCCGTGAGCGGATCCTCGCCGCGGCGGTGGAGCGCATCGCCCGGGACGGCATCGACGAGGTCAGGATCGCGCGAATAGCCATGGACGCCGGTGTCTCGCCCTCGCTCGTGCACTACCACTTCGACACCCGCGATGCCCTCCTCGAGGAGGCGCTCGAGTACTCGTACGAGCTGGCCGGCGACATTCGCCTCGGGCCCGAGGGCGACGTCGACGAGTTCGGCAGCGTCAGGCGCCTCGCCGCGATGATCGACCAGTTCCTGCCCTACCCGGGGATGCTCGAGCGAGACTGGATCCTGTACGTCGAGCTATGGCTGCGGGCCATTCGCCATCCCGAGATGCGCCCGACCGCAGCGCGTCTCTACACGCGCATGCACGAGTGGTTCGCGGAGGCGATCAGGACGGGCATCGCTCGCGGCGAGTTCCCCGCGCAGGCCGACAGCGACGCGGTCGCCAACCGCATCCTCGCGCTGGCCGACGGCTTCGGAGTGCGCGCGCTGTTCGGAGAGCTCGAGGTGTCGCAGGCCCGCCAGGAGATCTGGAACGCCGTTAAGGCCGAGTTAGACCTGCCCGCGCAACCGCCCCCGCCGCTTGACCCCGCCAAACCCCAACCGTAGGTTGTTTATTGACTGACGGTTCAACTTACGCCGCTTCAGCCATGAGCCCTCGTCCTCGGCTTGACCATGTGCGCCGTCCCGAGCTGCTGACCGCGGCCGCCGCGGTGATTCGCCAGCGCGGGCTGGAGAACGCACGCGTCGTCGACGTCGCGGACGAGGCGGGCACGAGCGCACCGTCGGTCCTGCACTACTTCGCGTCGAAGGCCGAGCTCCTCAAGGAGGCGCTGACGTCGGCCGAGGAGCGGTTCTACGAAGAGCTGGAGATCGAGCTCGCGGGCATGGAGGGCCCCCGTGAGCGCATGCTCAAGATCGTCCAGTACGGCGCGGGCGAGGGGGACTACGACGCCGTGCTGTGGATGGAGCTGTGGGCCCGCGCTCTGCGGGACCCCGAGCTGGCCGCCACGAGGGCGGAGCTCGACGGGCGCTGGCGGCGGTCGATCGCCGACGTCGTCCGCTACGGGCAGGAGAGGGGCGAGTTCGGGCCGGCCGACCCCGATGAGTTCGCGGTGCTGCTCGCGTCGCTGCTCGACGGGCTGGCCGTCCAGATCGCGCTGAGGGACATGGAGGTCACACCCGATCGGGTCAGGGAGCTGGCCGTCAAACTGGCCGAGCGCGAGCTCGGCTGCGAGCTGGTGGAGGGGACGAGATGCTGAGGGACATTGACGACTTCCTTGCTGGGCGCATAGGTCGGCGCGAGCTCCTGCGCGGGGGCGCGGGACTCGCGCTCGGGGCGGGCCTCGCGGGCTGCGGGCTCGGTGACTCGGGCAGCGGCTCGAAGAAGGAGACCGAGAAGGTCGTGAAGGCGAAGCCGGACGGCGACCTCGTCTACTTCAACTGGTCCGAGTACCTGGACCCGGCGCTGATCAAGAAGTTCGAGAAGCAGTACGGCGTGAAGGTGCGCCAGTCCAACTTCGACTCGATGTCGTCGATGATGGCCAAGCTGCGCTCGGGCAACCAGTACGACGTCATCTTCCCCGACCAGTCCTACGCGCCCCGCCTGATCGCGGCGAACCAGCTGCTCAAGATCGACCACGACCAGCTGAAGAACTACGACAACATCTGGGACTTCTTCCACGACCCGAAGTACGACCCGGGCGCCGAGCACACGGTCCCGTACGGCCTCTACGCCACCGGGATCATCTGGAACGAGGACAAGATCAGCGGGATGACAGAGTCGTGGAACGACCTCTTCCGCGAGGACGCCAAGGGCAAGATCTTCGTGCTCGACGACTACCAGGAGGCCATCGGCATGGCCAACCTGCGGAACGGCTTCGACCTCAGCACGGTCGACCCTGACGAGCTCGACAAGTCGAAGCAGATGTTGATCGACCAGAAGCCGCTCCTGCGCGGCTACTCGACGGACGACATCCAGAACCTGATCAACGGCAACGCCTGGATCCACCACGGCTGGAACGGCGACGTCGTGAACCTGCGCAACCAGGTGAAGAACCCGGAGTCGTACCGCTTCGAGAAGGCCAAGGAGGGCATCCCGGTCGGCACGGACACGATCGCCATCCCGGCGAACGCGCAGCACCCGGGGACGGCGCTGCTGTTCCTCGATTTCATGATGGATCCGGAGAACGCCTCGCAGAACGTCGCGTACTTCGGCTACCCGATGGCCGTCAAGGGCGCTGAGGACGCGTTCGCGAAGATCGCGAAGGAGGACCCGGCGGTCCAGATCACCCTCGACGACGTGACGAATGGGCAGCAGTACGCCTACTTGACCGGCGAGGACAAGGCCCTCTGGGACCGGACCTGGACCGAGGTCAAGGCTGCGTGAGCGAGCAGCGCTTCGCGACGACACTCCTTCTGCCCGGCGGCCTCTGGCTGCTGCTGCTGTTCGCAGTTCCGCTCGGGCTGGTGCTCGCGGCGTCGCTCGGGTCGACCGACGACCTCGGCAACACGGTCTACGGCTGGCACCCAGAGAACTACAGACAGGCGTTCGACCCGCTCTTCCTGCCGGTGCTGCTCCGCTCGGTGGGGTTTGCATTCGCGACCGTGGCGCTGTGCCTGTTGATCGGCTACCCGGTGGCCTACTACATCGCCCGCTACGGCGGGCGGTGGAAGCACATGCTGATCGCGCTCGTGGTGCTGCCGTTCTTCGTCAACTACCTCGTTCGGACCTACGCCTGGGTGGCGCTGCTCGCCGACGAGGGGCTCGTGAACGGCGCGATCACGAACCTCGGGATCAGGGACACCGGCATCACCTTCCTGAACACCTCGTTCGCGGTGGTCGGCGGCCTCGTCTACGGCTACCTGGCGTTCATGATCCTGCCGATCTACGCCGCGATCGACCGGATGGACCAAGCGCTCGTCGAGGCTGGCAAGGACCTCTACGGCACGCCCTGGAACACGTTCCGCCACGTGACCTGGCCGGCGACCTTCCAGGGTGTCCTCGCCGGCTGCGTGCTGGTCTTCCTGCCCTCGGTCGGCGACTTCATCAGCGCCCAGCTCCTGGGCGGACCCAGCACGTACATGATCGGGAACCTGATCCAGCAGCAGTTCCTCGGCGCGGACAACTGGCCCTTCGGGGCCGCGCTCACGGCGATCCTGATGGCGTTCCTGAGCATCTGGATGGTGCTCTACCTGCGCTCCGCGGCGCGCGCCTCGCGGGAGGCCGCGCTGTGAGCGCCGTTCGCGCGCCCGCGGCCGAGCCGCCCGTCCAGGCGGCCCCCGCTCCATCGAAGCCCCCCAAGCCGTTCGATCGCCCGCGCTTCCTTCCCATCTTCACCGGCGCGTTCTTCGTCTTCATGTTCGCGCCGATCGTGATCGTGGCGCTGTTCTCATTCAACTCGTCCAAGTCGCTGCAGCGCTTCGAGGGGTTCAGCCTCGAGTGGTACCGGCGCTTCTTCGAGGACGAGTCGCTGCGCGAGTCGCTGGTGGCGAGCATCCAGATCGCGACGGTGACGATGCTGGCGGCGACGGCGCTCGGCACGATGCTCGCGTTCGCGCTCGTCCGCGCGCGCAGCCGCTGGGCGGGCAGCGCGAACATCCTGATGCTCGTGCCGCTCGTGACGCCGGAGATCGTGGCCGCCGTCTCCGCGCTGGTGCTCTTCACTCAGATCGGATGGCAGCTCTCGCTGGAGACGGTGATGGTCGCGCACATCACGTTCTCGATCTCCTACGTGACGGTTGTGGTGCGCGCGCGGCTCGCCGCGCTCAACCCGGAGGTGGAGCAGGCCGCGCTCGATCTCGGCGCCACGCGCTGGGGCACGCTCAGGCTCGTGACGCTGCCGGAGCTGTGGCCGGCGATCGTCGCGGCGGCGCTCCTCACATTCGCGCTCAGCTTCGACGACTTCGTCCTGTCGTTCTTCACCACCGGCGAGTCGCCGCAGCCGCTGCCGGTTCGGATCTACTCGGCGATCCGGTTCGGCGTGACGCCGACCATCAACGCGATCGGGACGATGATGCTCACGGTGTCGGCGCTCCTGATCCTGCTGGCGATCATGCTGCCGCGCCTGCTCGGGCGGCGAGAGAGCGGCCTCGGCGTGCTCGTGGGGAGGGAGACCGCGTGAACGAGGCCGGCGAGGCGATCCGCTTCGACCACGTCACGAAGCGCTTCGGGAACATGGCCGCCGTCGCGGACCTCGACATCTCGATCCGGCAGGGCGAGTTCTTCTCGCTGCTCGGGCCGTCCGGGTGCGGCAAGACGACCACGCTCCGGATGGTTGCGGGCTTCGAGCAGCCGAGCGAGGGGAGCATCTTCCTAGAGGGCGAGCCGGTGGAGAGGGTGCCGCCCTACCACCGCAACGTGAACACCGTCTTCCAGAGCTACGCGCTCTTCGAGCACCTCGACGTGACTGCCAACGTCGCGTTCGGGCTGAAGCGGCGCAAGGTCGACTCGGGCGAGATCCGCGAGCGCGTCAAGGAGGCGCTCGAGCTGGTGCAGCTGACGGGCCGCGAGAGGTCGAAGCCGCGCGAGCTGTCAGGCGGGCAGAAGCAGCGCGTCGCGCTGGCCCGGGCGCTCGTGAACCGCCCCGCGGTGCTGCTGCTGGACGAGCCGCTCGGCGCGCTCGACCTGAAGCTGCGCAAGCAGATGCAGGTCGAGCTGAAGGGGATCCAGCGCGAGGTCGGCATCACCTTCCTCTACGTGACGCACGACCAGGAGGAGGCGCTCGCCATGTCCGACCGGATCGCGGTGATGGACCGCGGCGAGGTGCGCCAGTGCGGCACGCCCGAGGAGGTCTACGAGCGCCCCGAGGGCCCCTTCGTGGCGGGCTTCATCGGCATCTCGAACCTGCTGCCCGCGACGGTCGAGAACGGCGGCGTAAAGCTCCCGGCCGGTCAGCGCTTCCCCGCGCCCGTGCCGAGCGAGTGCTCGGACGGCTCGGACGTGTACCTCTCGGTGCGGCCGGAGAAGATCTGGCTCGACGAGCGCGAGGACGGGATGGTGTCGGTGGACGGGACGATCGTGGAGCGGGTCTACGTGGGCACGACGACGCAGGTGATCGTCGAGCTCTCGCCAGGCGTGCGCCTCGTTGCTCTTGAGCAGAACGCCGCCCGTCAGCGGTCGGACGACCGCTGGGAGATTGGCCAGAGGGTCACGCTCGGCTGGCACCCGGAGCACGCCCTCGTGCTGCGATGAAGCGTCTCGCGGCCCTGTGCGCAGCGCTTGCGGTGCTCGCGCTCGCCGCGCCGGCCGCCGCTGACCCGCTGACGGTGATGACGTTCAACGTCTGGTACGGAGGCGCTCAGGTCGAGTTCGACCGCATCGCGAACGCCATCGACGCAGCGGGCGCCGACGTCGTCGGAGTGCAGGAGCCCGAGGGCAACCTGCGGCGCATCGCGGAGGCGGCGGGGATGTCCTACACGGACGAGACGCTCCACGTGATCTCGCACTACCCGATCTACGCCGTCGAGCGCGGTGGCGTGCGCTTCGGCTACGTGGCCGTCGCGCCGGGACGAGTGGTTGCCATCGGCAACGTGCATCTGCCCGCGACCCCATACGGCCCGGAGCTCGTCCGCGACGGCAAGTCAGCCGCTGAGGTGCTGAAGACCGAGCGAGCGACGCGGCTGGGCGAGATCCGGCCGTACCTCCGCCCGCTCGCGCGACGCGGCGCGGCCGGCGTGCCGACCTTCCTCGTGGGCGACTTCAACTCTCCCTCGCACCTCGACTGGACCCCCGCCGTCGCCGCGGTGCGCCCACAGGTGAAGTACCCCCTGCGCTGGCCGGTCTCTGCCGCCCTCGCGACGGCCGGCTTCCGCGACTCCTACCGCGAGGCATTCCCGGATCCCGTGGCGCGGCCAGGCCTCACCTGGACGGCCGGTACGCCGCCGCCGCGCATTCGGCGGCGCGAGACACTCGACCGGATCGACTGGGTGACCGTGACCGGGCCCGCGACGACGCTTGCGAGCAGGCTGGTGGGCGAGCCGGGCGGGCCCGACGTCGACGTCGGCGTCCCTTGGGGATCGGACCACAGGGCCGTGGCATCCACTTTCGAAGTCAGCCCCGCCGCCGCTCCTCCACTCGCACACGCCGAGCCGCGCGTCGTGCGCCGCGGCAGCACGGTGACCATCCGCTACACCGGCGCGCGCGGGAAGGCGAAGCGCATCGGCATTCTCCCGACGCATGGAGCGCGGCCGATCGCGTCGCTTCCGATCGCGGACACCTCGGACCACAGGGCCGCGTTCTTCGGAACGGCTGGGCTGCGCACCGGCCGGTACCGGGCGGGCCTCCTCGCGGGCGGCCGGGTGGTGGCGGCGTCCAGCTTCTGGGTGCTCGGGCCGCGCGAGCGTCCGCACATTCGCACCTCGCGCAGGACCTTCTCGCCCGGGCAGCCGATCGGCCTTCGCTGGGGCGGGATGCCGGGCAACAGGTTCGACTGGGTCGGCATCTTCAAGGCCGGCCGCACGCTCGACCTCTACGGCTACTACGGCTTCAGGTACCTGGGCGCGCGTCCGTCCGGACGCCTGTCGATGACCACTGCGGATCTCGGGAGACTCGCGCCCGGTCGTTACGTGGCGGGGCTCTTCCTGGACGACGGCTACGCCGTGCTCGCGCGCACGAGCTTCCGAGTGCGCTAGCGCCCCTTGCCCGTCAGGCGGCGACGTTCATGCGCTCGCCGGCCTCCTCGAGGACCGTGCCGAGCGTGCCGGCGATCGCGTCGAACTCGCGCTGCTCGGCCACCAGCGGCGGCGAGATCTGCACGACCGGGTCGCCGCGGTCATCGGCGCGGCAGAGCAGCCCCTCCTCGAACAGGCGCGGCGACACGAAGCCGCGCAGCAGCTCGTCGCACTCCTCCTCGCTGAAGGACGCGCGCGTCTGCTTGTCCTTGACCAGCTCGAGCGCGTAGAAGAAGCCGGCGCCGCGCAGGTCGCCGACGATCGGCAGCTCCAGGAGCTGCTCAAGCGCGGCGCGGAAGGCGCCCTCGGTCTCGCGGACGTGCTCGACGACCCGCTCGCGGCGCATGATCTCGATGTTCTTGAGCGCGATCGCGGCCTGGACCGGATGGCCGCCGAAGGTCATCCCGTGCGTGTACATCCGGCCGCCGCTGAGGAATGGCTCCATGACCCGGTCGCTGGCGATCAGCGCCCCGATCGCGGCGTAGGCGGACGACAGGCCCTTCGCGGAGGTGATCAGGTCGGGCGTGACGCCGAAGCGCTCGGCCGCGAACCAGTGGCCGACGCGGCCGAAGCCCGTGATCACCTCGTCCAGGCACATCAGGATCCCGTGGCGGTCGCACAGCTCGCGAACGCCCTCGAGGTAGCCGGCCGGCGGCATGAACGAGCCGCCCGAGTTCTGGACCGGCTCGATGATGACCATCGCCACCGTCTCGGGACCCGCCTGCTGGATCGTCTCCTCGAGCTCGTCGAGGAGGAACGAGGTGAACTGCTCCTCGGTCTCCTCGGGCGGCCGGTGGTAGCGGTTCGTGTTCGACACGTGGAGCACGTCGGGGACGAGCGGCTCGAAGGGGGTGCGCAGATCCGTGCAGCCGTTGATCGAGAGCGCGCCCATGGTGGTGCCGTGGTACGCCACGCGCCGCGCGATCGCCTTCCAGCGCCGCTCGCCGCGCGCGGTGTGGTACTGGCGCGCGAGCTTCCAGGCTGCTTCGACGGCCTCCGAGCCGCCGGACACGAAGAAGACGCGGTTCAGGTCTCCCGGGGCGAGCTCCGCGAGCTCATCGGCGAGCTCGATCGAGCGCGGGTGCGCGAACGTCCAGTTGATCGCGAACGGGAGCTCGCGCATCTGGGCCGCCGCCGCCTCGCCCATCTCCTCCCCGAAGCCGTAGCCGATGTTCACGCAGAAGAGACCCGCCAGCGCGTCGAGATAGCGCCGCCCGGTGGCGTCCTCGACGTAGCAGCCGTCGCCGCGGACGATGACCTGGAGCTCCTCGCCCGCGCTGTAGCGCCCCATCTGAGTGAAATGGAGCCAGAGATGGTCTAGCGAGCCCACGAGTGGGAAGGCTACCCTGCGCGCATGCTCACCCGCCTGTCGCTCGCCCTCGTTGGCGCCGCCGTGCTTGCGCCATCCGCGCTCGCCGCCAATCCAGATATCCACGCGCACCGCGGCGGGACCGTGGTGAACGGGACGCCGCGCTTCGGCGAGGAGAGCATCCGCGCCTACCGCAACGCAGCGCTGCATGGATTCGTGTTCGAGGTCGACGCCAAGCTGACCGAGAACGGGGTGCCGGTCGCGATTCACGACGCCACGCTCGACCGCACCACGAACTGCAGCGGCGAGGTGCGCGCGCACACCCTCGCCGAGCTCGCGAGCTGCAGGACAGACGTTCTCGGGAGCCCCGGCAGCCCCCTCCGTACGCGCGGCGCCCGGCACACGGAGCCGATCGCGACGATCGCCGAGGTCCTGAAGCTCGCGAAGCAGACCGGCGTGGGCGTGAACCTCGAGATCAAGAACATCCCGACCGACGTGGACTACGACGCGACGCCGGCCTTCGCCAACAGGGTCATGGACACCGTGGTCGCGAGCAAGCTGCCGCGCCGGCAGCTCCTGATTCAGAGCTTCGTGCCGGCGAACCTCGACGTCGCGAAGCAACGGCTGCCCCGCGTCCGGACCAGCCTGCTCTCGCTCCAGTCCGTAAACGAGGCCTTCCTCCAGGTCACCGCCGACAACGGATACGACTTCATCTCGCCGGAGTGGCCCGTGAGCGCCGACTACGTCAGTCGCGCGCACGGCATGGGCCTCGAGGTCGCGCCCTTCACGCTGGACGCGGCGGCCGACGTGCGCGGCGCAAGGAGCGCCGGGGTCGACGCCCTGATCACGGACGACCCGCTGATGGCGGCGCGTGCGCTCGGGCTGCGGCCCCCGCGCTTCTTCGACGCCGTCGTGTTCGCCAAGGGACGACGGCTGATCGCGACCGGTGACCTGCTGGCGCCGCGCGGCGTGCCGGCGCGGCAGAGGTGCCACGGCAGGATCACCGTCCGCCTGCTCCTGGGCGACCGCGCCGTCCGGGTGGTGCGCGGGCGCCTCAACCGGAACTGCGAGTACTTCTTCGACGCAGGGCCGAAGCGCCGGCGGTTCGCGTCCGCGCGCGTCACGGTGCGCTTCGACGGCAATGCGCGCGTGCTGCCCTCCCTCGAGGGGCCGGAGCGGATCGCGCCGAAGCAGCCCGACTTCAGCCCGTGAGCCGTCCGTGACGTTCGAGCAGGTCCAGCACCGGCTCGTGCGGTAGCCGCTCGACCACGCGGCCCATCCGGCCGGTCGTGGTCTCCGCGCGCCAGAGCGCATTCATAACGGCCTCCTCGGTCGCCTCGACGGTGGCCTGGAAGAGCGAGTCGAGCCCGTCCTCGGCGACCCCCTGGGGCCGGGCCTCGCCGCGCACCGCGCGCGCCGTCGTCGAGAAGGCGACGAAGATCTCGCCGCTTCCGTGATGCGCCACGGATCCGGTTCGGCCCAGGCCGAGCCCGGCCCTGCGCGCGATGCGCGTGAGCTGCGCCGACCCGAGCGGGGCGTCGGTCGCCACCACGGCGATGCAGCTGCCCGCCGGGCCGCGGCTACGGCCGGGGTCCTCCAGCAGGCGGCCGACGGGCACGCCGTCCACGCGCAGGTCGGACTTGACGCCGTAGTTCGCGAGCACGAGCACGCCCACCACGTGGCCCTCCTCGGTGATCCGGCTCGAGCTGCCGATCCCGCCCTTCCAGTCGCAGCAGATCATGCCTGTCCCGGCGCCCACCGCGCCCTCGACCACCTCGGTCGAGCCCGCCGCGTCCGCCACGGCTCGGCCGGCATCCTCGGCCTCCACCTGCACGACACGGGCGTCGTTCAGCCAGCTGTCGTCGCACTCGCCCACGGTCGGTATGACCACGTGGTCGACGCCCAGTGCCGGGTCCGAGGCGACGGCCGCGGCCACGGCGCCGTCGAAGACTCGCCCCACGGACATCGTCGCCGTGAGGTAGACCGGCGTCGACAGCAGCCCCCATTCCATGATCTCGACCGAGCTGGTCAGCTCGCCGGCGCCGTTCAGAACCGCGGTGCCCGCGGACAGCGGCTCGCCCCAGAGGCGCTCGACAGGTCCGGGCACCACCGCCGTGACTCCGCTCCGTGCGACGCCGCGCCCCTCGGGCGGGTCCGGCTCGTCGCGCACCACCGTCACATGTCCGACGGCCACGCCGTCCACGTCCGCGATCGACCCGCTCGGCCCCGGGTCCAGCTCGCCGATGCGCAGGCCGTGCTCACGCAGGCTTCGCTCCGAGTCCATGGGCGGACTCTATGAAGTGAGAGGATCGGCGCGTGTTCGCGGTGGTCGTGAACGGGTCAGCCGGGGCGGGGAAGACCGCCTGCGTCATGGCCCTGAGCGACGCGCTCGTGAAGGACGAGGTCAGCCACGCGGCCATAGACGCCGACGAGCTGGCGTGGGCTTATCCGTACCCCTCGAATCAAGAGCGCTTTGACCTGCTGCGAGCGAGTTGGGAGGCGCACCGCCGCGCCGGTCACGACCTGCTGCTGGTGGCCGAAGTGGTCGAGTCGACCGACGAGCTCCTCGAGCTGCTGGACGCGGTCGGCGCCGACGATCACCTGCACGTGATGCTCGAGTCGTCGCTCACGACGCTCAGGAAGCGCATCGTCGAGCGCGAGCCGCCGAACTGGTCAGGCTTGGAGCACCTGCTCGGCGAGACAGAGCGGTGGGCCGCGGTGCTGAAGGAGCTGGATGGCGTCCACGTGCGGTGCAACACCGAGCAGCTCACACCGGACGAGGTGACCGCGCGGATCCGCGCCGCACGCCCGGACCGGCTCGGCGGGTAGGCTCGCGCGCCGTGGGACTCGCTATGCCCGTCGTGTGGAGCGACCGTCACCGCCTGCACGATCCGGGCGGCGAGCTATGGGTGGGCGTGCGCACGCCCGGAACCGAGCTTCCGGAGCGCGCCGACCGCATCCGCGCGGCGCTGGAGGACCGCGGAGCTCGGATAGTCGATGCTGCCGACCAGCCCCTCGACGCGCTGACGGCGGTGCACGACAAGGCGCTCGTCGACCACCTGGCCGGCGCGTGGAGAGCCTGGGACGAGGCGGGCCTTCCCGACGACCCTGGCCAGGACCGCGTGGTCCCGTACCTGTTCCCGCACCCCAGCCTGTTCTCAGGGCGGCGTGCGCGGCTCGCCACGTCGATCACCGCGCGCGCCGGGCAGTTCGGATACGACACGATGACGTTGATCGGCCCGGGGACGTGGGAGGCGGCCCGCTCGGCGCTCGATGCCGCGGTGACGGCGGCGGAGCTCGTGCTCGAGGGCGCCCCGGTCGCGTACGCCTGCACTCGCCCACCCGGCCACCACGTAACGCGCGAGTGCTTCGGCGGGTCGTGCTACCTGAACAACTCCGCGGCCGCGGCGGCCCGCCTCCGCGCTGCCGGGAGGGCGCGCGTGGCCGTGATCGACGTCGACGCGCACCACGGCAACGGCACACAGGCGATCTTCTGGGACGACGACGACGTGCTGACCGGCTCGGTGCACGTCGATCCCGGGGCGGGTTGGTTCCCCCACTTCCTCGGCTTCGAGGACGAGCGCGGCGCGAGCGGCTCGAATCGCAACATCGTGCTGGCCCCCGGCGCCGGGGACGAGCGCTGGGTCGCGGCGGTCACCGAGCTCGCGGAGTGGGCGGCCACCGGCGGGGCGCGGGCGCTCGTCGTGGCTCTCGGCGTGGACGCCGCGGGCGGCGATCCCGAGGCGCCGCTCGCCGTGACGCCGGAGGGCTTCAGGGCCGCCGGCCGCGCGCTGGGCGCGCTCCGCCTGCCGACCGTGGTGGTCCAGGAGGGTGGCTACGACCTTGACGCGATCGGAGAGCTTGTGTGTGAGGTGCTGACCGGAATCGAGGAGGAAGCGAATGGATGAGCGCCGGTCGATGTGGATCGGCAAGGACGAGCACCACGGTGTGCAGGCGCAGCCGAGGCCGGACCTCGCGCCACCGCCGCACTGGCGCCTCGAGGCGATCGCATACACGCCGCGGCCGCGCACGCTCACGCTCGGCAGGGACGGGCGCCGAGCCGTCTTCACCGAGGACCGCCAGACGTCCGACATCTACCTGCTCGACCTGGAGACCAAGTCGCCGCCGGAGCGGCTCACGACTGGACGCGAGCCGGCTGCGTACTGGCAGGAGGCGGCGCCTCAGCTCTCGCCGGACGGGACGACCGTGGCATACGACGATCAGGACCACGTCTGGCTCGTCCCGGCGGGGGGCGGTCCCTCGCGCAGGCTTGCTCAGGGCGGCGGCCCGATCTGGATCGATGACCGCCGCCTCCTGATCTCTGTCGAGCGCGAGGCCGACCGGACGACGCGGCTGGCCGTGCTGGAGGTCGACGACCCCTGGCCGCGCCGGGTCGCGGTCGCGCACGGCGACCTCGACGCCCACGGCGACGAGGGCGACGCCGCCGTGTCTCCCGACGGCACCGAGGTGGCGTACATGTTCACGCCGCGCGCGGACCAGAACCGCAGCAGTGAGGTCCGCGTGGCCAGCGTCGAGGACGGCGCCGTCAGGAAGCTGACCGGCACGCCGGACATGCACGACGGGGGGCCGCAGTGGTCGCCGGACGGCCAGACGATCGCCTACGCGTCCGAGCGCAGCGGCCACTACGAGCTCCACCTCGTCGGCCGCGACGGGACCGGGGACCGCCAGCTCACGAGCGCGGGCGCGGACCACTCGGACCACGAGTGGCATCCGGACGGGACGCGCATCGCGGCCGTGAGAGGCGTCCGCAACCGCTTCCACCTCGTCTCGGTCGACGCATCCGACGGCAGCGCGCAGGAGCTCGCGCGCGGCGGCACCTGGGTCGCGCCCCACTGGACGGCCGCGGGCGACATCGTGGCGGGGTACGAGGACCACGCCACCCCGCGCGAGATCAGGCGGATCGAGCCCGGCGGGCAGCCGCGGACGATCCACGCGCCCACGCCGATGGCGATCCGCTCCGCGCCGCACGCCGAGCTCGAGGAGGTGCTCTACGAGTCCTTCGACGGGCTCGAGATCCCGGCCTTCCTGATGCGCCCGGCGAACGCGTCGCAGGACGACCCCGTGGCCGCTGTGGTCTACCCCCACGGCGGACCGACCGACGCCTACGCCGACGAGTGGGACGGCCACGCTCAGTACTTCGTCGACCGCGGCTACGCCTGGCTCGCGATCAACTTCCGCGGGTCGACGGGGTACGGCCGCGACTTCGAGCGGAAGAACCACGGCGTCTGGGGGGTGGACGACACGAAGGACTGCCTCGCCGCCGCGGACTTCCTGCGCACGCTCGACTGGGTGGACGGCGAGCGGCTCGGCATCTTCGGCGCGAGCTACGGCTCGTACATGGCGCTCTGCTCGGTGACGTTCGACCCCGAGCACCGCTTCCGCTGCGCCGTCGCGAAATACGGCGACTGCGACATCACCACCTCGTGGGCGCAGGGCGACCGCGAGGGCGTGCAGGACCTCGACCGCATGATGGGCACACCCGCCCAGTCGCGCGAGGCCTACATCGCGGGCTCGCCGTACCACAGCCTCGAGAACGTCCAGGTGCCGCTCCTGATCGCGCACGGGGAGCGCGACATCCGCGTCAGCCCGAAGCAGTCCCAGCAGCTGGTGGACCGCCTGCGGGAGCTCGGTAAGACATTCGAGTATGTGACCTACCCGACTGAGGCACACGGGTTCCTCAGAGCGGGTCCGCAGCTGGATTTCTACCGCCGACTCGAACGTTTCCTTAACTGGCATCTCATGTAAAGCCGTGAGAGAGTCACCGCCCATGAAGCGACTCGCTGCCGTGCTCGTCTGCGTCGTCCTGCTCGCCGGCCTCACCGCCGTAAGCGCGAACAGCCAGGACGACGGAGGCGGAGGGGGCGGCGGCGACAAGCCGAGCACGTTCGACGTCGGCGATCCGGGCGGGATCGACAGCATGAGCCCCCTGATCGGCGTGACCGTGGCCGCCTACGAGGCCTGGAACATCCAGTACGCCACGCTCACCGACAAGGCGGCGAGCGACTTCCACACGATCCCCGGCCTGGCCGAGTCCTGGAAGGGCTCCAAGGACGGCAAGACGTGGACCTACAAGCTGCGTCCCGGCCTCAAGTGGTCGGACGGGAAGCCGCTGACGGCGGAGGACGTCGCCTGGACGATCAACACGTCCCGCGACGAGGAGTGGATCAACCACTCGGCCACGACGGTGAACCTCGACGCCACGGCGAAGGACGACACGACGCTCGTCATCAAGTCGAAGGTCCCGGACCCGAAGCTGCCGACGATGGACGCCTACATCCTGCCCAAGCACATCTGGGGCAAGATGAGCAAGGACGAGCGCGACAAGTACCAGGGCCTCGACGGCGTCGGCTCCGGCCCGTTCACGCTTGAGAAGTTCGAGAAGGGCCAGTTCGCGCGCTTCAAGGCGAACCCGAACTACTGGGCGGGCAAGCCGGCTGTGGACAAGGTCGTGCTGCGCAAGTTCAACAACCCGGACGCCGAGGTGGCGGCGCTGAAGACCGGTGAGCTCGACGCCGCGCAGGACCTCCCGGGTCCCGCATTCGACCAGCTCGCGAAGGACCCCAACATCCAGACGGTCGAGGGTTTCCAGGGCTCGATGAACGAGGTGGCGATCAATGGCGGCGACGGCCTGAAGAAGCCGCACCCGGCGCTCCTCGACCCGCGCGTCCGCCAGGCGATCGCGCACGCGATCGACAAGCAGACGATCGTCGACCGAGTGCTGGCCGGCCACGGCAAGGTGGCGCAGACACTCAGCACCTCGCCCGACACGAGCTGGACGCCCGACATCCCAGCCGACCAGGTCTACGACTTCGACCTGGACAAGGCGCGCCAGATCCTGGAGGACGCGGGCTACAAGGACACCGACGGCGACGGCGTCCGCGAGATGCCGGGCGGTGGAGAGCCGCTGAACTTCACGTACTACGTGCGCTCGGACGGCGAGACCGCCCCCGAGATCGGCGAGTTCGTGACCGGATGGCTGAAGGAGATCGGGATCGCCACGACCAAGAAGGTCGCCGACGACACCCAGCTCACCACCATCATCGGCAAGGGCGACTACGACATGTTCGACTGGGGCTGGACGCCCTTCGTGGACCCCGATCCGATGCTGTCGTACTTCACCTGCGGCCAGATCTCGAGCGATCCCGAGGACCCGACCAACTACTACAACGACGCGAACTACTGCGACCCGAAGTACGACAAGCTCTACGAGCAGCAGAAGGTCGAGCTGAACCGCGACAAGCGCGAGCAGATCGTCCACGAGATGCTCACGCGCTTCCAGCGGTCGGCCACGTACAACGTGCTCTACACCGAGCCTGAGCTCCAGGCGTACCGGAAGGGTCGTTTCGAGGGCTTCGTCCAGCAGCCGGCGAAGATCGGCCCGGTCATCTACCAGCAGACCTCGCCGACCTATGCGGCGCTGAAGCCGGCGAGCGCCTCGTCGGGTGGCGATGACGGAGGCAACAGCGGCGTGATCATCGCGATCATCGCCGTGGTGGTGCTAGGGGGAGGCGCGGCGTTCTTCCTGCTGCGGCGCCGCCGCACGGTGTACGAGCGGGAGTGAGCGCACGCTTCATCGGCGGCAAGGTGCTGGGGTCGCTGGCGACCCTGCTCTTCGTCGTCTGCTTCAACTTCTTCCTGTTCCGGGTCGTTGAGACGGACCCGGTCGCGAGCCTCTACCGCGGCCACAACCTGACCCAGACCCAGCGCGCCAAGCTCACCGAGGAGTTCGGGCTTGACAAGTCCACTGGCGCGCAGTTCGTCTCGCCGGTGCACGACCGGCGCGGCCGGATCGTCGGTGCCTCGAAGATCGCGCGCGACATCGGCCCGCGCAGGGCGCTCGAGGAGCGGCAACGGCTGCTGCTCGGCGAGCTCTAACACCGGGTCAAGAACCTGCTGGCCCTGGTGCAGGCACTGG